>Ga0075418_10009993_pt1 | contig 10633 bp, 8 predicted proteins | sample SoiMetdeltSBSDD2_FD_81776 | JGI IMG/M metagenome (GOLD analysis project Ga0075418, IMG submission 81776) | Bulk soil microbial communities from a Populus tree surrounding site in Tennessee, USA - Soil MetaG P. deltoides SBSDD2 | ecosystem: Environmental > Terrestrial > Soil > Tree plantation...
AGCCGGCGCTCCTCGATCTCGGCGAAGCCGAACAGCATGAGGGCGTCCTCCCGCACGACCTGGTGCGTGTGCAGGAAGACGGAGTCGCCGAGCGCGGGGAGCGAGGCGGCCGTATGCGTCGACACCTGGACCAGGTAGCCCACCCCGCCCGCCTCGACCACGCAGACGCCGCCGTCCTTGCCGGTGAGCGTACCCCGCAGGGAGGCGATCACCGCACGCCCCGGCCGGCGAGCAGGGCCTCGAGCCGCAGGGCGGCGGCGGTCGCGGCCCGGGCCGGCGCCGAGATCCGGGCCCGGTGCAGGTGGCAGAGCGCCGCCGCCAGGGCGTCCGACGCGTCGGGGGCGAGCTCGCCGCGCAGATCGAGCAGCCGGCGGACCATGAAGGCCACCTGCTCCTTGGCCGCCGCACCGGTCCCGGTGACGCTCAGCTTGATCTCGCGCGGGCTGTACTCGGCGACCTCGAGTCCGCGCTGCACCGCCGCGACCAGCAGGGCGCCGCGCACGTGGCCCAGCACCAGGGCCGAGCGCGCGCTCTCGTGGAAGAACGCCTCCTCGATCACCACGACCTCGGGCCGCTCCTCGTCCATGATCGCGCCGGCGCGGGCGGCGATGTCGTGCAGGCGGCGGGGCAGGTCGAGGCGGGCGCCGGGCGCGATCGTCCCGCGGGCGCCGCAGCGCAACCGGTTGCCGGACTTCTCCACGAGGCCGTAGCCGGTCCTCCGGCTGCCGGGGTCCAGTCCCAGGACGCGCATGGCGGATGAGGCTACGCGCTAGCGGGACAGCTTGGCCAGCACGTCGTCGGAGGCGCTGAAGTTGGAATACACCTTCAACACGTCGTCGTGATCCTCGAGCGCGTCCACCAGCCGCACGACCGCCTCGGCCCCCTTCTCGTCCACCGGCACCTGCAGCGACGAGAGCTTCGTGGTCTCGGCGCTCACCATCGGGATGTTCTTGGCCGCGATCGCCGCCTTGACCGCCTCGAAGGCGGCGGGAGGCGTGAGGACCTCGAACGAATCACCTTCGCTCGCGACGTCGTCGGCGCCCGCCTCGAGCGCGATCTCGATCAGCGCCTCCTCCGCGACGATGCTCTTGTCGACCAGGATGACCCCACGCGGCTTGAACAGGTAGGAGACGCTGCCGGCCTCGCCCAGGGCCCCTCCGTTCTTGGTGAAGATGTGGCGTACGTCACCCGCCGTCCGGTTGCGATTGTCGGTCGCCACCTCGACCAGCAGCGCCACGCCGCCCGGGCCGTATCCCTCGTACTGGGTTTCCTCGTAGTTCGCGCCCTCGATCTCCCCCGTGCCCCTCTTGACCGCCCGCTCGATGTTGTTGGCCGGCATGTTCACCGACTTGGCCGCCGCGATCGCGGTGCGGAGGCGCGGATTGGTGTCCATGTCACCGCCCCCCGCGCGTGCTGCGATGGTGATCTCCTTGATGTACTTGGTGAACACCTTACCGCGCGCCTGGTCGGTGGCGGCCTTCTTGCGCTTGATCGTCGCCCATTTTGAGTGACCGGACATCGTCGTGAAGCGCGTCACGCCGATCAGGCGTGGGCGCTCGCCTCCTTCTCGGCCCGCGCGGCGGCGACCACCTTGTCGGTGATCTCCCGCGGCAGCTCCTCGTAGTGGGACACCTTCGCGCTGTGGATCCCGCGTCCCTGCGTGATCGAGCGCAGGTGCGCGGCGTACTTGTAGAGCTCGGAGCCCGGCACCACGGCCCGGATGACCTGGTAGCGGCCGTCGGATTCGGTGCCGAGGATCCGCCCGCGGCGCGACGACAGGTCGCCCATGACGTCGCCCAGGAACTCCTCGGGGATCCGTACCCGGATCTCGTCGATCGGCTCCAGCATCACCGGGTTGGCCTTGAGCATTCCCTGATGGAAGCAGGTCTCGGCCGCGATCTTGAACGCCATTTCCGAGGAGTCGACATCGTGGTACTTGCCGAAGAACAGCGCCACCTGCACGTCCACGACCGGGTAGCCGGCCAGCGGACCGCGCTCCATGCCCGCGATCACGCCCTTCTCGACCGCCGGAATGAACTGGTTCGGGACCACGCCGCCCTTGACCTCGTCCAGGAACTTGAACCCCTCGCCGCGCTTGAGCGGCTCCAGCCGCAGGTGCACCTCGCCGAACTGCCCGCGGCCTCCCGTCTGCTTCTTGTGACGGTACTCGTCCTGGGCCTTGCCTTTGATGGTCTCACGGTAGGGCACGCGGGGCCGCGTGAGCAGCACCTCGACGCCGTAGCGCTTGCGGAGCCGGTCGACCATCACCTCGAGCTGGAGGTCTCCCATCCCGTGGACCAGGGTCTCCTTGGTGCTGGGCTCGAACTGCTTGATGAAGGTGGGATCCTCTTCGTGGAGCCGAGCGAGGCCCTGGGCCATCTTTTCTTCGTCGCCCTTGTTCTTCGCGTGAATGCACTCCGCGGTGACCGTTCCCGGGAAATCGGGAGGCGGGAGCACCACCGGACGGCTCTTCTCCGCCAGGGTGTCGCTCGTGTGCGTTTCCTTGAGCTTGACGGCCGCCACGATGTCCCCGGCCTCGGCGACCGAGCAGTCGAGCCGCTCCTTGCCGATCAGATGGTAGAGCGTGCTCAGCTTCTCCGGACGGTTGCGCGCGGTGTTCACGAGATCCTTGCCCGCCACCAACTGCCCCGAGTAGACGCGGAGCAGCGAGAGATCGCCGAGGTGCTGCTCCGAAAGCGTCTTGAAGGCCAGCACGGCCGCGGGCTGACCCGGGTCCGGGGCGCACACGACCTCGGCGTCGCCCGCGGGGGACTTGCCGACGGCCGGTTTTACGTCGAGCGGTGACGGCAGGATGTCGACCACCTCGTCGAGCACCTCCTTCACCCCCTGGTTGTGATAGGCCGAGCAGCAGAAGACCGGTGACAGGTCGCCCTGGACCACCCGCTCGCACAGCCCCTTGCGGATCTCGGCGCTGGTCAGCTCGCCCGAGTCGAGGAACTTGTTCATGAGCCCCTCGTCCCCGGTCGCCGCCTCTTCCATCAAGTGCGCCCGGGCGGCCGACACTGCCTCCTTCATGTCGTCGGGAATCGGTGCCTCGGTGCTCTTCTCCTCCATGCCCCTGCCCGAGAAGACGAAGGCCTTGCCCTCGACCAGGTCCACGATCCCACGGTAGGCGTCGGCCTGGCCGATCGGCAGCTGGGTCGGGATCGCGTTGAGGCCGAGCCGATCGTGCGCCGACCTGACGGCGGCAGTGAAATCGGCGTGTTCCTTGTCCATCATGTTCACGACCAGGAGCGTGGGCGTCTTCTCCTGACGCAGGGTCTCCCACACGATCTCGGTGCCCACCTCGACCCCCGCATTCGCCCGCAGCAGGAGGATGGCGGCGTCGGCGACACGCAGGGCGCTGTAGACGTCCCCGACGAAATCCGGATAGCCGGGGGTGTCGAGCAGGTTCACCTTGTGGCCCGCCCACTCGAATTGGGCCAGCCCCAGGTTGATCGTCATCTTGCGCTGGATCTCGTCCGGGGCGTAGTCGAGCAGCGTGGTGCCGTCGGCGATGCGCCCGAGACGGTTGGTCGACTTCGACAGAAACAGCATGGCCTCCGCGAGGGAGGTCTTGCCGACGCCGTGATGAGCGACCAGTGCGACATTGCGGATCTGGCTGGCAGCGAACCGCTTCAAGAGGCACCTCCCCGCCACACGTGGATCGGTGATGCTTCTCTGGGGACCGGCTGGAGGGACTGAGATGGGAAATGTGCCTCGGCCAAGGCTGACGATGTCGCGTAAGCCGATGCAGTGCCGGAATCTAACACCCGATTCGGAAGCCGGTCAAGACCGCGTGACGAGGCACGTGCGTCGGGGCACCGGGACGCGCGAGGAGCGGGGCGGCCTCCCAGGCCGCGTGGCGGCGCGAGAAGCCGGCGGCCCCCGAGCGACCCGTGCGCGGACGCCAGGCGCGGCCGCCCTCGCGGATCCTCCCGCGCGCCGACGGCCATCGATCGCGGCGCTCTCGGTTGCAGATCGCACGGTCGCCGCCGCGCGTCGATTTGACCCCCGGCGGCGGCGCCGTTAGGCTCTTTCGGCTCGTTTTTCCATGCGCTCCCCGACATGTCCGACAAGGAGAAATCGATGAAGCAACTCCCCCTGGTGCGCGGCCTCGCCGCTACCCTGGTGATCGTCGCCGTCGCCGCCGTGGCGGCGGGGCTCAACGCGGCCCCGGCGGCTCCGGCCAAGGGCAATGCCGCGCTCGGTAAGCCGCTGTTCGCGAAGAACTGCGTGGTCTGCCACAAGGTGGACGGCTCGGGCGGCATGAAGCTGACCGGCAATCCGACGCCGAACTGGAAGGACCCCAAGGTGTGGGCGGACCCGATCCGGACGGACGCCTACCTGCGCGACTGCATCACGAACGGCAAGGTCAAGTCGGGGATGGTAGCGTGGGGAAAGAGTGGCCAGCTCAAGCCGGCCGACATCGAGAACGTCATCGCCTACATCAAGACCTTCAAGAAGTAGTCTCGCTGCGTTCGCATCGAGGGTCGGACCCGCCGGGCCCGGCCCTCCTTCGTTTCCCCCGAGCGCGCGGTCGTCGCCGAACCCACACGGGCGCCTGTCGTCAGCGGACCTCGATGCTCCACGGCATGAGCGTGAGCGCGGCCCCCGACGGGAAGCTGGCCGCGGCGAGCCAGGCCCGCACGACCGGCGGCAACACGACGGCCTCGAGCGTCTCCTCGTCGGCCAGCATCTCGGCGAAGAACCGCTCGAAGAGCGATCGCTCGACCCGGGGGTAGACGTCCACCGTGATCGACTCGTCCTCGCCGATCCCGGCACGGGCGCGCGCCATCGCGAAGGCGGTCGGGAGCCCGCCGAGCGCGTCGACCAGCCCGCGCTTGCGGGCGGACAGGCCGGTCCACACGCGGCCCTGACCCACCGAATCGATCTCGCTCTCGGTCCGGCCCCGGCCCTCGGACACGCGATTCAGGAACACGCGGTAGACCTCGTCCATCTGCGCCTGAAACCGCATCGACTCCTCGGGCGAGAAATCCCTGAACGAGGAGAACATCTCCGCGTGCCGGCCGCGTGAGACGGTCTCCACGTTCAGACCGAGCTTGCGATAGAGGCCGAGCAGGTTGAGCTTTCCGCCGAACGCCCCGATCGAGCCGGTCAGCGTGCCGGGCTCGGCGACGATGCTGTCGGCCGGCACGGCGATGTAGTAGCCGCCCGAGGCGGCGAGATCCGAGAAGCTCGCGATCACCGGCTTGCGCTCGGCACAGCGCTTGACCTCCTGCCAGATCTCGTCCGACGCCTGGGCGGACCCACCGGGACTGTCGACGCGCAGCACGATCGCCTCGATCGACGCGCGGTTTCGAGCTTCGCGGAGCGCCTTGATCAGCGTCTCCGCTCCGAGGATCTGCCCCTCGCTCGAGCTGCCCCGGCTGCGGCCCTCGGCGATGGTCCCGACGGCGGTGACGAGCGCCACCCGCCGGCCCCCGCGAGGAGAATCGAGACGGGAGACATAGCGGTTCAGCGAGAGCGTCGTGCGGCGACCCTCGACCGAGACGGTGACCATCGAGTCGAGATCGGAACGGTGGAGCAACGTATCGATCACGCCGCGCGCGAGGGCCTCACGAGCGCCGAATGGCCCGTCGTCCAGCAGCCGGACGACGTCATCGGCTGCGATCCCCCGGGCGGTCGAGAGGCTGTCCACCAGCAGGCCGAACTGGTCGTCCACCAACGCCTGCAGCGCCTCGCGCGCGGGGACCGACATGCCGCCCTGGGTCCAGCCCTCGACCGCCGATTTGTAGCGGCCGGACTGGGCGAAGTTGGGCGTCACGCCAACCTTGTCGAGCGTGCCGCGCATGAACAGCGCCGAGGCCGTGAGCCCGTCGAGCTGCAGCATCGCGAGCGGCGGGCTCGCGATCGTTCCGGCCGCCGAGGCCAGCAGGTACTCGCGCTCGCCCCCTCCCTCCAGGGCGGCGTAGACCGGCTTGCCGGCCCGGCGGAAATCGAGCACCGCCTCGCGGATCTCGGATACCTTGGCCCAGCCCCATTCCACCCGGCCGATGTGGAGGACCAGGGCCTTGACCCGCGTGTCCGAGGCCGCCTCGCGAATCCCGTGGGCGAGCATCCACACCGTGGGGTGCTCGCGGCGCAGGAGATCGACCAGACTCCCCTCCGATGGCGGCTGCGCCTCTTCCAGCGAGACCGGGACGTCGAATACCAGGACCGTCGCCGCCGGCGTGGTCGCCGGGCGCCGCACGGCCAAGGTCGCGATGAGCACCGCCCCACCCAGCACGCCGAACAACACGACCAGGAACAGGGCGACGCGGCGTGCGGACATGGGTGGACCTCCGGAGTGCGTAGCAGGGACCCCAGCAGTGTACGCGCGGACCGGTGGAAGTAAAGGCGGTGCGGCAGGGCGCTAGCGCGCCGTCCAGAGCAGCTGCGCCGAGAGGTAGACGCTGGCGGCGTTCTGAGCCGGGTCGGTGTGCGATTCGTAGCGCAGGCTGGCCAGCGTGCGGAGCCGCACGCGATCGACCAGCGGCTGATCGACGAAGGCATCGAGCCCGTAGAACGCGTAGGACGAATGGAGGCTCACCGCGAGCCCGGCGACCGGCGACTCGTCATAGGCGCGCCATCCCGCCACCGGGGTCAGGCTCCACAGGGAGCGCCCTCCGATCAGCTCGAACTCGACCGCGCCTCCGAGTTCACGATAGGCCTCGCCCGGGTTCAGCCGGTTGGTGAGGATCTCGCCGCGTGGGCCCACCGCCAGAGTCCAATGGGCCTCGCTCTCGTAGCGTGCCGCCACACGAGCGCGTGCGATCTGGTAATCGAAGAACAGCGTGCTGTCCTGGAGGTCGTACTGCATGGCCTCGCCATCCAGGCGGATCTTGAGCCCCCAGTGGTCGGCGGCGCGCAGATCGACTTCCGCCACCCCCTCCTCCTGCCAGAAGTTGTCGCGGGTCGTGGTCACCACCCGATGGGTCTGGCGGCGCTGGCCGTTCACCTCCACGGTCAGGGCATGGCCGCCCGCGAAGAGATGTCGCAGTCGCCCCTCCCACCCGTGCTCGACATGGTCACGACTGCTCGAATCGGGGAACACGCGGGACGCCAGGCGGTAGCCCAGCCGCCACTCGTCACCGAGCAGGCCCAGGTGATCGAAGCCGATCCATGCGCGGCCGGCGTTGCGGTCGAGCATGAACTCGGAGCCCGATCCGCTGGTGCGCACGAAGTCCCCCGCGGCACCCAGCTCGGCGGCGTGGGTGCCGTCGCCGAAGCTCCGACGCAGCCGGCTGCGGACCGAGCCGCGCCACTCACGCTGGTCGCGACCGAACGTACGGTCGTGACGCCATTCCAGGCTCGGGGACAGCGCGAAGCGCCATGCGGGAGCGGGATCGTCCCGCCAGCTCATGCTCAGCGCATTGCGCTGCACCTTGTCGCCGATGCTCAGCTCGTTCTGGAGCTGGTAGGCCGCGCGACGCTCGCCGCGGGTGCCGTTCACCGTGGCGTAGATCGCTCCCGCATAGCGTGCCTCCGGCGTGTCGACGAGCCGCCGGCCGAGGAAGGTCGTGTCGACGAAGGCATCCTCGTAGTAGTACTCGCTCGTGATGTCGGTGGTCGCACCGGTCTCGAGGCGAAATCCCAGCGTGTCCGGTCCCGGCTCTCCCCCCGCGCGCGCGGGCCCGGAGGCAATCACGGCGCCAGCGGCCACCAGCGCGGCCACGATCGCGCCTCGCGTCCGCATCCTGGGGGCTCGGGCAGGGGTCTGGCAGGCGGCGGCCATGGTGTGCGGGCCTCAACGCCGTGACGCCCCGGCGGGTTGCCGGGGCGTCACCATGAAACCCGAGGTGTGCATCAGCGCCCGCCGGCCAGCCGGATGGCGCGGTGCGCGAACGCGCGGGCCGACTGGGTGAGCCGCACCGCCGCCTCGAGGCGGTCGGCCCGGAACTGCACCCACGCCTCGCCCTGGATCTCGACCGCACGTTCCAGCGCCCGTCGCCCCGGCTCGCTCTCGTGATCGGTCAATAGATCTCGGGCGCGCGAGATCAGCTCGTCCGTGCGTGCGAGCGCCCGCTCGGCGGCCTCGCGGAGGTTGTCCTCGGCGTTGCAGATGCGCATGGCCCGCATCGCGCGCTCGCGGGCGCTCATCGTGAGCTGGAGCGCCGCCAGGTAGCGACCCTCCTTCGCCGCCGCCTCGGCCCGGAGCTGGATGTCGAATGCCGCCCGGAGCAACGCCCGCGCACGGTCGATGTCGCACTCCTCGATACGGTCGCGGGCCCGGTCGAGCAGCTCTCGCGTCCGCTCGAGCTGGACGAGCACCCGGTCGGGATCGGGCAGCCCCTTCACCAGGGAGATGGCCCGGTCGGCCCGCACGCGGGCGCGGAAGGTCAGGTCGAGCGCGACCCGGTAGTGGAGGGCCCCAAACTCGGATCGGGCTCTCGCTTGGATCTCCACGGCGGCAGCGAGCTCGATATCGGCCTGCTCGTTGCCAGCGCCCATCACGATCTCCTGCGCGCGGGCAATGAGATCGTCCGTGCGATCGAGCGCGGTAGCCACGTCGTCGCGGGTCTGGGCCGATGCTGGAGCCGCGACCGCCACCATGGCGAGCAAGGCCAGCATCGCGAAACGTCTGAGGGGGGACTTCATCGCTTCCTCCTGTCCGGGACCTCTCGGTCCACGATTATCGGCAAAGGTGTCGTGGTAGACGAGAGCACCCGGCGTGCCCACGTGGGCCCGGCGGCGTCGCCACTGCCAACTGGCGGCACGCCAACGGGTTGCGCTGGCGCCGGTGCCGGCGATCGGGGACTTGCGTGGGCGGCGGTGAACCGGCCGGTACGGCCCCGATGGCCCGGGCTGGCCCGGTGAGGACAGCGTGCGGAACGCACGGCCAGGGGCCGGAGGGCTCGGCCCGTGTGCGTCGTGGCGAATGGGTGGCGGGCTACTTCAGGATCGCGGCGAGCCTTCGCTCGAACTCCGTGTCGGTGAGACGGGTCGGCGTGTAGTCGCGCACCACCCCCGCACGATCCACGAACACGAAGGTGGGCGTGCTCGACGCCCCGTAGCGTTCCATCGACGCCGTGCTCATCACCATGGGGACCGTGCCGATCCCGGTGTAGTCCGCCTTCCAGACGCTATCGACCCGCGCCTTTTCGGCGGCACGCTTGTCCGCCGCCTTCTCGTAGTAGCGGCTGAGCGCCAGGATCTGCAGCCCGTCGGCCGCGTGGCGTGACTTGATGCGCGCGAGCGACGCGGCCTGCGCCCGGCAGTCGCCGCACCACTCGGCCCACAGGAAGAGCACCACCGGCTTTCCCCGGAGCGAGGCAAGGGTCGGTGGCTTGGCGCCGAGCCAGTCGTCGACCTCGAGCTCGGGCGCCCGGCGGCCCGCCAGGGAGACCAGGTTCAGCCGCTTGTTGATGCGCGAGCGCAGCGACACGGGGCCCTCCAGCCGGTCGAGCTCCGCGCTCAGCATGGCGGCGGCCGCCTGGGCCCCCCGCTCGCGCTCGAGGAGCTGCGCGTCCACCTCGATCGCCGCGCCCAGGGCGACGGCCAGGTCGTCGTTCTGGTCGAGGCGGGCTCCGCCTGCGATGCTGTCGGCGCATCGGCCGCGAACGTCGCTCGCATAGCGCCTGGCCTTCTCCTGGTCGCCGAGAAGCATCGCGCCGCGGGCGAGCCACGCGAGCCCCGGGCAGTAGCGGGCATCCTCGCCATTCTTCTCGCGATACACCTCGAGAATGGATTCGGCGCTCAGAAGATCGCCGGCCGAGATCTTGTTGCGCATGCCCTGGATGGGTGAAGGCGGCGGCGTGGGCTTCGCGGCCGTGTCGGCCTTGGCCTGCGGTGCTGCGGGCGCGGCGGGTGGCGCCGCGCTTTGCGCGAATGCGAGTGAGCTGGCGGCGAGCAGCGCCGCGAGGACGGAGACAACTCTGCGTGTCGAGACATGCGCGGCCATGGTGCGGCTCCCAGGGATCGAGACGCTGCGAACGTCCGGTCGGGGACAACGGGAGTATTCGAGCGCAGGCGAGCGCGCGAGGTGTCACCGAGGGTTCAGGAGTCCGTCAGGTCTTGGTGATCCGGGCCGGTCCTGGAGCTGGGGCAGGCTGGGCTGGCGGAGCGGCCACCGACCGGAAAGCGAAGAGCCCCGGCTCCTCTCGGAACCGGGGCTCCTCATCGAAAAACTGGGGCGGCGACCTACTCTCCCACCCGGTTTCCCGGGCAGTACCATCGGCGCTGGAGGGCTTAACTTCTCTGTTCGGAATGGGAAGAGGTGTGACCCCTCCGCCGTTGCCACCCCAATAGGCTGACAACCGAGGTACGAGACGCGGGCAGCACAGGAATACACCCAGGAAAGATAAACCGGCCAAGCCGCACGGCTGATTAGTACGGGTCGGCTGAAGCCCTTACAGGCCTTACACCTCCCGCCTATCGACGTCGTAATCTCCGACGAGCCTTCAGGTGGCTTACGCCACGGGATCCCTAATCTTGGGGTGTGTTTCGCGCTTAGAGGCTTTCAGCGCTTATCACGTCCGAACATAGCTACTCGGCAGTGCCCTTGGCAGGACAACCGATACACTAGAGGTTCGTTCGCTCCGGTCCTCTCGTACTAGGAGCAACTCCCCGCAAGGATCCTACGCCCACGATGGATAGGGACCGAACTGTCTCACGACGTTCTGAACCCAGC
>Ga0075418_10009995_pt1 | contig 10632 bp, 10 predicted proteins | sample SoiMetdeltSBSDD2_FD_81776 | JGI IMG/M metagenome (GOLD analysis project Ga0075418, IMG submission 81776) | Bulk soil microbial communities from a Populus tree surrounding site in Tennessee, USA - Soil MetaG P. deltoides SBSDD2 | ecosystem: Environmental > Terrestrial > Soil > Tree plantation...
CGCTCGGCGTAGATGGAATGGTTCAGCGCCAGCGTATCGGTGCTGGTAGCGCTAATGTCGATGGTGTCGATGCCGTCAATCACGATCGGCCCGTCGTCCGGCACGTCGCCTGCCCGTGGTATGCCCCCTGCCACGCGGCGCGCGGCGGCCATCGCCCGGTCGTTGGCGGAGCAATAGAGGGTAATGCCACGGCCATACTTGCTCAGATTGGCGGCCAAGTACGCGAATACGTCGCGATCGACGTCGGGCGACGCCAGGATGATCTGGTTGAGCTGCACGCCGGCCGGCAGCGTCGGCCCCAGGTCGCGCAGCACCTGCAATAGCGGCAGATTGCCCATGCTGTGGGCGATCAGGCTGACGCTCTGCGCCCCGGTCTCCCTGACGACGAGGTCGATGAAGGGGCGCAGGAAGCGCTCGGCCTGCGTAGCGCTTTCGCGGTCGTAGTAGTAGCCGGTCAGCCCGCTTGCCGACGGCCAGCTGTACAGGAACGAGGCGCCGTCGAACTGCAGATCGTAGGCCATCTGCGCCGTGCGGTAGAGCGCGGCATCGAAGTCGGTGTTGTAGCCATGCACGAAGATCAGCGCTTGGTCCTTGAAGGCATTACTGCCGCCGACCCGCTGGCGCGCCAGCGCGATGAACTCTTCGCGGCTCAACGCCGAGATCTGTTGAATCGTGAAATGCCTTCGCGCGTCCTCGGCCTGCTCAAAGATGGTGATCTGGAAGAATGGCACGCGGATCGCGAACGGGCGCTCGATATTGGGTACTTGGTGCAGTTTGGGCACCGTGACGAGCGCCCGGCCGAGCTCCATGCGTTGGGCGCGGGCGGTGCCGTAGGCGACGCGGTTGGTTTGATCGGACCGGTCGCGGTCGGTGCCGTAGAACACCGGCACGATATCCCAGTCGGTCTGCTTGGCCTCGGGGTGCTTGGATTGCGCCTCGCGCTCCGGCGCCGCCGGCTCCTCAGTTTTCTGGGCCGGCCCGGCTTCCGGTCGGGCCGGACCGGCGGGCTTGTGCTCCGGTTCCGTCTCGGGTGCCGTGCGCGGGATCGGCCCGCCTTTTTCGGAGCTCTCGACGATGGGCCGCTGGGATGGCTTGGCAGCCTCCTTGACGACCATGTTCGAGGTAAGCGCCGACACATAGACCATGGCCGGAATAACGAGGCCGACCGGAGACAGCCGCGCCAGCACCTGGGCGAAGCGCGACATGTTGCGCGTCGCATACCAAACGAGCCCATACAACAAGAGCGCCACCGCCAACACGATGATGTTGATGGCGGCCGGCGAAACCTGGCCCATGACAACTCCCCCGTAACTGCGGCGCAGACTTAGAGCGCGATTCACGCGGCCACGGAAGCTCCCCTGCCATCCCTGGCAGGCCTCGCGAGGAGGCCAAACTGCGCGATCACAACCCCTGCGCGAGTTGGCTCTTGCCAGATAGGTTTGGCAAGGCCGTGACAAGCCTTGGTGCCGTGATGCCCCCGCGCCAACGCGCTGGCGGGGCGTGCCCGAGCGCGCCAAGACCCAGGCCGCCTGGGTAACTGCGGGAAAAATGATGCCACCTTGTTGGGGGCGGCCCAGCCCGGTCTGGTCGGTTGCATCGTGGGGATGCCCGAGGGGTTGCGCCGAACCGCCGCAGCGATGCCGGCATCGCCGCCGCCACCTGCCGGTCATGGCGATGCCGAGCCTAGCCTGGGCGGGACCATCGCTGCGGCCGCAGGTGCGATCGGCCTCGCGTGACCGGGCTGAGGCCGGTGCAGGCGACCGGCGCCAGCGGCGGCGTGGTGAGCCCGCTTGGCAACCTGCTGATGGCCGCCGTGCTGTGCGAGGCGAGCTTGGTTCTGGTCATCGATGGTATTGCGCGACTGGCGGCACTGGCAGCGCACGTGCAGCGCAGGGCGGGCCGCCGTGCAGGCAGCGTGACAAGCGTCGGGATGGCACTATCATGTGCCGCCCTCCGCACGACAGGAACACCACTCATGCCCTGGCCCGAGCCCGTCACACTGCGCAGTGCCCGCGTTACGCTGGAGCCGCTCGGCCATGCCCGCCGCGACCAGCTGATCGAGGCCGCGCGCGACGGCGAGTTGTGGCGCCTGTGGTACACTTGGATCCCGGCGCCGGACAACATGGATGCCGAGATCGACCGGCGGCTGGCCCTGCAGAAGGCCGGTTCGATGCTGCCGTTCACGGTCATCGACAGCGCCACCGGCAAGGCCGCCGGCATGACCACCTACATGAACATCGATGCGCCGCAGCGCCGTGTCGAGATCGGCTCGACCTGGTACCGCAAGGCTGTGCAGCGCACCGATCTCAACACGCACTGCAAGCTGCTGCTGCTTACCCACGCCTTCGAGGCCCTCGACTGCATCGCGGTGGAGTTCCGCACGCACTTTTTCAACCACCAGAGCCGGCGCGGCATCGAGCGGCTGGGTGCCAAGCTCGACGGCGTGCTGCGCAGCCATCAGATCGCGCCCAACGGTACCCTGCGCGACACCTGCGTCTACAGCATCATCGCGCCCGAATGGCCGACGGTGAAGGCACACCTCAACTGGCAGCTGGAAAAACCGCGCGAGTAGTTGCGTGCGTTCCCACCTACAAGACAGAGAAACGGCGATGGCGGGCGAGATCGAAGCGATCGAAAAAGATGTGGACCTATCTCGACGGGCTGTCGGAGGGCGACACGGGCAAGCTCGGTAGGGCCTTCCACGAGATCAGCCATCTTTATTCAATGCACGGGGGCGGGGGGCGCCGATGTGACGCGCGCCACGTGGTTCGCCATGGTCAACAGCCGCCCTCGGCCAACAGCCGCCCTCGGCTAACATGGGGCTGCCGCGCACCGAGCGTACCGTCTCCATCGACCTGTCCGGACCCGAGACCGCCTTCGTCAAGCTGGAGTGTTGCCTGCCGCCCCGCTAGCTCACCGATTGCCTGCTCACGCTGAAGCACGGCTGGCGCATCCTCTGCAAGACGTTCCCACCGAGCTCGGCCAATAGGCGCAGCCTCGGCTCGGGCGCACGATCGACATGTTTCTCCCTTGCCGGAGCCGCAACTTCGCCCAGGCCAGCCTGTAGCATCGGCGAGCCGGGACTGACTGGGGTTGCCTCTGAGGTTGCCTGATGGATTTGCTCGTGGCCGCGGGGCGCGCATTGCGCAGCCCGGCGTTTAAATTCGTTTTGATCCTGTTCCTGGTCGTTGTGCTCCTGATCCCACTGGCTCTGGTCTACGCGCTCATCGTGGAGCGCGAGAACAGGGCTGCGAGCGCGCGCCGCGAGGTCGGTCAGGTGTGGGGTCCCGAGCAACGGGTGCTCGGTCCGTTCCTGGTGGTCCCCTATACGGTACGCATCGAGACGGTGCAGGGCGACAAGCGCTTCGAGCAGATCCAGGAGCGACGCGCCGTTTTCACCCCCGAGGTGCTCGAGGTCGCAGGCCGTGCCGAGGCCAAGACGCTGCGGCGCTCCATCTTCGAGGTGCCGGTCTATGCCGCCCGCCTGAAGCTGTCAGGGCGTTTTGGCGCACCGCGCATCGCCGACGTTGCGGCGGAGGTGGCGGCAGTACGCTGGCGCGATACAACACTGGTGCTCGGTCTGACAGGTGTCTCCGGTCTCAAGGAGGCCGCCACCCTCAAGGTCGCCGGGGCAACCGACATCCCCTTCGCGCCGAGCGTCGGCTTTCCGGGCACGCACCTCACCGGCATTCACGCCAAGCTGGTTGGCGCCGGCGCCAGCCTTCTGCCGGACTCCGATCAGCCACTGCAACCGTTCAACTTCGCCGTCGACCTCGTCTTCAACGGCTCGGTTTCGCTCACCGTGGCGCCGGTTGCGCGCGACACGCGCGTGTCGCTCACCTCCGACTGGCCGCACCCGAGCTTCTCCGGCGCCTTCCTGCCCGATGATCGGCGGGTGACGGCGACAGGCTTCACGGCATCGTGGAAGGTTCCACATCTGGCGCGCAGCGTTCCCGAGGCCTGGGGCCTTGCGGATGGAGGCCTCGAGCGGTTGCAGCCGCATGCGTTCGGCGTGACGATGATCGACCCGGTCGACTTCTACAGCCTTGTCAACCGCGCGGCAAAGTACGGCATCATGTTCGTCGCAATGGCTTTCATGGCTGTGTTCTGCCTTGAACTTGTTTCGCGGCGACGTGTGCACCCCGTGCAATACCTGTTCACTGGCATCGCCATGGTGTTTTTCTACGTGCTGCTGCTGTCGCTGGCCGAGCATTTGGGCTTCACCCGCGCCTATCTGTCGGCCTCAATCGCCACCGGCGCGATGCTTGGCATATACGTGGGCGCCGCCCTTGCAAGCCGCGTCCGGGGACTGGTGATGCTGGTCGTGTTCGCGCTCACCTACGCCATGCTCTACCTGATCCTGCAACTCGAGGACTACGCGCTGCTGGCTGGCGCGATCCTGGGTTTCCTGACCCTGGCGAGCGTCATGTTCGTGACGTTGCGGGTCGACTGGAGCGGGTCGGCCAGGGAGGCAGCAAGCTAGCGGACCGCCTGGCGAACACTTCGCCAACCAGCTGACGACGTAGGCACTTGGCAACCCTGGGGCCATCCGCTCTCTTGCCGGCACCTGCTATTCTTCTCATGCTGGCTGGGATGGATGGCACAGGCTGACGACAGTGGCAGGTCCGGGCGCACCGACGCTTGAGGAGTATGCCGACGGCGTGCGCGCTGGCGACCGCGCCGTGCTGGGGCGCGCCATCACGCTCATCGAGAGCGCCAAGGATAGCCACCTGGCGCAGGCGCAAGCGCTGCTGCAGCGCCTGCTGCCCCACACCGGCAAGGCGCATCGCATCGGCATTACAGGAGTGCCCGGTGTCGGCAAGTCGACGGCCATCGATCAACTTGGCATGAACCTCGTCGAGCAGGGCCATCGCGTGGCGGTGCTGGCCGTCGATCCGACCTCGATGCGCTCAGGCGGCTCAATCCTGGGCGACAAGACGCGCATGGTGCGTCTCGCCCAGAGTCGGTCCGCCTTTATCCGTCCCTCGCCGACCTCGGGCACGCTGGGCGGCGTGGCACGCAAGACGCGCGAGACCATGCTACTGGTCGAGGCTGCAGGCTTCGACGTGGTCATCGTTGAGACGGTTGGCGTCGGCCAGTCCGAGGTGGCGGTGGCGGCCATGGTCGACTTCTTCCTGGTGCTGCTGCTGGCCGGCGGCGGCGACGATCTGCAGGGCATTAAGCGCGGCATCATCGAGATTGCCGACCTGATCGCCATCACCAAGGCCGATGGCGACAACGTCGCCCGTGCCAGGAAGGCGGCCGCCGTCTACCAAGGCGCGCTCGGGATCATCACGCCGTCCTCGTCAGCCTGGGTACCGCCAGTGCTGACAATCTCGGCGCAGGCCAACCTGGGGCTGCATGAGATGTGGGCGAAAGTCCTTGAGCACCGCGAGCGTATGATGGCGGTCGGCGAGTTCCAGGCACGGCGCGGCGCGCAAGCCGTCGACTGGATGCACGACCTGCTGCAGCAGCGGCTGCTCGCTGCGCTGCAGGCTGACCCGGCGGTGGCCGCCCGCATGATGGAACTGGAAAATGAGGTGCGCGCCGGACTGCGCACGCCGGCGCTGGCGGTTGCCCAGCTACTGTCGCTGGTCGGGCTCGGTGGTAAGGTGGGGACATGAGCCTAATGCACCATAGTCGACCTCCCAGCGCCGCGTGCGCAGGCCCACGCACGACTGTCCTGCTCACGGCGTTTGGGCCGTTCCCAGGCGTGCCGGTCAACGCCACCATGCGGCTGGTGCCGGAACTGGCGGAACGGGCGGCGCTGGCCTTTCCCGGTGTCCGCTTCGTTACTGAGATGCTGCCCACCGAGTGGCTGGCCGCTCCACGCCGCATGGCCGCGGTCATCGCACAGGTGCAGCCCGACCTCATCCTGCATTTCGGCGTGTCCTCACGTGCTCGCGGCTTCGAGATCGAGCAGCGCGCCCACAACAGCTGCCGGTCCATGCCGGATGCGGCCGGCTTCTTTCCGCGGGCCGATAGATTGCAGGACGACGGCGCAGAAGTGCTGCGTACCAGCCTGCCTGTTCCCCACCTTGTGCTGGCCCTCAAGCGGCGCGGCATTGCCGCCTATGCCTCGCGCGATGCGGGTGCCTATTTGTGCAATGCGGTGCTCTACCACTCCCTGCAAACCGCCGCGGACAGGCTGCGCGACTGTCGCATCGGATTCGTACATGTGCCGGCGTCTTTGGCGCGGCCCGGCGGTGCCAACAGGGGGCGCGTCGGCGCCTGCCCGCTCACCTGGCCGCAAGCCGTCGAAGGCGGCCTTGAGGTGATCGCCGGATGCCTCGGCCGGCTGTTGCCGAAAGCCAGGGCCGATGCGGTGGCTGGCGCGCGCATGCAGACTGCGGGCCGTGCGCGCCCGCGCCTGCCGCTCGCGCAATCCTGACTAGCCTCGCCCGGGCTGGTTGCGGACTTGACCTCGGCGCATTATCCGTGACCGGTTTGCCGAGGGGAGCACCGAGCGATGCCGTGGCTGTGGGCTATTTTCACCGTGATCGCCGCGGGCGGTCAGGTGCTCCGCAACGCGGCTCAGAAAGAGCTGACCGCGACGCTCGGCACGGTCGGGGCCACGCACGTCCGCTTCCTGTTTGGTTTGCCGTTCGGTCTGCTGTTCCTGATGCTGGTCCTGGTCGGCACCGGCGTGCCGTTCCCGAAGCTCAACCCGGCCATGCTCAGTTGGACGGTGGTCGCGGCACTGGCCCAGATCGGCGCAACGGCGTTGCTCCTGGCGGCCATGCGCGAGCGCTCGTTTGTGGCAACCACCGCCTATGCCAAGACCGAGCCCGTACAGGTGGCGTTGTTCGGCCTCATTTTTCTCGGTGATCACGTCACGTTCGGACTGGCACTGGCCATTCTGATCGCGACTGCCGGCGTGCTGGTCATGTCGTGGCCGCGCAGCAATACCGACGAGATTTTCACCTGGAAGCCGGCGCTGCTCGGCATCGCCTCGGGCGGCATGTTTGCCATCGCCGCCATCGGCTTTCGCGGCGGCATCCGCGCGCTGGAGACGCCGAGCTTTGTAGTGGCTGCCACGGTGACGCTGGCACTGGGCCTGCTGATCCAGACCGTGGTTCTGACCACCTACCTTGCCATCCTCGACCGTAAGGTGCTGGCCGAGATAGTACGCGCCTGGCGGCCATCGCTGTTTGCCGGCTTCATCGGCGCCTTCGCCTCGCAGATGTGGTATCTGGCCTTTGCCCTGGAGACGGCCGCCAAGGTACGCACGCTGGCGCTGGTCGAAATCCTGTTCGCGCAGGTTTTGTCGCGCAATCTGTTCAAGCAGAACCTGGCGTCCCGCGAGGCGCTCGGGATCGGATTGATCGTGCTGGGTGTTATCATTCTGTTGAACCACTAGCGGGGGCGGTGCGCTCTCCTGTCGCGCATGGAACCCGGGTGTCCAAGCTGCGTTGAGCGGCCATGGCACACACAGATCAAACCTTTGGCGAACCCATCGCCACCGGCGCCAATATTCCTGCCCTCACACAAGCCGAGCGCCGCGCGCGCGCCGTCAGGCGCGTGGCCGCGATCAAAGGCTTCTACGTGCACCTGGCCGTCTACGTGGTCGTCAACATCGGCCTGTTCGCCGTGGATGCGCTCACCGGTTCGGACTGGTGGGTACACTGGGTGGCGTTCGGTTGGGGCATTGGCGTTATCGCGCACGCGATCGCCGTCTTCGGCCGTGGGTCAAAGCTCGTGACCGATTGGGAGGACCGCAAGATCAAGCAGCTGATGGCGGAGCAGCGATAAAAACCGCTGCGCACCCGTTGCTCGAGATGAACGCGGCGGTCGACCAGGACCCGCCGCGCTCTTCGCCACATTTACTGCTTCAACCCTTCAGCCTTCAGCGCCTCTTGAACGGCGGGTCGCGCGCCCACGCGTTTGCGGTAGGCCAGTACATTGGGGAAGGATGACAGGTCGACGTCCACGCGCGCCGCCCAGTTGGAAATGGTGAAGAGGTACGCGTCGGCCACCGAAAACTCCTTGCCCATCAGGTAGTCGTTGTCGGCGAGATGCTTGTTGACGTGGGCGAAGCGAGTAGCGAGCCGCTCGCGGTAGATCTTCTTTGCCGCTTCCGGCATGGCGGGGTTGAACAGCGGTGAAAAACCCTTGTGCAACTCGCTCGACACGAAGTTGAGCCATGACTGCAAGCGGGTCCGTTCCATGGTGCCCGCGGGCGGAGCCAGCTTTTTTCCCGGCACCTTGTCGGCGATGTACTGGACGATCGCCGGTCCCTCGGTCAACTTGGTGCCATCGTCCAGCTCCAGGACGGGCACGTAGCCTAGGGGGTTCACTTGCTTGAAATCGCCACCGCTCTCCGTGACCTTGGTTTTGGTGTCGGTCTTTACGCGCTCGAACGGTAGGCCGGCTTCGTTGAGGACAATGTGCGGGGAAAGGGAGCAGGCACCGGGTGAGAAATAAAGTTTCATGGCGGTCTCCTGAAGCTAGTGCTTTTCGTTCAACCACATTGATTGCAATTGCATAGAACCAAAAACATGCAATTGCAAGTTAGTTGGCTCAGAGTGTACTCATGAATGCCACGCCCTCACCCACCGTCATTGACGCCTGGGCCAGCCTCGTTCGCACCGAGAAGGCCCTGGTGGACAAAGTTGAGGAGCGGCTGAAGCGAGAGGGCTTCCCGCCGCTCGACTGGTATCACGTGCTGTATGAGGTCGATCGCAGCCCACAGGGCATGCTGCGACAGGCGGGCGTCCAGGACCGGACGCAACTGGCCCAGTACAACGTGTGCCGACTGGTCGACCGGCTGGAGCGGGAGGGACTGGTCGAGCGGCGCCAATGCACCGAGGATGGCCGTAGCAACGTATTGGTCATTACCGCCAAAGGTCGCGACTTGCGCCGCAAGATGTGGCCGGTCTATGCCGCCGGCATCGAGGAGCATTTCGGCGCCCGCTTGACCGCTGAGGAGGCGCAGCAACTTGCGGGCCTGCTTGCCAAGCTCGTTGCAACGTGAGCGGATGAGGATTGCGGCGCGCCGGCTGGACCGCAAGATGCGTTCGTGTAGGATGCCGCCGCATCGCACGCCGGGTATAAAGACCGCGATTTAGAAGGGGTTAGAGCATATGACGGGACCTGGCGCAGAGGTCGTGCCGAGCGGTACCCTGATGCAGGGCAAGCGCGGGCTGATCATGGGGGTGGCCAACAATCGCTCGATCGCCTGGGGCATCGCCAAGGCAGCGGCCGCCCAGGGGGCCTCGCTGGCCTTTACCTACCAGGGGGAGGCCCTCAAGAAGCGCGTCGAGCCGCTGGCTGCCGAGGTCAAATCCAAGCTGGTTCTGCCTTGCGACGTCACCGATGGCGCGTCGGTGGACGCAGTATTCGCCGAGCTCACCAAGCAATGGGGCTCACTGGATTTCCTGGTGCATGCCATCGCCTTCTCCGACAAGGCCGAGCTCGACGGTCGCTACGTCGACACCACTGAGAAGAACTTCACCCAGACCATGCTGATCTCCTGCTTCTCGTTCACGGCGTTGGCGCAGCGCGCCGAGAAACTGATGAAGCCGGGCGGGGCGCTGCTCACGCTGACCTACTACGGGGCCGAGAAGGTCATGCCCCACTACAACGTGATGGGCGTGGCCAAAGCTGCCCTGGAGGCCAGTGTGCGCTATCTGGCCGCGGACCTGGGCCGCAATGGCATCCGCGTCAACGCCATCTCAGCCGGGCCTATCAAGACGCTGGCCGCCTCGGGCATCGCCGACTTCCGCTACATCCTGAAGTGGAACGAGTACAACTCCGCGCTCAGGCGCAACGTCACCATCGAGGAGGTGGGCGCCGCCGGCCTCTACCTCCTCTCCGACCTCGCCCGCGGCGTCACCGGCGAGGTGCACCACGTCGACGCCGGCTACCACGTCCAGGGCATGAAGAACGAGGAGGCCCCGGACATCTCCGTCGTGAAGGACCAGCAGTAAGGTCGGGTCAACAACGGGCCTCCCTAGAGCCAGACGGCCTGGCAGCGGCAGCAAGCCGCCAGCACGGCCCGGGGGATCAACTCAGTCTCCGCCACGAGCCAGGAACCAGCCATGACCGCGCCCCGCGGCCACTACGAGGCCAACCCGTAGCGTGCGCGAGCTGGCCGCCGAGGTGCGCGCCAGGGATCAGGAGAGGCTGCTCTTCGATTTCGTGTTCAGGATGATCCTCGCCGGCCTTGTGGACATTTCCAGCGTGCCGCTACGGATCAACAAGGTGGGCGCGAGCAAGCCCAAACCCAGAGCGGGACGGCTGCCGCGCCTGGATGCCGAGCAGGGCAACGCCTGGACCACCGACCCGGCCCTCAACATTGGTTCCCCTCGATGCAGTCTGCGCCGCCCTGCTGCCATTCCTCGACGGGGCGCGTTGGCTTTGGGCGGGATCACCCAGTACTGCTTCAGGTGCGGCTTGAGATCGTTTTTTTTAATGCGCGGCCGACCGTGTTGAAGTGCGCCGCCGGGACGATCTCCAGCTCGACGACTTTGTCGGCCAGCAGGCGCAGCGTCCAGCGTGCGTGGCCCTCCGGCGGCTTCGAGCAGGCGAGCGCGGTGAGCTGAGCTTGCTTCTTGCCGTCGAAGATCGGCTGGATCGGCGGTGACAAGCGCTTCTTGCGGGCGAGCACCGCGTCGAGCCCTTCGTTGACGA
>Ga0075418_10009996_pt1 | contig 10632 bp, 12 predicted proteins | sample SoiMetdeltSBSDD2_FD_81776 | JGI IMG/M metagenome (GOLD analysis project Ga0075418, IMG submission 81776) | Bulk soil microbial communities from a Populus tree surrounding site in Tennessee, USA - Soil MetaG P. deltoides SBSDD2 | ecosystem: Environmental > Terrestrial > Soil > Tree plantation...
CGGCTGCATGAACGACTGGCACTTCGTCCACCTGGGCCACCTCGCCTACGGCGGGGCCGGGCTCCTGATGGTCGAGGCGACGCACGTGACGCGCGAGGGCCGCATCACGCACGGCCGCACCGGGCTCTATAGCGGCCATAACGAAGCTTCCATGGCCCGCGTCCTCGCGCATTGCCGCACGGTTTCCAAAAATCCCGTTGGTATCCAGATCGGGCACGCCGGCCGCAAGGCCTCCACCCAGGTGCCCTGGGAAGGGCGCGAGGCTCTCGGCCCCGGCGAATCGCCGTGGCCGACGCTGGCTCCGTCGCCGCTGGCATTCAGCGAAACCTGGCACACGCCGAAGGAGATGTCGAAGGAAGAGATCCTGCAGACCGTGGACGCGTTCGTCGCTTCCGCCGAAAGGGCCCGAAGGATCGGCTTCGACGTGCTCGAGCTGCACTCGGCGCACGGCTATCTTCTGCACCAGTTCCTCTCGCCGCTCTCCAATCGCCGCAGCGACGAATACGGCAGGGAGCGCATGAAATTCGCGCTCCAGGTCGCACGCGCGGTGCGCGAGACCTGGCCGAAGGAAAGAGGGCTCGGCGCGCGCATCAGCGCCAACGACTGGGCCGAGGGCGGCCTTGGTCCCGACGACGCCGTGACGTACGCTCGCGAGCTGGAGCGCTTGGGCTTCGACTATGTGTGCGTGTCGAGCGGTGGGCTGGTTTCGCACGCGCGCCTCAACGTCGGCCCCGGCTATCAGGTTCCGTTCGCTGAACGGGTGAAGAGAGACTCCGGAATCAAAGTGCGCACGGTGGGCATGATCGCGGATGCCGAGCAGGCCGAGGCGATCGTCGCCGAAGGGAAGGCCGACATGGTCGCGATGGCGCGCGCCTTCCTCGACAACCCGCGCTGGGTTTGGCACGCGGCGGAACGCTTTGGGGTCAAGCTCGATTACCCGCCCCAGTACGCGCGCGCCCGGCACGACGCCTGGCCGGGGTCGAAGCTGGCGAGGCCCTCTGCCAAGGGCTCCTGACATCACGTTGTCAGCAGGCCTGGCGCACGCTGCGCGACGTGCTATCCCGCACGTCCCGTGAAGGAGAATCGAGATGCAGAACAGCGTAGTGTGGAGCGAAATCGCGGTCGCGGATCTGAAGCGCGCGGCTGCCTTCTATGAAAAGCTGCTCGACACGGAGCTCGCGTTCGACAAGTTCGGCCCGTTCCGGATCGCCCTGTTTCCGCACGGCGAGCAGGGTGTCGGCGGCTGCCTCATGCACGGCGAAGGCTACGAGCCGTCGGGGAAGGGCACCGTGACCTACCTCGCGGCGACGCCGGGAATCGACGCGGCGCTCGAGCGCGCTCGCGCCGCGGGCGGCAAGGTCCTGATGCCGAAGACTCAGCTTCCCGGCAACCAGGGCTGGATCGCGCATGTCCAGGACTGCGAAGGCAACCGCATCGGGCTCCACGCGATGAGCTGAGCCGTTCGTGCGGCGCGCCGACCGGCTCTTCCGCATCGTCCAGTACCTGCGCGGCCGCCGGCTCACCACGGCCGCCTTCCTGGCGGGCCGGCTCGGCGTGTCGCTGCGCACGGTGTACCGCGACGTCCGCGACCTGTCCCTCTCCGGGGTGCCGGTCGAGGGCGAGGCCGGCGTGGGTTACCGCCTGAAAGCCGGCTTCGACGTCCCGCCGCTCATGTTCACCCTGAACGAGATCGAGGCGCTCGCCATCGGCGCCAGGATGGTCGAAGCCTGGGGCGGGCCGGTGCTCGCCGACTCGGCGCGTACCGCGATCGAGAAAATCGTCGCCGCGCTGCCGGCCGAGCGCCGCATGGCCGTCGAGCAGACTCGGCTTTACGCGCCGAACTTCCATGTCAACGCGGCGGCGATGGCTCGGCTTGAGGCGGTGCGCTCCGCGATCGGCGATCGGCGAGTGCTGCGGCTCGATTACCGCGATGCGCAGGGCAAGGGCAGCGACCGCGAGGTGTGGCCGGTCGCGCTCTACTTCTGGGGCGGCACCTGGACCCTCGGCGCCTGGTGCGAGACGCGCGACAACTGGCGCAATTTCAGGGTCGACCGCATCGCCGAGCTCGCGGCGCTCGAGCGGCGCTACCCCGACCAGGCCGGCCGGCGCCTCGCCGATTACCTGCGCGCCATGCAGGCTTCATGAGGTAGATTCGCACGACCTGGAGGAACGTCATGGAGCAGAAAGTGAAATCCTCGCCGCGCATCGCACCCTTGCCGATCGATCACACGCCCGAGCTCAAGGAAAGCTTCGACAGCTACCGCAAGAACCTGGGCTTCGTGCCCAACAGCATGCTGATCTTGCAGAGGAAGCCCAAGATCGTGCAGGCGATGGGCCAGCTCACGGCGGCGATCTGGGAGCCCCACGGCGAAGTGGACCGCGCGTTCAAGCGCCTGGTCGCGCACGTCGCGAGCCGTGCCGCCGGCTGCCAGTACTGCATGGCACACACCGCCGGCGGGGCGCTGCTCTTCGGCATCGATCCGAGGAAGGTCGAGGCGCTCTGGGACTTCCGCGTGAGCCCGCTCTACAACGAAGCCGAGAGGGTTGCGCTTGACTTCGCTATCGCCGCGGCTTCACAGCCGAACGGTGTCACCGACGAGACCTTCGCCGAGATGCGCAAGCACTGGACCGAGACCCAGATCGTGGAGATCGCGGCGGTGGTCGCGGTGTTCGGCTTCCTCAACCGCTGGAACGACACGATGGGCACGCCGCTCGAGGCGGAGCCGATCGAGGTCGGTGAGAAATACCTCGCGCCGCACGGCTGGAGCGCGGGCAAGCACGCGCGCTGATAGCGGTGCCTTCGGAGGTCATGCGCAAAGGGCGCTAATTCCGTCGCGGCGCGTTCGCGAGCAGCGGGTTCAGGGCTTCGAGCTTGACAGGCTTCGCGAGGAAATAATCGAAGCCGGCCTGCAGGGCCGCCTGCCGCTCGGCTTCGACGCTGAAGGCGCTTATCGCGACGAAGGTGGGACGCGCGCCGGCGGGCTGCGCGCGGAATGTGCGAGCGACGTCGTGCCCGCTCATGCTCGGCATGCGCACGTCGAGGATGACGAAGTCCGGCGAGAACGCCGCGGCTGCCTCGGCGAGCTCGCGGCTATCGTAGGCTGTGCGCACGCTATGACCTTCCTGCAGCAGCACGTCGGCCAGCGAATCGGTCGAAGCCCGGCTGTCATCGGCGATCAGGATGCGTCGCCGCGGAGGCTCCTCCCTGCCCAGCTTCGCGAGCAGCTCCAGGATCGCCGTGGGCTCCACCGGCTTGGTGAAGTGGTAATCGAAGCCGGCGAACCGGGCGCGCAGCTTGTCCGACTCCCGGCCCCATGCAGTGACGGCGACCAGTGCCGGGCGCGTGGCGTCCGGATGGCGGTGAAAGATGCGCGCGACCTCGTAGCCCGTGAGCTTCGGCATGCCGATGTCGAGAAGCACGACGTCGGGCAGAGCCGTTGAGGCGGCCTCGATCGCCTCGCGGCCATCGTAGGCGGTATGTACGGCATAGCCCTCTGCGCGCAGGATTGCCGCGAGGGTGTCGGTCCAGTCGCGGTTATCGTCCGCGATGAGAATCGAGGGCGAAGCCGGCATGGAAATCACCCGCAGGAGGCGAGCACGCAAACCCGCCTTGGGCCCGAACGCCGAATTCGGAAGGTCATGCGCTGCGCAAGCATTCCAAGACGTCGATCAGCGCCCGCACTTCGAAAGGCTTGCGCAGAGTCGCCTCCACGCCCAGAAGCCGCGCGTCCGCGAGGTAATCGCGGCGCGCAAGCTTCGAGTCGCCCGACATCACGACGATTTTCGTTTTCGGGAAGGCCGCGCGGAAGCGCTCGATCGTTTCGAAGCCCTCGGCCTCGGGCATGAAGAGGTCGGTGAGCAGGACGTCCGCCGGCGCTTCGCGCTGCGCGGCCAACGCATCGCTGCCGTTCGCGGCCAGCCGCACGCTGTACCCATGGGCCTCGAGCAGCGGCTTGAGCATGTTGCACAGGTCCGCATTGTCGTCGGCGATGAGGATGTCCATATTCATCCCCCCAGGCTTTTCTCGAGCTGCTCGAGCGACACCGGCTTGGTGAGGTGCGCGTCGAAGCCGGCCTCGAGCGAACGGCGCAAGTCGGCCTCCTGCGCGTAGCCGGTGAGCGCGATCAGGCGAACAGGCTGGTTCGCGGAATGCGCGCGCAACCGCCTCGCCACCTCGTAACCGTCCATGTCGGGAAGGCCTACGTCGACCAGCGCCACTTCGGGCCGGAACTCCGCCGCCAAGGCGATCCCCGCCGCTCCGTCGCTGGCCTCGCGCACTTCGTGGCCGGCAAGCGAGAGCGAGAGGCACAGCATGCTGCGCGCGTCGTCGTTGTCCTCGACGACAAGAACGCGCTGCGGCGCCAGACCAGGGGCCGCGCTCCGTGCCGGCGGGAGCGCGGAAGGCGCCTCGACGGCGGGCAGGCGTACGGTGAAGCGGGCACCTTTACCCGTACCCGCGCTCTCCGCGGACACGGTGCCTCCGTGGAGCCCGACGAGCTCGCGCACCACCGCAAGGCCGATTCCCAGCCCGCCCTTGCTGCGCTGAAAGCTTTTCTCGCCCTGCACGAAGAGATCGAAGATGCGCTCGAGCGTCCGAGGCTCGATTCCGTCGCCTTCGTCCTCGACCTCGAGGAGCGCCTCGCCGCCTTCCGGCCGCACGGAAATGCGGATTGGGCTGCCGGGCGGCGTGAACTTGACGGCGTTGTCGACGAGGTTCGTCACGATCTGCTCGAGGCGGCCACGATCGGCGTGGACCCAGACGGGGGAGTACTCGACCGACACGAGGTGCCGGTCGAAGCGTCCGCTCGAGCGCCAGGAGGCGATCATCGCCGAGACCAGCGCGCCGAGCTCGAGGTCTGCGCGCTCGAGCGATACCTTGCCCATGGTCAAGCGGCTCGCATCGAGCAGCTCTTCCACCAGGCGCGCCATGTGGCGGGTCTGGCGCTCGATCACCTCCTGAGCCCCGCGGGCGCTGTCACCTGCGGTGCCGGAAAGTCGCAGCACCTGGGCGGCGCTCGTGAGGGCGGCGAGCGGGTTGCGCAATTCGTGGCTGAGCATGGCGAGAAATTCGTCCTTGGCGCGGTCGGCGGCGGCAAGCGCGTCGCGCTCGCGCTGCATCAGCCGGTGGCGCTCACGGATCGCTTCCGCCGCTTCGCCCACGACCTTGGCAAGCGTTCTCAGTTCGACGATCCGGGGAGTGTCAACGGGCGCAGGCCGGTACCCGCGGCCTATGGCATCGATGCCCGAGGCGAGGGCGGCGACCGGCCGCGTCAGTTTTCGCCCGATGAAGACCGCGAGTCCGGCTGAAAGTGCCACGGCGCCGACCAAACCCGAAACCAGGAGCACCGCAGCGCGATACGCGCTCGCATCAACTGCGCCCGCGGGAATGCCCATGGCGAAAGTCCAGCCGGTTTCCGGCGACCGGAAATAAGGCGTGTACACTGCGGTGCCTTCCACGGTGCTTCCTCTGAACCAGCCCGACGGCGCGCGCGACAGCGCCTCGCGCAGAGAATCCGAGCCGATCCGGCCGAGGGTCTTGTCGGGGCTTACCGTCCTTGCCACGATGCGATCGTTGCGGTCGAGCACGACGCCTACCCAATCCGCCGGCAACTTCTGGGCATCGAGCAGTTTTTGGATGATCGCCGGATCGAGGACCGCGGTGACTACGTAAGCGACTTCGCCGCGTTGGACGATCGGCACGCGGATTCCTATGTCCCACTTGCCGGTTACCGGTCCGATGACCAGATCGCCGACGGCGGGCAGACGCGTTTCCACCACGCGGGCGAAACTGCGATCGACCCCCGTGATGTTCGGCAACGGGGCGCCTGGCGGACGCGCCAGGTTGAGCAGTTGCTGCCCTGAGGGCAACGCGAGGTTCACATTGGTCCAATGCGGCTGCTGCGAATTCAGGATGCGCTGCGCCACCACCCTGAACCGCACGAGGTCTGGGTCGTCCAGGGTCGGCGATGCGGCCAAGGCCTGCGCCGTGGTGATGGAATCCCGCAGCGTCGCGTCGACGGCGGTAATGATCGCGAGCGCGCGGTCCTGTGCACCCAGCCGGAAGGTTTCGCGCTGCTCCACCGCGAGCAGATAGCCCACGATGCCGCCAAAGCCCGCCACCGGCACCACCGCGGCGGCGATGACTGCCAGCAGATACCATCGAAGGCTCATACCCAACCTCCGAGTGTAGTGGGTTATGCAGGGCTGGTGTCGCCGAAATCCTACAGCGGTGATCGGATACCTCTAGGGTATTTACTAGTGCATGACGAGTTCGGTTTCTGCGTCCGCGCATTACGCGCTCCGCGATCGGTTCGTTCAGGCGCTCGGCGGGCACGCGGCGCGCGGGTCCAGCGCGCTGACGACGGGTGTCCAGCGCCGACGAACGCTACGACACTTCCGCGCGGCGGCTGGCGGCCCGTGCCGGCGGGCATTTCACTCTGCCGTAGGCTGCACAGGCAGTGTGGCGTGCATCAGCTAGCCGGTTTAACCCGCCAGCGCGGGGCGAAGCGGTGCCAGAGGAAATGATCGACCGAGAGGAAGCCGGCTCCGCGGCACAGCAGCGCCAGGTTCATTGCGGTCCACTGCAGGTGGGTCGGCCAGGCATCGGGGTAGACGAAGATCTGGATCACCGCCGTCATCCCGAGCAAGACAAGGACCGTGGCGCGTGTAAAGAGACCGAGGATGAGCAGAGCCGGCGCGATGAGCTCGATCGAAAGCGCCATGGTGGCCGCTACCTCGGGTGGCAGGACCGGCACCCGGTACTCGTCGCGGAAAAGCTCGATGGTGCGCTGCCCGTTGATCAGCTTGACCTGCCCGGCATTCCAGAAGATCCACGCCACGCTGAAGCGCAACGGCAGGGCCAGCAGTGAGTAAGGGACGCTCTCGAGCCATGCCCGAAAGCGAAGGACGTGCTGCATCATTGAGCGATCTCGTAGGCGGTGAGCCGGCCCTTGGCGAGGTGCCCGGCGAGCAGGCCCGCAGCGTCGTTTGCTGCAAACTGGAGGAGCGCGCTTAGCGGCTCGCCGCCGCAGAGACGCAATGCGAACGCATAAGCGCGCGGGTCCAGCCTCTGCGCCTCGAGCCCTTCGCGGCCGCGATGCACGACCAGGTGCACCGGACCGCTCGAAAGGTCGACTTCCGCCATCGCGGCTGCGTTGCCGCTCAGCACGGCATCGGCGATGTGGTCTGCCGGATAGCGAAGCGCGAGAAGCCTCACGGAGGGATGCGCCACGAAGCAGAGGCTGCCGTGGCTTTCCGGCGGAACTGAAAGCAGGGCGCCAGCGTCGAGCATCGGGGCATCCTCCGCATTCGCGGCAACGCTGAGCGCCGACTCGAACCGGGCAACGTCGGCGAGGTACGCAACGCTGCTCGCGGACGGCAACCCGGCGATCACCTGCGCGAAATCGTGGCCGTATTCGTTCAGGTAAGCGGTCCCGGCGGGACAGTGCTCGATGTATTGGCCCGCCACGGCCTCGAAGAACGCGTCACCGACGAGGCGCTCTACCGCCGGATAGGTCATGCGCAGGGTCGCCAGCAGCGTCGAGCGGCAGGTGTTCCGGTAGATGCGCAGGCGCGCCGTGGCGCTGAAGCCGTCTTCGAGGATGTGGCGCCCAACATCAGGCGCGCTCTCCGAGAGCAGCGCCGCCGAAAACGAGCGCTGCAGCTCAAGCAGCCCGGGCATGCTGACGCTCCGCAGCCATGATCTGCTGCGCTTTGGCCGCCTCTTCCATCAGCACCGAAAGCGGCGGCACGTCGGTGTCCCACTCGATCAGCGTCGGCACTGGCCCAAACAGGCCGACGGCATAGGCATAGAGCTGCCACACCTCGTCGCAAACGCGGGATCCGTGGTCGTCGATGCGGATCGAGCGCCCATCCTCGAACGTGCGCAGGCGGTGGCCGGCAAGATGGATCTCGCCGACGCGGTCCGCAGGCAGGCTACGAAGGTACTGGCGCGCATCGAAACCATGGTTGCACGCGCTTATGAACACATTGTTGACGTCGCACAGGACGCCGCAGTCGGTGCGCGCGGCGATCTCGGCAATGAACTGCCATTCCGGGAGGGTGGAATGGCGGTAACGCAAATACGACGATGGATTCTCGATCAGGATCCGGCGCCCCAGAAAATCCTGCGTGACCTCGACGTTGCGGCAGACGACATCGAGCGCCTCCTCGGTGAGAGGTAACGGCAGCAGATCGGCGAAGTGAATCCCGTCGACAAAGTTCCACGCCAGATGCTCCGAGACGAGGCCGGGCTCGATGCGCTCCACGAGCCGTCTGAGCCGCTCGAGGTGCTGTTCGTCGAGCCCTGCCGCGCTTCCGAGCGAAAGCCCGACGCCATGCAGTGAAACCGGGTAGTCTCGCCGTATGGCGTCGAGATACCGCAGCGGCGTTCCGCCGCCGAAATAGTTTTCGGGATGAACCTCGAGCCACGCGATGCGGGGCCTGTCTGCGCTGACCGGCGCGTGATGCGGGAAGCGCAGCCCGATTCCCGCCCGCGCGGGGATCGGGCTGCCGGAGTGCCCGTGCACCGAGGCAATCACGGACAAGAGCGCCTGCCTCAGGAGGCCTGGGTCTTGCCGCCGGCGAACTTCTGGCAGTCGCCCTTCGGGACGAGCACGAACGAGGCCGGGTCGCGGTCGCGCGTCGACTGGCCGACGCACGAGTGCGCGCCTTCGCCGCAGTCGTTCTTGCCGCGCGCGGCGACGCCATAGCACTTCTCGAGGTTGTTCTTGGCCATGCGCTCCATGGTCATCTTCTGCTCCTTGGTCATCGGCTTGTCGCCCATCTGCTGCGCTTGCACCGGTGCGGCCAGAGCGAGGCCGATTGCGGCGGCCAAGGTCGCGCTTGCGAACGAACGGTTCATCTGCGGTTCTCCTTCCTGGGTGATGCCCCGAAGCAGGGCAGTTACCGTATTTGACCGGGCTGGCCCCCCAATCCTTACAGACGCCCCTGCTGTAAGGTTTGAGCCCGCGTCGTGGTCTTATGGTGGCGGCACCACAAAAGGAGGTCCGATCAGCCTTCGACGCGGAGAATTCGAGCAGGCGGTGCGCGCTTACAGCGCGGACCTATACCGCTTCGCGTATTGGCTTTGCCGCGACCGCCATGCGGCGGAGGACCTGGTCCAGGAGGCTTGTCTGCGCGGCTGGAAAGCGTGGGGCGATCTGAGGGAGCCCGCGCAGGCGAAGGCCTGGCTGATGACGATCGTGAGAAATGAGTATGCGCGCAACCTTTCGCGCAAGCGCAGCCACACGAGTCTCGACGACGTCGACGAGAGCCAGCTTCCCTCCATGCCCTCGTTCGAAGGCGGGCTCGAAGCCGCGCAGGTCGTGGCGATGCTGCCGCTGACCTACCGCGAGCCGCTGCTCCTCCAGGTGCTTGGCGGTTTCAGTTGCGCGGAGATCGCCGGCATGCTCGGCACGAGCGAGGGCGCGGTGATGACCCGCCTTACGCGCGCTCGCCAGGCGCTGCGCCAGCAGTACACTGAAGCGGTGAAGCGCAGGACCGCCAGATGAACTGCCTCGAATTCCGCCGCGATAAGCTCGCCGATCCGCGCCGCCTTTCGAGCGAGGCGCGCTCGCATGCAGACGGCTGCCCCACGTGCGCGGCATTCGCGCGCGAAGTCGACGAGTCCGAGCAGGCGCTCGATCGCGCGCTCCAGACGCCGGTGCCCGAGGGCCTCGCGGAGCGCATCATTTTCCAGTCGAGAAGGCCGCGGCGCCCCTGGCGCGCCTGGGCGCTCGCCGCGAGCCTGCTGGTTGCTCTAGCCGTCGGTTTCGTCCTGGGTACGTCAAGGCAACCGGCCACTGCCGATGTTTACGCCAGGCTCGCCATTGAGCACGTCGCGATGGAGCCGGAGTCGCTGACGAGCGTCACCGGAGCCGATGCGCAGGCGTTTCAAGCCGCGGTCCAGACCTTCGGCGGCGACGTGAGAGACCTGCCGGGCAAGATCCGCTACATCCGGCTCTGCCCGGTCGAGGACGGCTATGGGTGGCACGTCGTGTTCGAGACACCACAAGGGCTCGCGACTCTGATCCTCGTGCCGGGCAAACGCTTGCCGGGTCTCGAGACGGCGTCGGCTGGCGGCTGGGACGCGCTCGCTCGCCCGGTGCGCGGCGGCTACTACGCCATCATCACGACATCGCGCGACGCTACTTCCGAGTTCGAAAGGATGCTGCGCGACTGCATCGTCTGGAACGCCTAGGGCGCGCGCGGGATAACTTCTACTTGACGAGCTCTTCCAGCGCCTCGTAGGGCTGGGCGCCGACCACGCCGCGGTCGCCCACGACGTAGGTCGGCACGCCGGTGACGCCGTATTCCCGCGACTTTTCCCAATCGGCGTCGACCGCGGCTTTATGGCTTCTCGTATCAATGACCTTGCGTGCTTCATCCGCTGAAAGGCCGACGCTCTTCGCCAGTTCCACGAGCACATCGGGGTCGCCGATGTTCTTCCCATCGACGAAATACGCGCGGAAGAGGGCGTCGTGGATCGCTTCGCCGCCGGGCTGCGACGCCGCCCAGCTCGCGAGCTCCTGCGCGAGGCGGCTGTTGAAGGTCATCTTGCGGTCGCCATAGGGCAGGCCTTCGGCCGCCATGCGCGCGCGCATCTGCGCCTGCATCTTCGGGATGTCGTAG
>Ga0075418_10010000_pt1 | contig 10628 bp, 16 predicted proteins | sample SoiMetdeltSBSDD2_FD_81776 | JGI IMG/M metagenome (GOLD analysis project Ga0075418, IMG submission 81776) | Bulk soil microbial communities from a Populus tree surrounding site in Tennessee, USA - Soil MetaG P. deltoides SBSDD2 | ecosystem: Environmental > Terrestrial > Soil > Tree plantation...
CGTGCCGTAGATCGGGTTGCCCATCGCCTGACTGGCAATGGCGCCGACATCGCCTTCAGCGAACGGCACGGCGGCTCCCACGGCGAAAAACCGGGACTGGACAGCCACACCCAACTCGCCTGTTGAGGGGTCACGGGCCACAATCGAGAACGTCGCGATCGTCGTCTGCGGCGCAGCTTGTACGGCTATGTGCAACGCCAACAGCACCGCAGCTGTCGTGAAGATCAGTCGAGTGGGCCATCTCAAGGAAGGCATCAGCCACCACCTGTCGTTCCGCTCGCCACGTTCACGCGCGCGCGTTCGCGTTGGATTCCTGGCGGGCGCGTGTCGGCGCGGTGTCTTCCATCCAGCGACAGGGTCACACGGTCGCGGGAACATCCGCCTAAGTCTACTTGCGGCCTCGAGCTGCGTCGGTACTTCGACGATACACAGACGTCGTCGTCGACGTCTTGCCGTCTTTTGATTTCATTGTGGTGACGTCCGTTATGGTATTGCCGTCTGCGGACATAGTGGCACGTGAATCGAATGACGATCCGTCGCTGGGGTCTTCACCATGACGCACCAGGGCCTCGCCATCTCTCTTTAAGCTCTCTCTGCCGATCACCTGACCGTCAGCACCCTTCAGCGGTTGCAAAGTGCCATCGACGGGGCCGCTCCATGAGTACGAAACGGATTTGCCCGCGGTGTCCACGACGTCGACCCGCCACGCGCTCGCGTCGGGCGTGTCCTTGGTGATGTTCAACGTGATCGACTTGGGTGGCGGAGCGGCGCCGAACGTACTTTGCTTCAGATCCAGCTTCCAGGTGCCGACCGCAGATGTCTTGAATCCATTCGTCTGAGCGAACACGATTGACGCACTGAGGACGATAACGACGACCACTGACGTGATCACCTTCCGCAGCAACATTCCAGCCTCCTTTTGAGCGGGCGCGATTATGTCATCAACTGGGATGGATCAGTATCAATCTCACCGCTTACAGGGAGCGGCACCATCGTCCCCCGCTCCGTCCACCGGCCGGTAGCCGTCACAAATGTAGAGAACACCCCTCGCGGTTCTGGACCGATTGCTCCCCCAATAGGCCCACAGCCGCACCCAACCGGGCGTGCCGGGGCTGGCTTCGGACAGATTTGTGATCTACTGCTCCACCTTGGGAATTGACGATATCGCGGAACTGCACGCGGCTCACTTGAAGCGCCGAACCCAACAGGATCTCAATCCGACCGAGGCCCGCCACGCGATTTTGGAATTCCTTGAGAACCCTGATTTCGAGGAGTTCGACGACAAGCCGCGTATCATTCTCGCCGCGGAAAATTCCCAGCCGAAATAACGGCGAGCCTGCTGTGGCTCGGTCTTACGACTTGGACATCTCCGCAGTTCGGCTCCGGCCGTACCGAGTCCACGACCAGCTCTTGGTCGACTCCTCTGTAATCATTCCGCTGCCGGAGGCCGAAGCGTTCATGATTCGCCGCGAGCGAAAAGATGTCCTCAAGCAGCGCGACGGGCGTGGGCGTGGAGAGGCCTATTTGCCCTGGTTTCAAGCGCTCATCGACGCACTTCGTGAGGACCACCAATTCACGAATGCGCGAGCGGCTCAACGTCAGAACTGGTACTCGTTTGCATTGGGGTTTGCGCGAGTGCCGTACTTAGTCGCGTTTACTCAGGAGGGGCTGCGTGCTGACGTTTACCTTAATCCGGGTGACCGTGGTGAGAACAAACAACTCTTCGATTCGCTACTCTAGGCTCGGATTACCTAGCAGCCCAGAAGTGCGCGGATGTCGTTGGCCGCGTCCGTTAGGCCCTCCGCCTGCGCGCTGGTGAGCTTCTTGCCATTCTGCGCGCGCACTTGGTTGAGAAAGGCCTGGAGCGAGTCGCATGCGCCCGCGGTGTCACCAACGTTGAGCGCGGCGAGCGCATCCTGCAGCTTGCTGTTCAGTGCGGTGGCTATGCCGTGGTGAATACTGAGTCCGGTGACCATTGCCCGCAGGTCTGCAATCGCCTGCGCAGGGTCAACGAGGGGCGCCTCGCAGCTGATGCTCCACGTGTTGTTGCCCATGTCCACGGTCCAGGCCACGGTGTACTGGCCTTCGGCCGGGATGACGTATTGAACCGTCCCCGGAAACGGGGCGGTGTCGACCACGACGTCATTGACGATCAGCGTGACGGTCGTCGGCGTTCCGTTTAAAGTGGGCTCTCCCGCTGACGTCGTGATGAGTTCGCCAGCGGCGAACGGCTGAGGAGCGCGGGGGAAGCCGCCGCCCGAATGCGGCAAACCTGCTTCCCAGCTCGGGTCGTTTAGGAGTTGGCAGCCGGGCGAGAGGTCCTGGGCGCTCGCTGCAGCAGCATTGAGCGCGACCACCGCGGCCGCGAGCACGATTCGAAAGGCGAGGAACCGGGGCATCAGCTACCTCCAGTCGCTGAGTACATCGACGCGTCGAAAGGCTCGCGTCGGCCCGCCCGGTTCTTCCGAGGAAAGCCCAGCCAGGTCGGCGCCCGGCGCCAACCCTACAGCGAAGCCCGGCAGGGGTCAATTGTGATCGAACCGCAGGTGTGTGTCGCAGCGCGTCAGGCGACGAGCCGGCACAACCTCGCGCTCCAACGAACTGCCCGAACCGATCAGGCCGCTCGCCCGTAGGAATGAAATCGACCTCACCGGCCCCGCGTGGAGGGCGGTGTCGAACGCCTGATAAAGGAACTGGATCGGGTGATGAAGGGTAAAACTGGGGTGCGGTTCTGGACCGATTGTTGCCTGTCCAATCGAAGACAGGGTCGCTTCACCGGCAGCTATTTCGCTGGGACGAGTCGCTTCAGCTCCTCGGCCCAGTTCTGGACCACGAGCAGCGAGGGCTGTGTGTTGGCGTTCCGGATCTTGATCATCAGGAAGCGCGACGCGTCGGGCGCCACGTCATAGCTCCGTGCCGTGATGGCCGCTCCTGAGCCCGCGTAGATGCTATTGGCGGGCAGGATCGTCACCGGCTGGCCCGGCAGGAAACGAGGACCTGGCGGAACCGGCACAGCGATCAAGGCGCCCCCATAGTCGCGGTAAAAGAGCTCGCGCGAGTCTTGCGACCACACTGCCTGGCGGCCACCGTTACTCGACACTTTCCATTGGCCCCCGTCGGTCTTCGGATACGGACGCACGTACACCTCCATCCGGCCTGACTCGAGCGATTCATAGGAGAGCCAGCGGCCATCCGGCGAGACGGCTCCAGCGCCTTCGTCGCCTTCGGTAATGACCGGCTCGACCCGTCGCGTGTCGAACGAGTACGCCAGGATGTCGCTGCGGCCATTGTCCGGTGACCGCTCGGTGAGAAGGAGCCTGCCGTCCGGCGCGAACCCGCTTGGGTGTTGCAACCGTTCGCTCACGATGACGCGCTCGGCGCTGCCGCTGCGATCGGCCGCCTGCTTGTAAATGTTGGGGACCGGGCCATCGCGCGTGCTGGCGAAGAAGAGCGAGCGACCGTCCAGGCTCCACCTCGGCCAGCCATCCTCCGCCGGATTCAGTGTGACGCATTCGAGCACCTTGCGCCTGATATTCCAGACCCAGATGTTCCGATCCGGGCCGTTGACGTCCAACGCCACGCGCAAGCCGTCGGGCGAGATGCGCGGAACGATGTAATCGTCCGGTGGTGCGCCAAGGTCTTCTTCGCGACCGTTACGATCCACCCAGACAAGCGTGCGCCGCCTCGCTCCATCGTCGCTGCGATAGACCAGTGTGCCTTCGCGCGACACGGCAAAGGTCGACGCACCGGCGTCCGCGATGTGCGTCGGGTCTCCCCGAGCCTCCAGCCGAGCGGCGTCGAACGGTACCGCCTTGATTGCCTCGCCCGAACCGTAGACGAGATGCCCGGCTGAGATGAAACGCGGCCGTCCGCCGCCGCGGACGACGATCCTGCGCGCGCCGGTTCGGAGATCGATCGCCTCGATTCGCGACCCTGGCGCCGTTGCCGCGCTGATTGGCGAGCTCGTGCGCGCCGCGAGTACGGTGAAGAGCACGGCCGAGTCGTGTGGGAGGATCTCGGGGAATGCCGGTTGCTCGTGGCTGGCAAAGGTCGCGCCATGGATCCGCTCCAGATCCCCACCGTCCGGCGAAACCTTGAACAGCCCGTTCGCGTCCGCAACGATGATGACCTTCTCGCCCCATGCAGCCGTCGCACCGGTTCCGACGCGCGCAAGCGGAATCGACGGTCCGCCGTCGACCGACATCTTTCTGAGTCCGTCGTCGATGTAACCAATCCACCGTCCGTCACGCGAGAAGAACAGTTGCGACGTGAGGCCGTTCCCCGCTTTGATCACGCGCGTGTCGAGCTGGTCGAGCGAACGGACCGCCACACCGCCATTCGTTAAATATGCGAACCGCGTCGGTGCTCCGTCCGGCGAAATGGCGATGTTGCCGACGCCGACCATGCCGCTGGTGGCGCCGATAAGCAGCGGCGCCGACTCATGCGGGACCAGCTCTAAACGGCTGACGGTCTTCGCCGCGGCTGGGGACCGACGATCGGCCATCCAGTAGAGCGCCAATCCGATCGCGAGCGCAGACAGGGCAATTCCGAGCGGAAGCAGGATCCGGATCCCTCGCCGCGTCCACATGTCAGCCTCTGACGCGTGGGCGCCGGTTTCGGCCCCGTCCCGGTCGGGAGCCGAAAGCAGGGACGGGGTGATGGGTGCGATGAACCGGTAACCGCGCTTCGGCAGCGTCTCTATGAATCGAGGCGTCTCCGCCGAATCGCCCAGGGCTTCCCTCAAGCGCTTCACGGCTGCGTTGATACCCTGCTCAAAATCGACATACGTATCGTCAGGCCAGAGCTCCCGGCGGAGCGCTTCCCGCGTCACGATCTCGGCAGGCCGTTCGAGGAGTCGGAGCAAAACACGCGAAGGCTGCTGCTGAAGGCGCACTCGCACGCCACGCTTGCGCAGCTCACCCGAGCGCATGTCGAACTCGAACACGCTAAATCGGAGACTAGTGCCGCCAGAAGGATCCGGCATGACGCGCACCAGCGGGCATCCTACACCCGACACAAGACGAAAGTCATCCGTCCGCGCTCGCACCTCCCGGCGATTGAATGAATGTGGCTCAGGGACGCAGGTGGCAGACTCAATGCCGGCGGCTGACGGCCCTCGCGTGTTCGCATTCTCGTCGGGGAGGGCACGGCACGGTGTCGGGCTGGCGGTCAGAGGCGCAGTTCGCCGAGTGCGGAGCGACGATGCCGTCGCGTGCTGTCGGCCTTCAGAGACACTGGAAATCTAGTAAAGACGAATCTCACCCGACTCGCCGCTGATCGAGGTACGTTCCGGACGCGTGTCATTCGTAGCTGCAAAACGCTGACAGGACGCGACTTTTCAGGTCATCAACACGCCAGCTTCTCGCCCGCCCCACACAATTGAGGTAACTCCGCGGCCGATCGATCGTGGCGCCCTCCTCTCTGGGAGGTGACGCTTGGCGGAACGGACCTGCTTATTGGTTGCCGTTTGCTGGTTGTGCACGTCGGGATCGTCCGGCGGGCATGAAATGCATTCAGGTCTGGGCGTTGGGACGGTTGGTGTTCGCTTAGATTGGGTGCGCACCCTAGCGCCGACCAGACCGTGGGCGCCCGCTGAGGTGACGCTCACCCCGAACAGCATTGGCACTTCACGCCAGTCTTCGCCGCTGACTGCCCCGGCTACAGCTGTCGATCGACAGGCTGCCTTGCAGGGGCCAGACCAAATGGGCGAGACCTGGCGAATCGGGACATCAAGTATGGTTGTGGCGACTGCGTCGACGGTGGCCGGGCGCGCCGCCCCCCTGACGCCCACACCGCTGACTGTGGCGATTCTCAACGATGCGGGCCTCGCGCCCCGCGTGGTCGAGCGCGCGAAACGTGCCACGACAGAAATCTACAGACGGATCGGTGTGTCCGTGACGTGGCTCGCGGGTCCGTGGGTGGCGGATGCCGTGCCGACCGATCCGCCGGCCTGCCCGGATTCGGCCACGCCGCTGATTCGCGTGCGCCTCGTGGGTCGCTCGGCGAACGCAGACCGGCCTACCGATAATCTTGGCTTTGCGGTGTCGGGCGGCACGCTGGCGTCTGTGCTGGTCAAGCCCGTCGCAGACCTGGCGAACCGTGAGAGCCTGAACGTCGGGGATCTGTTGGGCGTCGTTATAGCGCACGAGATTGGACACCTGCTCCTGCCCGCCAATTCGCACTCCATGGGGATAATGGCCGCGAGAATTGATCTTTTTTGGATCAGCCGTGGAGGACCGTCCTTCACTCAGCCCCAAGCCTCGATGATTCGGGCGAGGCTTGCATCAATGGCCGACTGCAAGCAAAGGGGGCTGACGTCCAGCAACGATGGCGTGCACAAGGAGGAGTGACCATGCTGGGAGGGCGACCTCACGTCGTCGACTCCACGCGGCCTTCGTGTCTGGCGTACGCCCGTTCCGTCCGCACTCACCGTCACAGAGGGCCGGCTGCAGGTCAGGTGACCGGGGAGCGTCAGGACGGTTTCAGGTTGTCTGGCAGCTTAACCGTTAACTCCAGTCTGGGTCGAGAGCCGGTCATGTTCGACTCATCTTCCCCCGCTCCCTCAACCTTCCCCTCGCCTCAACGGACGGCAGCCGGAGTGAGAACCCAATAAAACTGGGGTGCGATTCTGGACCTGACTCTCCCCCATCAGCTCAAGGCGCTTCATCGTCGCGCTGTGCGGAGGGAAACTAGTCGTGTTCAACAATCTTGTCATCGGAATGATCGCTTTCGCACTCGTTCAGCCGACGAGCACATGCGCCATCCATTAGCGGCTCTGCTCATCGTTCTGGCGATTGCACGCCCGACGACCGCCGAGAGTCAACCCTCTGCCGCCGGGATTATCCGCGCCACTTCGCAGACCAAGGGCTCGTTTGGTGAGGTCTGGGAGCTGACCATCGAGAAGGATAACTCGACGGTCGTCAGAACCATTTCCTGGGGTCACGACGGGAAATCAGCGACACGTCGCTTCTCCCTTTCCACTGCACAGCGTCAAGCGATCTGATCGCCCACAGGGCCGGAACGATGTCTGCGAAACCGGATGCCGTGGACGTTTCAAGGAGGCGGATGGGCGCTACGTGCGGATCGACCGGCGGAACGCGAGGAGCTACACTCGCCACCGGAGGCGACGTGACAATTCGGAGCGGTCGCAATGGAGCGTATTTCTGGCTGACATCGCGTGAGCACACGACAGCCAACCCGAGAGCCAAACCGACGGATTGGAGGGGATCTCGCGGGACGCGGAGGACGCCTGTCTACCGGGAGTTCTATGATCGCGGTCATTGACAAACCGAAAGTGCCATGCCGAAATGGCGCAATGGATGAGTGTGAACGACTCGAGGCAGCCCTCTGGTGCGAGGAACGCTTCGATGCGAACTCTGGAACACGGACCATGATAAGGAAGTGCGGGTCTACGACGCGGACGTGCTGACGTATTGCGAACCCGTCCGCTGGAGCACTGGCGGATTGCGGCAAGCGGCAGAACTGCTCGCCAAGGCACAGGCGGCGAATCGCTCCCCGCGATAGGGCACGTTCTCCTGAGGGTCACCCGACAAAACAGCTCGATTGGTGGCGGGCTTAAGCTAGGCTGCGAGACCGCCTTCCGCAGCAAGCGGCACCGCAAGAACGGTGCATTCGCCGTTGAATGCTCGCGCCGGTCGTCGGGAACGCCAATCCTCTACAATCCGTCCAGCCCATGAAAGCTGAAGTGTTGAAGCAAAGGCTCGAGAGGCTTGAGAGTGTGCTCGTGCAGCATGGTGAGACCGACCTTGCGCTGATGATTCGTCCGGCTCTTGAGGGCTCGGAGCAGGACCTTCGTGCATTCCTCGTCTCAAACGAGCTTTGGGGTGGCGCGGGATCAATCGCCGATCAAGCCGGGATGAGTCAGGGGCAAGGTGATGCTCGGAGAGAGATCGAGGGGGCGCTTATTCGACTCGGTCTAGAGCAGATTCGCCAAGATGTTGTGAATTCGCGAACGGACAAGTGGGTCGATACCTTCTGCCAGTGGCGTCAAGGCGGCTTCTAGCAAGCCGCTTCGGACGAGACGGCGCGGCGCTACACGGCGCGCCGCAGCACGCGGCCCGGAAAACGGAGCGGGTGATACACTCCCCGGCCGCCATGAAAAGCAAGAAGGCTCCCACCCCACCGCCCCCCATCCCCACTCTTGCCGAGTTTATTGAGACCTGTCGTGCTGAGTTCCGGTTTCTCCTTGATGATTTCGGCTTCCAAGAGGCGCGGTCTTCATACCCGGACGAGCCATTCGTCCTGCGATTCACGAAGGATGACCGCTGGCTGGAAGTGTACGGTGAAAGTTACGGCACGATGGCGTCGTGCCGCGTGGGCTGTGGCACCAGAGGTCTTTATCTAATCTGGCTAGTTCCAGAGGCGTTGCTGCCAAAACGCTCCCGGCAGAGAGACCAGATGGGGCAGCTCGGCCAGATACGCGAATTGGGACAATTGGCAGGGGAACACGCCAAGGACTTCCTCAGCGGCGACACTTCGCGGTTTGTACGTATTTGGGATGCCCAGCACGCCCCAAGGTCTCAAAAGACAGACTCTTCTCGGTTCCCGCCATAGGCGGGTCGGCTACGCCACCCGCCGCAGCACGCGACCGCGAAGCTGCGGGTAATGTTGCAACCCCTGTTGGGATGGCGAACCCGCGTATCATGCTGCGAAGAGCCGAATGCGAAAGCACATTAAAACCATCGCCGCTGTGACGGCCATAGTCTGTTGTGCTCTTCAGCACGCCAGTGGTCAAGGCGCGCCTATTGGGGACGCCCCGAAGCTCGACCAGTTCATCGACGGGAGGTGGGTGCTCCGAATTGACCGAGCGATTCTCGTGGAGAGGCTTGGCCTTAACCGTCACAGTGAGCAGGTGGACGAGTCAGAATACCGTCGGATCTCAAAGGGATCTACCTATCCGATTCTTGTCAGCGATCGCGGAGCGCGTGTTGAGATCGACGGGGAGAAACGAACAGCTGTTCATCCGCCGATGAAGGGTGTTCGGTCATCATCCACGGAACCGATTGTCTACAAACTGGATGACGGCACCTTCGCCGGTGGCCGCTTCGTGGTCTGGTCAGGCAAGAACGGGCTACAGGGCGAGTTGACGATTTACGGGTCCGGTGTTCCCCTCATTTCAAGCGAACGAGGGCTCATTTCACGGCAACACTGATGGTTCACGCCCCCGTTCGGAGACCTAGATTCCTCGAAAATCCGTGTGGTAACAAGGGTCGAATCCTCCTGGCACCACACAAAGAGCGCAGGGACCTTGATGGCGGAGAGCCCCTGAACCGAATAAGGCGCTCGGTGATCGCTGAGATGCCGCTGAATCGTATATCCGTCATTCGCCCGTATGCGGTCTTCAAATCGCGCTCGCACGACTTCATCAGTCACTAACGACTTGTCGTGAAAGGCGGCCATCAGGTTTCGTCTAGTGCCGGCAAGGCTCGGCCAGTTCGCCGTGGTAAGGCCACCGGCGTGCTCGCCCGGTCCACTGTTTGATGCGGCACAAACAAATCCGTCCGACATGTTTGGATGGCGGGATCATCGCGAATGGAGGCGTCCGCCGGCCCGATGCCGTACACGCTGCCGAAGTCAGCCTTCAGTCGCATCGGAATCTCTATCGTGACGACAGCCCGGATCCCTGCGGGTCGCGGCACCTCGGCTGGCACCTCCGCGGGGGGTCCAGCTTTCCCATGCCGATTCCAATCCCCGAGACGTCGAAGAACGCGCTCCGCATGCACTCGGTCGATGATCGGATCGAGGGCTTCACGACAGGCATTACCGCCCTCAGTGGCGCGCGCTTTTTCGCGATTCACGGTCAGTCAGCGACAACAGCATCGACCTGGAGCTTCTCGGCACCACGATCTCGACTCCATCGTGTGGGGGGGCTCCGTTCGTCTCGGACCTCAGGTTGTTGGCAGCCGGAAGCACCGAGAGCGGACATGGCAACAGTCTGCGTGCCGTCATCCGCCGCGTGACGGGCAGCGGTGCGCGATTCAACGCCTACACCAGCCCGGGGGACAACCTCATTGGCAACGGCTGCGAGCCCTGCCTTCGTGTCGCCCCCGTGCCTCTTGACCTTCCGATGGACCAATCGCGTGGGAGCGCGTCTTGGGGTTTACAGCAGACGTTGGCATTGACCGTTCGGCGCGCGATAGCCTCTGCGGTGCACTATACTCCCGCCACTTACAGATGAGCCTCACACCGGGCACACGTGTCGGCGCGTACGAGATCCTCGGTTCCCTCGGCGCCGGCGGCATGGGGGAGGTATTCCGCGCCCGCGACCCGCGCCTGGGACGCGACGTGGCCATCAAAGTCCTGCACGGAGGCATGGCGAATGATCCGGACCGCCGGCGGCGATTCGAGACTGAAGCGCGCGCGGTAGCCGCGCTCAATCACCCCAACGTACTGACCATCTACGAGGTTGGCACGCACGACGGCCAGTCATACCTCGCCACCGAGCTGCTGCACGGCGACACCCTGCGCGCGCGCCTGGAGGCCGGGCCGCTGAACGTGACCAAAGCGGTCGAGTACGCGCGGCAGATGGCCGCAGGTCTGGCGGCGGCACACGCCCGCGGTATCGTCCACCGCGACATCAAGCCCGAAAACCTGTTCGTTACAAGCGA
>Ga0075418_10010002_pt1 | contig 10627 bp, 12 predicted proteins | sample SoiMetdeltSBSDD2_FD_81776 | JGI IMG/M metagenome (GOLD analysis project Ga0075418, IMG submission 81776) | Bulk soil microbial communities from a Populus tree surrounding site in Tennessee, USA - Soil MetaG P. deltoides SBSDD2 | ecosystem: Environmental > Terrestrial > Soil > Tree plantation...
TGCGCGTCGAAGTCGCTCCGGAGGCATCGGCTTGCACGCCCTTTCCCGCCGCGCTGCCCGCCGCATTCGCCGATACCCCGGCGGGGCGCTCGCTGGCGCTGCTCGCAACCATCGCGCGCGGCGAGCCCGAAGCGGTGCGGCTTGAGTATCTGGATGGCTGCCAGCTGGTCGTAGACTCCGCGACATGGTCCTGAACCACGACGCCATTGCCGCGCTGATCCCGCATCAGGGAGCGATGTGTCTGCTGGAAGAGGTCCTGTCGACCAACGATGCGGGCATCGTCTGCCGGGCGGTGAGCCATCGCGATTCCGGACATCCGTTGCGCGAAGATGGCATCCTGCCCGCGGTTTGCGGCATCGAGTACGCGGCGCAGGCGATGGCGGTCCACGGGGCCTTGATGGGCAAAGCGGCTGGAGAAACGCGGGGCAGGCGCGGGATGCTCGCGGCCGCGCGCAACGTCGTCTTCAACGTCGACCGGCTGGACGATATCACCGACGATCTCGTGGTCTCCGCGCGCAAGCTCCCGGCGGAGGAGGGATGGCTGCTCTACGAGTTTGCCCTTCATGCCGGCGTGAGGGAGCTGATGCGCGGGCGTGCCACGGTATCGCTGAAAGGCGGGGGGGCAGTGTGATCCGGGCGCTCGTGACGGGCGGCAGCGGGGCGATCGGCGGGGCGGTCTGCCGCGAGCTTGCCGGGCGCGGGATGCACGTCATCGTGCACGCGCACGGCAATCCGGATCGCGCGCTCGCGCTGGCCGCGGAGATCGAGTCGGGCGGGGGCAAGGCGGAATCCGTCACCTTCGATGCGGCGAGCTACACCGCGGCGTCGCAGGCGCTGGAGACGCTGCTTGCGGATGGCGCGATCCAGGTCCTGGTCCATGGCGCGGGGGTATCCGCGGACGCGCCGCTGGCGGGCATGAGCGAGACCCAGTGGGCGAATGTCATCGGCGTCTCGCTCACCGGATTCTTCAACGTTGCCCGGCCGCTTCTCCTGCCGATGCTGCGGACGCGGTGGGGCAGGATAGTGGCCGTCTCCTCCGTGGCGGGGATCATGGGCAACCGCGGCCAGGCGAACTACGCAGCGGCGAAAGCGGGCCTGCACGGCGCCGTGAAGTCGCTCGCGCTCGAAGCCGCTTCGCGCGGCGTCACCGTGAACGCGGTCGCGCCCGGCATCATCGCTTCCCGCATGACGGCGGACGTCTTCAGCGCGGACGATATCGCCCGTATGGTGCCGATGAAGCGCGCCGGCACTCCACAGGAGGTGGCTGCCCTCGTCGGCTTCCTGTGTTCCGAGCAGGCGTCGTACATCTCGGGGCAGGTGATTTCGGTCAACGGGGGGCTGGCATGAGCGGCGGAGCAGGGGCCCGCGAAGGACGCTGGGCCTCCGACAGAATGATTTTCGATCTTGCGATGACGGCTGCGGAGGAGGCGGCGTGACCCGGGTGGCGGTGGTAATCCCGGCGTACAACGAAGCCGGCACGATACGGGACGTTGCGCAACGCGCCTTGAGCCTGAACCCGTGGCTCATCGTGGTGGACGACGGCTCGATGGACGGCACAGCGGACACCCTCTCCGGCCTGCCGGTAACGCTGTTGCGCAACCCGGAGAACCGCGGCAAGGGGGCGTGCCTCGGTCGCGGGATCCGGCACGCGCTGGAGCAGGGCGCGGAGGCGGTTGTCACGCTGGACGGCGACGGCCAGCACCTGCCCGAGGACCTGCCGCGTCTTCTCGACGCGCATGCGCGTCACCGCAACGCGATCGTGATCGGAGCGCGGCTCAACGACAGGCACAACATCCCGCTCGACCGCTACCTAGCCAATCGCACCGCCAACTTCTTCGTCGGCTGGGCCGCGGGACAGGCGATGGCGGACAGCCAGTCCGGATTCCGCGTCTATCCCGCGGCGTTGCTGCGGACGTTGAGCGCGTGCTGCGACCGCGCCGCGGGCTTTGTTTTCGAGAGCGAGGTCCTGATCGAGGCCGCGCGCAGGGGAACGGCGATCGTCGCGGTGCCGGTTGCTGCGATCTACGAGCAACGCGGCCGGAGGAGCCACTTCCGCCCGGTGCTAGACATCGCGCGCATCACGCGGATGATCGCGTGGAAACTCGTCGCGCGGGGGTTCGACCTGCCGGGACTCTTCAGGAGCCTGCGCGGGCCTCAGCCGCGATGAGGCGACGGAACCAGAGGGTCGTCAACTAGTATTCCAGCTCCAGGAACTCGTACAGATTCCGCTTGGAGGTTGCCGAGAGGCGGTCGCCGGAAAATGCGCGCAAGGCTATGTCGGGGTGATCGAGGTCGGTGGTATCGCGGTTCTCCGGGGGAATTCTCTTCGCCAGCGCGTCCGCAAAGCCCGTCCAGGCCGGGCTTCGATCGCGATACTTGCCGTATCTCAGCCAGCCGCGGGCAAGCTTCGGGCAGCGGAGTATCGCGTCCAGCTCGGCGCCGCCGGCAGGCTGCGGGTCTACGGCGGCCCATGCATCAAACGCATCGGGGTAGGCCGCGAGGAATTGGAGCACTCCGAGTCCGCCGCGGCTGAAACCGCACGCCAGCATGCGCCGTTTCGGAAAGTGGTTCGCGAGAGCCTGGACGAGCTGCGTCACATGGTCCCGCCAGTTCCAATCGTCCATGCTCGGTTTCGCCGGCGCCTGCGGCGCAACGACAAAGGCGCCGGGGATTTTCCCGAGGATCGCCTGAAACGGCGGGGTATGATGAACGCAAACCATCGGCACCTCGTTGGGCGAAGATCCGGCTTCGCCACGACCGTGGAGGAACAGGAGGACCGGGGCAGTTGCCTCTCCGGTGAGCGGACCCGCGAGCAACGCGAGCAGGCCCGAAGGTGCAAGCGTCACTATCTCGACCGAGCGCACGGCCGGGACGCCTGTCACTGGCGCCCGGTCTTGAGTGCGGCTACCTGCTCCCGCAACTCGGACATCTCTGCCTCCAGCGCCGCCACCCGGGCCCTGAGCGCCGCGAGCTCCTCGTGCTCGTCGGTTCGCGATACGGGTTGCGGAGAGGGGGAATGCTGCTCCTGCGCGGGCGTCCCGGACAGAAGATGCGCCCAGCGGTTCTCCCGTGACCCCGGCTGCCGCGCCAGCTCCGTGACCAGCGCGCCGGCCGGACGCCCGGCGAGCTCGTGGAGAAATCCCTCCACGGCGGAGATGTCGGCGAACTTGTGCAGCCGGTCGCAATTGATCCGCAGCTCGCCGGCGGTCTGGGGTCCGCGCAGCATGAGGACGGCAAGCAGGGCCACGGATGGCGATGGCACCTGCAGCACCCGCTCCGTATTGTGGGTGTAGCGCGCCACCCGGCCGCCGCTCGACTCGACCACGAGGTTCATGCTTTTCAGGCTGTCGACGGCCTCCTGCGCCTGCGCGTCGCTTACCTCCATCACGGGGTCGCGGCTCGTTTTCTGATTGCAGCCGGACACCAGCGCGTTCAACGTCAGGGGATAGGTATCGGGCACCGTGCGCTGTTTTTCCGCGAGCACGCCCAGCACGCGCGCTTCGACGGGGGATAAGTACGGAATAGAGGAAGCAGGCATTGTCCCAAATCTATCTCAAACCAGAACGAAACTACAGAGTCTCGCTATTTCTTTGCGTATCTGACCTGCGCTCTCCCAGGCATGCGCGCTTCAGAAGCACGGCGCGCGCTACCGGGATCACACGGCGTCACATGAGCCAGGAAAAGCGCCTGAGGCATTGGGAAGCAGCGGCGGCAGCTGCATGCGCGGTGTCTGCGTTCATCTGCGGTTCCATGGCCGCGACGTGCTTCTAGCGAAGCAGGCGTTGGCTCTCCGTGGAGGAGGGATAACGCCGCGCCTCGATCGCATAGTAGGCTCGCAGCAGGTCTTCTTCCAGTCCGATGGTCGTCCGGATACGCCCGATGGGCCAGTCGATCATGGTGTCCAGCTTCACTTCGGCGAGCGACTGGCAGTCCGAGATATAACCGAGTCGCACCGCGTCCTTGTAGACGGCGGTGTCCTCGTCGTCGAAACGGTACTGCTTCGGATACAGGTAGCGCGCGATCAGCGTGAACAGGCGCTCTTCCACGTCCCCCACGCGGTTGGAGCTGCCCATCGTAAAGCCCAGCACGAACGCCTCGTCCTTCGGCAGGAGGCCGCGGCCGAGCAGTATGTGCAGCAGGTCGTGGTGGCGAAGATCGGTTGCGCCGGAGAAGATCTCGATTCCGGGCAGGTCGTAGCGGGGATTCTCCACGAGCTGGACGATCAGCGGCACCTCGCGCTGATTGAGGCCGATCGCCTCGAGCGAACCGTAAGCGTGGTCGAGCGCGCTGCCGGCCCGCGACAGCGGCACGTGCCATTCCCGCCATGCGGAAGGGGTGTCTTCGCCTGCGTCGCGCGCGCCGCGTGTCGTAGCCATGCTCACCCGCGCCACCGGTACTGCCTGATCCACCGGTATATCGTCGCGCGGGCGACGCTGGTGCGTCTTTCGATTTCGGCGACCGGGAGCGCGGAGTCCAGGAGCAGCGCGCGGCAGCGCGCCATCAGCCGGGGATCGAGGTAGCGGTTGTCGCGGCGGCGACGCCAGCGCGAGGCGCGCGCGTGCCGCTCGATCGTGCGCGCCGATACGCCGAAATCCGCCGCGATATGGCGCACGATCGCGCCGTCCTCGTAGGCGGACCGTATCCGCGCGAGGAGCGTTCCAGGCAGCGATGGGCGTGGCATCGCTATCCCACGTCGATGGTGACCCCGGGCCGCATCAGGTTGCCCCGGTTCATTTTCTCGATCTGGGCGGAGGCCTCCGCGGTGATCTTGTCGAGCTCGACGACGCTTTGCGCCATCTGCGGCAGCGCATTCACGCGGAAGGTGGCGATGTCCTCCATCGCGATCTTGATGTCGGCGAAAGCCTGCTTCATCTGGTCGATATTTATCATCGACGAGCTCGCCTGCTTGTGTATCTGCGCGCCCTGCGTCTTCAGGCGCTCGGCGGTGCCCGCGATGAGATCGCCGGTGGTCTTGTTGACCGACTCGACCTTGTCCAGCACGTTCTTCTGGTTGGCGAGCGCGATGGCGAGCGTGGCGCCGACGTTCAACGCCGACACCGTCACGTGCAGGGTGCGGTTGACCCCGCGCACCAGCTCCTTGTTGTTGCGGATGATGCCCTCGGTGACGAGCACCCCCTGCTGGTTCACCGCGAGCTGCTGCTGCAGGTCTATGATGCGCTGGCGCAGCGGGAGGAGCAGCTCCTCGGCCACGAACTTGTGCTGTTCTGAGCCGGGGGTCATTTCCCTCAGCTTCGCGTCGAGCTTCTGGTCTATGCGCTGGGCCAGCTTGATCGCCTTGTCCAGTTTTCCCGTCAGGTCGTACATGCCTTTCTGGTCCTCGACCAGGTTGACGTTGTCCCGGTTCAGCTGGTCACGGCCCACTTCCAGCGAGCGGATGATCGCCGCGATCACCGTCTGCGCGCTTTCGTACTTCGTAAAGTAGCGCTTGAGCGGCGTGCCGATGCCCGGTATGTGCCCCAGCATCCGGGAAAGCCAGCCCGGGTCGAGGTCGAGGCGAGCCGGATCGAGCTCTTCGACCTGCATCTTGAGATCCACCAGGGAATTCGCCACCTGGCCGCCGTCGCCCTCGTCCTTGGCGAGCTTGCCGATCTGCTGCTTGAGAGTTTCGCTCTTCTTGGCGGCCTGCTTCTGCAGCTCTATGCCCATGTTTTCCGCAGCGGACACGTAGTCCTTGCGCGCCGCGAAGTCCTTCGGATCGACCGCGAGCAGCGCCGCTACGAACTGGTCGGCCTTGGCGTCAAGCTCGGGGTCCGCTGCGGCCGGGACGGCGCCCGGGGCGGCGACGCCGAGATCGCGCTTGATGTCCGCCATCGTGGCGACCTGGAGCGGGGCGGCGGATTGTGGAGCCGGGGTTCCGTTGCTCATGTTCCCTCCTTGTAAGGAAAATCAGACGGTGGAACGGCCGGTTGCGCGGCCATCCTCTTCCGGTGTCAGGGTCTGAAACGCATCAGGATGCTCGAGGTTGAAATCACGCACGTGCCGCAAATAGCCGGGATCGAAGCCTTCGTGCCGGATGCGCAGCACGAGGTCGTTGAACTCGGGAGCAGACTTGACCACCGTCGGCAGCGCGCAGCGGGGCAGGGCGTGATCCGCGACGATCCTCGCCCCGCGGTCGGTGCCCGCGGCGGGCCCGCGATCGTCGGTATAGTACTGGGACAGCACCAGCACGCGCGTTCCCAGGTAGACGGCTTCCTCGAGGTCGTGGGTGACGAAGAATACGGTCATCTTGTAGGTCTCCCAGAGCTGGAGCAGCAGCACCTGCATTTCCTCGCGCACGCCGGGATCCAGTGCGCCGAAGGGCTCGTCCATCAGCACGATGCGCGGCCGCTTGATGAGGGTCTGGGCGATCGCGACGCGCTGCTGCATGCCGCCCGAAAGCTCGTGCGGGTACTTGTCCGCGTGCTCGGCGATGCGCGCGCGGGCGAGGAGCTCCATGGCTTCGTCGCGATGCGCCGCGACCGCAGAACGGCTGCGGTAGAAGGGATGCTCCAGGACCTTTCCCAGCAGCACGTTCTCCAGCGCGGTGAGGTGCGGATACAACGAATACTTCTGGTAGACGATGCCCCGGCTGGCATCCGGCAGACGTACCGGCTCGCCGTCGATCAGGACCTTGCCGTCGGTCGCTCCTTCCTGCCCGACCACTATCCGGAGCAGCGTCGACTTCCCGCAGCCGCTCGGCCCGACCACGGTGCAGAGCTCGCCGCTCGCGACCGAGAGGTCGATGTTGTCGAGCACCGTCCGCGCGCCGTAGCGCTTGTAGACGTTCTCGACGAGCAGCCGCGGCGTACCGGTTGCCCGCGCGGGGTTGGCTCCATCTGTTCCGGTTCTCGGTTGTTCGGCCACGAGTCACCAGTCACGAGTCACGAGTCACGCCCTCTCAGCTCTGATACCACCGATAGCGCCGCTGCAGTATCTGCCGCAGCGACCAGTCGATCGAGTAGCCGAGAAACGTGATCCACAGGACGTACGGGATGATCACGTCCATCGCGAGATAGCGCCGCACGAGAAAGATCCGGTATCCCAGCCCATCGGTGGACGCGATGGCCTCGGACGCGATCAGGAACAGCCACCCGCCCCCGAGCGTCAGCCTCACCGTGTCGATCAGGCGGGGCATGACCTGCGGGAGCACGATCCGGTACACGAGCTGGAGCTCGTCCGCCCCGAGCGTGAGGGCCTTGGTCAGCTGCTCGCGGGGCATGGCCTTGACCGTGCCGTAGATGTCGCGCGTGATCAGGGGAAACGTGCCGAGAAAGATCAGCATCACCTTCGCGAGCTCGTCCACGCCGAACGTGATGAAAAGTATCGGCAGGATGGCGAGCGGCGGGATGATCGAGATAAAGGTGACGATCCCGATCAGCGTGATTCCCATGCCGGGGAAGAGCGCCATGTTCATTCCGAGCAGCAGTCCCGACGCGGCTGCGAGCCCGATCCCGAGCGCGAGCCGCTTCAGGCTGGACAGGGTGTCCTGCAGCATCACGAACTCGTCGCTGCGCGGATCGCGCGTGAAGGCGAGGCGGTCCACCGCGTCCGCCATCTGGGCGAGGGAGGGCAGGATCTTGTCGTCCGGGTTCTCGCTGAGACGAAGATGCGACGCGACCAGGTACACCGCGATCAGGAGCACGAACGGCGCGATCACGAGGAGCCGCCCCATCCACGGGGACGGGGCGGCGTGCACGCCGAAGTAGGCCGGCAGTCGCATCGTTGTCGAGGTCTACAGCTTGCCGTCGGCCGCCATCTGCATGTAATTCGCGTCGAAGCGCAGCTTCACGTTCTTGGGATTGCCGAGCGTGCTGCCGTCCGGGAAGACGATGCCCACGGCGTCCTTGGTGCGGGCGCCCTGCCCGAAGAGGCCTTTCTCGAAGGAAAAGGTGCGCACGAACTCCATAGTCTCCTTCAGCTTGGGGCTCTTCGCGAACGTCGCGGCGTCGGCCGGCTTGTAGAACATCGACGTCGCCTTCAGTTGCGCCTCGAATTCCGCAACCGTGCCGCCGGCTTTCGCGGCCATGAAGGCGATTGCGTCCTTCGCCGGCTTGCCGGAGCCGGACATGGCGGACATGGTCTCGAACCAGGCGCCGGTCAGCGCCTTCTTGAGGGCGTCGGGCGCATCGGTGCGGACCACCATCATGTCGATGATCTCGCCCGGTATCTTCGAGGAGTCGAAGACCATGGCGACCCCCTTCCCGGTGCGGACCTTGATCAGGATGGGATTCCAGGTGACCGCCGCGCCGGTCTTCTCGGCGAGGAAGAGCGACCCGATATCGGCGTCGCTGGTGTTGACCAGCGTGACGTCTTTTTCGCTCATGCCGTTGATCGCGAGCGCCCGCGAGAGCAGGTAGTGCGAGACCGAGAGCTGGACGAGCTTGATCTTCTGGCCCTTCAGGTCCTTCACCGTCGTGCCGCGCTTGGTCACGATGCCGTCGTTGCCGTTCGAGAAATCGCCGACGATGAGCGCCGTGCTGTCCACGCCGCCGACCGCCGGTATGGTGAGGACATCCATGTTCGTCATCGCGCACGCCTGGTACTTGCCCGCCGTGTAGAGGTTGACGGACTCGACGTAATCGTTGACGAGCGTCAGCTTTATGCCTATGCCGTACTTCTCGCCCCACTTCTTGAGGAGCCCCTTCTCGTCGGCATAGGCCCACGGCTCCCACCCGGTGTAGTGGGACCAGCACACGTCGAATGTCTTGCCCGGAGGTGCGGCATAGGTAGATGGGACCGCCAGCGCGCTGAGAAAGAGAATCGCTGAAATGAGAATGCGCATGTTACCTCCCGTGATGGTCGATAAATCCCAAGTTCCAAATCTCAACTCTCAAACAAGCTCCAAATTCCAAGCTCCAAATTCCAGACGCGTTTGTGATTTTGGACTTGGTGCTTGATGCTTGTTTGTGGATTGGGATTTGTGGCTTGGTGCTTGAGTGTTCCGTGTTCATCTGCGATTACATCGAGCTAGGCCGACAGCTTCTTCGCCCGCTGCGCCAGAGATTCCAGCTCGTGCATGGCGCTGTCGAGATCCACGGAGGTCTGCGCCTTCGCGCCCTTGACCTCCGCGATCGCGGCGTTGACCCGGTCGAACTCCGTGATGGCGTTTTCGTTGAACGTGAGCATGGTGTTTACCGCATCGAGCTGCGACTCGCGCAGCTTCATGCGCTCCTCGATCGTGCGCATCTCTTCCTTGTCGGCCGGCGCGAGCGTTTTCTGGCGCTTCAACGCGCTCACGCGCTCGCTGAAGTAGCCGGGCTCTATGGCCCCGGCACTCTGCATGCGGGAGACCATGTCGTCCAGTGTATCCAGGACCGATAGAAATCCCTGCTCTCCGGCGACGTAGTAGCGGCTGTAGGTGAGCTCCGTCCGCTCGAACTTGGCTTCCAGCAGCTCCTGCATGGTATCGAAGCGTTTCTGAACCATCTTGAACTGCTTCAACGCCTGGTCGGCGTAGGCCCTGCTGCCTTCCAGCGAGGCGCACTTCTTGAGTCTCGCTTCCAGACTGGTGATGGCCGCCGCGCGCCGTGCGCTCAACTGCTCGTGCAGTTCGCGAAAGTGCTGCGCGGCGACCGAGTCCGGCCGCACGAAAACCTGGGTGGCGAGATGGCCGAGACCCAATCCGAGTCCGCCGACGGCGGCGGCGACTGCGACCGTCACCGGCCCGAACAAGCCGATACCGACGGCCCCGAGCACCCCCACCGCAGTGGGGTACAGCGTGAGCGGGTGCTGCAGGGTGCGGGACAGCACCACGCGCTTCATGTTGGTCGGGCTGTCGCTCATCAGTAAGCCTCGGAGGCGAGGTACAGCTCCACCCGCGGCAGGCGGTACTGGTACGCCCGGTCGCTTTCATCAGGCGCCCTGGGGAGCGGCCGCTCGCCACCGTAGCCCACGGCGCGCAGGCGCGCCTCGTCGATGCTGTGCGTGACCATGAGGTAGCGCTTCACCGCGTCCGCCCGCTCGAACGAGAGTGCCCGGTTCGATTGCGCGTCCCCCCGCGTGCCGGTGTGGCCGCGCACCACGACCCGGAAGTTCGGGTAGTGCGCCAGGTTCTGGGCGGCGTTGTCGAGCTCGACCTTGCCGTCGAGGCTCAGGTCGGAGGTGCCGCTCTGGAAGGTAATGGGCCGGACCTTGAGCGTGCCGATCTCGGTCAACTTGTCCCATTGCGCGTCGTCCAGGGCGCCGAACGTGCGCACGCCTGCCGTATTCGTCGTTGCCGTGTCGGCCGCGCTGCCCAGCCCGGTCGTGTACAGCTCCTCTACGTAAAGCCGGTGCTGCAGCCGGTAGGGGTCGCGCTCGGGCATGGGGTTCTCGCGGAAGTCGCCGCTGTCCACGAGGATCTGCGCGGTTGCTTCGAGCGTTTCGGCGAGACCTTCGCCGCCCGAGCGTCCACTCGCGCCGATCCCGAACCAGTCGCGGGCGTTCTCGGCGAGCGTCGTCCAGCGCACGCCTTTCAGCATCGCCACGACCTGCTGGTCGCTCATGCGTGTCGCGCTCTTCACCTCGGCCGCCAGCGCCTCGGGGTTGTCGCGGAAATGCCGGAGCACGCGGAAATAGTTCGACAGCAGCAGCTTCACCGCGTCGGGATCGGCGCGCGAGAACTCGCGGTTTACCGTCAGCACGTCCA
>Ga0075418_10010003_pt1 | contig 10627 bp, 8 predicted proteins | sample SoiMetdeltSBSDD2_FD_81776 | JGI IMG/M metagenome (GOLD analysis project Ga0075418, IMG submission 81776) | Bulk soil microbial communities from a Populus tree surrounding site in Tennessee, USA - Soil MetaG P. deltoides SBSDD2 | ecosystem: Environmental > Terrestrial > Soil > Tree plantation...
GTTAGAAGATCGATCCTAGCGGTTCTCCAGCCGATGTCGGCCCGGCCGATGGCCGGGCCGGGCGATGGATCGACACGCGGAGAACACAAGCCGGACACTGGCGGCAGAAGGCTTGAGAGTGTCAGGAATTTTGTGTGTGGGGCATACCATGAGGAGACGCCGATGCCCCGTACCCGAAAACCCAAGCCTCCTGACGTCCCCGACGCCGTGCTGGATGAATTTGCCCCGCCAGGTCCGCTGACGGCGGCGGACGTCGAGGCGGCGATGCGGCGCTTCAAAAAAGCGCTGTTGGAACGCGCCTTGGGCGCCGAGCTGACCCACCACCTGGGCTACCCGCCGGGCGGGACAAAACCCGACGAGACGCCCAATCATCGCAATGGCACCAGCGGTAAGACCGTGCTGACCGACGACGGCCCGTTGGCGCTGGCGGTGCCGCGGGATCGCGCCGGGACCTTCGAGCCGCAACTGATTCCCAAACACGAGCGGCGGTTCACCGGGTTTGACGACAAGATTCTCGCGCTCTACGCGCGCGGCATGACGGTGCGCGAGATTCAAGCCTTTCTCGCCGAGATGTATGCGGTCGATGTCTCGCCCGATCTGATCAGCACGGTCACCGATGCGGTCGTCGCGGAGGTCACTGCCTGGCATAGCCGCCCCCTCGAGCCGATGTATCCCGTGGTGTTCTTCGATGCGCTGCGCGTCAAGGTCCGCGACGAAGGGACCGTGCGGAGCAAGGCCGTCTATCTCGCGCTCGCCGTGCTCCCCAACGGCAGCCGGGACATTCTCGGGATCTGGATCGAGCAGACGGAGGGCGCCAAATTCTGGCTGAAGGTGTTCACCGACCTGCAGACCCGCGGCTGCCAGGACATCCTCATTGCGGTGACCGACGGGCTCAAGGGCATGAGCGAGGCGCTGGCCGTCGTCTATCCGGCGACCACGCTCCAGACGTGCATCGTCCATCTGCTGCGCCATAGCCTCGATTTCGCGAATTGGAAAGAGCGCAAGCCGCTGGCCTCCGCGCTGCGGGCGATCTACACGGCCCCGAGTGCGGACGCCGCCGGTGCCGCGCTGGACGCGTTCGAGCGGGGACCGTGGGGCACGAAGTTTCCCACCGTCGTCGCCTCGTGGCGCCGCGCGTGGCCGCACGTGATTCCATTCTTCGCGTTTCCGCCGGACGTGCGCCGGGTGCTGTACACCACCAACGCGCTGGAGAGCGTGCACGCGCGGCTCCGGAAGATCATCAAAACGCGCGGGCACTTCCCTAACGACGAGGCCGCCACCAAGCTGATCTGGCTCGCCTTGCGCAACATCATGGCCGGGTGGGACAAGGCCGCCAATTACTGGCACCTCGCGATGAAGCAGTTTGCGATTCTCTACGAGGATCGCTTCACGGTCCCACGGACGTAGAATGCCCCTGCGCATGGACGCTGCCGTCCCTGTGGACGCACAGACCGCGCCCACAGAGACTTGGAAAACCGCACAGAACGCGGTTTCCCACAGCGTCCACATGCATCATCAACGGGCTCTACACACAAAAAACCTGACAGTCCCCGGCACATCACAGTGGCGACCACTCGCTGCGGCCGCGTGCGCGGGACCCTTGTTGTGAACCCTCGTGGTGAACCCTCGTGGTGAACCCTCGTGGTGAACCCTCGTGATGAACCCTCGTCTTGAACCCTCGTTCTCCACGTGATATTCAGGTACGGATGCCCTCGACATCTCTTCATACCAACGTCGTCGCCTTCCTGGCTGCTGCGTCGCTTGTCGTCGTAAGTAGCTGCGGTGGCACCGAACAGGCGCCGGCAGCAACCGCTCCGCCACCAAACGCAAAGCGGGTCGATGCAGCGAAGGCCGGGAACGTCGCCGGGCGCGTGACTTTCGAGGGAACGCCACCCGCCAACGAAAAGATTCCGATGGGATCGGACCCCGTGTGCGCTCGCGAGAACAGCGGCGGCGTCAGCTTCGATACGGTTGTGGTCGACAACGGGGGCCTCGAAAACGTGTTCGTCTACGTCAAGGACGGTCTCGGCGATTATTACTTCGACGTACCGACTGAACCCATGACGCTCGATCAGAAAGGCTGCCGGTATACGCCGCACATTTTGGGCCTTCGCGTCGGTCAGCCGCTCGAGATCGTCAACAGCGACGCCACGATGCACAACGTGCACGCGGTGCCGAACGTGAATAGCGAGTTCAACTTCAGCCAGCACTTGACCGGGATGAAGCAACAGAAGACGTTCACCGCGCGCGAGGTCATGGTCCGGTTCAAGTGCGACGTCCACACCTGGATGAGCGCCTACGCAGGCGTGCTGGATCATCCCTATTTCGCGGTGACGGCGAATGGAGGACAATTCCAGCTGAAGGGCTTGCCTGCCGGCACGTACACGGTTGAAGCCTGGCACGAGACGTTGGGGACGGCGAGCCAGAGCGTCACCCTCGGCGAGAAGGAAGACCGCAACATCACGTTCACGTTCAAGGCCACAACGAACTGAGCACGCTGACTTTACGACCTGTATGAAATCGAACGCCGATGTGCTGGCGGTCCCCGTCGACCGCACCCGGACGACGGATTACGTCGCGCTGGCCAAGCCGCGTCTCAACTTCCTGGTCGTCATCTCCGCTCTCGCGGGTTACGTGATGGGCGGCGGCGAAACCAGCCAGGTCCTTCGGCTTCTGGCGACCCTCGCGGGCACCGGCCTGGTCGCTGGCGGCGCCTCGGCGCTCAACCAGATCATCGAGCGCCAGCCGGATTCCCTGATGCGGCGTACGCGGACGCGTCCCCTTCCGGACAGGCGGCTCATGCCGCGCGAGGCCCTGGTGTTCGCAATCGTCCTGTCAGCGTTGGGGCTCGCGATTCTTGCCGCTGGCGCGAATGTTCTCAGCGCCATTGTCGCGTTCGCAACGCTGGTCACCTACGCTGCCGTCTACACGCCCCTCAAGCGTCTGACGTCCTTTTCCACCGTCATCGGCGCCATACCAGGCGCCCTGCCACCCGTCATCGGGTGGGCCGCTGCGCGTGATTCGCTGTCGCAAGGCGCGTGGGTTCTCTTCGGCATCGTGTTTCTGTGGCAGCTTCCCCACTTCCTGGCGATCGCCTGGATGTACCGGGAAGACTACGCATCGGCGGGCTTCCCCATGCTGCCCGTGATCGAGCCCGACGGGCGAAGCACCGCGCGCCAGGCAGTGGTCTACAGCGCCGCGCTCCTTCCGATGAGCCTCGCGCCCACTCTCACCGGCATGGCGGGACCGATCTACTTCGGGATCGCGCTGGTACTGACGCTGGTGTTCCTTGCGGTAGCGATCCGGTTCGGGATGACGCGAGACGTCAAAGACGCGCGGCGGCTCTTTTTCGCCTCGATTATCTATTTGCCGCTCGTCTGGATTTTCATGATCGCGGATCGCATCTGATCGGCGACTCCAATCTCGCCGTCTACTCCCCGTGAATGGCTATTGAGGATCTGCCCGCGCTCAACGCTACGCTCAACGCGATCGCTGCGACGCTGCTCGTCGCCGGCTACATCCTGATCCGCAAAGGAAAGATCGAACAGCATCGTCGCGTCATGCTGACGGCATTTGCCACGTCCGCGCTGTTTCTGACGTCCTACCTGATTTATCACGCCAACGTCGGCTCGCGTCCGTTCCCTGGCCAGGGTTCGATACGGATCATTTACCTGACGATCCTGCTCACCCACATCGTCCTGGCCGCAGCGATTCTGCCGATGGCGTTGATCACGCTAAACCACGCCCTGCATCAGCGATTCGCCCGCCACGTTCCCATCGCTCGATGGACGCTGCCCATCTGGCTGTATGTCTCGGTCACGGGCGTCATCGTGTATTTGATGCTGTATCAGATTCGCTGGTAGCTCGTAAGCATCTGAAAATACGTGATTTAGCGGCATTGCTCTATGCGCTTTGAAGCAAGAAAGGGATAAATGGGAATCGGACGGGATGCGCCGCTGCGACGGGATCACGCGCTCCTCTAAGACGCCCGTTCGAACGACGCCGGCAGTTGGGGAGCCGAGTGGACCACGTGCGGGTTCTCATCGAGGTAGTCCACTCCCTCGGCGGTGATGACGAACTCCGAGCTGTCGGAGCGCTGGATCAGCCGCTTCTGAATCAGGTACCACGTGCAGAACTCTAGGTGCTCGATTGGAATCCCCGTGAGCTTCCCGATCTCGGCCGGGAAGAGGCCGGGGTGCCTCGGGTTTACCCGCCGTTGTGCGCAGAGAATATCGAGGACGGTCACGCGAACCATCTTGTCGTCACGCGACGATCCTGACGCCGAGGAGGCGAGGCTGATCAGCCGCCAGCGATCCTGCTGCATGTCGCGGTGCGCCACGTCGTACTTGACCCGGGCGTCCGGATCGCTCAGAAGCAAATACGCTTCATGAATCAGCCGGAACTTCGCCGCGTTGCCCGTCTCCTGGTTGTCCGGGTGATACCGCTGCGCGAGCAGTCGATACACGCGCTGGATGGTATCCGCCTCCGCGTTCGGACTGATCTGCAGCACTTCGTAGTAGTCGATCGACGTCGGCTTCTGCACAGACTCCTCAGTTCCATGCGGCATGGGCACAGTATGAGCCCTAGCTGAGCTGATAGCAAGATGACGTCGGGGTAGTCGCTGTTGCTGTATCAATGTACTGACGCTGTGGTTCGTGGTTCGTCGCTCGTAGCTCGATGAGGGTCGTCGCCGCAACAAGCCCTTCGAGCGACGAGCGACGAGCGACGAACCACGAACCACAAACCACGGTTGAGAGTCTGCGAGAGACTAGTTTGCTACACGGCGCAGCGATCGCTTGTCCTCGTACATGCGTTCGTCGGCGAGCCTGATGAGGGCGAGGACGGTGTCCATGTCCGGCGTGAGCTCGGCGCAGCCGATGCTGAGGCCGACACGTGACGGCAGTGATGTCATGTCGAAGGACCTGGCGAAGTTTCTCTGCAGGGCGATGCCTCGCGCGCGTGCCTCGTCCTCGCCGCACGACAGCAGGATCAAGAACTCGTCGCCGCCCCAGCGAAACACGTAATCGGCCTCGCGGATGTTGCTTAGCAGGAACGCGGCGACCCTGCGCAGCACCTCGTCACCGGCGTCATGACCGAGCACGTCGTTGACCGCCTTGAACCTGTCGATGTCGATGAACAGGATCGACATCGGGATGCCGTGACGGTCGTGACGCTGCAGCTCGCGGCCGATGATCTCGTCGAAGAACCGGCGGTTGTGGCAGCCGGTGAGCGGATCCGTAATGACCATCCGCCGCAGCTTGCCCTGCGCCGACTCGAGGCGCCGGTTGGTGCGGCGCAGCTCCAGCGTCATCTCTTCGAACGTCATCAGCTGCATACCCAACGCGGCGATCAGATACGGAATCAGGCTGAAAAAGAGAGCTGTCGACGCACCCGGCGAGCTCGGGGTCGGCACATCGATCACGATCCAGACGTGCGACCCTGCGATCGTCAACAGCGACACGCCGACCACCGCGGCACCGAGCATGCGCACCTGACGCACCATCATCAGGTAGGCGAGCCCTGCCGCCGCCAACCCGCCGGCGATGAGGAGGTGGCCTGGCGCAAACACCGCGTTGGGGCCCAGCGCCAGCGGCGACAGAGCGAACCACATGAACACGGGAACGATGACGTAGGCGTAGCTGCGCGGAATCCGCAGTTTTGTCGGGTAGGCGTCGGCGCTCACGACGAACATCAGGGCGCTCACCAATCCCAGGAACTGCGCGACCCCGTAGGCGAGCCATTCGGTGTGCTGGTTCGTGTAGGTTCTGGCGGCGATGATCATCGACACGCCCAGCAACACCCAGCCGTTCACCCAGAAAAGGATGTACAGGCGGCGTCGATAGAAGAACAGGAGAAGCAGAAGCCCGGAAACTACGAACGCGCCGGCACCGACGAGGCTGCGCGGGTTGATTTCAGTCGGAGAGGGCGTGATCCCGAAATGCTCCGTCGCAATCACCTGCGCCGCCCCGGCCGGTGCCGAGGCGAACGGCACGGCCGAAGCCACCGTGACGACTACCACGGCGGCAAGGACCATAAGCCAGGCATGACCCGGCACTCGATCCATGCGCTTGTTTTTTGGGGGGAGCTGAAAAGAATTTTAGCACACTGGTGAACGCTGATAGACGTTCGACCAGCGCCATCGCAGGTTGGTAATCGCTGATCGGGCGAGTGATTTCGAAATTGGTGATTTTTGCGCTGAGGATTCTGCTCAGCGATAGATCAGGTACTGATTCCGTAACAGGCGCCAGCGGCTCTCGCCCGCGTTCCACGACTGCGCGATGTTCGCCGGGTCGTCGCCGGCACGAATTCGCGCGAGCCCTTCCTTCGATCCGAACAGGCGTTCAGCCGCGTCGAGCTCGAACTTCGAGCCGTACAGCTTCTGCAGCAACGCGGCAATCTCGACGCCCACACGGACCGGGCGCATGATGGCGCGATTGGTGACCACCATGAAAACGCCCTGACATTCCTGGCCGCTGTACTTGTTTGCGGTTGGCGTGAAACGAACAGGATAGAAACGAATGCCGGGAAGCCCACGGGCATTCAGAGCGTCGGAGAGGGCTACGCCGTCGATCCATGGCGCACCAATGTGCTCGAAGGGCGTGTCGGTACCGCGGCCAACCGAAATATTCGTGCTCTCGAAGGCAGCGATACCGGGATACAGCGTCGCCTGAATCAGGTTGCGCATGTTCGGCGACGGATTGATCCAGGGGAGACCGGTCTCGTCGAACCAGGCGTCACGACGCCAGTTCTTGATTTCGACCACGGTCAGATTCGCGCCAATCTTGTTCTCGGCGTTGAACAGCTTTGCGAGCTCGCCCATCGTCATGCCATGGCGAATCGGCATCGACATGTAGCCGGTGAACCCGAATTGAGCCTTGTCGAGCATCGGGCCCTCGACCTGGACTCCGTCGATCGGGTTGGGGCGGTCGAGCACGATCACCGGCAGCTGCCGCTTGGCCGCCTCTTCCAGCACATACGCCATCGTTGTCGTGTACGTGTAAAACCTGGCGCCAACGTCCTGGATGTCGACGACGAGGATGTCGAGTCCCTCGAGCGTTGCGGCAGTCGGCCGCCGAGTCTCGCCATAGAGCGAGTGGATCGGCAGGCCTGTTTTCTCGTCTGTGGCTGACGGGACGTTGGCGTCGAGCAGACCCCTGATGCCGTGCTCGGGGCTGAACAGGGCGACGAGCTTGACGTCCTTCGCCTTGAAAATCAGATCGATCGTGGTCGCGCCATCGCGGGCCCGGCCCGTGTGGTTGGTCACGAGCCCGACGCGTTTGTTCCGCAGCGCCGCGAATCCGTCGGCACGCATGACGTCGATGCCGCTGAGGACAGGTGCTCGCGCCGGCGTGGGCACCGGGCCCGAAGGCCCGAAGTCACGTCCAGTCAGCGCCGCACCTTCGAGTCCGTCGGGCAGTGTGGTGAGGGAAGCGGCGGCAACCGTCGCAACCCGCGCGCGAAGCGGCGTGACATCACCCTTGCCGTCAGGGTGCACGCGGTTCGACAGGAAGATCACGTAGAGGCCAGTGGCAGGATCGATCCAGATCGACGTTCCCGTAAACCCGGTGTGACCGAAGGATCCGACCGGCAGCAGCTCGCCGCGGTTCACCGAAAACGACGAGTCGATGTCCCACCCCATGCCGCGCACGTTGCGCTCAGGATCCGGGGTCGCAGCCGTCGTCATCTTCTGAACCGTCAGGGGAGCAAGAATGCGGGTGCCCTGGTACGCTCCACCACCAAGCAACATGCGGGCGAAGATCGACAGATCCGCTGCAGTGCTGAATAGCCCCGCGTGGCCGGCAACCCCGCCCATTCGCCGTGCCGTGGGATCGTGCACGACTCCTCTCAACATCCGCATGTCCGGGCCCTGGCACGGCCATCCGAGCGGCGTGCAGTTTTCCGTCGGGGCAATCCTCGACGTCATCGACGGTGGAGGAATGAACGTCGTGTCTTTCATGCCCAGCGGCTCGAAGATCCGCTGACGCGCGAACTGATCGAGTGTCTGGCCGCTCACGCGGCGGACGATGTCGCCGAGCAGGAAGAAATTGATGTCGCTGTAGACGAACCGTTCACCGGGTGCAGAAGCGGGCACTTCTTCGATAGCCAGGGCAATGGCGGTCTCGGAGCCCTGCCACGTGTCGGCCAGATCGACGTCCGGACGCAGCCCGGACACGTGAGTCAGCAGGTGCCGGACGGTGATGTCTGCCTTCCCGTAACGTTCGAACCCCGGGATGTAGCTCGCGACCCTGTCGCTCAGGCGGATTCGTCCCTGCTCGACCAGCATCATCACGCTCGTCGTCGTCGCCACAACTTTCGTCAGCGACGCGAGATCGAAAACCGTATCGAGCGTCATGGGCTCGACCGACGGAACGAGCGAGCGATTCCCGAAGGCCTTCTGGTAGACGATGCGGTCGCCCCTGCCGATGAGCACGACCGCTCCCGGCAGTTTCTTCTCCTGAGTCGCCTCGCGAACGAGGGGCTCGATGAGGTCGAGGCGGCGCGCTTCGACCGTCGATTGGTCGGCGGCCACGGCGCCAGCCGGGGGCACTGGCGCGCCAGACGTGCTCAGCCGGGTGGTCGACTGCCCGGCCAAGCCAACCAGCAGGACCAGCGCCAGCAATTTGTTCATGGACCTGGATTATACCTTTGCGTCTCGACGGGATTGACTGCGACCGGAAGTCAACAAGGTCCGGCTAAAGCCGGGGACTCTCTGGAGTTTTCTGGTCCGGCTAAAGCCGGACTCTACTGGGGATTTTTGGTCCGGCTAAAGCCGGACTCTACTTGAGATTTGTCTGCGCGCGCATGCGGCCATCGGTGGCGCGGAGGAAGAAGATTTCCCACTCGCGTCGAATGCGATCGATCTTCTGCACCTGCGCATTTCCAGGTGTGCGGCCCGCACCTACGACGAACAAGAAGGCCTGCCTGTGGACTCGCGATGATTGCGCCGATGACGGGGTCCGCTGACCGTGAATGGCAATGATGTCCTCGATCAACACGTCTCGCCGCGTGCCGTTAAAACGGACGCCGACACGCGGCGCATCGTCCCGATCGCGGTTGGGCGAGACATTGGTGGGATTCTCCACGTAGAAAAACGTCGGTACGCCCGATGCCGGCACGAGACCCATCGCGTACTGGTCCAGCAGGCTGTAGCGTTCGACGGCGGCGACGGTCTGAAACGACCCGCCTCCGAGATCCTCGATGTCATTGCCTTCCATGACCGACGCGTCGGAATCGAAGAAGAAGCTCCAGTGTGACTCGTCTCGTCCCAGCAGATCTGTCGATCGATTGCCGTTGCGATCCCTGAACTCGAAGAACGCCAGCCAGCGATGCCCGGCCTCCTGGCCGAGCACGCTCACGGTCGTGTTCTCGCCGAGGACCTTCTCGAGCGGATTGTCCGGGTACTTGTTGATGTCGTCCATCACGACGAAGCTGCGCAGCTGGCCGGCGCTTCCGAAGTCGCGCGACGCATCGAAGAGCCCGATACCGAGACCGCTGATCTCGTTGGCCACGGTTGATTCGAACGCGAACGCGTCATCGATGAGGGGCGCGTCGGTCCAGATCACGAGTTGATCGTAATTGTCCGGGTGCGTCCGATAGAACTTGCGGGCGACTTCGACGGTGTCGAGTTGCGCACTGTCGGCGAATCGCTCACCCACCGCCGCGGCGCCGCCAGCGGTTGGTCCGTTTTCGCTCAGGTTGACCGGCATGAAATCACCGGTCCGTCCCGGCGAAACGCCGACGATGGCGTCGGTAAGCGCTAGATCGCCGAACTTCATTTCGATGGCGCCATCGGGCAGCAGTGTTGCCTGAAATGTCACGGTCCGGGTGGAATCGAAGCCGCGGACGCCGCACCAGGTCACCGTGTACTGATCCTGAGCGGCATTGGCGAAGACGCGCCCGCCGGTGCTGGGATCGAGGTCAGCCAGGAACGGTGCGACGCGTGGCGGACCGGTAAGCAGCCGCGCGACGTTGCGATCGGTGCTCGCGCGGTCCTCCTGCTCGAACGTGATGTTGCCGTCTGAATTGACGAACGCTGTCGTCTGGCCCCGGCCGTACATCGGGAAGCTGAACGGCACGTTCACCTGCCGGCTGTCATCGTCGGTCAGCGTGAGCCTCGAGCCGAGCGCACTGCGAAAGGTGCCATCGATCCGCGTGACGTTGTAACCGCCGGACGCGTTGCGTGCGAAGCGCAGCCCCGTGTTACGCAGATCGAACTGGTTGGGCGGTGCAATCAGATCGCCCTCGTCCTGCACGACGGCGATGTCGCCGATATCGACGGTGTCCCTGCCGATGGTCTCGGCGGCCCGCTCGCCCCGCAGCAGTACTTTCTGCCGATGAGTCCAGAGGGCGTCAAAGACTCGCCATCTCGGGTTGCGGTCGAGGACATTGCCCTTCTTGCGGAGTGCTGCTTCCGAAGGTCCTGGAGCCTGAAGGTCCGCGCCCGGCTCGGCGGAAGCGGACGCGCAAGGGTTCTGCGAGTTTCCGCCTCCCGGGTTCGGAGACGGGTTGTCGCCGCCGTTGCCATTCGAACCGCCACAGGCGGCGAGCACGCAGGCGGCGACCACAGCCGGGAGGAGCGCACGAACCCTCGGCTCCATGCGACTTCTCCTACTTGACGTCTTTCAAC
>Ga0075418_10010004_pt1 | contig 10625 bp, 10 predicted proteins | sample SoiMetdeltSBSDD2_FD_81776 | JGI IMG/M metagenome (GOLD analysis project Ga0075418, IMG submission 81776) | Bulk soil microbial communities from a Populus tree surrounding site in Tennessee, USA - Soil MetaG P. deltoides SBSDD2 | ecosystem: Environmental > Terrestrial > Soil > Tree plantation...
CCGGTATCTTGCGCTGGAAGGAGAACGCAGCTTCGTGAGACAGCGCTTGTGCTGCCTCGGCCCTAAACGCCGTCTAATAGAGCCCACAGGACACGATGAAGAAAGTCGCCCTAAAAGAAATTGATGCGATCCTCGGGAGTCTTGAAAAGCTCGGCCTGCTTCGACGGATTGGGAGCAGGAATGGGCAGACCGTTTGGGGGCTGGTCTCCCCAGATGACTTCCGCTGCCGCGCCTGCGGCGGGAATTGGGCCGGCATCCAGACTCGTGTTTGCCGAGGCTGTGCTGAGGTCGTGAGAATAAAACGATCAACCGCACAGCGTTCCGAGTAAGCTCATGCCCTCCAAGCGCGAGTGCTCGAAGCCACCCACGGGCGGATTCTTATCAGCGGGCCCCTGTTCATCAGCGGGACCATGTGCCCCTAGACGATGAGACTAACGCTCCGACCGTACCGATACTTGAGCCTTCGAAGGCAGGACCGTGAGAATCCCCACCTAGTGCGCGAACTGGTGCGGTGCGGGAAGCCTTCGTGCCGCTGCGCCCATGAGCAGAAACACCGCCATGGTCCCTACGTATATCTGAGGTATGAAGAGCACGATCCCCAAACTGGGGCGATTCGTTATCGGCGCGAATACGTTCCCGCCGAGGAGCTCGCGCGTGTGCGCGCGTTGGTCAGGCGCTCCAGAGCTGCTTGCGCTCGAGGGCGTGCCTTCCTGGGATTTCTACGCGGCTACGTCTCAGCGATGGAGTACCGCGCGCGTCGCCGGGTGCGGATCTAGCGTCTCAGCACTAGCACGCGTTGTCTCACGTTCTCGGTTCTCGGCCGGTTTGTTCGCGACCGCACAACAACCTCCGGGCGGAAATATCCAATATGCATGCATAGTTCTGCTCGCTGTCTTAGGAGTAAGCTCATGCGCAGGTGGTGTCCGCCCGACGGCTTCCCATTTCCGTAATAAGCGGACCGGCGGCCATTCGCCGACGTCGAGCGGTCAGCTCATCAGAGATGATCCAGCGATAGCCATGCCCTCCCCTCCGTGCTCGGCTGAGCGGTACGCGGCATCGGTGATCGCGACCGCTCGTAGCCCGTCCTCGATGGATATGGGAAAGTCGGCGCCCTCACGAAGTGCTCTGACGAAGGCGCGAAGGGTCTCTCGCACGGTTGGCACGTGAGGTGGTGCGGGCAGCGTGAGGCGCTCGGAGCCCCGAACCAGATGGGCGAACCCGTGGACGTGATCCGCCAATAGTTGTTCTCGAGCGCCGGCCAACTCGACCACACCCGCCCGGCCGCCCATCGCGCGCGAGCCCGTTACGACAGCGACGATTGAAGGGTCGCTGAGCTGACAGGTCATGGCAAAGCTGTCCTCCGTCTCGCGCGTGAGGAGTTGAGCTGTCCGGCACCAGACCCGAGTGACCTCGCATCCCGTGAACCACCCCGTGAATACGCCGCTTGTAAGGCTTCAATTCCCTTCGTTCGCCGCCGAGGCGCGAGCCGCCAGAGCGCAAGTCGAAGCGGCAATCGACGCGGGAGATGGTCGGTATTCGCGGCAGCTCAGCGAGCACTTGCATCACGACGGGCAGTACCAAGTTGAGTCGGTCGCGTACTGCGATCACGCCCGCGGGCCGTGGAAGGGGCTCGCGGACGTCTAGTTCGCGACGCTCGAGTGGGTGGCGTGGTACAGCGGTAGCCGCCCGCTCGGCTATGTTCCGCCGGCCGAGTTCGAGAAGGCTTACCATGACCGTCAGGCTGCTCCAGTCGGCATGGCGGTTCTCACGCAACCAGCCTTGCGGGACGGGAACACCGGAGAGAATGCTCTTCTGAACTGATGCCTCGTCCAAAGCTGCCGGTAATTGTGCGGATACAGCTGGCCGGGAAGCGATGGAAGATTTGACACGCCATGCGCGGAATTACTCGAGAACTCTTACATGATGCCGTCGCTCGCTACGTCACTCCTTATTCGCATTGGGCTTCTCAACCGGCTGCTTCAACGTTGTAGTCGGTGGTAAGTCTCTGGCACCTGCGTTGCACTTTGTCGAAAGCCATGGCGCGGCGCCCTGTTTGGAAGGGTTCTATGAGCTTTGGTCTGGTGATAGTGCCGATCAGTCGGCGATTGACAATCACCCGCGACAGCATCAAGGATGTGTGGGGCCACCGGACCGGATTTGAGGGCGCGGGCGGATGGCCGGAACGACCCGACCAGCGGACGATCGAGGAGCCCGAACGGTGGGTGAAATCGGTGTGCGTCCTCTGCTCGACGGGATGCGCGCTCGAGATCGGCGTCAAACACGGCCAATCGTGGGTGTCCGCGGCGACGCACGCGACCGGGTCAACCGCGGACGATTAGGACCCAAAGGTTTGCACCGCTGGGAGGCGAAACTCCGACCGGTTGATTGCGGGCCGCCGCCGCGATCCTGGGCGGCGCTCCGAGCCTGGTCTCGACTGTCCTCTAGGGCGTCTACCAATCCAATTAGGGGACAACGTCGGCGGTGCGGGTCAACAATTGCATATTATGCGAATTATGCGTGGACTGATCGGCAAACTGGGCGCGACGGTCTTCCAGATCAACGGGCAGCCGACCGCGCAGAACACCGCGAGTGTGGCGCTAACGGCGAGCTCATGGCCTTCCGTAACTGGCGGAACCCCGGTCACGTTTCGCAAGGAGACCAGGCATGGCCACACTTCACGGACTGTCGTCGATTGACGCGGTCAGACAGTTCCGCAAGAACTACATCAACTTTCACGCATTGTGGCGGCTCAGTGGTGTCCCCGAGGGCTCGGAGCTTAAAATCCCAGCCGACCACCCAATCGGGGCGCTCGAGATGCAGCCCGCACTCAAGGACTCGGTGGCAGCATACCAGCAGGCCCATCCGCATTCCCGGTTAACTCTCGAAAAGTTCCTGCGCTACCACAACGGACGACTCGTCCTAGTAGTGGAAGACGAGACCCCGCTTCCCGATGAACGGCAACTCGTGACGTTCAGTCACACCAGCACGATCCTGAGTCTTGAGGGCGCGGAGGTTCTCACCGAGCTCGTTGTTGCCCGTCGTCACGATGCGCCTGCCTCACGGAATAACGCCTGATGGAACCCAAGGAAATCACTTTCCATTGGAGCGACGGGCTCAAGACGACCTACGAGACCGCCTACGTGCTCCCAGGCGATGCCGCTAAGCCCATTATCGTCTTGCTGCATGGCAACAACGGCACAATCGACGACATGCGGGATCCTGCCGTTCACCCTAAGTGCAACTATGACTATGGGGCGATCGTAAGTGGCCCCGTCGACCGCGGCTGGCACTTCTACCCAGGCATCTGGTACTGGAGCGTTGAACCAGATCCCTATAAGCCAGTTACGGGCTGGCAGCCGTTCTTGGGCGCTCGAGGCTATCGAACCGTTAACTACGCTCAGGTCGACCCTGCGGGATCCCTAATCCGCCCGGTTTATCAACTCACAGGTCTTTTGTATCAGCTGCGGGACGATTTTCCCTGGACACGGATCGTTCTCCTCGCCCACAGTCGGGGTGGTCTATTGGCTCGCGCGACGCTGTGGTTCAACCCCGACCTCGCGAACCGCGTTACTCATCTAGTGACCTTGCATTCACCGCATGCCGGTAGCAGTCTGGCGAATACTGCTGTCGTAGCAAGCGCCGTCCTCCCGACCCTGGCACAGCTGACGGCCGCCGCTCCGGGCGTTGTGCCTCTCGTCGACATGCTCCAAGCTGAAGTCAGTAGTCCTTCATACGTCGAGATGTCCATCGGCAGCCAAACACTAACCGACATTGGGGCAAGTGAGCCAATTCCCGGGATCACCTACATCACTTTCGGTGGCACAAGTGTCTTGTACACCCGCATGTATCAGCATGCATTTCACTGGAGCAGCGCGCTGCCTCAATTTCACATCCCGCCTTTCCATTGGATCACGGTTCCGCAACCACTACCCCTTGCGGGCGTTCTCCTCGACGCGCTACCAAACGTCGCTCCAGAAATCACAGAGGGAGTCGGCGACGGACTGGTGACCGACGCCAATTCGCGTCTACCACCATTTGCCCTCCACATTACGGTCGGCTTGAATCACGCTGAAGCGCTTTGGGATCCGTCTCTTAAAAATCTCGTGACCGGTATCCTAGATGTCATTCCGCCTCTTCCCGCTGAAGATGCGGCTTATGTCACATCTACCGTGCCAAAGCAGATGGTTGCTGGACAGCTATCCACGGTGTCGATCACGATGAAGAATACAGGGGCCACGCTGTGGACTCCCGCGCCACCATTGCGAGTCAGGCTCGTGTCGCGAGTGCCGGCGAATCAACTCGGTTGGGGCGGCCGCGAAGTGCCGCTCCCGGCCGGGATGTCTGTTGTTCCAGGAGATCAGGCGACCTTCACGTTCGACGTTCGTGCGCCATTTACACCGGGCTCGTACCCGTTTCAGTGGCAGATGATGCAAGAGACGTCGTATCTCTTCGGGGAGTCGACACCGCCCATGTCGATCGATGTCGTGGTGAATCGCGAAGAGCAGTGCACGACGTATCAGCAGCGCATCGATGCCTTGCGAGCTAAACTGACGGACCTGCGGACAGAGAGAGACCAGTTTGACCGCGAGGAGGACCATCAGCTTCGGCAGTACTTGAGCATGCAAATCATGGACGCCGAGCGTGAGCTGGCGCGCTTGCGTCAGCTGGCGTTCCTGGCTGGGTGCGCCGAGGGTGGGGGCTGACTACGCCCCCGCTGACTGGTCTTGATTGCTCATCATGCGCCAACGCGTGTCCTGAGCGAGCTGTCGCATGAACTCGCAAGGCACGGTTAGCGACAGCCTCGTTGCCATCGATCCCACCAAAGAGAATAACCGCAATGCCGCAAGCTGAACTGCCCGGGATATTCGAAGCTCTGAGCCGCGCCGATGCGATCTGGAGAGATGGTTTCTCCCAGTGGAATAGCAGCCGAGGCGGCACGGCCGCGTCGAGGCACCTTCGTGACCTGGGCGACGTACTCCGCGATAGCACGAGAGGCCTTGCCGTGGCAGCGATGGCGGACGTTGTCCTGGAAGGGGCTAGCGCAGCGATGGACGTGCTTCTCCGCCATCCGGTGCTTGTGCAGCCACGTAGAGCACTCATGGTCGCGGACGTGTTCTCTCGCCACCCCAGCGCTGAAGCCGAACGGTGGCGAGCGAATGCTCTAGATGTACTCGCCCGAGGTGCCATAGGGCTGCTCCTGGGACATCCAGACGGCGACCAACCGCTAGAGGACATGGGAATTGTCGATGCCTTAATGTTGACCGCTTTTGGGATGGACCCCGCGTCGATGACGTTGCGGGAGATCATGCTAGGGAAAGTGCGCCTTGATGCCTCGGTACCGCCTGCTGCCCCTCATCGCTCGCTCGACCCCAGACTTCAAGAACTCGTTGTCTGGGGCACAATCAGAGATCTTCTGCAAGCGATGCGGCTGGCCGGACACAGCGCGCGAGCGTATAGCAATTGGGCAGCACGGGCTACCGCGCATGCGGAAGGCATCACGGGCCTCGACCCCGCTCGTGGATGTGCCGGAACGATCGTAACGATCCAGGGCCAGGGCTTCGGCGATCAGCGCGCCGCCAACATAGCAGTCATGTTTCCGACAGCGCATCTAGGCTGTCGTGAAGCAACGGTCCAAAAGAAAGCCGATGGAAGCCTCGACTGGACAGATACGGCCATCAAGGTATCCGCCCCCGAGGACGTGAACGTCGGATGCGTTGGGTTCCTGATTACTGACGGGCCAGCTCCGATGGACAGCGTCAGCATTCAAGCTCAGCTCGCTGCTGCTGCTGGAATGCTCCAGACTGTCCTCGGCGCGGCATTCGGGGCCGCGGGCGTCATGTTCGGCCAAGGCGTCGTGGACAGCGTGGCGGCAGCCGGCACTGTAGGCCGCCTTCCATGCCCTCCCTGTCTTCCCCCTGACGACGCTGGGGTTGTGCCCAACCGCTTCCTCGGCGGGCCACCCGTAATTCGGAGTTTCACCGTCAACAGTGTCTCGGCGGTCCAGCTGCATCCAGGCGCCTCGATTACCATCACATGGGACGTTGAAAATGCGGACACAATCACTCTGCTTGCACGAGCGGCATCATGGAGCCGTTGGCCAGCCGAGCTGCCGCAGCTTCCCGTCGCCGAACCCATTCCCGATAAAGGCACGGTCGGCCCGCTTGCCGTTGACTACGACGGCGTCGATGACTGGGACGGCGAGTATGTGATCTCCGCCACAAATGCATGCGCCGACGCGCCCGTAACCGAATCCGTCCGAATTGGGATGCGCGAGCGTCCGCCCCTCCTCGGCATCGCGGACACGCACGCACATTTGGTGCCTCACCTTGGTTTTGCCGGGTACGGGATCTGGGGGCGCCCGCATGCGTCCGACCCCGCATTCATGGGTGCCGCCGGGCTCGCCGATGCCGTTTCCGACTGTACGCCTCAGCATGGTCCTGGCGGCGCTCTGCCATCGCTAGAGGGTGTCGGCGGTCATCTCGTTGGCGGGTACCCAGAGTTCGATGGATGGCCGCGTCACTCCACGCTGGCCCATCAGCAGGCGTATGTCGACTGGATCAAACGGGCCGTGGATGGTGGCCTGCGCCTCGTCGTCTCACACGCCGTCAACAATGAACTCGTGGGCAAGAGAATGGTAGAACTGTTCGGGCCCAAGCTCGCGGTTGATGATACCAGCGCGATTGCTCGTCAACTCAGTGCCATGCGAGCAATGGTAGCCTTCGTTGATGCACAGGGCACCGGGCCGGGCTCAGGGTGGATGGAAATCGCCTTGACGCCGGCCGACGCGCGCCGGATTGTCAGCGGCGGCAGACTAGCAATTGTCCTCGGCGTGGAGGTTGATTCGCTCGGCGGCTGGGCGACACCAGAGGCGCTCCAAGCGGACGCCGAAGCCAAGAACACTACACCGTCACAACTGATTGCGAACATGGTACAGGACCTCTACGCACAGGGCGTACGGCATATCTTTCCAGTCCATGGTACGAACAACGCGTTCGGCGGACCCGCACTCTTCTTCCGCAACTATGACGCGACGAATTTCGTCGTCACCGGCTCAAGCTATACAGTTGAAGAAGCCCCTCAGTCGCTTGGGATATCCTACCGAATTGATCAGGACAAGTTCGAAGGCGGCGACATCGCTGCAATACTTGCCTATCATGGTGTCGCGGCAGCCAAGAGTATTGCCGGAAGCGCTCTTGCAGGCTTGGCCTTGGGTGGACTGATTGGGGGCGTGCCCTTCGCCATTGGCGGAGCAGTAGCAGGTGCGTCGGTCGCCTCTGCCCAATACCCGTGCCCGCCCGATCCAGCAACGCTTCAGCAGTGGGCGGATACGGGTGGAGGTCACATCAATGCGAGGGGGCTCACGCCGCATGGCGAGGTCTTGATTTCCGAACTCACGAAGTGCGGCATGCTTATCGACATTGATCACATGGGTCACAAGACGACCGAGCGAGTTCTTGAGCTCTGTGAGCGGATAGGCTACCCCGTCGTCTCTGGTCATACTGGATTCAGGGAGCTGAAGTATGGTTGGAGACCGTCGCTACCGTCTGACATCGCAGCGGCGCAATACTCGCCAGACACGAACGGCCATGACTTTGGGACGTTTAACGCCAGGATGCTCTCCCGTGAAGTGGACAAAACCAGAACGCAGCTCGAACGGATCCGCCGGCTCGGCGGACTCGTCGCTCCGATTACCTATCATTCTGATATACGCGATTGCGGCTGCGGCTTTGTTGCCAACGATAGCGCTGGATCTTCCAAATCGTTCGCCCAGGCATTGATTTGGGCGCACGTTCACATGCACGGCCGCCGCGTGGCGCTCGGTACTGACATTAATGGCGCGGCTCGCCTTCCTGGGCCGCGCTTTGGGCCCGATGCGTCGGTTGGGCTCCGCGGGGAGGACGACTCAAAGGCGCACCCCCAGACCCGTGCTGAGCAGGTCTTTTCACAGCGAGACGGGGTGCGGTACTCCACGCCCATACTTGACTATCGACACCACCGGTTCATGGACTATGCCGACCATCCCAAAGAATCTCCATTCGATGCCGAGCAACGCGATTTCTGGGAGGCGATCGCGATCTGGCGCTCCGGCACAGCGCCGGAGCACGCGGACCACCCCCCGATACTCCAACGCACGATCGCCACTCAAAACTTAATCATTAACCTTGCGACGGGCCTGCGAGCGACGTCGCGGTCCGACCTCCCGTTCAGCATCACGTTTCCGGGGTCCAAGCCATGGCCGTTCTATAACGTCAACGAAGACGAACAACTCGCCGCGTACATTGCATCGCACTTCGAGTCGGAGTCCCTAAGCCCGACAGATTCAGAGCGGACTCGTCACCTGGTCGCCAAGTTCGTGCCCGTCTGGGCGCATTGGCAGGCGATGGAACGCGGATCCCTTACTCAAGCCACCGATGCGTGGACCCAACGGAATTTTGGACCGGCCGGTTCGGGGCTTTACGATGCAATAGGAAATCTGACTCGCAGTACTGCTGGTCGACGGGACTTCGATATTAACCTCGATGGCATGGCGCATTACGGCATGATGCCGGATCTCTTGCAAGATCTGCGGAACGTTGGCGTGCCCGAAGAGGTGATCGCAACGCTGTACCGATCAGCGGAGGACTATATTCGGGTGTGGGAACGCTGCGAGGCTAAGCGCCCTTAGGGAGGTTCTGCGACCGACTTCCCATTGAGGGTGGTAGCGCTGCCCGGAACACTGGACCGACGGGTGGACCGCCATGAGCCACCGACCGACGACGTTCACTTGAGCCGGGCTCAGAGACATAGCAAACCCTGGAACAATCTCTGGCTTCGAGGCGGCGCTGGCGCGGTGCGCGCTGCGACATGCGGGAGTGAGGCCCGCCGAATGCGGCTTACTCGGCAGCTGACGCGGTAACTCAGATTCCCTTGCAACAGCACGAGGGTTAGTAAAACGCACTGAATATCCAAAGACCTGGGTTAGCGCAAAGGTGGGCTTTGAGGACGTCTTCTGATTCGTGGATTCGAATTCACGCGGGGGGGCCATGGACGAGAGTTGGCACGACCGGATTACCACAAGGGCCCGGCAACGTTGGGAACGAGAGGGCCGGCCGGACGGGCGCGATCGCGAGATTTGGCTGAACGCGGAGAGAGAGCTTTGGCAGGAGGCGCTGGGGAGTGCGACCGCACTCGCTGAAAGGCTCAACCGCATGCGTCGCAGCCTTGACGAGGGTACGGAGGAAGGCCTTCAAGCGGCCGCCGAAATCGGGTGCGAGGCGATGAGTTACCTTATTGAGGAAACCTCCTTCGCCTCCGAACTCCAAGCGCGCCAGGGGCGCAGCCCGCTGCTGATTTGGTCACCTGAGGCCGACAAATACCTCGACGACTTGGAGTTGTTTGAGGATTTTCTCACCGTCGAGAGGCAGCTTCTCCTCCGGTCGGGGCTCGATCCTGTGCTTGCGGACCAGATCACTTCTCTCCTCAAAGGGCAGAGCCAGCAGTTGCGAGGCGGCAACGCAGGGTCGGCGGCCGTGTTGCTCCTCAAGATAGCGGCTTTCCGGGCATGCCAGGCTCGGGATGCGATCCGAGATCGGCTCCAACCACCGCCATCCTACGCGGCACGGCCGGTCGGGTGGTACCGCCGGTCAGAGCGCGGCATATGGTGGGCCATAGGCGGAGGACTGGTGTTCGTTGCAAATCTCGCGGTTTCGGCGGCCGTCCCGGAGGTCTTCAGTGAAGTCTCGAAGGAGGCAGGCTCCTTCATCTTTGGCCACGGCATGAGCCGTCTGGCGACCTGATCCCCAGCTATTCTCGGTGATTGCGGCGGACTGCCTACTACGTGGCCCGGCCGCGCCTCGCCGGCCGCTATCACCGCGCGGACGACGGGACCGTCCTGCGACAGATCCGCGCCGTGACGAACAGCCGCGCGACGTATGGCTATCGCCGCGTCTGGGCGATGGTGAATCGCACCTTCCGGACCGGCTACAACCGGAAGCGGATTCGGCGCATCATGCAGCTGCACGGTTTGATGCTGGCGCCCCGGGTCCACCGCCGCCACGGCCGCCCGCATCTCGGCCAGATCCGGCAGCCGGCCTCGAATCAACGCTGCTGCTCGGATGTCTTCTTGATTCCGTGCTGGAGGCCACGGCGCTGTACGCGCACGAGCTCGGCTTGGTCCCGATCACGACGCCCCCGCGTACAGCCCCGAGAGCAACGGTCTGGCCGAGGCCTTCGTGGGGACGTTCAAGCGCGATTATCTCGGTGACGCCGATCTTCGCGACGCCGAGACGGTGCTGGCGCAGCTCGGACGCCAGTTCGACGACTACAACAGCCAGGCGCCACACTCGGCGCTTGGGATGCGGAGCCCACGCGAGTATCGCGCGCTGACGCTCACGGCGGCGTTCGGCACTGCGACGGCCTCAACCGCGACGCCGCATTTGCCTCAGGACGCGCGATCGAGCAGGGGGCCGCTATCTGGTACCCCCCGAAAATCGGAGTGGAGGCGGCGCGTGCGAGCAGCTAACTGACGTTGGCCCCGTAACGAGACAGTGCTCAACTAGAAAAAGCGACTTCTTCGGCGACCCGGATCGCCTGACGTTGCTCGACGAACTCGGTCGGCGTCAGGTGGCCGAGCGAGCCGTGTGGCC
>Ga0075418_10010006_pt1 | contig 10624 bp, 8 predicted proteins | sample SoiMetdeltSBSDD2_FD_81776 | JGI IMG/M metagenome (GOLD analysis project Ga0075418, IMG submission 81776) | Bulk soil microbial communities from a Populus tree surrounding site in Tennessee, USA - Soil MetaG P. deltoides SBSDD2 | ecosystem: Environmental > Terrestrial > Soil > Tree plantation...
CGGCGGCGACGTCGACCGGTGGTCTCACGAACAAGCGGTTCGGCCGCGTTGGCGACTCGCCGATCATCGGCGCAGGCACGTACGCCAGCAACGCCAGCTGCGCGATCTCGGCGACGGGCACAAGCGAGTACTTCATTCGCTTGACGGTGGCAAAGGATATCTGCGCACGTGTCGAGTACCGCGGCGTGTCCGCGCAGACCGCTGCTGACGAGGTGATCCAGGGCGTGCTCAAGCCGGCCGGCGGCGAAGGTGGCGTTGTCGGGCTCGACAGGCGCGGCGCGGTCGTCGTGTCGTTCAACACCACCGGGATGGGCCGCGGGTATATCGGAGAGGACGGCAAGGCAACGATCACTTTTACTGTCGATCAATGATGCGGGCCATTCGCGCCGACATCACGACGCTCGCGGTGGACGCGATTGTGAACGCCGCCAACACGTCGCTGCTCGGCGGCGGAGGCGTGGACGGCGCCATCCACCGTGCCGCCGGACCTGAGCTCCTCGCCGAATGCCAGAGCCTCAATGGGTGCGCGACAGGCGACGCAAAGATCACGCGCGGGTACCGGTTGCCCGCGAAGCATGTGATCCACGCGGTCGGGCCCGTGTGGCGGGGCGGCCGGAGTGGCGAGCCGGATCTGCTGGCGTCATGCTACCGGCGTGCGCTGGAGCTCGCGTCCGCGCACGGCCTGGCCTCGATTGCGTTTCCCTCGATCAGTACAGGTGTTTACGGCTATCCGATCGAGCTTGCCGCTCCGCTCGCGGTTGCGACCGTTCGCGCGCACGTGGCCGGCACGTCGATCACCGACGTCATCTTCTGTTGCTTTTCCGCGTCGGATCTGGCGGTATACGAAGAATCGCTGCGGTCGAGCCAGCGTGAGTAAGTCGTCCTATGGCAGCGCGGCCGCGACCGTCTCGGCGTGTCCCTCGACCTTCACGTTATCCCAGCGTTCGACGACTTTGCCGTCGGGTCCAATCAGGTAGGTCGTCCGCACGATGCCCATATAGGACTTTCCGTAGTTCTTCTTCTCCTGCCAGACGCCGTACTTGTCGGCGACCTCGTGGTCGGCGTCGGCGAGCAGCGGAAAGGTCAGTCCGTGCTTCTCGGCGAACTTCGCCTTGCTGTTTTCGTCGAGAATGCTGACGCCCAGCACCGCCGCGTTGCGCGGCTTCAGGCGCGGCAGGCTCGACTGGAAGTCGCACGATTCCTTCGTGCAGCCGGGTGTATCGTCCTTCGGATAGAAATAGAGGATGAGCGATCGGCCGGCGTAGTCGGACAGGCGATGGGTTTTGCCGTGCTGATCCTTTAGCGCAAAGGCGGGGGCTTTCTTGCCGGGATCGATGAGAGACATTTGTGAATGATACGCGCGTTGCGGTTGTCTCGGGGGGCTTCGCCTACCGCTATGGCGAGCTCGACCGCGCCACGAGGCGGGTAGCCGGTGCGCTGCTCGGATCCCGCAGCGACCTCGAACAGGCGCGCGTGGCGTTCTTCGTCCAGCCCGGCTTCGAGTACATCGCCGTCCAGCGCGGCATCTGGCGGGCCGGCGGTGTGGCGGTGCCGCTCGCCGTGTCGCATCCGCCGCCGGAACTCGAATACGTGATCCGGGATGCTGGCGCGGTGGTCGTGGTCGGCGAGACAGCGTCGGCGGGGATCCTGCGGCCAATCGCTGACGCCGCCGGCGCCCGATTCGCCACGGCAGCTGAAGTAATCGCAGCGGAGGAACCGCTCGCGCTTCCGCATCTGGGCGCCACGCGACGCGCAATGATCATCTACACGAGCGGCACCACAGCGCGTCCGAAGGGAGTGGTGACCACCCACGCCAATATCGGCGCGCAGATTGCCTCGCTCGTCGAAGCCTGGGAATGGACGCCGGCCGATCGGTTGCTGCTGGCGCTGCCGCTCCATCACGTGCATGGGATCATCAACGGTGTCGGCTCGGCTCTGGCGGTCACCGCGACCTGCGAGATCTTGCCGGTCTTCGATGCGGCGACCGTGTGGAACCGGCTCGCATCAGGCGAGATCACCGTCTTCACGGCGGTGCCGACGATGTACCACCGGCTGATTGCGGCATGGGACGCGGCGGCCGACGAGATCAAGCGCGCGTGGTCCGCGGGCGCGCGCCGGGCGAGGCTCATGATGTCCGGGTCCGCGGCGCTGCCGGTGCAGACGCTGGTGCGCTGGCGTGAGATCACGGGCCATACGCTGCTCGAGCGCTACGGCATGACCGAGATTGGGATGGCGCTCTCGAACCCGCTGCACGGCGAGCGGCGGCCGGGGGCCGTCGGCGTGCCGCTACCTGGCGTGGACGTCAGGCTGGTTGATGAGGCGGGCCAGTCCGTACCGGAGGGGACGGCCGGGGAGATCGAAGTGCGGGGGCCGGGCGTGTTCACTGAGTACTGGCAACGGCCCGACGAGACGCGCGCCGCCTTCCGCGACGGCTGGTTCCGCACCGGCGACATGGCCGTGATCGAGGGCGGCGCCTACCGCCTGCTCGGCCGCACGGCGGTAGACATCATCAAGACCGGCGGCTTCAAAGTGTCCGCGCTCGAGATTGAAGAAGTGCTGCGCACACATCCGGCGATTGCCGAATGCGCCGTGGTCGGACTGGCCGATCCCGAATGGGGCGAGCGCGTTGCTGCGGCGGTTGAGCTCGGCGCGACCGACGCGTTGTCGCTTGCGGAGCTGCAGCAGTGGGCGAAGGAGCACCTGGCCCCCTACAAGATTCCCCGCGCCCTGCACGTGGTGAAGGCGCTGCCGCGCAATGCGATGGGGAAGGTGGTGAAGCCTGAAGTCGCGGCGCTGTTCCACCCGCCCAGGCCGTTGCACACTTAATTTTCAGCGCTCTCCATGAAGTTCCCCTGCTGATAAGATGTTCCAGCTAGGCGGTACTGGGCGGTGCGTCGCACATGGTTGGGACGAAACCGTGCTTCTCGCGCAATCCGCAAACCGACCCGCGACGAGTCGCGGCACACCGGGCGGCGAGCATCATCCTGATGCTGGTGTGCGTCCCTGTTTCGTCCCCGGCTCAAACCCTTGCCCTTCTTCAGGGACGCGTGTTCGATGCGTCCGGGGGGTTGATCGCCGGCGCCTCCGTCAATGTGCGCGACGATTCCACCGGCTTCGGCCTTTCCGTCCGCACTGATGCGGAGGGGCGCTACTCCATCGTCGCGCTTCCCGTCGGGACCTATCTGGTCGAGGCCGCCGCGACGGGATTCCGTTCAGAGATTATCCAGGGCCTGGCTGTCGAAGTTGGCAGAACGGTGGTGCGCGACTTCCACCTGGCTGTTGGCGACAGGACTGAATCCCTCATCGTTCGCACGGAGCATCCCCTGCTCGATCGCACGACGAGCACGGTGAGCCACATGGTTCCAGCTTGGACGATACAGAAGATCCCGCTCAATGGGCACCACTTCGTCGACCTCGGACATCTGGTGCCCGGGTCTGTGGCGCCCTCGCAGGCCGGATTCTCGAGCACGCCCATTCGCGGGACTGGAGCGCTCGCCTTCAACAGCACCGGCAGCCGCGAAGAGGCCGTCGCCTACCTGGTCAACGGGGTGACCACGAACAACCTGACGTTCGGGTCGATTGGTTTTCCGCCGCCGATCGGCAGCATTCAGGAATTCAAGGTCGACAATTCGACGTTCAGCGCCGAGTTCGGTCACGTGTCGGGCGCGATTGTCAACCTGGTGACGAGATCGGGCACCGACGAATTTCACGGCGACGCGTACGAGTTCGTGCGCAACGAGGCGCTCGATGCCCGGAACTTCTTCGAGTTCACATCGGCGGAACCCCATCGCTTCGAGCGGTACGAGTTCGGCGGATCCCTTGGTGGGCCGGTCATTCCCGGCCGGAGCTTTTTCTTCGCGACGTACGAAGGGCTGCGACAGCATCAGGGCCTCGACGTGAACAGCCTGGTGCTCAGCGACGACGAGCGCGCCCGGGTTGCCAGCGCCGTGATTCAGCGGCTGATTGAGCTGATCCCCCGGGCGAACTTCTTCGATGCCGACGGAACGCCGCGATTTGTCGGCGCGGCCGCCGCGACCGTCGATTCGGACACCTGGACGGTGGACGTCAGGCAGAACGTCACCTCGCGCGCCCGCGTCGGCCTGTTTTTCGGATGGTATCCAACGCGGGGGATCGAGCCAGGCTCGCAAGGCGCGAGCATCCCGGGCTTCGGCCAGACGCGCAACATCACCAGGTCGATCCTCACGGCAAACCACACGCATGTCTTTGGATCCGGCATCCTGAACGAAGCACGCTACGGCCGCAGCGGCCAGGACGGTCGCAGTTACCCGGCTGCCAGCCTCAATCCCGCGGATTACGGCATCGGCAACGGAGTCACCCGGCCAATCGGGCTGCCGCAGATGATCGTCGCGGGCGGGCTCAACCTTGGCGGGCCTGCGATCCTGCCGCAGGGACGCCGGGACGCGCTGCACGTCATCAACGACACCGTCACACGCGTCACCGCTCGGCACGCGATGCGCGCTGGCCCGGAGTACCGGCGGTTCTTCAACAACAACTTCGCCGAGGGCACGGGGCAGTTCAACTTCCCGAGCGTGGCGTCGTTCATCGCCGGAGCCGCCAATGCATTCAGCATCACACTGGGCGAGCGCCGGAACCACATTACGCAGGATGCCCTGGCCGCTTTCGTTCAGGACCAGGTCACGCTGCGGCGCGACCTCACGCTCGATGTCGGCCTGCGCTATGAATGGCACGTCACGCCGACCGAACGCGACAACCAGTTCGTGGTGTTCGACGCCGACACGGCGTCTCTGCTGCGAGTGGGGTCCCACGTTGGCGAGATCTACCAGCAGAACAACACCAATTTTGAACCACGGGTCGGTGTGGCCTGGACGCCATCGTCCGGCGGCCGCACCGTCGTCCGCGCCGCCTTCGGTTCGGCTGTGGACCAGCCGAGCACGACCGTCGTGCGGGACACAGCCGGCAATCCGCCGTTCGCGATCCCGCTGACGGCGGCCGGCGCGATTTCCGTCAGCGACGCCATCGGGACGACGCGCCTCATCGGCCTCGCCCCGGTCACCGTCGATCCGCGATTCCGCAACGCCTCGCTGCGATCGTGGAACGTCAACCTGCAGCGACAACTTGCCGCGGAGCTGGCGGTCATGGTGGGGTATTTCGGCTCGCGCGGGAAGAACCTGCGAATTGCGCGCAACCTCAATCAGCCGGTGGCCGGCATCCGGCCGTTTCCTGCCACTTCGCTTGCCAGCCCGATTCTTCCCGGCACACCGCTCGGCAACATCACCCAGGTCGAGAGCACAGGGTTTTCCAGCTATCGCGCTCTCTGGGTTTCGGCGACGAAGCGGGTGTCGCGCGGCCTGTCGTTCGACGCGTCGTACACATGGTCGAGATCGCTCGACACCAATTCGCTCAACTCGTCAGGCTTCGCCGTCCAGGATGGTTACAACATCCCCAACGAGTACGGATTGTCCGATTTCGACGCCCGGCACCGATTCGTCGTCAGCGCGACCTACGAACTTCCGTTCACCGGGCACGCGCTGACGCGCGGCTGGCAGCTTGCGACCATCATCCAGGCGCAGAGCGGCAATCCTGTCAACATCGTCACGAGCAACAGTACGCTCAACGGCCTGCCGAACACCGTGCGCCCCGACCGCACCGGACCGATCTCGATTGTCGGCTCGGTGGACCAGTGGTTCGATTCGTCGCCGTTGGTAGCCGTACCCCGCTTCGGCACGCTCGGCCGCAATGCGGTGATCGGTCCGCCTTTCCGCAGCACGGATTTCTCGATCAGCAAGAGCGTGACGGTGGCCCGACGCCACCAGCTGTGGCTGCGGGCGGACATTTTCAACCTGTTCAACCAGACGAATCTCGGCCCGCCAGGCAATGTGGTCGAAAGCCCGATGTTCGGCAAGATTTCGAGGACCCGTCTTCCCACCGGCGAGGCGGGGTCCTCGCGTCAGACCCAGCTTGCAGTCAGGTTGTCGTTCTGAGAGGCGCCGCCGGATGTTGCCGCGTCTGCTGACAGTCTTCGCGATCGCGCTGCTCACGCCATGGTGGATGTCGTCTACTCTGGCCCAGGCGCAGCCTGATCGAACCGTGCTGACGATCCATTGGGGGCCGGAGGAATTTCCCGGAACCAGCGTCGTCGACGCGGCAATTCGGGAGGCGCTGCTATCGCCTGCTGACGTGCCGCTTCGCTATTACTCGGAATATCTGGAGACCGAGGAATTTCCGTCGGAAGCTGCCTCGCTCGCGTTCCGGGATTACATCCGCGAGAAGTTCGCGGGACGCCGCATCGATCTCGTCATTGCGAACAGCACTCCCGCGTTGCAGTTCGCGCTCCGTCATCGGCTCGATCTTTTTCCCGACGTCCCGATCGTCTTCGCAGCCGGTTCGCTCCCCGGTGTCACAATCGGTACCACGCCTCCAGGAATTACCGGCGTCTTGAGCGATGCGGCATGGGCGGAGACGCTGGAGCTGGCGCTGAGTCTGCACCCGTCGGTGCGCCGGGTGTTCGTTGTGGCGCAGGCGCCAACATCGGACTCGTATGACGAGAGAATACGGGCCGCGTTGGCCCCGTTCTCAGATCGAGTGCAGATCACGTACATCAACGAACCGTCGGTTCCGGACCTGCTTGACGCAGTCAAGGCGGTTCCCGCGCAAAGCTTGATCTTTTACGCCCGTTACACGCCGGAGGATAGCGAAAGCATCGTGTATCCGGACGAGGTTGTGCGCCTGATGGTCCAGGCCTCTCCAGTACCAATCTATACCAGTGCAGATAGGTTCTTCGGTACGGGAGTTGTGGGCGGCATGATCAGCGGGAGTCGGGCGATCGGAACTCGAGTTGGAGAGCTTGCGCGGCAGATTCTCGACGGCACGCGGCCGGAAGACCTCCCTATTCGAGAGGCGTCAGTCGTGCCGACCTTCGATTGGCGTCAGCTGCAGCGCTGGGGTCTCGACGCAGCGCGGCTTCCACCAGGATCGGATGTCCGGTTCAGGGTCGCTACTCCCTTTGAATCCTATCGGCCGTACGTCATCGGTACCACGATCGTGGTCGTGGTACAGCTGCTCCTCATCGCGGGGCTCCTGACACAGCGGGCCAGCCGGCGGCGCGCGGAAGCGACGGTACTGGCACGAGAGGCCACGCTGCGAACGAGCTACCAGCGCATTCGCACTCTCGCCGGACGGCTCATCAACGCACAGGAGGTCGCCCGCGCGGGATTCGCCCGCGATCTGCACGACGGCATGTCGCAGGAGCTGGCCGGCGTTTCAATGTTGGTCAATGCCCTCAAGAGTTCGTCTGGCCACATACAGGACGTGCCTACGCAGCAGGCGCTGTCCAGGCTCCAGGACGAGACGCGTGGAATACTCGAAAGGGTTCACCGTCTCTCGCACGAGCTTCACCCTGCCAACTTGCGGTTGCTCGGCCTCGCTGCGACCCTGCAGGCGCACTGCAACGAAGTGGCGAGGCTCCATGGCGTGCAGGTGAACGTCACCACTGATGGTGACCTTCGAGATGTGCACACCGAGACCGCAGTGTCATTGTTTCGAATCGCCCAGGAGTCGCTGCAAAACGGCGTGGAACATGGCGGAGCGCGCCAGTTCACCGTCTCGCTCACCAGATCTGCCGAGCACGTCGAGCTGACAGTGACTGACGATGGCCGTGGATTCGACCTCGAGGCGGTGCGCCGGGATGGCCGGGGCCTCGGGCTGGTGAGCATCGAGGAGCGGGCGCACGCCGTCGGTGGAGACGTGCAGATCGTCACCGGTCCTGGCGCGGGAACCACGATTCGGGTTCGATGCCCGGTCGCGATTCCGGGCGAGCGATGACTCCAGGCTGGTTTGTCAGTGGGTCATCGCGTACAGGACCACGTTGATCCCGAACGCATAGCCATCCGCGGCGAATTTATAGAAGAAACTCGGATCCTCGGCCTCGCGTTCCCACGAATCGCCGAAGTCGGTGTTGTGTGTCATCAGCACCATGACGCGTCCATCGCGATCGCTGATCGCGCGCGTATGCACGACCGCGCTGTCGGTCCCGCGCTCTGACGTCTGCCCGGTGCCGAGCCAGAACCCGATGTTGGTGATCTGCGGTGTTTTCGCCACCCGGAACTGCACGTTGAACAGCGGGTGATCGGGCGGGAGGTCCTCGATCGGGAACTCGTTCGGTGGAAAGACCTTGCGGATCTGCCCGGCCCAATGGTTCCACGCGTTGCTCCCCCAGAAGTCGTCCACCCAGAGGAACCCGCCCTTCAGCAGGTAATTGCGCAGGTTTTTGGCTTCCGCATCATCAATCACGATCGAGCCGACCTCGGTCATCATCACGAAGCCGCACTGGAAGATGGTCGGATCCGACATCCGCATGATCAGCGGCTTCGGATCGCCAGTCGTATCCTTGCTGACGGTCGTCTTCGTCATTTCGCCGAGCCGGATCGACAGGTTGATGTCCGCCCACGGATAGTCGGCAGCCCAGCCGCCGCCGTCGCCGCCGAAGCCGCTGCGGAACCAGCCACGGCAGAAATGGAACGAGCCGTCGTAATCGTCGGGCGTCGCCAGGCGCGGGGCAAAGCGGCCGCGGAACTGCGCGTCCGCGGCCGCGGCCAGAAGGCCGACGGCCACCACCGCCATCGCCGCGCGAACCCGCCAGGAGGGCCGGGGCATGTCCGGAGCATAGCACCGCCACGAGTTCCGGAGCATCGCCCCGCCTGGAGTGCAGTACACTCCAACTTATGAAGGCGGCGCGGCCGGCCTGCAGTGTAGCCGTCGCGATTGTGGCGGCAATCGTCATTCTCGCCGCCGCTGCGTACGGACAGGGCTTCCGGTTCCGCGAGGGCAGCCTGCCCGCCCGTTACGCGCCGCCGCACATGCCTGACGGCTCCTTCGTCGTCTGCCGTCTGGCCTACCGCAGCGTCCGGGTCGAGCCGATGGGCATCGGGTGGCAGACGGACTATCCCTACGCGGAAATCAATCTCACCACGCGGCTGTCGGAGCTCACCAAGACGCGCGTCAGCCGCGACCACGAGGGGCATCCGAACCACTTTGTCGTCAGGCTGACTGACGACTCGCTGTTCAACTGCCCGATCACCGTTGCGTCAGATGTCGGGTCGCTCGGGTTCAGGCCCGAGGAGATCGATCGCCTCCGCACCTACCTGCTCAAGGGCGGGTTCCTCTGGGTGGACGACTTCTGGGGCACGCTGGCCTGGCGGCAATGGTCCGGCGAGATTGCCAAAGTGCTCGATCCGGCGACGTATCCGATTGTCGACGTTCCGCTCTCGGACCCGATGCTCAAGAGCATGTTCGAAGTGACGCGTGTGCCGCAGATCACCAACATCCAGTTCTGGCGCGGCGTGGACGGGCAGTCGACCTCGGAGCGCGGCTCCGACAGCATCGACGTTCACCTGCGTGCGATTCGGGACACGCACGGCCGGATCATGGTGCTGATGACGCACAACACCGACGTCGCTGATTCGTGGGAGCGCGAAGGGGAAGATCCGGCGTTTTTCTACCAGTTCTCACCGAACGGCTACGCGCTGGGTATCGACGTCCTGCTTCACGCAATGACTCATTGAAGTGCCGGGTCCGCTTCGCGGAACCCGGCCTACGTACGTCTCCTCCTTCGCGGCTACCCGCCGTACGTAGGGCGGGTTCCGCGAAGCGGACCCGCCTACCGGAACACGAGCGCCAACACCGGATGGTGATCGGATCCGTAATCGTCGGCCAACACTCGCCTCGTCGCACGCCACCCGTCGGGAAGATCCATTAACAGATGATCGAGGACGAGACGGTCGCGGAACGTCGGCCGTTTCGGCCACGCCGGCGTGTCAGCGAAGCGGCGGATCAGTGCCTGCCACCCCGGCTCGCCGGGCCCGAGCCACATGTTGAGATCGCCGCCGAGGATGCCCGGCCCGTCCGCCGGGAGCGCACGAAGCAGCCCTTCGACCTGGTGACGCCGCGCCGAGTCGCTGAACAGCCCTCCTTTCCACCAGCTCACGCGATTTTCGAGATGCACTGACGCGACAAACAGCTGATGTCCGGCGACATCGATCCACGCCGCAGCGGCCGCGCGCGTCTGGCGCTCGCGGGGCAACGGCACCGTGCGCCGATCGCGGAGCGGAAGGCTCGATAGAATCGCGTTGCCTCGAACACGGCCCTCGACTCCGCGTACCGGGACGAAACACGGGGACCATCGCCTCGGCCGGGCGACAGCGTCGAGTTCGTCTGCGGCGACCTCCTGCAGCAGGAACAGGTATGCATCGGACGGTGGGATCAGTGCGCCTTGTTCGAGGTCGGCAACCAGGCGGGGCAGATCGCCGCGTCCGCTGTGCGTATTCCACGTCACGGCCGCAAGCACGATCGGTGCGGGCGGAATCGTGTTGACGACGGCCGGTGCGCAGGCCGTCGACACGGCGAGCGCCAGCACAGCGCTGCATTGAGCGCCCGCCGCGCGTCCGATCCTGAAGCGATTGTCAGAATCGGGCCTGAGCGGGGCCGGAATGAGTTGCGCCGCGCGTCGAGCGTGTGTCAACATGCCTGCAGTTTCCACAACAATCGTCCTCGGCCGAGGCCTCGGAGGCATACAGGGAGTCGCCGAATGGGTCGCGTATCAAGACTGTTCATGACCGGAGTCGTGCTGGCGGTGGCAATGCTGATC
>Ga0075418_10010007_pt1 | contig 10623 bp, 7 predicted proteins | sample SoiMetdeltSBSDD2_FD_81776 | JGI IMG/M metagenome (GOLD analysis project Ga0075418, IMG submission 81776) | Bulk soil microbial communities from a Populus tree surrounding site in Tennessee, USA - Soil MetaG P. deltoides SBSDD2 | ecosystem: Environmental > Terrestrial > Soil > Tree plantation...
AGCTAAGGGATACCAAGTGGCTGGTGATAAGGAAGCAATCGACTTTCAGGATGACACAGATCGATCTTTCTGATAAAACCTGGTTCCTGTTCCGTTACCGGGGATATCCGAATGATGGAGTTTTCACGATTCACCTCGACAGCTTGAATGGTCCTGTTTGGACTACGATGACAGTTCCGGAATCGAAAGGACAGCCTAAGATCTATGGCGTAGAAACGAAACCGGTGCCCGGTGTTCATGATCTGTATTTTTCGTATTACAGTAAAAAATTAGAGCAGCTTGATTATACGGCCTTGCTTCTCGACTGGTTTTATTTTGGTCAGCCATTTCCGGGCAAAGGCAACGAAGGTTATGACAGTACTTATACCAGGTACATGCGATTACTGAATAAACCGGTAAAAACAACACCGGTGATGTTCGAAAGCCCAACAGATCTCACCAGGGAAACAAATGTTTTTGACAGGGGTAACTGGTTAGTGAAAACAGAGAAAGTAGAACCTGATGTCCCGAAACTTTTTGCTTCAATTGATAAGAAGGGACGAAAGAACAGGATGGATCTTGCTTTATGGCTAACGGATAAAAAACATCCGCTGACAGCAAGAACCATGGTGAACAGGTTATGGGAACAGCTATTCGGAAATGGAATTGTAGAGACAGTGGAAGACTTCGGTACACAAGGTATATCGCCAACGCATAAGGAGTTATTAGACTGGATGGCATGGTCATTCATGAATGACCAAAACTGGAGCATAAAAAAGATGATCAAGACAATTGTGATGTCAGCCACATACCGGCAGCAATCAAAAGTGAATGATGAATTATTACAAAAAGATCCCTACAATAGATATTATGCAAGAGGGCCGAGAGTCAGGTTGTCTGCGGAACAGGTGCGTGACCAGGCTTTATTCATCAGCGGGTTATTAAGTAAGAAAATGTACGGGCCGGGAGTAATGCCATACCAGCCGGAAGGGATCTGGAATTCTCCCTACAGTGGCGCACAATGGAGACAAAGCCGGGGAGAAGATCAATACCGTCGTGGAGTTTATATTTACTGGAAACGGACTGCAGCTTATCCTTCCATGACGACTTTTGATGGCACTTCGAGAGAAGTGTGTGTCGCAAGGAGAATAAGAACCAATACACCTTTGCAGGCTTTGGTCACACTAAATGATTCTGCATATATTGATATGGCAAGAAATTTTGCTTATCGCTTGCAAAAGGATGTGAATGCAAATGTTGATGGCCAAATCAAAAAGGGATATGAACTGGCAACCGGACATGCGATAACTGAAAAGGACCTGCTCATCTTAAAAGATCTGTACAAAGATGCGTTAACAAAGTTCGATGCAGATAAAGAAATGGCTTGTGAAATGATCGGTTTGAATAATGAACATAATAATCCGGAAACGGCTGCATTGGTAGTAGTTTGTAATGCCATATTGAATTTGGATGAAGTGATAACGAAAACATGAGTCTCACCCCCTGTCCCCCTAAAGGGGTGACTTAGGTTGAATAGTCAATTTGAATTTGATGATGACTACAATGAGGGAAATTGAGTGATGGATAAAAAAAATAGAGTGATACGTGATGATTAGAGAAGTGAAGCCGATGTGGAAGATATAAAGTTTGGATTTGTACTGCAGTACCGTCCTTCTCCCGCTGGAAATGGATAAGAGAATGAGACCTGCTGAATAGACCCGATAGCTATCGGTTTACAGAACGATGAACGGAGCGTCGCAAGGGACGATGAGAAGAATTGCTAAAGCTGGTAAAATAAAAATATAAATAGAGGTGATTGCTTCAGCTACGCCTCGCAATAACGATGACACAAAAAGAGTTACATAACAAAAGATTATTTGAAGAAGCAAAACAAAAAATTCTTCATCAACATACACGCAGGCATTTTCTAAAAGAAAGTGCCATGGGTTTGGGCGCACTCGCATTGGGTTCAATATTGAACAGTTGCGGAAGAAGCGCTGCAAAACCGGCATCAAATATTTTATTTGACCCGGTGAACCCGCTGGCACCGCGACCTCCAATGTTTCCAGGAAAAGCAAAGTCTGTTATTTACCTGCATATGGCCGGTGCACCCTCGCAACTGGAGTTATTTGATTACAAACCTGAGCTTACAAAACTCGATGGAAAAGAATGTCCACCGAGTTTGATGGAAGGGAAACGATTTGCATTCATTCGCGGTAAGGCATCCCTGCTGGCGCCGCAGGCTAAGTTTGCACAACGTGGCCAGAGTGGTTTGTGGGTCAGTGATTATCTTCCGCATTTCTCCACGATAGTAGATGATGTGGCAATTATTAAATCAATGACCACGGATCAGTTCAACCATGCACCTGCTCAATTATTCATGCATACAGGTTCCCCCCGATTGGGACGTCCTGCCATTGGAGCATGGGTTACTTATGGTTTGGGAACAGAGAATCAAAACTTACCGGGATATGTTGTATTGACATCAGGTGGCAACGATCCTGATGCAGGTAAGAGTGCATGGGGCAGTGGATTTTTACCAAGTGTATACCAGGGTGTGCAATGCAGGAGTGAAGGCGACCCCGTTTTATTTATCAATGATCCGCACGGAATGGATCGTGATCTTCGTCGTGCCTCCATTGATGCGATCAACAAGATCAACCAGCATCAATATGAAGAACATAAAGATCCTGAAACGTTATCACGCATTTCGCAGTATGAAATGGCTTATAAAATGCAGATAGCAGCACCGGAAGTAATGAATATAAATGAAGAACCACAATATGTTCATGATATGTATGGAACAAAGCCGGGCCAGGTGTCATTTGCAAACAATGCTTTGCTTGCACGACGTTTAATAGAAAAAGGTGTTCGCTTTGTGCAGTTGTTTGATTGGGGTTGGGATAGTCATGGTACCGATCCGCAAACGGCGTTGGATATTGGTATGATCAACAAATGCCGCCAGGTGGATAAGGCCATGACGGCATTGATACTCGATCTGAAACAAAGAGGTTTGCTGGATGAAACGCTGGTGATATGGGGCGGTGAGTTTGGCAGAACCCCCATGCAGGAGAATCGTGAATTAAAAACAGCACCATTCAAAGGAAGAGATCACCACACGGATGCCTTTTGTTTGTGGATGGCCGGTGGCGGTATCAAAGGAGGCACCACTTATGGCGAAACAGATGAAATCGGCTATAACGTGGTAAGTGGAAAAGTAGAAGCCTTCGATATACAGGCAACGATATTAAATCAGTTGGGCTTTGATCATGAGAAATTCACGTACGAATTCCAGGGAAGACCATTCAGGCTCACTGATGTAAGCGGAAAGGTGATCGAAGAAATATTAGCATAGTTATTCATAAATTGATCCCGATAACTATAGGCATTGATAATTGAGCATTGAATATTGAAAATTGAATATTTCTTTAATTTGAAATGCTCAATGCTTACTGTTCATCTTTGTTAAAATGCTGTATGAAATATAACCGGAGAAAATTCCTGTCAGTTACTACTTCCACTGCTGCAGTAACTATGTTTTCTTCACTGGATAAAATTCTGTCATCAACCCAAGCATCTTTTCCCATGAACAAAAATTACGAACTGAAAATCATGGCAACCAACTGGGGATTTAATGGTACCACTGATGAGTTTTGCGCCAAAGCAAAAAAAGAAGGATATGATGGGATAGAAATGTGGTGGCCTGCGGAAAATAAAAAAGATGAACTGTTTGCGGCATTAAAGAAACACCAGCTTGAAATTGGATTTCTCTGCGGCGGCTGGCAAAATGATCCAAAAGAACATTTGGATTATTATAAAAAGATGATCGATGCGGCGGCAAAGCAAAATATCCAGCGACCTCTTTATATCAATAATCATTCGGGCAGAGATCATTTCAGTTTTGATGATAATAAAAAATTCATTGAACATACACTGGCACTGGCAAAAGAAACCGGTATCACAATATGTCATGAAACACATCGTGGCCGTATATTGTATGCCGCGCCGGTTGCAAAGCAATTTATGGATAAATACCCTGACATGAAGATCACTTTTGATGTATCGCACTGGTGTAATGTGCATGAGAGTTTATTATCAGACCAGGAGCAAACGGTAAATATGACCTTAGAAAGGGTCGAACATATTCATGCAAGGATCGGTCATCCTGAAGGCCCGCAGGTAAATGATCCGCGGGCACCTGAATGGGAGAGTGCGATAAAAGCTCATTTTGCATGGTGGGATAAAGTAGTCGAAAGAAAAAAGAAGAACGGTGAGCGAATGACATTCTTAACGGAGTTTGGCCCTCCTGATTACATGCCAACCACGGCCTATACAAGACAACCTTTAGCCAATCAATGGGAAATCAATGTGCACATGATGCAAATGCTCCGGAAACGATATACTTAAATATCATTAATTACTGATTATTGATTATTTTTCCCTGAATGAATATTGCTGAAGTAATTGGAAGTTTCCATCCGGTATTGGTTCATTTGCCAATTGGTATTTTGTTATTGGCGGGAGTTTTTCAATTACTCGCATTAAAACCAAAATACGCGGGTCTTCATGCGGCAACAAGTATTGCATTGTTTTGGGGAATGATCTTCGCCATTCTTTCCTGTATCAGCGGCTATTTACTTTCACAAAGCGGGGATTATGATGAAGGATTAAAAGATACTCATAAATGGTTTGGGATCGCAACGGCATTTGTTTCTATTATAGCGTATTTATTTAACCGGTGGGAAAATGTTTTTGCAAAATGGACCATTCTGTTGATGGTTATCGGAATAATTATTACAGGGCATTTGGGAGGATCGATTACGCATGGTACAGATTATCTCACGAAAGGGTTCTCAAAAGAAGAACCAATAGAAAAAGAGATCAAACCAATAGCCGATGTGCAGGAAGCAAATGTGTACGGTGATATCATTCAACCCATATTTGAAGACAAATGTTATACCTGCCATAACAAAAGCAAGAAAAAAGGCGGGTTACGACTGGATGAACCTTCTTTTATTTTAAAAGGTGGTAAAGATGGAAAAGTGATTGAACCAGGTAATGCTGAAGCAAGTGATATGATGAAAAGGTTGCTCCTGCCACGCAATGACGAAGATCATATGCCGCCAAAAGAAAAACCCCAATTAAAAGATAATGAAATTGCATTGATCCATTGGTGGATTGCATCCGGTGCTCCATTTGATAAAAAAACAAAGGAACTGGAGCAAACGGAAAAGATAAAACCAGCATTGCTTGCTTTACAAAATACCCGTGTAAAAACTTTAGCAGATGTACCAGAACAGCCTGTTGACGCGGCTGATGAAAAGATATTAAAGCAACTTGGTAAACGTGGAGTTGTTATTTTACCGGTTACAAGAAACAGCAATTATCTATCCGCCAACTTTGTTATAGTTGATTCGGTAACTGATAATGATATGGTACTGTTGCGCTCATTAAAGAAACAAATGATTTGGCTGAAACTAAGCGATAAAAAGATTTCTGACAGTATGTTAACTATCATTGGTCAGCTAACAAACCTTACACGACTGCAATTGGATAATACAACAATTACCGATAAAGGGCTTTCCTCTCTTCAATCACTTACTAATCTTCAATATCTTAACCTGGTTGGTACAGGTGTAACAGCGCAAGGGCTTATGCAACTAAAAGCGCTTCCCCGGCTTCAGGCTGTGTATCTTTATAAAACATTTATCAATTCTGCGGATTGGACAACACTAAAAAATAATTTTCCTAAAGTAATTTTAGATAGCGGGGGTTATTATGTTCCGATTCTTGCGTCTGATACCACCATTGTAACACCACCGGAAAAGAAGAATTAATAATTAATAATGAATAATTAATAATTCATGAGGGTTGTTTTTATCCTTATTTTTTTTGTGTCTCTGAATTCATATTCGCAGCCTAAACCGCAACACAATCTTGTTTTTGATTCTTTGGCAAGAAGATGGGACGAGGGGATCCCTTTAGGCAATGGCTTGCTTGGCGCACTGATATGGCAAAAGTATAATAGGCTTCGCCTATCACTTGACCGGGTTGATCTCTGGGACGATCGTCCGATGCCGGAGATCGATAAGCTGAAATTCAAATGGGTGGTTGAAAAAGTGAAATTGAATCAATACGATTCTGTACAAAAAATAGGGGAAGAACCTTACGAAAAATATCCTGCTCCAACAAAGATACCCGGCGCAGCAATAGAGTTCGATCTTGATAAAATTGGTAAGGTAAAAAAGGTTTCACTCGATATCTCAAATGGGTTGAGTATGATTGAATTTGAAAATGGGATCAGGTTCAATAATTATATTCATGCGACAAGACCTGTTGGTTATTTTGCTTTTGAAAACATCAAGGAGGACATTCTGCCGGAATTGATCATTCCAAGCTACAGCGCAGGCAGTGATGGAAAAACCGGTAGTAACGTGTCAGGACAAAGGCTTGAACGACTCGGCTATAAAAAAGGAGCCATAAAAAAAGGATTTGCTCATATTCTTTATCATCAGCAAACATGGAATAATAATTATTATGAAGTTCTGGTACGATGGTTTCGCTTTCCGGGCAATAAACTTATCGGTGAATGGACGATCACGAATAATCAACCTGCTTCACTTCCTGCTTTGAATGTGTTACATAAAGAGCCAACGGGCTGGCCATCGCATAGCGCCTGGTGGAATGATTACTGGAAACGTTCTTCAATTGCCCTTCCCGACCCAATTCTTGAAAGACAGTACTATCTCGATATGTACAAATTCGGTTGTGTTGCAAGAAACAATACACCACCCATTTCTTTGCAGGCAATATGGACCGCAGACGATGGCAACCTGCGGAAAGGAGATTTTCATCATGATCTGCATACGGAGTTGGGGTACTGGCCGGGTTATTCAGGGAATCATCTTGACCTGACAGAAGGATTTACAAACTGGCTTTGGAAAGTAAAAGATGAAAACAAACGCTGGACAAAACAGTATTTTGAAGTCGATGGATTAAATGTTCCCGGAGTAACAACAATAAGTGGCAAACCAATGGGCGGCTGGATACAATACGCTATGTCGCCAACTACTTCGGCATGGTTAGCGCAGCATTTTTATTGGCAGTGGAAATATAGTATGGGCAAAAAGCATTTAGATAGATGTGGTCTTTACTTTGATGAAATTGCAAATTACATAAGGGCAATCCGAAAATGGGATTCCGTTTCGAATAAATCTATGTTGCCCTTAAGCTCATCTCCGGAATATAATGATAACAGTATTAAAGCGTGGTTTACGGAATTTTCTAATTATGACCTTGCTTTAATTAGACATTTCTATGAAAAATACGATGCGGTACTGTCGGGAATAGAAAAAAGCACAAGAGAAATCAGCCGGTTATTTCCGGAGCTATTTACAAATGAAACGGGTCTCACTATTGCGGTAAATCAGGATCTTGAATACTCGCATCGACACCAAAATCATCTACATGCAATTCATCCATTAGGATTATTGAATATCGAAGATTCGACTGAGAAAACCATTATTGAGAACTCATTACGGCATATTGAAAAGGTTGGAACAAGAAAATGGGTTGGTTATTCATTTGCATGGATCGCTTCCATTTATGCCCGGGCGCAAAACGGGGATGCTGCTGCTGTGAACTTGAAAAAGTTTACCACCAATTTCGTTTCGAAGAATAGTTTTCATTTAAACGGTGATCAGAAAGGTGGCGAGTTTTCTGATGTTACGTATCGCCAATTCACCCTTGAGGGAAATTTTGCCTTTGCACAAGGCATTCATGAAATGCTTTTACAGAGTCATAAAGATTTTATTGAAGTGTTTCCCGCTGTTCCAAAAGATTGGAACAATGTTTCGTTTAAAACATTAAAGGCAGAAGGGGCATTTCTTATTTCAGCAAAAAAAGAAAACACTATTCCTCTTGAAATAAAAATAAAATCGGAGGCCGGGGGAATTTTGAGAATAAAACTTCCTTTCAAAACCTGGATCAACACGGGCATTGACCGTTCATTGATCAAAATAGAAAATGGTATTGCTGAGATGAAAACGACGAGAGGACAAACGATCACTTTCAAGAATGCGTTTGAATGATGGTAAATTGTTCAATGATTAAATTGAAAAATTGCTTAATTGCTAATTGGTTTAATTGTTAAATTGTTTGTGTTTATACGGTGCATTACAATTTGACAATTTAGCAATTCAACAATTAAGAACTATCTTCCTTTAAATACAGCTTTTCTCTTTTCTAAAAATGCAGCTGTGCCTTCCTTCATATCTTCTGTATCGAAACATTTTGCGAATTCATTTATTTCAAGATCAAAACCATTGATCGTTTCATCAAATACGGCATTAGCTGTTTTGATGCAGGCGCCAACCGCCAACGGTGCTTTGCTATTTATCACAGCAAGAAGCATCCTGGTTTTTTCTAATAATTCTTCTTGTTTCACTACATAGTTTACTAATCCATACTGCAATGCTGCATTGGCATCGATCATATTTCCCGAGATCAACAACTCTATTGCTCTTCCTTTGCCGATCAGTTGAACTAATCTTTGTGTTCCCCCGTATCCCGGAATAAGTCCAAGATTTACCTCTGGTTGGCCAAATTTTGCGTTGTCGCTTGCAATCCGAAAATGACATGCCATTGACAATTCGCAACCACCTCCCAGGGCAAAACCATTGACCGCGGCAACGATTGGCTTGTTGCAACGTTCAATCCTTAGGTAAATATCCTGCCCTCTCTTAGCTAGTGTTGTTGCTTGTTCCTTATTCAGACCCGCAAACTCTGCAATGTCTGCCCCTGCTACAAATGCCTTTGGCCCAGCCCCCGTAATGATCGCCGACCTGATATCCGAACTCCTTTCCACTTCATTTATAACTTTTTCAAGGTCAGTGAATACATCATTATTGAGGGCGTTCAGCTTTTCAGGTCGGTTGATCATGATAGTTAAAACATTGTTATCGAGTGAGATCAGCAGTGTTTGATACATAAGCAAAATTTTCCAAAAGTAGTGCAAAAGAAAAAGCCGCACCAATATGATGCGGCCTTCCTAAACCGTCCTCTATTATATTAAGGTGAATTATTCTAAAAAAATTAGTTGCAAATACCGGGCCTGAATTATATTATCATTGCCAATAACACTATGGCGACGGCTAATAGTGCAACCATTAATACATCGGTTACCAGCTCCTTCGTTATAATATTTCTTTTCCCGTTTCTCATTTCTTCGCGCTTCTGTTTTTCAATCATAGTGCAAGCTACTGCAACTTGTCGCTAAGGAATCTTTGCTTTTAGTGAATGGCAGCTCCAGTTGAGTATGTGGCGCAAAAGCCTTAGTGTGAGTATCGGGTCGCAGAAAAAAGATCCGCAGAATAATCAACACCGACCTTAAAGTAGGATCTAAAGTTCATCGCATTTATCGCAATATATATTCGAATCATAAAATAAATGTTTATGAAAAGTATTGTTTTAATAGCTTCTATTTTAAGAATAATATTGATCACTGCAATACTCAGTTTCGCAATATATGCCAATGCTCATAGCATGGTAGCAACTACTAAAGAAGCTGACGCTAACAAGAGTGCTATGCTTGTACGTGGAAAATAATTGCGGCAGGTGCTGAATGATTTATTATTCACGATCGCTCTTTATTTCCGATTAATCAATATCGGTTGCCGTTAACTAATATTTCAGACCATTCGCTCCTGGCTCCTAATAGATTTGTTTGGCAACTAAAACAAAATAAAAAATTGAAAACGTATCAGGACCATTAACCATTAAACTTTTTTTAAACCAAACTTTTAACCATCTTAACACACCTGTCAAATGAAAAAGCAGCTTCAGATTCTCGCAGCAACTTTTCTTACAGTTGCCATTATTTTATGCAATAGGCAAGAAATAGAAATGCCAGTAACAACAAATAATAATGCTGAAGAAATCCTGATACAGAAATGGACAAATAAAGTATCCGGGATTAGTGAGACTACGAACTGGGGTTCGGCAAGGATTACGATTGCTCCCGTCGATTTGAGTCAGCATCATTTCGAGGTTCGTTATGACGGCGACGAAATACGTATTTATAAGGATGGAGTGTATATGAATTCGATATACTGAGATCAAACCAATTAAATCCTCTCCTACATCATTTTGATAAAAACCGTTTTGCAAATGCAAGACGGTTTTTTTTACGCACTTCGCCCTCCTTAGGGCACGATTCACCAGGCAAAATAATCAGCTCGATTGCTTTGTCTTTGTTCGGCCTTGTACAGTTTGCATTTTTACAGTGTAATTAAATTATTATATAAAAAATTATTAACTATTAAACCTTAATCAATGAAAAAACATTTTTTGGTTCTGGCAACACTAACTGCGCTTGTATTCGCTTCCTGCAGAAAAGAGAAGATTGAAGCGCCACAAACAGTTCCATCAGAAGAAATTGCCGGCGCGATGAGTCCCGCAAACAAAGGCAAAGGAAATACACTGGACCTCGGTTTGATTGGTCGCTTTGAATTCGACGGCGACCTGAATGATAAGACAGGACAACTGGCCCCTGGTGTTTCAACAGTTGGCAGGGTGCTTTATGCTACCGATAGAAAAGGGAATGTGAACAGTTCCGTAAGATTTAATGGCGCATACGGTATCAAT
>Ga0075418_10010008_pt1 | contig 10622 bp, 10 predicted proteins | sample SoiMetdeltSBSDD2_FD_81776 | JGI IMG/M metagenome (GOLD analysis project Ga0075418, IMG submission 81776) | Bulk soil microbial communities from a Populus tree surrounding site in Tennessee, USA - Soil MetaG P. deltoides SBSDD2 | ecosystem: Environmental > Terrestrial > Soil > Tree plantation...
GATTGTGACAGCCCCCCAGAGCATTGCAAAAGGTCCAGGCTCGGATAACAGTGTCATCCAGGCCGCCAGCCAGTACCGTCTGGTGCGTGTGTTTTGGGATTTTGCTCGATTTCCGGTGATCGACTCCTATGTCCAGGAGGCCGAGACCGTCGTCCGGTACACCGCCTTGCGCTTCAGCGGTGATGGACGTAACCGTAGCTGGTTTGACCTTACCATACACTTCGATCCGACTGGGCAGGTGCGGGTCATCGAGTTTCTCAACCGCCTTTTTCACCCGTCTCATCCTGAGTTCTGAGCGCTGTCCAACGGCTTGTAGCCAGTAAAAAGGCCGCAAAAAACCCCACAAAGACTCCCGCCCCAAGAATGGTCAGATACCCTGCCGCTACGGTATCCATACGCGGAGCGTATAACGCCGTGACCAGATACCCAACGCTGACGCCGGCAGCGAGTGACCATCCGCTAAGACGCACCAGGGTCCCGAAGAGTTGGGTCAGCACGCCTGGCCCAACCTGGCAGTGCCACAGATATGCCACACACTGGTTTCCATCGAGCAAGGCCAGAAGCGTGAGACCTGCACTCAGACCAACCCAGAGATTCGGCGCAGCGGCGGTGAGGAGCAAGGCCAGGGTGAGGTTGAGCAGCCCCACCGCACCACTCCAGACGACGAGCAGACGTACACCTGTGAGACCGCCGAGCCCTGCCAGAACGCCGGCAAAGAGGGCCAGCACCACAATGCCGCGTGCCTGGGATACCAGGAAGGGATGGCAGGACCAGAGCAGAGTGAGCAACCCTAACCAGAGGCTTAAGATAACCCGTTTGAACAGCGTCGTACCGCTTATCTTCGCAGCCATTAGGAGAGCCTTTGACGCCAGCGTGGCCCAGAGGCCATGGCTGGGTGGAGACCGCGCAAGGGGTCGGCAGAGTCCTGGAGGACAACCGGCACACCGGCACGGCGGAACTGCTGCAGACGCAGATCCATCTCTAGGCGCCACAGGCGTGCAATGGCTTCGGCCTGGCGTGGCTGGTGCAGGTGCGGCATCACATACACCGGCGATAGAACCACCAGTACCATTTGAAAGGCCCGTGCCAGGAGATCGTGCAAGGCGGTTTCAAGGCGCGGTTCGAGGAGCGTGGTCAGGACAAAGATGAGAGCTCCCGGCGGCATCACCCGTGGCGGAATAAGCGTCACATCTTTGGTCAGATAGCTAAAGTGGGTGCGCGTCTCCAGCAAGGCATCCAGGAGGCGATACAATTGTAACTGGCCCACCGCCGGTGGTACCCAGGTACAGACACCCCCGTAATTGATCAGGCCCACACGATCCTTGCAGTACAGATAATGTGCCGCTAGGGACGCCGCCGCACGCACTGCCACGTCCAACGTATTGACACGCTCGGTGCCGATGGACACGAGTGTGTCCAGGAGGATGACTACATCAGCGTTGCGCTCACAGTAGTACTCGTTCACGTAGAGCTGCTGCCGGGCTAGGGAGGTACGCCAGTGTACACGCCGGAGCCGATCGCCACTGCTATATTGGCGTACCCCGGCAAACTCCAAGCCCTCACCGGCACTGGGGGAGACATAGTGGCCAAAGGAGGCATAGGTGTGCAGCGGTGGCAGATGCCGCGGCAACGGTACGATGCGCGGGTACACGCTACAGACCTGCTCCTGAGGGGACTCAAACAACCAGGGCTGAAGATCAGTCGCCGGATGGACCCGGCCATACAACCGTCCCAGGGTATACTGGCCACGTTGGGCAAACATTATGGTATGCTGAAACGTGCGCACCTCACTAGGACGCAGCGTACAGACGACCCGATTATTGCCGGCCACACAGGTGGCTTCGCGTGGTAGCACATGCCACAGCTCTATAAGTGGCATGGCGGTTTCCGCCTTGACCGTCATCTCCACTGTGATGGGGTCGCCTTCAAAGGCACGTTGTGGGGTGACCTGGCAGTGCACGGTGAACACTGGCGTGGTCCGTACTACACGGCTATACAGCAGCACGACGGCGAGCGGTAAGACGGCGCAGAGGGGTTCAAGGCGCCGGCTTACCGTGCTCAGCAGGACACCGATTAGCAGCAGAATGAAGTAGTAATAATTGAGGGCGGCATTGCGCCGCTGCATGTTCACACGTCGACCTTTGGGATAGGGGTGCGCTCCAGGATGTCCCGTATGACATGCTCGGCCTGGATGCCCCGTACCCAGAGTTCAGGTTTTAACAGCAGACGGTGCGCCAACGCCGCTGAGGCCATGGCTTTCACATCATCGGGCAAGACAAAATCCCGCTCCTGCACCATGGCATGCGCGCGTGCCAGTTGATACAACGCCAGCGACCCCCGTGGCGATGCCCCGATCTGCACATGCGCGTGCTGACGCGTGGCTGTGGTCAGGCTGACGATATACCGTTCGATCGGGTCGCTGGCATGGACGTGCTCGACCGCGGCCTGTATAGAGAGCAACTGCTCAGCGTTCAGGACCGAGTGCAGGTCAATGCGTTCCTGTCGTCTGGCCCCACGCCTTGCTAAAATCTGTTGTTCTTCCTCCGGGTTCGGATAGCCTATGTGCAGGCGCATAATAAAGCGATCAAGCTGGGCTTCAGGGAGTGGATAGGTCCCCTCGAGCTCGATCGGATTCTGGGTCGCCAGCACCACAAACGGCTGTGGCACAGGGTACGTTGTCCCCTCAATGGTGACCTGACGCTCCTGCATCACTTCCAGGAGCGCTGCCTGGGTTTTGGGTGGCGCCCGATTTACCTCATCAGCGAGGACCAAGTTGGTAAACAGTGGACCAGGACGAAACTCAAACTCGCCCAATTTCTGGTTGTAAATGAGTCCCCCAGTAATATCTCCCGGCAGGAGATCAGGGGTAAACTGGATGCGTTTAAAGTCCAGGCCCGCCACCTGGGCCAGCAAACGGGCTGTGAGAGTTTTCGCCAGACCCGGGAAATCCTCAATGAGGATGTTCCCACCACTGTACAGCCCCAGTAACAGGTGCTGGAGCACCTGCTCTTTCCCGACAATGACCTGTTGTAAAGCCTCCAGCACCGTACGTGACAACTGCGCGGCTTCGACAATCTGCATCACAGTGCCTCTACGCGTTGTAACATCTCGAGCACAGTGTCCACCCGCTGCTGCCGCTGCGCGTAGCGCGCCCAGAGCCCAGTCGCTTCTGGACGCTGCAGAAAGTCCAGGAGGATTGGGTCAAGATGCGCTAGTTGCGACGCGGTGAGCGCTTCCATCGCCATATCGGGCACACCACTGACACGGAAGGTAATCAGGTGTCGGAGGCGTGGCTTGAGTACCTCCTGCACATAGTATGGGTCTTTCCGTACACTCTGGATCGCGTCAGCCGTACTAAAATGCCTCTCCAGTCCTGGAGGCGATGGCGCGACCGTCGGGAGGGTGTGCCACGGTGGGATGTCGGCTGGCAGGCGCCGCATGACACGACGGGTATGCCGGCCCAGGCGAGTGCAGAAGAAACACAGCAACCCATAGAACATCACGAGCAGGATAAGGCTCTGCAAGTAATGGTTCAGCAGCAAATACAGGGGGATGAGCACCAGAGCGAGGAGCGCCAGGGTCCCGGCGTCGTGCAGGAAGCGCGCCGCGGGCGTGAGAGGCTCAGACATGTGCCGCATGTGTGCCGTCCTGTTGCAGGTGTGCTTGCAGTTGTTCGAGATAGGTCATGGCGGCACGTCTGGCGGTGTCATCTAACGGATGTAAGCTATAGCGTGCCAATTCAAACAAGCCTACCAATCCAGCAAAAGCGTTCGTGGGTAGATCGAGGTCTTGCAACGCTGTCCCCATGTACTCTTGCGGGGTGAGATGCTCATAAGCGGGGACCCCGTAGTCTGTCAAGAGATATTCGAGACGGGCATAACAGGCAATAATGGCCTGGCGTGGATCAGTATGCGTTCGCAGTTCCTGCAAGCCTGCCGCGACTGCACGCTGTAGCTGGCGTGGACGTGGGTCATCTGTGGCGCCCTGGAAGCGTGTCTTGCCCCAGCCTTCATAGAGTATCCAGAGACCGAGCAGTCCGAGCCCCCCATACACCAGGACGACCATCGTAAACATCGCATAGCCGGTAGCCGGAGACTGAACCTGCTGCACCAACGAGTGCGTGCCCGCTAAGAGTTCCTGCGCCATGCTCATCTGCTGGCGCAAGCGTTCGAGTAATTGGGACACCTCTGCTCCATGGCGCATAAGCCAGACGAGCCCCAGGAGTACCAGGGTCAGCGTTCCCAGGGTACTGATCAGCGCTTGCCAGGGGGTTTTAACGGCCTCGGGTTCCCGCTCCTGGTCGCGCGACAGCCGCCGCCGACGCTGGCGGAAAGACGCCAGGAGCGTGCAGCCGACACCGAGTGCAACAACGACTGCCATGACGATATAGAGCGGTGCGGGTAAGGCCGGCACCAGCAGCACACCCGGCAGGTCGGCATCGCCGAGTTGCAACGTCGCAGACAGACCACTCAGGTACAGCATGGCACCCAAAACGGCTGCGCCCAGGAGCAATCCTGGCATCACCTGACGTTGTTGAGACGGGGTCATGCTGTCATACGCCTCCTGGAGAAGAGTGCATTGCTAAGGGGACGACGAGGGGGACTGTACACGAAGCACACTGGCGAAGCAAGGGCAGGATGCAAGGGATAGCATCCATGCCCTGCCACTACTTTAGGCGGGCGCACTATCTCCACCCCGGAGACAACCTTCTGCCTTGACAATCCGTTCCGTCGCTGCGGGATACCGTAGGAGCTTGTCCTGCGGCCGCACCGGTCGTCTGACCAGTTCCCCGCCACAATTCGGGCACACGCCATGCAGCACATGGGTGGCACAATCTCTACAAAACGTGCACTCGAAAGAGCAGATCATGGCTTCTGTTGCATGCGGAGGCAAATCTTTGTTACAACACTCACAGTTCGGGCGTAGCTGGAGCATGAGTTTCCTCCTTTAACACGTCTGACGGGGGCACGCCGGTACAGAGCGGACACAGGACAATGCCGGTGGCAAGACCTTTGGGACAAGCGGCCCCATGATATAGCTGAAAAGTGGCACTTTGAAAGTGCCACTTTTTCGCCTACGATTTGGTAGAGCATCACCAGAGTATTGCCGCTGCCGCAGATCACCTGCAAGGGGAGAGAATAAATGGGGACCTATGGCTGCGTGAGTTCCTATGACACGCCCCCCTCTCACCTGAGGGCCGGCGATACGGAGGAGAGACATGCTGCGACTGCAGAGATTCGCTAGGGGTATGACCTCCCAGCGCCCGACCGGACTCGCCAGTAGCTCGTCGAGGCTCCATTATGCCTGGGTCATCGTCGGGGTCGCCTCGATGATATGCATGATCACCTCTCCTGTGCGGTTTGCCATCAGTATGCTGGTGCCTTACCTGCAGAGCCCCGAGGGGTTCGGCTGGAGCTACTTTGCGATCTCTATCGCCTTTGCCATCCAGTGGCTGGCCACGGCGCTCATCAGCCCCCTGGTGGGCTGGCTCGGTGAGCGGTATGGGGTCCGTCGCACTATGTTCCTGGGGGCCTACTTATTCATCCTGGGTATGGTACTCACCGGCAGCATGACCCGCCTCTGGCATTTCTATCTGTACTTCGGTGTCCTCCTGGCTGTTCCACTGACGATCTATCAGGTACCGCTGGTCGCCGGGGTCGCCGTCTGGTTCAGGACACACATGGGGGTGGCGATGGGCCTCCTGCAGGCCTTGCAGGGTTTGGGAACTGTAGTGGCTATTCCCCTGGTCTCTATGCTGTTCACCCACTTCGGTCTGGCCTGGACGTTTTGGGCCCCTGGTCTGGTGAGCGGCGCCCTTCTGCTCTTACTGATACGGCTGTTTCACAACGAACCCGCGCAGCTCGGGCTACGGCCACTCGGAGCCTCACCTGATGACCCCATCCAGCGATTGCATGAGGGGGCCGTAGGGCAGATCCGGGCCAGGCTCTTTCTCCGGCAAGCCCGGCGCACCGGCGCCTTCTGGAATCTGATTGGCATCCACTTCTGGGGGTGCGTCGGCCACAACAGCCTCCTATTATTTTTACCGACAATCGCCATGGCACATGGCCTCACACCGGGTCTGGCCGCCAGTGTCTATGCCACCCTCAATGCCAGTAGTCTTTTTACACGGTTTGCGGTGCCGGTGGTGGCAGACTACATTGGGAGCAAAAAGGTCATGGCGTGCTGTTTCAGTATGCAGACCTTCCCGATACTCCTCCTCTTCTTTGCGCAAGATGCCTGGACCTTCTTCCTCTTTGCCATCCTCTTCGGTATTGGTGTGGGGGGGGAGGTACCTATCTTCCCCGTGATTAGCCGCCAGTACTATGGCCACGCCCCTATGGGGGGCCTGTACGGTTGGCAAAACATCGGGAATGGGGTAGGCATGGCACTTGGGCCGGCCCTGGGGGGCCTTATCTGGACCCAGACAGGTGACTACACAGGAGTGCTGGCCCTCTCGTTTGGGGCCAGCCTGGCAGGGGTGCTGTCCATCCTGCTCCTGCCAGGCACCTCCTGCTGTCTGCTCCCGCACTGGGAGGCACAGCTCCCGCCTGAGGCTCGCTCGGGTGCGATGCGGCATGCGGAAAAAGAGGCAGAGTCACATGGCACTTCTTGAGTTGTACGCGGCTTTCGCCACCGAAGGTTCTCGGGCTCTCTCACGCAGCCTCCGGAGGGCCTGACAGGGGCTCGACCAGGAAAGCTCGGCCATGCGCTTGCAGAGCAGTGACCGCCTGCTCTGCGGCTATACGGTGGCGAAATATCCCGAACACTGAGGAGCCGCTGCCCGACATGAGTACTCCTTCCGCACCAAGGCGCAGCAGAGCTTCCTTGAGCGCGGCAATCAGTGGATAGGTCGGGAGGACAGCGCGTTCCAAATCGTTGATCAACCACTCACGTGAGGGCCACTGAGCGGGGGTGAACTGCCAGGGTGGCACCGACGCTGGGGCAACGGGTGATAATTCATCGAAACGCCGGTAGGCCCAGGGGGTGGACACACTGAAAGGTGGCACGACAAGCACCACAGAGCGCGCCGGGAGCGGCGGAACTGTCGTGACAATATCGCCAATGCCGCCGATGCGCGCTGGGCGACACGGGATGAAGAACGGTACATCGGCGCCCAGACGCGCGCCGAGCTGACAGAGGCGTGCTTCGGTCCATCCCAAGGCCAACAGGGTATTCAGGCTTTTCAAGACCGTCGCGGCATTACTACTACCGCCTCCCAGGCCAGCCCCAGCGGGAATATGTTTGCGCAGATGAATACCAATGCGCGCCTGGAGTCCTGCCTCTTGACATACCAAGGCTGCCGCCTTGTACGCCAGGTTCGTCTCGCCACCAGGCACCGTAGGATCATCACAGCTCACCGCTAGGGTCACCCCGGGGCTCGTCGCTCGCTGCTCCCCAAGGGCCACGGCAATGTGGATTTCATCGTACAGACTGATCGGCACCATCAAGGAATCGAGGAGGTGGTAGCCGTCGGGTCGTCGACCGACGATACGCAAATACACGTTGATTTTTGCCGAGGCGAGGCTCTGCATAGTCCGCATACGTTGGCCTTGGCTCATCCTGCGACACGTTCAGAGCGATCAGCAAGTATAGCAAATGGCAGAGCACGTGTCCTCCCTCATCGCTACAGCTGTCCCTCGCCCTGCATGATGAGTTGTGGTAAGATGAACCGTTCGGCGTTCTTTGCTGGCCCGCCTATACTGCGGCAGAAGACAGTAGGAGCACGATGGACATCGTCACGCTGGGTAATGGCACTGGGCAGGCCACCCTCCTGCAGGGGCTACGTGAGTATGCCTGCGGGGTGACTGCCATCGTTGGCGTGACTGACAACGGTGGACATAGTGGCCAACTGCGTCGCCTCTTACACTTGCCACAGGTTGGGGATACGCGCCAGTGCTTGAGCGCGCTCCTCGACGCTGAGTCCGTATGGGGGTATCTGCTGCGCCACCGCTTCACCGACGGGGAACTGCGCGGCATGAGCGTGGGGAATCTGCTGCTGGCGGCTCTGGCCCAGCGCCACGGGAGCTTGCACGCGGCAGTGGAGGACGTGCGCCAAGCGGTAGGTCTCAGGCAGCGGGTTTTCCCTGTCGCTGATGGTGATACCCACATTGGCGCGGAGTTGGAGGATGGACGCTGCGTCGTTGGGGAATGGGAGATCATGCAGCGTCAGCGACAGATGCCGATTGTGCGGCTGTTTCTCGACCCGCCTGTGGCGGCTCATCCTGCTGTGCTCGAGGCGATTGCGAGGGCGGACCTGTTAGTCATCTGTCCTGGCTCGCTGCTCACGGGGACCATCGGAGTACTCTTGCATCCTGGCGTCCGAGAGGCGCTAACTGTTAGCCAGGCCCCATGTATTTATGTGTGTAATCTCATGACCCAACCTGGACAAACGGACGGCTATACGGCACGGCAGCATGTCGCGGTGCTTACCGCCTATCTGGGACGCCAGATCGAGGCTGTCGTGTTCAACAATGGACCCTTACCCGACGCTATCTGTGCCATCTATGCCGACCAGGGTTCATACCCTGTGGTGCAGGACTTGACGGCGGCTGATGTGCCACTCTATTGTGCTGACTTGGTGGCACGGCCTGACGCCACCACGCTGGACACTTATGCGCGCCCTCGGGGGCCTGGCATGGATGTTGGCTTGCATCTGATGCGGCATGACCCAGGACGACTGGCAGCCCAAATTATGGCGATTGCTGCCCAGCCTCCGGCGCGCTTCGGGAAAGGCCAAGGATATGGAGAAGGGGGACAAAACACGACTTTTCGTGAGGGCTCTGCTTTTTCGTTGACAGGCATTGTACCTGCTAGGTATGATGCAGCGGCTTAGCGTATTGATGCGCTAAGTTATTGATACATAGCATGTCTGGTATGCAAGGACGAGGAGATTAGGGAATGCTCTCTGACAGCACGCTCGGGGAGTTCTTTCGAGCGGCCATCGACATTCCAGAGATCCCCTTTGGCGAAATGCTGTGGGAGTCGGCGCAGCGCTTTCCTGAGAAAATCGCGTTAGTGTTTCAGGGACAGAAGATGTCCTACCGCGAACTCGATGGGTTAGCCAACAGCTGTGCCAATGCGCTTGCCAAATTGGGGGTAAAGAAGGGGGACAGGGTGGCGTTGTACATGACCAACCGTCCCGAGTACATCATCAGCCTGTATGGCATTGCCCGTCTGGGAGCGGTGTTCACACCGATGAATCCCACCTATAAAGAGGGGGAAATCGAGCACCAGCTCAACGATGCCGAAGCCAGTGTCCTGGTAGTCCAAGAATCACTCTATCCCCTGGTACGTAACGTCCGACCACAGCTCCCGAGTCTGCGTGAGATTGTTATGGTTGGTCAGCGTGCTGAAGCGGGGGCACATCTCTTCCGTGACCTCATCCGGCAATCTGCCCCGAAACACCCACCGCAGCCCACGCTCAACTGGGCTGCGGATCTGGTAGCTTTGCCCTATTCCAGCGGCACGACAGGTCTCCCAAAAGGTGTCATGCTGACGCAGCAGAATTTAGTGGCGAATAACCTCCAATTCATGTCGAGTGGGCGCATCACCGAGCAGGATACCCTGCTGATCTTTCTGCCGTTCTATCACATTTACGGTGTTATGCTGCTGGGAGGAGGTCTGTATGCGGGGGCCACATTGGTGATCATGGAGGCCTTTGACCTGGAGCGCTCGCTGATGCTAGCGCAGCAGCACGGGGTGACCCTGTACTTCGCGGTGCCGCCTATCCTGGTGGCGCTGGACAATTCGGCACGCGTCACGCAATACACCTTCCCGCGTATGCGCTGCATCATCGTGGGAGCCGCACCGTTGGCGCCTGACGTGGCGCAGCGGGTGCAGGAGAAAATGCAGGTCCCCGTATTGCAGTGGTACGGATTGACGGAAGCGTCGCCGGTGACGCACCTGAATCCTGTGGATCAGGGGCGCATCAAACTGGACTCTGTAGGTGTGGCAGTGCCCAATCAGGAACAGAAGATCGTTGATCTCGAGACCGGGGAACGGGAGCTAGAGGTGGGCGAGATTGGTGAGCTCTACGTCAGAGGGCCCCATATCATGAAAGGCTACTGGAAGGCGCCTGAGGAAACGGCCCGGGTCTTGCGTGATGGTTGGCTGGCAACGGGCGATATTGCCCGCATGGACCGCGAAGGTTATGTCTACATCGTCGACCGCAAGAAAGAGATGATTAAATACAAAGGTTTTTCTGTCGCACCGGCCGAAGTAGAGGCGGTGCTCTTCCAGCATGCTGCTGTAGCGGATTGTGCGGTGATTGGCAAGCCGGATGCAGAGGCCGGCGAGATTCCCAAGGCGTTAGTGATTCTGCGGCCAGGTGAAGAGGTGGCGCCAGAGGTACTGATGGAATTTGTCGAGAGCCGTGTGGCCGGCTATAAGAAGATTCGCGAAGTAGAATTTGTTGCCTCTATTCCCAAAACGGCCTCAGGCAAGGTCTTACGGCGGGTATTGATCGAAGCCGAGCGTTTGAAGGTGAACGCTCTCGAAGAAGAGGTGTAGTATGCCCCTGGCCTTGCGTCTTGGTGACAAGGGAGGGGCAGGATGAAACCTCGGGTGCTGATTACGCGCGTGTTGCCAGAGCCAGCCCTGGAAGTCGTGCGCCAGGCGTGTGA
>Ga0075418_10010012_pt1 | contig 10619 bp, 10 predicted proteins | sample SoiMetdeltSBSDD2_FD_81776 | JGI IMG/M metagenome (GOLD analysis project Ga0075418, IMG submission 81776) | Bulk soil microbial communities from a Populus tree surrounding site in Tennessee, USA - Soil MetaG P. deltoides SBSDD2 | ecosystem: Environmental > Terrestrial > Soil > Tree plantation...
ACATCGATCTCTCTCGACAGCGCCGAAAGTGTGAGATGTTGTCTCACGGGATGCGGTCACCCAACATACAATACGCTCCTGAATCGTGCCGCTGCCTCGGGCTTCTGTCAGACAACGCGCGCTTCTCCGATCACACCTCTAGAAGGAGCTCTCATGTGCACCCTCGCTCGACCGTTGCTCTTGATTGCCCCGGTCCTTGTTTGCGGAGCCTTCTCAGAATTTCGGTGGGTGAACAAGCCAAGAAGGCGCCGACCCCGGCGTGCGCTCTGCTGAGTGCCGCTGAGATCAGAAAGATCACCGGGCGGGACAGCTATCCAGACTTTGTCGATGGGGATCCTCTTGGGGAGGGCGCGGGCGGCGGGTCCTCGTGCCAGTATGGCGGTGAGTCTTTCATGCCGGGTGACCATCCCCCCATGCTCAGTCTCGTTCTCATACCCGGGAAAAGCTGGACGGAGAAGAGCCGCAGCTTCAAGCTTCGCGAGGGCTGCAAAAGGGAATCCGTGGCGGGGGTTGGCGACGACGCGTTCTTCGAGTCCTGTCCGAATCCGAAATTGAAGCGCTCCGTACCCCTCTATGTCAAGGTGGGCACGAACGATCTCATCGTTCAGCTGGACATTAAGGCGCCAGCGACAGAGGCGTCGGCAAGAACAACGGTCATCGCAGTGGCTAAAGCTGCTGTGGCCAAGCTGCGCTGAGTCTTCCGACTGAGCGAACCGACCCCGGACGCGGAGCACCGCCTCCCTACCTGTTGAGCTCGAATTTGGATGGTAGGGACGCGCTGCCGCGCGTCCGCTTGCTGGATTGTATAGATACTTCCTTACCACGAAAAATCGTGAACTCGCCCCCGCCAGGGCCAATCTTCGCACTGGGTCACTAATCCCTTGCGAACCGGATTCTTCCTTCTAATTTTTACAAGGAGATATCAATGGCACAGAACACGCTGTCAATCACGAGCGGTAACCTTACCGTCAAGTACTCGCCAAAGTACCCAATCGGGGGTTCCGAGATAACGAAGCTCGAAACCTCACTCGATCTTGCACGACACGCCCTTAAGAAAGCAATCGATGTGCTTCATCGGATCGAGACGGCAAAAGTGGTCAGTCCAACTGTACTCCCGGAGGTCACCTTCCTGGTTCTGCGCTTGCATTTCAGGTTCAAACCCGAGAGTTTCACCTCGGCGAGGTCGGAATGGGTCCGCCCCGTGAACCAGATCACGAACAACTTGCGACAGATTCAGTCGGGGTTGATGCGGTCAGTGACAATCGCCGATGCACAGGCCTCTATAGTTGGGAGAGCAGTAGACAAGGAGTTGGCTGAGTTCCGGAGTACTTTGGGGGGGCGCAGCCCCAGCGAAGACGAAAAGGACAAGCTTCTCGACAGATTGGCTGAAGCAAACAGGCAAGGGGGTGATAAGGCGGCAAAAACGATGGGGATAGTGTATCTGAAGAAGTCGTTCGCTGGAACGCTTTTGCAGCAGGGAAAACTAGACGCGTTCGCGGAGAACCAGATGGTTTGGGATTTCAAGAAGAAACAGCTTGTTCCCGGCGTCGAGGTGAGAACCGAGCAGCGGGGCAGTATTCATGTGAATTTCCAGCAGTTACTCAAGGAGGAGAAACAGGTGAGCGCCTTGCGGGTCGCACGCACCATCATACACGAGGCATCACACAAGTTCTGTAATACCCAGGACCACGCCTACGCTACGGACGCAGGGTACCGAATGCTCCAGGATCACGAAGCCTTGTGGAATGCCGACAGCTATGCCTACTGCGCCGTCAGCCTGTACAAGGGTGTCTGTTTCCTGACGGATGATCAGATGGCGCGTGAACATATCGATATGAACAGCTGATCTCTCATCCCAAGTTGGTCAGTACCTGGGTATCAAAGTGTTGAGAGCTATCGTCGGGGCCGAAGACATGCGTTGTGTGCATGTCTTCGGATAGAGTTGCGTCTGGTTCAACGCGATAGCGGTAGTTGTGCAGAGGCAACATCACTATTCCGCTGGGACCCATCTTCATTTCATCACTTCCTGCACCTATCGCCGCGTTCGCTTGTTCGACTCACCACGATTCCGAGAAGATTCATTGAACCTTAGACCCGTTTAGAAATGAGTTTGCCTTCCGACGGGTGGAGTACCTCTTGATGCCGAAACATTGTATGCACTAATCTGCCCCAGCAAAGTACGTAGCCCTTCTTCACTGACTCAGGATCGGGCCGCTTATCGGCGTGCAACCCCTCTGTTGTACCATCGGTGAGTTCGGGCATTTATGGATTGTTCATGAAGGAAACGAGTCGTGCCCACCAAGCTCACTTCGCTGCTTTTCTTGACGCTGCCGCATTCTTGGCATGCACACGGCTCCTGCGCCGTAGGAGGAAAGCGGCCTTGCGAGGTGCCGGGACGGCGCTGTGCGCCTGTGTCCTCTTCCTCTTCTGCGGCTGCAACGCGCTGGACAGCTATGACGGCCAGATCAAGAAGGCTTCGCATGACCTTGAGACGGCCACGAACGACACCCAGCGCGCGGCCGCGCACGCGGACCGAGGGCGAGGCTACTCCGACAAGGCCCGCCTGTCGCTGCTGCGCACGCTCATCAACCCCGAGGAATACCGGAGGCTGTTCGGCCTCGCCATCAAAGACCACGATCAGTCCATCGCGCTTGATCCGGGCAATGCCGAAATGCACTTCAAGCGCGGCCTCTCCCACTATGACCGTGCGGCCCTGGCCAACGAACCCGGCGCCGATCACACGCCTTGGTTTGACGCGGCACGGGCGGACTTTACGAAGGCCATCGAGAGGAATTCCAGTCATTCCACAGCCTACGACTACCTTGGCCTGGTAAATGAGCAGACCGGCAGGTTTGAGCAAGCCATCGCCGCTTACACGCATGAGATGGCGCTGGATCCGAAGCTGGGTAGATCGAGGATTGCCGACGCCTACTGCAACCGGGGGAATTCCTTCCTCGGGAAGAAACAAAACGATCCCGCCGTCTCTGACTTCGAAAAGTCGATAGCATTCGGGATCACTGCGGACGGATGCTCGTGCGAACCTTATAATCCCCTCGCCTATCTTTACATCGACGTGATGCGCAACTATGACAAGGGCTGGGAGCTTGTGCACAAGACCCAGGGCTCCAAGAATTCGATTGCGCCCGAATATATCGAGAGGTTGAAGAAGGGGTCCGGCAGAAATGACTAGCGGGAAGTTGGGCCGAGTTGGAGTCATCGACATTTCATCACTGCCTCCACCTACTATTTGGGCGATACCTGTGTTCTTGCAATGGGCCAAGTTCCCCTGAATCGATCGCGCAGACATGCCGACAACGCATGCCCGCGCCACGCGCCGAGAGGACTCACCTTTTCGCCGATTTCTCTGACGCGCGGCAGCGCGTCCTACCCGTTACAAACACGCGCCAGGCTTCTGAATTTGCTCTCTAACGGAACGCCGCGTCCGCTTGATTGGTCACGAGGCGAGAACCCTTTGAGCATCGATCCGCACATTGATGTCTCTCGGCAGGGCCGAAAGCTTGAGATGTTGTCTCAGGAATGCGGTCACCTAACATACAATACGCTCCTGAATCGTGCCGCTGCCTCGGGCTTCTGTCGGACAACACGCGATTCTCTAATCACACTTCTGAAAGGAGCTCTCATGCGCACCCTCGCTCGAACGTTGCTCCTCATCGCCCCGGTGCTGGTTTGCGGAGCCTTCTCAGAACTTTCGGTGGGTGAACAAGCCAAGAAGGCGCCGACGCCGGCGTGCGCTCTGCTGAGCGTCGCTGAGATCAGAAAGATCACCGGGCGGGACAACTATCCGGACTTTGTCGATGGGGATGCTCTTGGGGAGGGTGCGGGCGGCGGATCCTCGTGCCAATATGGCGGGGAGTCTTTCATGCCGGGTGACCATCCGCCCACGCTCAGTTTCGTTCTCATACCCGGGAAAAGCTGGACCGAGAAGGCCCGAACCTTCAAGCTTCGAGAGGGCTGCAAAAGAGAGAACGTGGCGGGGGTTGGCGACGACGCGTTCTTCGAATCCTGTCCGAACCCGAAACTGAAGCGCTCCGCACCGCTCTATGTGAAGGTGGGCACGAACGATCTCATCGTTCAGCTGGACATTAAAACGCCAGCGACAGAGGCGTCGGCAAGAACAACGGTCATCGCAGTTGCTAAAGCTGCTGTGGCCAAGCTACGGTGAGCCTTCCGCCCAGCCACCGGGTAGCGCAGAGATCGCAGTTTGATGTCTGCGATAGACTTGTTTCCTCGGCCTTCAACTCAGAGCTGATATCTGTTTAAGATTCTGGTTGAGCTAGTCAGTTCTTCATGGAACTCGTCCGCAGACGCAGGGGTAGGCGCTGTGAGAGGCCGAGTCCCGTGAATTGATCTTGCAGACCTGCCTAAAGCGCATGTCTGCGCCACCCAGCGGCACTGTTCAGCGGTCGCGAAGGCATCTCTCGCTCTAGGGCTTTGCCGAAACCGAAAAGTGGGTGTCTGGTTTTATCCGTCGTACTGCTTGTGCTAGTAGTTGGAATGCTGGCGGGACAGTTGGTTTCCATCTGACGCCTCAGACGCCGACGCACATATTGAAACTGGAAGAGAAACTCTCAATGCGAAGACTCTTAACCCTTGTCGCGGTTGCTCTGCTTTGGTGTAAGTTCTCGGTCATATCTCTTTCAGCCGCTGCGGCTAAGCCCGTCGCCAAACCGCATGCCGAAATCCTGTGGGACAAGTGGGGCACGCCGCATATCTTCGCCGCCGAGGAAGAGGAAGCTTTCCGCGCCTTCGGCTGGGCGCAGATGGAGAGCCACGGCAATCTCCTGCTGAAACTGTACGGCAAGGCGCGCGGGCGGGCGGCTGAATATTTCGGGGCTGATTTTCTGGCCTCTGATCGCGCCGTCAGGGCCTTCGGCCTGAATAACTTGGCCCGCAAGTGGTATCAAGCCCAAAACCTGAAGTTTCGCAGGAACCTCGACGCCTTCGCCGCCGGTATCAACGAATATGCCAGACAGAATCCCAACAGACTCCAAAGCGACGTGAAAGCTGCCCTGCCCGTGGATGGAGGTGACGTGATGGCGCACTCGACGCGCGTGCTCTACCTCTTTCTCAGTGGCGTGAGTGGCGTGAGGCAGGCGATGGGCGACGGCGCCGGGCTTGGCTCGAACGCCTGGGCGATTGCGCCGTCGCGCTCCGCAGGCGGCCACGCCATGTTGCTGGCCAACCCGCACCTCTTGTGGGATGACGAGCATACTTTCTATGAAGCGCATATTACGACGCCTGGCTATCAAGCTTACGGCGCGACCCTGGTCGGTTACCCAGTGCTGGCAATTGCGTTCAACGACCGTCTCGGCTGGACGCATACCGTGAACACCATTGACGCGGGGGACCTGTACGAACTCACGCCCGAGAACGACGGCTATAGACTTGACGGGCAGATGCGCTCCTTCGAGTTCGATAGGCAGACGCTCAAGGTCCGGCAGTCAGACGGCAGCCTGAAGGAAGAAAAACTGGCCATCCGACGCTCGATTCACGGCCCGGTAGTGAAGCGGGAAGGCAAGACCTTGGCAATGCGTGTCGCCGGGCTTCAGGCGTCCTCCTTCGCCGGGTTGCTGGAACAGTGGTGGGATATGGGCCGCGCTCGGAATTTTCGCGAATTCCGCACCGCCGTCGAGCGTCTGCAGATTCCGATGTTCAACATCATCTACGCTGACCGCGACGGCCACACCGCGCTGGTGTTCGGCGGTCAGGTTCCGGTGCGGGCCAGGGGGGATGCGATGTTCTGGTCCAGACCCGTCCCCGGCGAGAGTTCCGACTTGCTGTGGACCAGAATCCACTCGTTCGTCGACCTGCCCAAAGCGATTGATCCGCCCAGTGGGTGGGTGCAAAATTCCAACGACGTGCCGTGGCATATGACCGAACCAACGCTCGACCCCGACAAGTACCCGGCATATATGTCGCCACGCACCGGGCAGCTGGCCGTAAATTTCCGCGAGCAGCGCGGCATCCGAATGCTTCGGCACGATGACAAAATCTCCTTCGACGAATTGCTAGCCTACAAACACTCGACACGAAGCGAACTGGCGGACCATCTCCTTGACGATCTCACTGCCGCCGGCAGGCAGTATGGCAACGACACTGGGAAGAAGGCAGCTGAAGTATTGCAGGCGTGGGACCGCGAGACGGAAGCTGACAGTCGTGGCGCAGCGCTTTTCAATGCTTGGGTTCTGGCGATGGGGAGGCTCGGTGACATCTTCGCCGAAACTTATGATCCGAAACGCCCGCTAGAGACTCCCAGAGGGTTGAAGGACCCTCAGGCCGCTGCCCACGCCCTGGAGACGGCAGCGGCGCAGGTGGAGTCCGGTTTCGGCAGGATGGATGTGCCCTGGGGCCAAGTTTGCAGATTCCGGCGGGGCAAAGTAGACCTGCCTGGGAACGGCGGGGGCAACGAGCTCGGCATCTTTCGGGTGATCGGCTACCGGCCCACCAAGGATCGCCGCTTCGAGTCGTTCGTCGGCGACAGCTTCGTGGCCACGATTGAGTTTGCTAATCCGCAAAAGGCGAAGGTGCTGATGACTTATGGGAACTCAAGCGACCCGGACTCGCCGCATTACGGCGACCAGCTGGCGCTGGCGGCAAACAAACAACTGCGTGACGCCTGGCGCACACGTGCCGAGATCGAGGCCAACCTGGAAGCGCGTACCGTCTTCAATGCCAATGGCACCGCCGTGACCACGCGTACAACTCCGCAGGTTACGGAGCGCCTCGGCGTCAAGAGGTAGGGACGCGGTGCTCCGCCGCCATTCCCTTTCAGCACATCCACACGTTCTCCTACCCCGTCAGGTCATGAACACGTCTCCGTCAGATATTATCGTCGGTTAGAAACCTCGAAAGCACGTTCGGTCTTAGTGGGGTGCAGCGGCAGCAGTTCGATCCAGCGAGCCGAATCTGGCGTCGCCGTGCTTGCTGATCCAACCGAGATGTCGGCGTCTCTGCGGGGATTTGAATTGCAATTCTGCGATGTGAATGCTGTCCGTTTCGTTTCTGCGCCGCAAGCTTTCGCTAGTTCCCAGCGCCCAAAGGCTGCCGTATCGAATCAACTGGGTGGGCCAGGAGCCTCAATCGACTCGGCTCTGTGCGAAGTCAGGAGTTTCACCACCGCAAAGCCGGACGATGTTGGACCAAAAAGCTGACTTTGTGCCTCGGTCCTGTGGCTACCGTCCAAATCGCTTTATCAGCGCGACCGACTTGTGAAGTAGAATACTTCAATATCTGGCCTGATCTGCCTTGTGATCACAGAAGCCTTCCCGGGACTGCCGTGAGCCGTTTTCCTCTGTTCAGGAGCCACTGCGAGTTTGAACGACGTCCTGTGAAGCGCAGTCTGGTGCGAGCCCACGAACTCCCATGTCATCCAGAATGAGTCCGGAAAGCGAAACCCACATACACTCATTTCTGAACCAACTGAGCATGGGGCTGAGACAAGTGCGGGAAGACCGGAAAGCCTTGTGGCTTTCGCTGCGCTCGACTTGTCAGTTCTTTAAGGCTACCGATGGCTGCCTTGCTGTTCTCCCTGCTGGCTGTGATCTGGCCGAATTAATCTTTTCGGTTCCCCGAGGAGCCACCTGGGACCGGGATCTGCTGACCGCGTTTCTACGTCGAGAGAAACCGGCGATCCCAAACCATACTCTTTTGGCCCCATTGAACCGCGCCGGTCGTCTATGGGCGGTGATGGGACTGAAGCTCAAGCAGGGGCAGTTCAGCCGAAATGCTCCCGCTGCCCTGTATCGCGTCGCCCGCGCAGTGTCGGACTCTATCCAGCTTATGGATTGGGAACGGATCGTGGAGGTCCGCGCTCGTATTGACCGGAAGATCATGGAGCAGCTCCGCCCGAAGGACCTCTTTTATCAAATCCTCCACGGGCTGCGCTCGTTAACCCGCTACGACCATTCCTCAGCGCTGCTCATATGTAGTGAAGGAGAGCGCGCCCTTGAGCTGGTTGCTGAGCAAGCGGCTTGGCTGAAAGGAAAGAGTCTGCAGATTGGGCGGAGAATGGCCCTCACTGAGCAGCTGTGGAACCTGATGCGCGAAGGGACCGTTTACGGATTTGACCGGCCAGGGAACTGCTGGGTTGAATGGCCGGGGCAGAAAGCGTCCCCGCTCGCTGAGTTGTTGGACTACAACCGCACGCAGGAGCAGTCTGGGTCTCGAGAGGCCGCGATGTTATGTGCACCGCTAGCCACACGAGATGGAGTCCTAGGAGTCCTCAAAGTGGCTGCTCGACATGCAGGTACCTTTGGGAGGTATGAGGCTGATCTGCTATCTCGGTTTATGCCTCTGGCCGCAGTCGCAGTCCAGAACTCTCAAAGGACCGTCACGCTCGAGGCCAAAATGCTGGCTGCGGAAAGGAAACATGCGATCGCTGACCTGGCCCGTGGCGTTTCCCACGACGTTAACAACGCGCTGGGGGCTGTCTTGCCCCTTGTGCAACAGATGCTGGCCGATGTTCGGTCCAGCCGGGCCGACCCTACCGTGTTGGCTGAAGACCTGGAGCAGATTGAGCGCTCGCTGCAGACGTGCCGTCGGATCTTTGGAGGGATGTTGACCTTGGCTCGCGGAACCGCGCAGAGAGTTGGTCAGGGAGACGTGCATCGGGCGATCGAATGTACCCTTGCCATTCTGCAGGACAGCCTGGAGCGACAGGGAGTTCGTCTGAACATTGAATCTGTTACCGGCCTGCCTCTGATCAAAGGTGGGCAAGGTGACCTGGAGCAGCTGTTCCTCAACCTGCTGGCAAACGCTCGCGACTCCATGCCGGCCGGGGGGCAGCTTTCGGTTCAAGCACAGCGCTCGGGCGGCAAGGTAGAGGTTGTCATCCAGGACAGCGGCTGTGGTATCTCCCCGGTGCACCTGCCTCAGATCGAGGAGCCCTTCTTCACAACCAAACACAACGGCAATGGACTGGGCTTGTCTATCTGCCGGTCCATTATCTGGGAAATGCAGGGCGACCTGAAAATTAGCAGCCAAGAGGGAGTCGGGACCGAAGTCAGAGTTGTGTTGCCGATGCTCGAGCCGGCCGGTGCTGGAGGTGTGAGATGACCCCTCCGCGTATTCTCGTAGTCGACGATGAACCGGCCATACTCCGGTCCGTTGAGCGGGTGCTGAGCCCACCCTACCACGTAGTCTGTACCCATTCTCCCAAGGAGGCCGTTGGGCTGGCGGACACGTTTGAGCCGGACCTGGTCATACTCGACATCCGTATGCCGGAAATGGATGGGTTTGAACTCATGGGTCGAATCAGGGCCGCCCAGTCAGATTTGGAGATCATTCTAATGACCGGCAGCGTCCGTGAGCTGGACGCTCAATTGACCCGCGCACTCCGAGAGAAGGCGTTCTACTTCCTTCAGAAACCGTTTGACCGCGAGGTCCTGCAGACTCTCGTCGGGAGATGTCTCGACCTGAGGAGGCTGGAAAAAGAGAACCAGCGCCATCTCAAACGGCTGGAGCAGGAGCTGGCCGAAGCTCGTGCCTTCCAACAGAGCATGCTCCCTCCCGAACAGGGCTGGGTCGGAGGTATTTCCATTGCCGCCCGCTACCAGCCGTCCGCCGAGCTGGGCGGAGACTTTTACGACTATGTCGCCGTCGGGCAAGACGGAGGTACTCTGCTGGTGGCTGACGTTTCCGGGCATGGGGCAAGCGCCGCCATGTTAACGGGGGTGGTAAAGTCGGCCTTCCATTCGGCCAGTGCTGAAGGTTATGAGCCGCTGTGCATTGTGGCAAGGGTTGCCAATGGGATACAGACCTTCAGCTTCGACCGGTTTATCACCTTGATCTGCGTCCGCATCTCTGCGAGCCAGTCACTGCTCGAATATGTCAACGCAGGGCATCCTCCAGGCATTCTGTGGGGGGCAGGCCGCGACCCGACTTTGATGGAAGCGACTGGTCCGTTGATCTCACCAGCCCTTTTGAATTCTTCCTGGAAACAGGAAACTCTTCGCTTTCGGTCTCAGGACCGGCTGCTGCTCTTTACCGATGGCATCGAGGACGTAGACGGAGACCGAGGATACTTCGGCCTGGGAGGGATCGTTCGAGAGGTTACACAAAATCCAGAGGGCGGAGCTTGTCTGTTAGATCGAATCTTGAGCTCTGTACGGGAGTTCACGGGAGGTCGTCGTATCCACGATGACTTGACATTGCTTACGGCCGACCGTGGCTCGACAGAAGTTCTTTCTCAGGATAAGGCACAGGCGACAAACAGAGCAGCCTATTGAGTAGGTGTCAAGTCAAAACCCGGAAGATCACGTAGTGGAGCAGATTCGGGAGTCAACCTCGAGGTGCAATCAGACTTAGGGCAACTCACCGGGTGGCGCAGACATGCGCTGTGTGCATTTCTGCGGACAGAGTTGGCTACTAGTTCTGCGAGGTTGCGATCATTTGTGCAGAGGCAACATCACTCTTCCGCTGGGAGCCACCTCCATTTCATCACTGCTAGCACCCATCGCCGCGTTCGCTTGTTTGAGTCGCCACGATTCCGAGAGCGGTTCATTGAAACCTTAGACCAGTTGAGAAATGAGTTTGACTTCCGGCTAGTGGGCAACGGACGGCTCGGCACATTATTGAGAATCTGAAGCGCTCAAAAGAAC
>Ga0075418_10010014_pt1 | contig 10617 bp, 7 predicted proteins | sample SoiMetdeltSBSDD2_FD_81776 | JGI IMG/M metagenome (GOLD analysis project Ga0075418, IMG submission 81776) | Bulk soil microbial communities from a Populus tree surrounding site in Tennessee, USA - Soil MetaG P. deltoides SBSDD2 | ecosystem: Environmental > Terrestrial > Soil > Tree plantation...
ATCGTCGCCGTCGTCCTGTCGGCGGTCATGGGGCATTCCCTGGAGGCCGTCGTCATCCTGGTCATCCTGCTGTTCGCCGTGAGCCTCGGCTTCGTGCAGGAATACCGGGCAGAGCGCGCGATCGAGGCGTTGCGCAGGATGGCGGCTCCCCTGGCGACGGTCTTGCGCCACGGCGAGGAAGTATCCGTCCCGGCTCGCGACGTGGTGCCGGGCGACATCGTGCTCCTTGAAGCGGGCGCCCGCGTGCCCGCGGACGCGCGCCTTTTGGAGGCGGTCAACCTCGAGATCGAGGAAGCCCCGCTGACCGGCGAATCCCTGCCCGTGACGAAAGCCTGCGGACCGCTGGCCGACGCGGGCCTGGCCGCGGGCGATCGCAGGAACATGGTCTACGCCGGCACCACGGTCGGCCGCGGACGCGGCACCGCGGCCGTGGTGGCCACCGGCATGCACACGGAGTTCGGGTCGATCGCGCGGCTCCTGAAGGACGTGGAGGCCCGCCGGACGCCCTTGCAGCAGAACCTGGACCGCGTGGGCCACCTCCTGGCCCGCGTCGCTGTCGCCGTCGTGGCGCTCATCGTGGGGCTGGGGCTCGCGCGAGGCCAGTCCCTCTGGGACATGGTCATCTTCGGCATCGCGCTGGCGGTGGCCGTGGTCCCGGAAGCCCTGCCGGCCGTGGTCACCATCTCGCTGGCCCTGGGGGCCCAGCGCATGGTGCGGCGCAATGCGCTGGTGCGGCGGCTCTCGGCGGTGGAGACCCTGGGGAGCGTGTCGGTGATCGGTTCCGACAAGACCGGCACCCTGACCACGGGCCAGATGACGGTCCGACAGATCTTCGCCGCCGGGAGGATCGTGACCCTCACGGGGGCCCCCGGGCCGCATCCCGCCGCGGCAATGGCGTTGCTCCAGGGTGCGGCCCTCGCCTCCGATGCGAGAGTGAAGCCCGCCGGGACCGACGGGCGGCAAGCGACGGAGACGGCTCGGGCCGCCAAGGGAGATCCGACCGAGGTCGCCCTCGTGCTGGCCGCGGCCGCGGCCGGCCTTCACAAGCCCGAGTTGGACGCCCGCCACCCCCGCGTCGCGGAGATTCCCTTTACCTCCGAGACGAAAAGGATGACGACGCTGCATCGGACGACGGACGGCGTCGTGGCCTACTCGAAGGGCGCGCCGGAGGTCATCCTCGCGGGCTGCAAACGTGTGCTGGACGAAGAAGGTGAGCGCCCGGTCCAGCCGGGCGAACGTGAACGGCTGATCGAGGTCGCCCGAGGCATGGCCGGGCAGGCGTTGCGCGTCCTCGCCGTCTCCGTGAAGCGCCGGGCCCGCCTGGAGGACGCGGAACGCGACATGACCTTCCTGGGACTCGTCGGGATGAGCGACCCGCCGCGGCCGGAGGCCGGACCCGCGATCGCGACGTGCGAGCGGGCCGGCATCAAGCCCATCCTGATCACCGGCGATCACGTGCTGACGGCTGGCGCGGTGGCGCGCGAGCTGGGCATCCTGAAACAGGGCCGCCTGGTGACCGGAGCCGACCTGGACGCGATGAGCGATGAGGAGCTCGACCGCCGCGTGGGCGAGATCGAGGTCTACGCCCGGGTGTCCCCGGCCCACAAGCTGCGCGTGGTCACCGCCTGGCAGAAGGCCGGCCGGTACGTAGCCATGACCGGAGACGGCGTCAACGACGCCCCCGCCCTGAAGAAGGCCGACATCGGCGTGGCCATGGGCCGGAGCGGGACCGACGTCACCCGGGACGCCGCCGCGATGACCCTCACCGACGACAACTTCGCGTCCATCGTGGCCGCCGTCGAGGAGGGGCGGGCCGTCTTCAGCAACGTCAAGAAGTACCTGATGTACCTGCTCTCGTCGAACATCGGCGAGATCGGCCTCATGGCCGGCGCGTCACTCCTCGGTCTGCCGCTCCCCTTGAGCGCCGTTCAGATCCTGTACGTGAACCTGGCCACGGACGGGCTGCCCGCGCTGGCCCTGGCCGTGGATCCCCCGGAGGCCGACCTCATGCGGCGGCCGCCCCGGGATCCGCGCGCCGGCATCTTCACGCGCCCGGTGGTGACGCTGACCGTGCTCGGCGGGGCGTGGTCGACGCTGCTGAATCTCGGCCTCTACGCCTGGGCCCTCGGCTCGGGCCGGAGCCCGGCGGAAGCGATGACCATGACCTTCGTGTCACTGGTCCTGGTGCAGTTCTTCAAGGCCTACAACTACCGGTCGGACAGGCGCTCGGTCCTCTTCCGGCCGTTCGCGAACCGCTGGCTCAACCTCGCGGTCGCCTGGGAGCTGGGGCTTTTGGGAGTCGTCGTGTACCTGCCCGCGCTCCACCGGTCTTTCGGGACGTTCCCGCTGACGACGATGGACTGGCTGGTCGTCGGCGGCGCGGCGCTCACCATCTCCCCCGTCCTCGAGACGGCGAAGTGGATGGAGCGCCGCGGATGGTTCGGTCGGCTGGACTGAGGACGCGGCCGTTACTTCTTCGGCTCGACGTAGTCCTTCAGCCAGGCCAGGTCGATCTCCTTGGCGTCGGGGTGCTTCGCCTTCTGCTCCGCGAGCCACGTGCCACGCGCGTTCAGCTTGTGGGTGTCCTTCTTGGGCAGCTTCTCCTCGTGGCAGTACTGGCAGTTCGCGGCCGGGAATCCCGCCTTCTTGGCCTTCTTCTGCATGTCCAGGGTGGCGTGGGCCGTGCCCGTGCCCGCCATCCAGGCCCCCGCCCCGAACAACACCGCGGCCACCCTGACCTTCATCGCCGCCTTGCTCATCGCGTCTCCTTTTTCCCTACTGCCAACGATAGGTCAGGGTGAGCCCGCCCACCCAGGCCTGGTAATCGCGGTTGTTCGCCTGCAGGAAGAACGACGAGGGCATGTAGTTGAGAGCATTGCCCGTCTGCGCGTCCTCGATATCGTAGTCCTCATAGCCCACGGACAGGCCCGCGGTCCAGTGCGTGGCAACCTGGTAGCGCAGCGAGGCCAGCACGAAAGTATACTGCGTGTCGTCGAACGGCGCGATGTTGCAGGGAGTGCCCTCCGTCTGGCTGGTGCAGTTCTGCAGCCCGGCCGTGCTGTAGATCGCGGTGTTGAAGCCCGGCAACAGTGACGTGAGGTTGTTCCCGTCGACGTCCTGGAAACGCGCGAAGAGGCTGGCGGACCATTTGTCGGGCACCACGGTGAAGTCGGCCCCCGCCCCGAAGCTGTTGCCCTTGGTGGTGATGTTCGCCGTCCACACGTCGCTCGTGGCGAAGTTCAACGTGGATCCGCTCTGCCGGCCGGTCTGGAGGATGTCCCCGTCCTCCCAGGTGTAGAACGCATAGACGGTGGCGCGCTCGCTGGCGGCGAGGTTCGCCTCCACGGTGATGCTGTCGTAGCCGTCGTCCACCAGGCCCAGCGGCGCCTGCTGGCCGCCCGGGCAGAAGGCCTCCTGCCCGGGGAAGAACTCCACGTCCTGGCAGGGCACCGGCGACTGGTCGTACTCGTACTTCGTGTGGGTGTAGGCGGCGAACACGCTGAACTTGCCGGATCCCGGCGCCGCCTCCACCTGCGCCCCGAACCGCGTCAGGTCGCGCTCGGCCTGGTCGTAGCGGCGCAGGACGGTCTGGTTCGCGGGCTCCTCGGCGTCCAGGAACGACGCGTGCTCCGCGTGGGCCGCGTCGTAACCGTCGAAGCCGCGGCTGCCGAACTCGGCGATGCCGCGCAGGGCCAGCCAGTCGCGGCGGTAGTCGGCCGCCAGCCGGAAGACGTTCTCGCTCGTGCTCTCGGTCTCGCGGAAGGTCCGCTGCATGCGGTTGTACTTCCAGCCGGCCTCCAGGCCCACGTCGCCCAGCGCGTAGTTGGCGAACGCGTCCAGGCTGTCGTTCGTGTAGCCGTACGGCACGCTGATGCGCGGGGTGGCGTTCCAGCTGGAGTCGAAGCGCGCGTAACCGTCCTCGAAACGGATCTGCGGGGTCTTGTTGTCGTTGTCGTAGCGCCGGTAGCGGGCGGTGAGGCCGAGGGCGTCGGTGAGGCGGGTGTTGAAGAACGCGTTCAGCGCCAGGGTGTCGATCTTGCCGTCGAGGGCGGCCGCGGGCAGCGGCGCGCTCACGGCGGGCGGACCGCCCGGGATGATCAACGCGGTGTTGGTGGTCCAGGGCATGAACGGGTCATGGTCCTGGGACCATTGCCCGAACGTGAGGTCCGCGCTGAGGCGCGAGCGGTCGCCGATCTTGAACGCGCCCCCCACGGATTCCGTGACGGCCTTGTTGTCGGGAGGCAGCGACGTCCGGCCGAACACCGGGAGGTCCACCGCGTCGGTGATGCGGAACGGGTTGTCGAAGGTGAAGGTGTCGAAGCTGTTCTTGAAGTCGTTGAAGCGTACCGCCGCGTGCACCGTCCCCCAGTCGCCCTTGTAGGCCCCGTTCACCCCGAAGTCCTGTGTGATGTACAGGAGCGGCTCCGGCGTCTCGATGACGTTGCTGAAGCCGAAGGACGTGCCCTGCGCGGCGCGGGTCCCCGAGCGCCGCTCGTGGAAGTAGGTGACCCCGACCTCGAAGTCGGAGTCCCTCGGTGTGACGGCGAACGACAGATTGGTCCGCCCGCGCTGGAGCTTGAGGTCGATGTTCGCGGGCGAAGCGGCCAGCGTGGGAGCCACCAGGTTGGACATGAACGTGTAGTTGTCGTCGGCGTTGGCGTCGATGGCCTGCTGGTGGCTGGCCTGCAGCGCGTCGCTGAGCCGCCAGTCGTTGGCCGCGGTAGCCTCCAGGATGCTCTTGCCGCCGTTGCCGAAGTGGTGGGGTATCCCGAAGTAGCTGGCGGTGAGCCGGACCGTCCCGTTCTCGACGAAGCCGAAGTACCGCTGGTCGTCCTGGGTAAAGTCGCGCCCGACGAGCTGATAGCGCCAGCTCCCCTTCTTGCCCAGGAAGGACACCTCGGGGGCCACCGGGCCCTGCGGGATGTCGCGGTACTCGAGGAACTTCGAGGAGTCCGTGTCGAAGTCCTTCTGGAGGATGCCGAGGGTCACCGTCCCCTCGTCGAAGTCCTCCTGCGCCAGTACGGGGAGGGCCAGGGTTGCGAGGGCGAGGGCGAGAAGGCCGTTGCGCTTCATGGCTTCCCTCCTTACCGTCCCAGGTACGGCCCGCTGGGCGCGTTCCCGCCGTGGACGTTCTGGTGGCAGTTCTTGCAGGCGTGCTCCACCGCGCGGTTGCTGGGCGAGGTGGCCGTGCCCGCGGAGTTGATGTTGCTGTAGAACGTGCCCGGGTGCCGCGTGTTCAGGTGGCAGCGCTGGCAGAGCCAGGGCATCTGCGAGACGAGCAGCTTGTCGTGGTTCGACCCGTGCGGGTTGTGGCAGTTCATGCAGTTCTCGCGGACGGGCGCGTGCTCCCACAGGAACGGCCCCCGCTTCTCGGTGTGGCACTGGTAGCAGAGCTCGTTGGTCCAGTCCGCGCGGATCAGCTTGGGCTTGCTGCCGTCGTGCACGTCGTGGCAGCTCGTGCAGGTCATGAGCCCCTCGCGCACGGGGTGATGAGAGGTCCGCAGGCCCTGCGCCCGGATCGCGCTGTGGCACCCATAGCACGTGTCCCGTTCGGCGACGGTCTTCAGCTGCCCCTTCACGCTCTCGGGATGGTGGACGGAGTGGCAGTCCGTGCAGGCCACGCCACGGCGGTCGTGAGCGCCGCCGAACCACGTCGGGTGATGGCTCTTCTCGTGGCAGGAGAGGCAGGTCTCGTTGATCGCCTTCGGCTTCTTCGTCTTCATCGAGATGGCGTCCACCGGTCCCGGCTCGCCCGATTCCGACACGGTCTTGAGGTGCGCCACCACCCCGTCGCCGTGGCAGGACGCGCAGCTCCCGGCCTGCGCGGAGTGGTAGGTCTTCTCGAACTTGGTGAACTCGGCATCGTGGCAGGCCTTGCAGTCGCCGGCGTCGAACGCCGCGTGCGAAGCGGGCGTCTCGGGCGCGGCGGCGGCCGGGCTCGGAGACGGGGCCTGGGCCCCGGCGCGGGCCGCGATCGCGACCCACGGCAGGACCACCAACACGACGAGCGCGGCCGACGGCAGGCGTTTCATCGGGCGACCCCCGTTCGGCACGGATGCTACGCACAGAGGACCCCGGAAGTAAAGTATCAAACGCGTATCCAACGCGCAGGAAATGCGCGCCAGCTCAGTGAATATGGGCGTTCGGGTCCGGCGGCGGGAGGGCCTTGAAGGCGGAGTGGTCCGGTGAGCCTCGGGCCAGCGTGATGGCGTAGAGGAACGGCGGGAAGGCGCTGCCCAACCGACCGTTGACCAGCACGATGGGCGTGCCTTCCGGCTGGTACTGGCGGGCCAGGGCCACGTCCTCCGCCAGCCGGGCCCCGGTCGGGTCGCTCGCCACACACGCCTCGAGCTCCCGCCGCGACGCGGCGTAGGGGGCGGCCAGGGCGTAGACCCGCTCGGACGTCAGCGCGCCCTGCTCCGCAAAGAGCGCGCCCGCCAGATCGCGGCCCCCTGGCCGGCCTTCGAGGCATATCTGGACCCGGGGCGCCAGGCACCGCACCGGGTCCACTCTCGGGTTGCGGATGTCCGGGTTGCAGGCGCGATCGAGCGGGTAGAACCGCGACTCCACGCTGAAGCCGCCGGGCGGCACGGCGCGCTCCAGCTCCTCCCAGACCCGGTGCAGCTCCGCGCAGTGCGAGCAGCGCACGTCCGTGAACTCGGTGAAGCGCACCGGCGCGTCGGCCGGTCCGCGGACGGCGTGGGGAGGCGGCAGCGCAACGGCGGGCCCGCGGCGCATCCGGTCCAGCGCGTCGCTCAGGGTCTGCCGCGCAGAGGAGGGCAGCGACGCGACGAAGCCCGCCAGGGCCTCCTCCTTCGAGCGGTCCGTGGGCGCGGGAGCGGTGGGAAGGGCGGCGGTGAGCGGCGCCGCCCCGGGCACGAACACCACCACGATGTACGAGGCGAGGACGAGGGCCGCCGCGAGGATGAGGCCGCGCGGCGCCTCGGGCAGGCCCCGGGCGCGCCACGAGAAGAGCGCGATCGCGGCGTGGGCGAGGATCAGGGCGTGGGCCACCGCGCAGGCCACGCAGAACGAGCGCTGCTCGGCGCTGACCGCGATGAGGACGAACACGCCGGCCAGGCCCGCGGCCGAGAGGCAGCGCAGGGCCGTGACCTGCGCACCGGAAGGCCCGCCGGCCTTCGACCGCCAGAGGCACGCGCCGCCCAGGGCCGCCGCCGCCGCGCCCCAGACGACACCGAAGCCGGCCACGGAGACGCCTGTCGCCCGCTGCACCGCCAGCGCGAAGGGCGAGCGCCAGAGCGCGCCGCAGCCTCCCCCGTCGTCGGGGCCGCAGATCGTCCTGACCGCCGCAGCCGAGGGTCCCAGGAAGAGAGCGAACGACCAGAGCGCGACGGCCAGACCGAGCGCGGTCAGGGCGCAAAGCGACGCGCGGGAGGGAGCCTTGGGGACGGCGGCGCGCGGGGGCATCGCGCGGCTACTGGAGGACCAGGCGCAGCCGCGAAGACCCGGCGGCCACGCCGTCCAGCTGAGCCTTCGGATCCTTTGCGTCCCGCGTCAACGGATCGCCGTCGGAGTCCACGCGCGCCTCCAGCCTCGCGCGCGTGGGGAGGGGCTGGCCCATCATCGAGTCGCCGGCCCCGATCGCGAAGCGCAGCGGGAAGGCCGCGGGCAGGCGCTTGACGGCCACCGGTGGGCCGCCGGTGGTCCCCGACTCGCGCACGGTCACGAAGACCACCGCCTGCGGTCCCACGCGCGAGGCCAGCGACGAGGGCAGCTCGATCACGCCAGCCAGGGCCGGCGCGCCCGCGGCGGTCGCGGGCGTTTCCGCGCTCGCGCCTCCCGCCGGTGGAGGCACGGCGGCGTGCGGATCGCCCTCCGCGGTGGCGGGGCCTTCGCGGCCGGCGCCGCGGATCTCCGGCAGGACGCGCGCCAGGACGTCGGCGCGCTCCGGGAAGCGGCGGGACGCCTCGTCGATGGCGGCCTGCGCCTCCTGGTCGCGCCCCATGCGCGTCTCCACCAGGGCCAGGTGGAGGTAGCCCTCGAAGAGGTTGGGGTCCGTGGCCAGGGCCTGCTTCAGCATCCGCTCCGCGACGTCGCCCTGGCCCATGGCCAGACGGACCAGCGCCTGATAGGACAGGGCGCGGGGATGGCCGGGCTGCTTGCCGAGCACGTACTGCGTCTCCTCAAAGACGGCCATCAGCTCGCGCTTGCGCAGATGCAGCATGGCCAGGTCCAGGCGCGCGTCGAGATCGTCGGGGTTGGCCTTGAGCGCGGCACGGATCTGGGCCTCGTCGCCGTCTTCACCCGCGCCCGCCGGGTCTTCCCCGGCCGCGGACGGGCCGCCTCGCGGAGGCAGGTTTCCGGTCACGCTTTCGCCCTCTTCGCGCGGCTTCGCGGTGCGCCCCACGTAGAAGAGGAGGAGGGCGACCGCCGCGGCCGAGCCGGCGCCCCACAGGAATCCCCGCAGGCCGGCACCCGGCGCGGGGCCAGGCGCGGCGGGCTCCCCCGCCGCCTGGCCGGCCGGGCCGGGCGCGGCCTTCTTCTTCGCCGGCGCCACGGCCGGCGCGCTCCGCTCCCGCTCGCGCCACACCTCCGCGGCCTGGAGCTCCAGCGCGTAGCGTTCGCGCGCCAGCTGCTCGGGGCTCCGCGTCGCCGCGAGGTCCTGCAGCTCGCGGAGCTGATGCACGAGGACTTCCAGCCGGCCGTCAAGGTCGCGAAGCTCGACGGGGATGTGATCGGCAGCCGCCGCCGGCACCGCCCGCCGCATGCGCCAGATGAGGAATGCCCCCAGCGCGAGGCCGGCGGCCAGCACGGCCACGGGCCAGCCCCAGGCCACCGCTCCCGGTTCCATCAGACCGTGTCCGCGGGCGGCGCATCCGGACGGGGCGCCATCCCGCCCGGCCAGCCGTAGGCGCGCTCGCGGACGCGCAACACGTATCGCGCGAGCGAGGGATCGTCGGGCAGCGTGTCCGGCCCGGGGAGTGCGGCCCCGGTCGGCGGCGCGGCGTCAGCCACGAGGCGCGGCGCGCGCAGGGCCCACGCGATCACAGCGGCGCCGGCCAGCAGGCCAAAGGCGGGGGCCAGCCACACGAGCCAGTTGACCCCGCGCAGCGGTGGCTTCAAGCGGACGAACTCCCCGTACGACCGCTCGAAGTAGGCCAGGATCTGCTCCTGGTCGTAGCCCGCGGCCGCCAGATCCTTCACCTGCGCCCGCATGTTCGAGGCCATGGTGGACGGCGAGTCGCCCACGGACAGGCCCTGGCACACGGGGCAGCGCAGCAGGCCTGCGATCTCCTTCGCGCGGGCATCGAGGGCCGGGCCCTCGAGGCGCGGCCCGCGGGGAGCACCCACCACCTGGGCGGGGTCCTCCCCGGTGCCCTGCGCGGCAGCGGCCGCGGCCAGCGCTACCGTCACCGCGACCACCGCCAACACCGTCTTCACGGCCGGACCTTGCGGATGTTCTCGGCCATCGCCTCCGGGCTCAGGGGATAGGCGACCTTCGCGCGGATCACGCCCGCGGCGTCGATGAAGTACGTCTCGGGGACGCCGGCCACGCCGTAGGCGATCGCCGTTTTCGCATCCGGGTCGAGCAGCGAGGGGTAGCTCGATCCGTGCCGCCGGAGGAAGACCTGCACCCGGTCCTCCTCGTCCTCGTAGACAACACCCAGGAATTGCACGTCGCGCCCCAGCGCCCGGGCCGTGCTCACCAGGGTCTCGTGCTCCTCGATGCAGGGCGCGCACCAGGTGGCCCAGAAGTTGAGGACCAGGGGCCGGCCGCGCAGCGACTCGCTGGTCACCGGCGCGCCGCCACCCACCGGCGGGAGCGAGAAGGCCGGCGCCGCGCGGCCCACCAGCGGCGAGCGGATGGAGTGCGGGTCGCGCCCCAGGTTCAAGAGCAGCACGGCCAAGAGCGCGGCCACGACGACCAGCCCGAGCAGGAGCACGCGCCGGTTGAGGGAGGCGCGGGCCGGCGTCTGGACGGCCGGGGATCCGGCGGAGGCGGCCACGATCAGCCCTGGGCGGGGACCCGCGAGGACGCCGGGCTGGGCGCCCCCGCGCGAACGGCGGCGGGCGCCACGCCGCGCGAAGGCACGAGCGCCGCCAGCCTTCCCAGCGCCATCACCGCCGCCGCCCCCCAGATCCACGCCACCATGGGGTTGACCATGGCCAGCAGTCCCAGCGTCCCCTGTCCCGGGTCGATGTTCATGACCGAGAGGTAGAGGTCCTCGAAGAGCGACGTGCGCACGGCGGGCGTTCCCACCGGCTCCCGCTGGCTCTCGTACTGGTTCATGCGCGGCGTCAGGATGCCCAGGTCCCGGCCGCCGCGGGCCACGTGGATGCGCGCGACCAGCGCGCTGCGATGGGGCTCGCGCAGCTCCTCCGCCTTCACGAACGTGAGCGTGTAGGCGCCCACCGTGGCCGTGTCGCCCTCGCGCAGCTGCAGCTCCTTGGAGGTCCCCATGGTGCTGCTGACGGCGATGGCCACCACCGCCAGCGCCGCGCCCGCGTGCACGACGTAGGCGGCCGCACGGCGGCGGCCGCGCCGCACCTGGGCGTCGAGCACGGCCTCGCCCAGGGCGGCGCCCAACGCGCGGCGGCGCGCCACCGGCCGCCACAGCTCGCGCAGCGTGACCTGCGCGGTGTAGCCGCCGAAGG
>Ga0075418_10010016_pt1 | contig 10616 bp, 11 predicted proteins | sample SoiMetdeltSBSDD2_FD_81776 | JGI IMG/M metagenome (GOLD analysis project Ga0075418, IMG submission 81776) | Bulk soil microbial communities from a Populus tree surrounding site in Tennessee, USA - Soil MetaG P. deltoides SBSDD2 | ecosystem: Environmental > Terrestrial > Soil > Tree plantation...
ACCACCCGCTCGGCCGGCACGAGGCGCACTTCGGTGTAGGAGCCGGGCAGGCCGGTGTAGGTGACGCGATCGCCCGCCTTGAGGTTGGTGACGCCCTGCCCAACTGCGTCGACGACGCCCGCGCCCTCATTGCCGGCGACGCCCGGCAGCTGCATCGGATAGAGGCCGGAGCGCTGGTAGGTGTCGACGAAGTTGACGCCGATCGCCTTGTGACGCACCCGCACCTGGCCGGCGCCCGGATCGCCGACCGTGATCTCGTCAAGCTGCAGCACTTCGGGACCGCCCTGCTTGTGATAGCGAATCGCCTTTGGCATTGCTCTCTCCTTAATGGAATACGGTCAGCACACCGGTGTAGCCATACAACCGGTCGCGCGAAATCTCGCCGTTGCAGAAGAATCCTACCAGCGGCACTTCCCCGAGCGCGCGCCGGATGAGCTCCAGCTCCGCACCGCGCGCGCCGAACATGTGCTCGCCGCGCGCGAGGCATGAGAAGTAAAGCGCGCCGCGCGGGTTGTCGACCTGCGACTTGAGTTCCCCGGTAATGCGCTCCAGGTCCTGACGCGCCGCCTGGGTGTCGCGGCGGCAGAAGATGATCTCCATGCCGGGCTCGGCGAGGTCGCCGATGGCGATGAGCTTGTTCTTCGGGTCGATGCCGACGAGATTGCGCGCGGTGTAGTCGCCGGTGTCCGAGCCCGGCACCGGGATGCCGACGAGCACGCTGCGCTCGGCGCCGATCACCTCCTGGAGCACGTCGAGCGCCGGCCGGCCATCGAGCGACCCGATCACGTTATGCGCGCACTCGGTGACGCGGAAACGGCCCGGATACGGCACGCAACCCTGCGTCAGGCGTGTGGCCACCGCGACATCGGACTCGAGCGCCGCGCCGGAAAGGCCGCCGGAGAGGACCGCGTTCGCGATCTGCACGGTGCGCAGCCGCGAGCTCGACAATCCGCCCACCACGAAGCCGCTCGTCACCTTCGCCGACATGTCGGCGACGAGGCCCGCGACGTCAGGCGCCGCCGGGTCGGCGTGCACGATGGCGAAATTGCCGCCTTTGAGCGGCGAGCGTCCGGAGAAAACCTGGAACGAATCGATGTCGGCCACCATGGCCGCGACGGCGGGCTGCTGCTGATACTCGGCGCCGGTGGCGAGCACGCCGACGCCGACGCTGCCGATCCAGTCTTCCACGCCGGTGCGGTTGCGCAGCTCGTGCAGAATCTTCACCGCGTCGTCGACGAACGCGTCGGTGAAATAGACGAATCCGAGGCCCCGCGCGGGGCGTCCGAGGCGCTCGGCGCAGGCCGAAACGCATTCGCGCCACGTCGGCGCGGCGGCATGGGCGTAGTGGAACACTACGGCTTCTTCGGCGGCTCCGTGGCGCTCTTCATCGCCTGCAGCGCTGCGCGCTGCACCTCGAGCGCCTGGATCGAGTAGCGCAGCATGTTGAGGTTCATGTTGAGCCACGCCTCCACCGAGCGCAGCTCGGCGATGCGCTTCTCGACCTCCTGCGGGTCGAAGGTCGGTACGGCCATGCCGGGGATCGGCACGCCGAGCGGGCCCCACAGCCGGCGGAACATCTCGAACGGGTCGGGCGGCGGCGTCTCGTCAGGCATGGGCTACATTCTCCTCCGGGCTGAAGAATTCACGCACCTCCTCTTCGCGCGCGTAGGTGTCCTTGTAGGCAAGCTCGATGAGCGCGCGGCAGAACGATTCCTCGAACAGCAGGTAGCTCGCCAGGTTGGATCCGGAGCGGTTGAGCGCTCCGGTCGGGCGCAGCACGAAGCGCACCGTGGAAGGCAGCTCGTGAAGGAAGCGCGCGGCGATGCGCTCGATCGGCTGGGACGGGGTGATGAAGAGCACCTTGACCGGGCGCAGCGCGAGCTGCGCTTCGCCGAGCTTGTCGGGCGGGATGAGCCGCACGGTGCGGTTGATGCGCTCGAGCCGCTCGATGTCGACCATCAGACTGTCGAGAAAAATGCTGTTCAGCGCATGGCCGGCGACCTGGGCGAGCGAGGGGTACGTATTCGAGCGCGCACGCGTATCGTCGACGTTCTGGCGTCCGGTGCCGATGATCAGCACGCGATCCGCGCCGAGGTGCAGCGCCGGGCTCACCGGGGCGATCTGGCGCATCGTGCCGTCGCCGAAGTACTCGCGGTGCACCTTCACCGCCGGAAAGAGGAAGGGCAGCGCCGCCGAGGCGAGCAGGTAATCGACCTTGATGGTGACCGCCGCGCCGACGCGTTGGTTGCGCTGCCATGGCTCGATGCCGCTCCCGCCCTGAAAGAACGACACGCTCTGCCCGGAGGTGTAGCCCGACGCGGTGACGCAGAGCGCATAGAGCGCGCCGGCGTCGATGTTCTTCTGGATGCGCTGGCAGTCGAGGTTGCGCTCGAGCATCTCGCGCAGCGGCGCGTTGTCGAGGAAGGACACCGGGTTGCGCCGCGATACCAGCATCAGGGCGGCAAGCCAGCGCGCCCCGCTCTTCACGATGTTCCAGGCGTCGGTGCGGTAGATATGGTGGCAGCGCATGTGCTCCCAAACCGCGAGCAGCTGGGCGACAGCGGCGTTGAAGTCATCGGCGTAAACGGCGAGCGTCGCGGCGTTGATCGCCCCCGCCGAGGTGCCGCACAAGATGGAAAACGGGTTCTTCACCGGGTTGCCGAGGATGTCGCGGACCGCTTTCAGGACGCCGACCTGGTAGGCGGCGCGCGCGCCGCCGCCGGTGAGGACGAGGCCCGCCCGCGCGCCTGTTCCTCTAGAAGAGATTCTGCTCTTGACCGCGGGGAGCGTTGACATCGGCGACCACCACGGCCGTCATGTTGACGAGGCGACGTACCGTGGCTGAGGGTGTGAGGATATGGACCGGTCGCGCGCTGCCGAGGAGCATCGGCCCGATCGTGACGCCGCCACCGGCGGCGCTTTTCAGAAGATTGAACGCGATGTTCGCCGCATCCAAAGACGGCATGATGAGCAGGTTCGCTTCGCCGCGCAGCCGCGTGCGCGGATTGATGCGCAGGCGGATCTCCTCGGAGAGCGCCGCGTCGCCGTGCATCTCGCCGTCGATTTCGAGCTCGGGCGCGAGGTTGCGGATGAGCTCGAGCGCGCGCTGCATCTTGCGCGCCGAGGCGGTCTGCGCCGAGCCGAAGTTCGAGGCGGAAAGGAGCGCGACCTTGGGCGTGATGGCGAAGCGGCGCACCTCCTCGGCGGCGAGCAGCGTCATCTCGGCGATGCGCTCCGGGTCCGGGTCGTCGCTGATGTAGGTGTCGCAGATGAAGACATTACGCGCCGCAAGCATGAGGGCGTTCATCGCCGCGTAGTGACGCACGCCCTGACGCAGGCCGATCACCTGCTCGATGTAGCGCAGGTGCTCCGGATGCATGCCGAAGGTGCCGCAGAGCATGCCATCGGCCTCGCCCTTGTAAATCAGCATCGCGCCGATCAAGGTGGTATGGCGGCGCATCTCCACGCGCGCGTACTCGGGCGTCACGCCCTTGCGCTCGGAGAGCTGCTGGTACGTCGTCCAATAGTCGCGAAAGCGCGGATCGGACTCCGGGTTGACGAGCTCGAACTCCCTGCCCGGCCGCACGCGCAGGCCGAGCTTCTGCAGCCGCTGCTCGATCACCTGCGGCCGGCCAATGAGCGTCGGGCGGGCGAGCCCTTCGTCGACCACGATCTGCGCCGCGCGCAGCACACGCTCGTCCTCGCCCTCGGCGTAGACCACGCGGCGCGGCTGCTTCTTCGCCGCGGTGAAGAGCGGCTGCATGATGACGCCGGAGTGGTAGACGAACTGGCTGAGCGACTCGCGGTAGGCGTCGAGATCGGCGATTGGGCGCGTGGCCACGCCGGAATCCATGGCCGCCTTGGCCACGGCAGGCGCGACGCGCGCGATGAGGCGCGGATCGAAGGGCCGCGGGATGATGTACTCCGGTCCAAAGCTGATGGTCTCGATGCCGTAGGCGAGCGCCACCTGCTCGGAGGTCTCGGCCTGCGCGAGTTCGGCAATGGCGCGCACCGCGGCCACCTCCATCTCGCTATTGATCGTGGTTGCGCCCACATCCAGCGCGCCGCGGAAGATGAACGGGAAGCAGAGGACGTTATTCACCTGGTTGGGAAAGTCCGAGCGCCCGGTGGCGATCACGCAGTCAGGCCGCGCCTCGCGCGCGAGCTGCGGGTCGATCTCGGGCTCCGGATTGGCGAGCGCCAGGATCAAGGGCCGCTCGGCCATTTTCTTTACCATCGCCGGCTTGAGCACCCCGCCCGCCGACAGGCCGAGGAAGACGTCGGCGCCGGCGATCACTTCGTCGAGCGTGCGCGCGCGCGTATCGATCGCGAAGCGCTCCTTGTCCGGATCCATCTCCTCGCGCCGGCCCTTGTAGACCACGCCCTTGATGTCGGTCACGGCGATGTTCTCGCGCGGCAGCCCCATCTTCACCAGGAGCTCGAGGCACGCGAGCGCCGCGGCGCCAGCGCCGGAAGCCACCAGCTTCACGCTCTTGAATGTCTTGTTGACGACCTTGAGGCCGTTATAGATCGCTGCGCCGACGGTGATCGCCGTGCCGTGCTGGTCGTCGTGGAACACCGGAATCTTCATGCGCTTGCGCAGCGCGCGCTCGACGACGAAGCATTCCGGCGCCTTGATGTCCTCGAGGTTGATCGCGCCGAAGGTCGGTTCGAGCGCGGCGATGATGTCGACCAGCTTCTGCGGGTCGCGCTCCTCGATCTCGATGTCGAAGCAGTCGATGCCGGCGAACTTCTTGAAAAGCACGCTCTTTCCTTCCATCACCGGCTTCGCGGCGAGCGGGCCGATCGCGCCGAGGCCGAGCACCGCGGTGCCGTTGGTGATCACCGCAATCAGGTTGGAGCGCGAGGTGTAGTGGACCGCCTGCGACGGATCGCGCTTGATCTCGTCGCACGCCGCGGCGACGCCGGGCGAATACGCGAGCGCGAGGTCGCGCTGGTTGGTGAGCTGCTTGGTCGGCGCCACCGAAATTTTCCCCGGCGGGTGGCGCCGGTGATATTCGAGTGCGTTCTTCCTCAGCTCCTCGTCCACGCGACGATTCTATAGCAAGCGAAGCACGCCGATGCCCGCGCCGCCGAGCGAAGAGGCGACGAATGCTGCGACGAGCGCGATGGCGACGAACTGCGACGCCTCGTGCGCGGGCACGCGCAAGAGCTCCTGTACGCCGAGGTAATACAGATAGAAGACGTACGGCAGCGTAATCACGCAGACGAGCACGAGCACCGGCGTGAAGAGCGCGACCGATGCGAGTAGCACCGGCGTGGCGCCGTACGCGGCGACCTGCATACAGCGCGTGAGCGGCGCTTCGCGCGAATCCAGGCGCACCATCAGCCAGAACGCGGCGGCGACGGTGTAGATGGTGAGCAGGCTGCCGAGATAGGTGGCGATCACCGCGTTTCGCGGGACTTCCAGATCGGAATTGCGCGCCATGACGAACGACGCAGCCGCCGGAATGATGCTCAGCGTGAAGGCATGCACGAGCGCGGCGTGCGCGCGCTCCGCGCCAATGCGTGCCCACTCGGCTCGTGGCGAAACCACGATCCGTATAATGCGCCGCATCATAGTGAAGAAGATTCTAACGGCGCGCCGCGCCGCCGAGATCGAACCCTTCGAAGTGATGGATGTGCTCTCGCGCGCCCAGGCGCTCGAGCGCGCCGGACGCCGCGTGGTGCACATGGAGATCGGCGAACCGGATTTCACCGCGCCTGAACCGGTGGTCGAGGCCGGCATCCGCGCGATGCGCGAGGGGCGCACTGCGTATACCGCGACGCTTGGTGTGCATGCGCTGCGCGAGGCGATCGCGACGCATTACGAGCGTCGATTCGGCGCCACGGTCGCGCCGGAGAGAATTGCGATTACTTCCGGAGCCTCGGGGGGCCTTCTCACCGTGGCGGCGCTGTATGTGGATGCCGGTGACGAGGTGCTGGTGCCCGATCCCGGCTATCCCGGGTACCGGCACTTCGTGCGCGCGTTCGAAGGCGCCGCGCGCATCCTGCCCGTCTCGGCGGCGAGCGATTTTCAGCCAACGCTCGAGATGGTGCGCGCGGCATGGGGGTCGCGCACCAAGGGGCTTCTCCTCGGCTCGCCGTCCAACCCGACCGGAACGCTCATCGCGCGTGCGGAACTCGAGCGCATCGCGGCATTCATCGCGGACGAAGGGGGCGTGCTGATCGTCGACGAGATCTACCAGGGCCTGGTGTACGGCACGGAGCCTTGGACCGCGTTCGGCGTGGCGGGGGACGTGGTCCTGGTCAACAGCTTCTCCAAGTACTTCTGCATGACCGGCTGGCGGCTCGGCTGGGTGGTCTTGCCCGAAAACGCGCTGCGCGGCTTCGAGAAGCTCGCGCAGCACCTTTTCATCAGCGCGCCGGCCGCTGCGCAGCACGCCGCGGTTTCGGCGTTCTCAGCCGAGAGCCTCGCGATCCTCGAGAAGCGCAGGCGCGAGTTCGCAAGGCGCCGGGACTTCCTCGTGCCGGCGTTGAAGAAGGCCGGGCTTTCCATCCCGGCGGAGCCGCACGGCGCGTTTTACGTGTATGCCGACGTGGGGCGCGACGCGCGCGCCTTCGCCAGGGATCTGCTCGAAAACGAAGCGGTCGCGGCCACGCCGGGGGTGGACTTCGGCGCGAACGGAACCGACCGCTACGTGCGCTTCGCCTACACGCGAAGCATGGAAGATCTCGACGAAGCTGCTAAGCGGATTGCGCGGTTTTGCTCCGCGCCTTGACCCGCATCGCCTCGAGCAGCGCCTTCTCGGCGAACACCTTGTTCGAGTAGCGCGCCGTCGGCTCGTCCAGCGCGCCGTTATAGACCTGGAGCGCGGTCTCGGTATCGCCGAAGCGGCGCAGGTACTCCCGCAGGATCTGGGCCCCGACCAGGATGTTGACCTCGGGCTCGAGCAGGGTGTGCTCGCCGCCGTGCGCGTCGAGCTTCTCCGGGTGGTACTTCGGGATGATCTGCATCAGGCCGCGCGCCCCGACAAAGCTCTCCGCGACCGGGTTGTAGCGCGACTCGACCGCCATCACCGCGAGGATGAGAAGCGGATCGAGGGAGTACTTCTCGCCGGCGCGGTAGGCGATGGATACGAAATTTGTCACCACGTCCTCGGCGACTCGGTAGCGCTTGGCGATGAACTCGGCCACCGCCTGCTGCTCGCGCTGCGATGCGGTTTCGCCCGCGCTGGCCGCGACCGGCTTGGCGGCGACAGCCGGCATCGCGGGCATCAGCTGGTCCATCACCACCGATGGCAGCTGCGCCAGGGCCGGGAGCGGGTTGTCCAATGGATCGTGGACCGGCAGGAGAACGTAGCCGAAGATCGCAGCGACCCCGACCAGAGCCAGGAGCTCTTTCAGGGCATTGATGGCGCTCGACACGTGAGGCGAGAGACCCGTTGCCTTCATGTTGGAACCCTCCTCGCAGGGCGGCTAGTTTGCCTTCTTGGGCCGTCCGCCGAAAGCTTGCGTGCTGCTCTGCAGCGACGGCGCATATTAAGAGCAATTTCCCTATGCCGTCAATGACTTCTGTGCCATTCGGGACCCCCAAACCGACCGCGCTTTGAGCGCGTTTCGACATCTTTTTTCATCTTGGAGGGGGTTCTGTGCCCCGGTAAGATGGCGCTTCCCGAAGCATGACGAAGCATGACTTTCAGGAAGCCTCGCGGACCGGCCTAAGTCTCCGTTCTTGGGCCGATTGACCAAGCCGGTCCGCTGAGCTTCGGGCCGGCGGGCGGCTTTCGCCACCCGCCTCGTTCACCGCCGGTTTCCCGGTTACGGCCGGGAGCCGGTGGGGAACGGCCACGCGGCCGCTGGATTCAGCGCGGTTTCCGCGCCGGGAGTCGCAGCGGTCGACGGCGTTGACGGCGCCGTCGTTTCCGCAGAGCTGGCCGGTGAGGCGGCTTCTCTTGCTTTCTTCTTTTTTCCCGCCTTCTTCTTCTTCTTGGCGGATTTCTTTCTTCCTGCCGCCTTTTTCTTACCAGCTGTTCTCAGTGACTTCTTTTTTTTTGATGATGCTTTCTTCTTCTTCTTTTTCTTGCCGCCTTTTTTCGCTTTCTTCTTCGCCATTCTCAATCTCCTTGAAGGTTGTTGAACAAACGAGCCCGGCGATGCTCGCCCGGGCTATCCAACAACCGGCGACTGGTCGCCGCCGGCTTGCTGAATTTGGTTCGCCTTCACGTCATGATAAAGAATATCGGCATCGAGGCGGATGCCGCCTTCCCACGTCACCGTCGCCGTTTCCGGATCCACGCTGACTTTCTCGAACTCGCGCACGTCGCGCCAGAGCTGGAAGGCGCCGATCTCGAGCAGGTTGCCGAGGAATACGCGCCCTTCGAGGCCATCCTCGAAGCGCAGCCACAGCTTGTAATCTTCCTCCGCCTTGCATGCAGTAATTCGCATCGTATCGAACTCCTCAAGCATGTTGTTCCCCCTCGTTGCTTTTAAGCATCAATCCCAGCTCAATGCGCCGCCGGTTTGGTACTCGATCACCCGGGTCTCGAAGAAATTGCGCTCCTTCTTGAGGTCGATCATCTCGCTCATCCACGGGAACGGATTCGCCGCGCCGGGGAAGAGCGTGTCCAGGCCGATCTGCTGGCAGCGCCGGTTGGCGATGAAGCGCAGGTACTCCTTGAACATCGGCGCGTTCAGGCCGAGCACGCCGCGCGGCATGGTGTCCTCGGCATAGCGGTACTCGAGCTCCACTGCGCGCCGGAAGAGGCCGGCGAGCTCTTCGCGGAACGCCGCGCTCCACAGGTGCGGGTTCTCGAGCTTGATCTGGTTCACGAGGTCGATGCCGAAATTGCAGTGCATCGACTCATCCCGCAGGATGTACATGTACTGCTCGGCGGCGCCGGTCATCTTGTTCTGGCGGCCAAGCGCCAGGATCTGGGCGAAGCCGACGTAGAAGAACAGCCCCTCCATCAGGCAGGAGAACACGATCAGGCTCTTCAGGAGCTTCTGGTCGCTTTCGGGCGTGCCCGTCTTGAACGCCGGGTCGGTCAGCGTGTCGATGAACGGGATCAGGAACTCGTCCTTCTCCCGGATCGAGGGCACCTCGTGGTAGGCATTGAAGATCTCCGCCTCCTCGAGGTCCAGGCTTTCGACGATGTACTGGTAGGCGTGGGTGTGGATCGCCTCCTCGAACGCCTGGCGCAGTAGGTACTGGCGGCACTCGGGGGCGGTGATGTGCCGGTAGGTGCCGAGCACGATGTTATTGGCGGCGAGCGAGTCCGCGGTAACGAAGAAACCGAGGTTTCTTTTCACGACCCGGCGCTCGTCCTCGGTCAGCCCGTTCGGGTCCTTCCAGAGCCCGATGTCGCGGCTCATGTTGATCTCCTGCGGCATCCAGTGGTTGGCGCAGGCGGCGAGGTACTTCTCCCAGGCCCATTTGTATTTGAATGGAACCAGCTGGTTGACGTCCGCCTTGGAGTTGATGACCTGCTTGTCCTCGACGGTGACCCGCCGGAACGGGTCTTGCGGCTTGGGCGGTTTCTTAAGGGTCGCGCTGGGCAGCGGAATGATGTTGTCGTCGAACGAGAGCATTAGAGTTTTAGGTTTTCGGGCAGGTAGTGATACGTGGCAACGCACAAGCCCCACTGCGTGCCGCCAGGGATCGTCATGGTTTCTGTTCGGAGCCGCGCAGCGCGCGCGCGAGTAGCAAGGTTTTGAGGTCCGGGGCGTCGGGCGCGCTGGAAATCGGCTTGAACTCCGGCCGGTAGCTGCGCGAGACCTCGCGCAGCACGGCGGCGCGCTCGGAGGCGGTGGAAAGCGGCATCTCGTAGGTCGCGATGTAGAGATTCCACTCAGTGCCGACGATCGTGAGCCACTCCGGGTACTTGGCGTGCTGCTTCAGCATGCCGCTCGACAGCTCTTCCGCGTGGTCGAACTCGAGCGCGCGGAAGGTGAGCAGCCGCCAGCCCGGCGCCATCACCGCATAGAGCGCGGCGCTGCGCGGCGGCGACCAGAGCGGCGCGAGGAACGGCCCGGCGAAGCTGCGGTTTCCGAGTGTCATCACGTGCTAGCCCTCGGCCTCACTGACAGGCCTCGCAGTCGGGCTTGTCGATCGAGCACATCTTGGGTTCTTCGGCCGAAACCGCATTGAGCTCCCCGGTCTTCACGGTCGACTTCTCGGCGTGGGTCGCGCCGAGCGCGCGCAGGTAGTAGGTGGTCTTGAGGCCGCGGATCCAGGCGAGCTTGTAGGTCTCGTCGAGCTTCTTGCCGGAGGCGCCCGCCATATAGATATTGAGCGACTGGGACTGGTCGATCCACTTTTGCCGCCGCGCCGCGCACTCGACGAGCCAGCGCGGCTCCACTTCGAACGCGGTGGCGTAGAGCTTGCGAAGCGGCGCCGGCGCGCGGTCGATGCGCCCAAGGTTGCCGTCGAAGTACTTGAGGTCGGCGATCATGACCTCGTCCCAAAGGCCGGCGCGCTTGAGATCCCGCACCAGGTATTCGTTCACCACGGTGAACTCGCCGGAGAGGTTCGATTTCACGAACAGGTTCTGATAGGTCGGCTCGATCGAGGCCGACACGCCGACGATGTTGGCGATGGTCGCGGTCGGCGCGATGGCGAGGCAGTTGGAGTTGCGCATGCCGTAGCGCTTGAT
>Ga0075418_10010017_pt1 | contig 10616 bp, 12 predicted proteins | sample SoiMetdeltSBSDD2_FD_81776 | JGI IMG/M metagenome (GOLD analysis project Ga0075418, IMG submission 81776) | Bulk soil microbial communities from a Populus tree surrounding site in Tennessee, USA - Soil MetaG P. deltoides SBSDD2 | ecosystem: Environmental > Terrestrial > Soil > Tree plantation...
CAGAAACACCGCGATGGCCTGTTCAGAGGCGTCTGCAAGAAAAATGTTCCCGGCTAACGAACCGACAAGCAGCAACGATCCAATACCGCTGGTGAGCGCCATCCCTCGCCAACGTTTTTGTTTGCCTTTATGAAATTCAGTACCTACCGACAGGTTAAGAAAAAAGAGTTCGACCGCTAATACCACAACAAGCAGAATTCCGAGATGCCGTCCCACGGCGAAACCGGCGCTGATAGTCGCTCCGTCTATCAATGTGTCCAGCGCAGCGGCGGCGGCCAGCCCTATCGGTAATTTTCCTCGCGCTCGCTCGCGTCTCTCGAATCTTACGACCAGCCATTTGAGGCCGATCATCACCAGCCCTCCGGTTGCAAAACCGCAAATAACTGGCAGCGGTCGCCCTAAACGTTCGGTCTCGGGAATCACATCGGACGCGACCGCCGCTATCACCAGACCGGCAGCAAAATGCTGAATAGCACTTCGGGCTTTGACATTGGGAACCCAGAACGAACCGACAACGCCCCCCAATATACCCACCGCGGTCGCAACCAACGTGTACACTAGGAAGTCATTGTTAAACATCTCTTCTTGGTTCATTTCGAGCAATGAGGGTGCCACGGCTCCGATCTTCTAGTCTTCTAGCCTCTTAACGGTCCAAAGAGCAAGCACAACAAAACCGTTGGTTTGTTACTTGCAAGTCTAAAACGACGAGATAGCTGCACAGGCCTACTGACCGCTAACAAGACAGTATCTGCGCGGCGACCAATCATTGTGGACAAAGGAGGCCATATGCCGGCAAAAGCAACTTCTAAAAAACGAGAATTGATCGACACAGGCGATGACAAAAGATTCGTCAGACGCGACGAAAAAGGTCAATTCGATGAGGTAGACGACGTAGGACGATCGCTGTCTCAGGACGTCAAACATGATGCAAAGACAACGGTCCCGCCGGGCCAAGGCGATCGCGGCGATCAAAAGAGTCGCCGCAAAGGTTAGCGATATCAGCAATTATGGGCAGGGACAACTAGAAGTAGCAGAGACTTTGGTCTGTGTCCGCTTGTCCCGGACGGAAGCTCTAGATCGGGACACAGACTAAAAGTCTATGCTACAGGGAGGCACTATGAAGCGAGTGATAGCCAGTTTAACTACTACTTTCGCCGTGCTGGGGATGCTACTTGTTGGCGAACCAGTACCAACGTTTTCACAGGAAACCTCTCCGAACCGCAACGGTAAGGTGAAAACCGAGATGAAACAGAGCGGCAAGGAGATGAGCAAGGCTGGAAAGAGCCTCGGTGAAAACGTGAAACACGGGCGCGTCGCACGTGGCGGCAAGCAGTTCGGTAAACACACATACCGAGCAGGCAAACATTTCGGCAAGGGCTCCAAAAACGCTGCCAAAAAAACAGGAAAGGTCATAAAGAATGCTGCCAAACCGTGAGTTCGCGAAACGGAAACCAACTTACACGGTTAGATCATTCTGGTGGCTCGAATTAGGACGCGAGCAATGTTCTGCTTGCGGTCACACGTACGTCTACGAAACGGGATACTACTGCGTAGCTTGTGACGGCGGTCTTTGCTCCGTCTGTGTAGAGGAAACTTCAGCAGACGTTTTTTGCGCGCAGTGTACGACCTCGGAAAGGATTGAAACCGATGCCCGCGCGAGCGATTTGGAAGGGTAAGCTAAAACTCGGGTCGACCACCATTCCTGTCAATCTTTATTCGGCGGTCGTCGACAAAACTGTGCACTTCCACATCCTCGAGGAGCGAACAAAGTCTCGAGTCAAACAGCACATGGTGAATCCTGAAACAAACGACGAGGTCCCTAATGAAGAGGTTCAAAAGGGCTATCAAGTCGAGCCCGGCGTTTTTGTGATTCTCACCGCTGAGGAACTGGAGAAATTTGAGCCTGAACCGTCTCGCGATATCGAAGTGCTGCGATTCGTTTCGCCGGCGCAGATCAGCAGCCAATGGTATGACAGGCCATACTATTTAGGACCGGACGGCGACGTAAAGGCGTACTTCGCATTTGTCGATGCGCTTGCAGATCAGCAAAAGATAGGGATCGCGCGATGGGTGATGCGCGGCAAGGAATACGTCGGCGGGCTTACCGCTAACGACGGTTATTTGACTCTAGTGACATTACGACACGTTGGTGAAGTTGTCTCGGCCGATGAGCTTCCCGAACCCGAGGGTCGAGCTCTGGACAAGAAAGAGCTGGCGATGGCCCGCCAACTTGTCGAACTGCTGGAAGGTGAATTTGATCCAGCCGAATTCAGCGACGAGTATCGAGAACGCTTAGTCGACTTTATCGAAAAGAAGGCGAAGGGCAAGAGACCGAAACTTCAGGCCGTCCGATCGAAACGGTCTTCTCCGTCACTCGAAAAGACACTCTCAAAAAGCATAGAGGTCCTCAAGAAGCAAAAGGAGAAACGAGCTGCCTAAACGAGCTTCGAAAAAGAAGAGCGAGAGCAAAAGTGAGCGACCGTCGGTCCGCCCGTTGTGGTCAGGAACGATTACCTTCGGGCTCGCCAGCGTTCCGGTTGATATGTATCCGGCCAACCGCAACGATCATGTCGCGCTGCGAATGCTCTCCCCGGACGGCGTACCGCTCAGCCGGCGGTATTACTCACAGGAAACCGGGCGAGACCTCGACGATGATCAGATGATACGAGGCTATGAAATCGAGAAGGGCAAGTACGTAGTCGTAACCGACGATGAACTCGAAAAGCTTGAGCCCAAGAAAAGCCGCGACATCGATATGCGGCGGTTTGTAGATGAAAAGACAATCCCACCACTCTACTTTGAACGCGGTTACTTCCTGACCCCCGGCGGCGGGACTGAGAAAGCTTATCGTCTTCTTGCGAAAACACTGGAGGATAGCGGACGAGCCGGTATCGGAACCTTCGTAATGCGTGGAAAGGAATACCTGGTCGCAATAATCGCCGAGAATGGAATCCTTCGGGCCCAGACGCTTCGGTTCCCCGACGAAATCCGTTCCCCCGGTGACATCGGACTTCCAGATCAGAAGAAGACAGCTAAACCCGCCGTTGCGAAATTCAAGAAGCTGATCGCCGGAAAATCAAAGAAGACGCTCTCAACAAGAGACCTTAAAGATGATCGTCAGGAACGGGTTCTAAAGCTCGTGAAATCGAAGCGCTCGCGCGGCAAAGATATAGTCGAAGCCGACGTTGAAACGAGTAACGGCGGAAATGTAATCGATATTATGGAAGTACTAAAGAAGAGTCTGGCCGAGAAAAAGAAAGCGAGCTGAACAGTCTTGGGGTTATCGGTCAGTTTGGATTCAGAAGCCCCTATTTGGAGTGCGCCGCCCCGTTCCGCATTCGGTGACTTCTGCATGCGTGGCGGCGCTTTTGTAGTGCGGCGGGTAACTACCGGAACACGAGCCCAAGGCGAAAGCGCCGCCTCGCATGCCAGAATCGTCAAATGTGGAAAAGGGCGGCGCACTCCAAATAAGCGGCGCGCAGTCCAAGTAGCCGACCCCTATTTTGGACTGCGCCGCCCCGTTCCGCATTCGGTGACTTTGCATGCGTGGCGGCGCTTTTGTAGTGCGGCGGGTAACCACTGAAACGCGAGCGCAAGGGAAAAGCGCCGCCACGCATGCGAGAATCGTCAAATGTGGAACGGGCGGCGCACTCCAAATAAGTGGCGCGCAGTCCAAGTAGCCGGCCCTCAAACTGACCCACTACTCTTCAACAAACACCTTCAAGAACACACTCGACAAACCCCGGCCCCCCTGCTACAGTCCTACTTCGGGTAAAGGTAACCTTAACTATTACTCGCGACGCAGGAGTTTGCATAGGAATGAAACGCACAGAATCGGCGAAGACGATGGCTATCAAGTCTGAGGGAGGCCCCTGGCCCACAATCGGGGTCAGCGTCGTGATATTCGCTTTGCGACGCCAACAGGATTTGCACGAGCTCGCCGTTCTGCTCGTCCGCAGGGAGTCGGCTCCGTTTGCCGGGTTGTGGGCTTTGCCGGGAGGATGGGTCCATACCGGCGAGGGGCTCGAGGAGTCGGCACGACGTCACCTTCTAACCAAGACGGGTCTGGAGTCAGCCTACTTAGAGCAGCTTTACACGTTTGGGAAACCCGATCGTGATCCACGGGAACACCGAATCGCCGTGGCGTATTACGCACTTGTCCCCGGTGAACCCGTAGATCCATCGACCGGCCAGCGCGAAGCGCGATGGTTTTCGGTTGACCGGCTTCCGAAAAAGCTCGCTTTTGACAACCACGAGATTCTCCGATACGCCCTGTGGAGATTGCGCAACAAGGTCAGTTACGCGGATGTCGCGTTTCAACTCCTGCCAAAGAATTTCACCCTATCCGAACTACGCGAGGTGTACGAAGTAATTCTCGATCGCAAACTCGATCCGACCAACTTTCGCCGCAAGGTCGAGGCAAGCGGGACGATTGTTCCAACCAGCAGTCGCGTTGAAGGCGGGGCTCACCGGCCTCCGCGGCTATACCGCGCGCATCGAAAGGGCCTGCCAGAAGCGGCGTCAATGCACTGAGGAGTAATGAGGATGTCCAACGCTCAAGATACGGTTTGCATCATGTTAAGGTGAGTAGCACCTTAACTGGAAAGGAAGGTAGCGATGACGAGCCTGAACACAACTTCGACGCCTGTGAAGCTCTGCAACCCGAAGCTAAAACAGGAGCCGTGGAATTTCGACGCTCCACGCCCTCCGCACTACGGTCCCGGTTCGAGTCAGGATGATGCCATCCCTCCCAACGCCCCGGTGCAGCACGGGCTTCCGGCGTTATACCGAGCGCTTACCGATGAAGAACTGGGCGATCGCATCGTCTTCGCAAAAGAGAAGCTGGGTGAGCAGTTGGTGATCCTCGGTCACCATTACCAGCGCGATGAGATCATCCGTCACGCGGATCTTCGCGGCGACTCGTTCAAGCTATCGCAGCAGGCTGCCGCGCGAACCACCGCGGACTATATCGTCTTCTGCGGCGTCCACTTTATGGCGGAGAGCGCAGACGTCCTGGCTCAACCTCATCAGCAGGTGATCCTGCCTAACCTGGCAGCCGGATGTTCGATGGCTGACATGGCGGATCCTGATGACGTGATTGATGCGTGGGAAGCGCTAAACGAAGTGCTCGAGACAGGCGAGGGGAAACGCGCGCCGATCGTTCCAGTTACCTATATGAATTCCGCGGCCGCTTTGAAGGCGTTTTGTGGAGCGAACGACGGAATCGTCTGCACGTCATCAAACGCCGAGCGGGTGCTGCAATGGGCTTTTGACCGGGGCGAACGAGTGCTCTTTTTTCCCGATCAGCATCTCGGACGCAACACCGGGTACAAAATGGGAGTCGCGCTCGATCAGATGGTTGTATGGGATCCGCTTCTTCCGCTTGGGGGAAACACCGCCGAACGGTTGCGGGACTCAAAAATCATCCTGTGGAAAGGTCACTGTTCTGTTCACAAGCGTTTCACTGTGGCGCAAATCGAGAAAGCGCGCCGCGACTACCCCGGCATTAATGTGATCGTCCATCCGGAGTGCGAGCTTCCAGTGGTTCAGGCCGCCGATCTCGCGGGATCGACGGAGTTCATACTGGCACGCATCGCGGGTGCTGAGCCGGGCTCGCAATGGGCGGTGGGAACGGAATTCAGCATGGTTCACCGGTTGGCGTCGGAGAATCCGGACCAGCTGATCTTTTGTCTCGATCCCATTGTATGTCCGTGTTCGACGATGTATCGGATTCATCCCGCGTATCTCGCCTGGGTGCTGGACAACTTGCTCGAAGGGCGGGTTGTGAATCGCATCCAGGTTGATGAAGAAACCAAGCGCTGGGCCAAGGTGGCTCTCGAACGAATGTTGGCGTTGCCTTAAGAAAGGTAATAGCTATGTACGACTACATCGTCATCGGAAGCGGAATAGCAGGGTTGTTTACCGCGCTTCGCGCGTCAAAGCACGGCAAGGTTCTTGTCCTGACCAAGGCGGCACTCGAAGAGAGCAACACGCGCTACGCTCAGGGCGGAATTGCCGCCGCGATGTCACCCGGCGACAGCCCCAGGCTTCACTATGAGGACACAATCGCAGCAGGGGCGGGATTGTGTAATGAGCGCGCCGTCGAAGTTCTCACACGTGAGGCTCCGGGCAGAATTCGGGATTTGCTTGCTCTCAACGTACCCTTTGACCGCCACGGAAACGAGCTCGCGTTGGGACTCGAAGGGGCGCACCGCGCTCGGCGAGTCTTACACGCGGGTGGAGACGCAACCGGGTTCCATATCGAGCACAGCCTTTGTCGCGCGCTTCGGGATGCCGGTGTAGAAGTCATCGAGCGCTGTTTTGTCACCGACATTGTCGTCGATGACTGCCGAGCGGTTGGCGTGCGGGCCCTGTTAGAATCGGGGTCCGAACCTCCTGAGCCGCAAACAATTCTGGGACATCACATCGTTTTAGCTAGTGGCGGCGGCGGGCAGTTGTTTTCCCATACGACTAATCCGCCGGTAGCTACAGGCGACGGAGTAGCGCTTGCGTACCGGGCCGGCGCCGAGCTTGCGGACATCGAGTTCTATCAGTTTCATCCAACCGCGTTGTCGATCCCGGGGTTTCCGAGCTTTCTCATCTCGGAAGCGGTACGCGGCGAGGGAGCCTATTTGCGGAACGCCGACGGCAAGAGGTTCATGCTGGAAGTCGATTCGCGAGCCGAGCTTGCTCCGCGAGATGTAGTGGCAAAAGCAATCTCAGCCGAGATGCGGCGCTCCGGGGCCCAGGTATTTCTCGACCTTAGCCATCTGCCGTCCGAAACAGTTAAAAGCCGTTTCCCGACAATCGATTCATACTGCGCGAATGCCGGACTTGATATGACCAGCGACCTGCTGCCGGTAGCGCCGGCCGCACACTACTTGATGGGCGGCGTGCAAACAAACCTCTGGGGTGAAACCAATCTCCCAGGTCTCTACGCGTGCGGCGAAGTTGCGTGCACCGGAGTACACGGGGCCAACAGGCTCGCAAGCAATTCGCTGCTGGAGGGACTGGTTTTTGGCGCTCGGATCGTCGAGCGCACGACGGAAGCGAAGGCGCACGAAAGCGCGAGCCCGGATGCGGACGCATTTCGAATCATCGAGACCCGGCTCGGCTCCCCGAAACCACGCCGAGTCGACAAGCCGTCGCTTCCATCGTTACAGAAGCTGATGTGGGATAAAGTCGGTCTGGTTCGCGACGAAGCAGGTCTCAGCTCCGCGCGAGAGGAACTCGCAGGATGGGAGAGCGCTTCAGTCGAACCGCGAAGCCATGCCGATCACGAACTATGGAACATGATTCTGATTGGCCGGCTGATGGCAACGGCAGCCCTTGAGCGACAGGAGAGCCGCGGCAGTCACGGTCGAAGAGACTTCCCGAATGAAACAGCTCGATGGCAACGGCACATTGTTTTGCATAAAGCAGCAGCGTTCCGCAGCGCGAAGGAGGTCAGGTGATTAACATCGATCTGCAACTCGCTGACTACATCACCGAGCGCGGTTTGCAGCGGGCTGTAGAACTGGCCCTGGAAGAAGATCTGGGTCGAGGCGATGTTACCAGCAACCACTTTGTTCAGACGGGTGTCCGCGCGAGGGCGCTGTTGCGAAGCCGCAGCTCGGGTGTGATCGCCGGGATCGACGTTGCGGCGCGAGCATTCAATACAGTGGATCAGCGAACGGATTTTGCTGCGATGATCCAGGACGGCGACGCTGTTACTTGCGACCAGCCGCTTGTGGTGATTTCAGGCGACGCCCGCAGCCTGCTTCGCGCCGAACGAGTCGCGCTAAACTTTTTGCAACGATTGAGCGGGATTGCGACGCTGACCTCTCGCTACGTGGCCGCTGTGCGAGGCACTCGAGCTCGTATCGTCGACACTCGCAAGACAACCCCCGGTTTGCGTGCTCTTGAAAAGTATGCGGTTCGCGCCGGAGGCGGCTTTAATCACCGGCGCGACTTGAGCGACGCGGTGATGATTAAAGACAACCATCTCGCGCTCATCGCAGCCCGCGGGATCTCGCTCGCAGAGGCAGTCAGACAAGCTCGAGAGTCATTACCGCATACGCTAAAGATTGAAATAGAAGTTGACCGGCTCGAGCAGATTCAAGCGGTGCTTGCGGCCGGCGCCGACATCATCCTGCTCGATAACATGTCGGTAGATGATTTAAAACGGGCCGTGGCAATGATCGACAGCCGCGCTTTGATTGAGGCTTCAGGCGGAGTGAACCTTGACACGGTTTCGGGAATCGCGGCGGCCGGGGTTGATGTGATCTCAGTTGGCGCGCTTACCCACTCGGCGCCCGCGCTGGACATCGGATTGGATTTCGAGATCGAAAGGTAAGGACTTCCTTCTAATCATCGCCACGGGTGATCAGGATCTGGGCTCCATCATCACCGCCGAATATCATTACGCCAATGTCTCCAGCTTTCAAAATCGTTTGACCCGCAATTTCAACCTTTTTCGTTATCTTCAATCTTGCCATGTACCAGTCGGCGACTTTCCTCACAGAATCACTTGTGCGCAACTGGACGACGCCCTTACCGCCTTCACGATTGACCGACATTGTTTGACTCGCTCCCGGGTAAATTAGCGAGGGATCGATTGCCGATGGGCCTCCGATTACCGGGGGAGAGGGAGGAGGCGGTCGGACTGGGACACCGGGCGGCGGCGGGACTGGGACGCCGGGCGGCGTCGGCACCCCAACCAGCGGCGGCGGCTCCGGCCCGGGACCGTCTGGCGCGTCAAAGCCAAAACTTAAGAACGCCAGCAGACCCGCAAGCGCAAATATCATCACCGCCAGCATGCTCACCAGGATGATTACATTACGCTTCTGTCTCTTCCTGAGATCGTTAGTCTGCTGAGCCGGTGGCATTTCAAAGGGCGCCATGTAAGCCGGGGTCGTAAACGAAGCTCCGACTGGGCTCGTCGGATTGTTAAGCACCGGCTGTTCATCAAATCGCTTTGTAGCTGCTTCCGACAAGGGTGTGGGCTTCCCGCAAGCTCGACAAAACTTTGCCGTCTCCTCGAGGAGGCTGGTGCCGCAATTATCGCAGTACACGGTTGCCATGACGATAACTACCTCGATCTGTAGAGACTTGGAAACTGCTTGCGGAGGTTCTCGACCTTCGGACGATCGTGCATCACGATGTACGGCTCATTTGGATGATGGACTACATAATCCTGATGGTATGCTTCGGCCACATAAAACGGGGTCCCGATGCCGACCGTAGTTACGATCGGACTGTCAAACACTTTAGCCATATTGAGCTGGTCGATATAGGCTTGGGCAATCCGTTTTTGATCTTCGTTAGAACAGAAAATTGCCGAGCGATACTGGGTGCCGTGATCGGGTCCCTGGCGATTGAGCTGAGTTGGGTCGTGAGCCACAGAAAAGAAAACCTTCAGCAGCTGGCCGTACGAGATCTGCGACGGATCATACTTGATGCGAACCGATTCTGCGTGTCCGGTTCGACCGCCGGATACGGTCTCATAGTTCGCAGTGCCTGCAGGGCCGCCGGCGTATCCGGAAGCAGCGTCAATCACCCCCTTGACGTGTTCGAAGACAGCTTCGATGCCCCAAAAACAACCTCCAGCCAGCACCGCAGTCTGCTCGCCCTTTGTCGCCGCTAGCGGCGCGTCAACGATAGGATCGGGGATTGCAACAGTTGCATTCACCACGTTGCAGCCGAGCGTTATGACGACCGGCACGAGTGCAAGAAGATTAAACCAACGACGAGTCATATAACCTGCCTTTCAACCCGATGAGCCTTAAACCCAAACAGGCTGCCGAAGAAGCTTCGTAGTCCTGCCCTCAGGCGGCATCTCCAAATGCGATGACTAACCTAATAATCGGCTCCTCAACCCGAGTTCGTCAACAGAATGGCGGGCGAGCAACAGAGCTTCAATCAGCAAAAGGTACGAAGTCAGCAGGTTCAGGGTTCGGAAGACTCGCCCCGCTCTTCGCTGTTGACCGGCGGTGAAAAGGAGCGAGGACCCTTCCCTACACTGAACATGCTGGGGCAGTGAAAGTACTGTGATGTAGTCATTGCGGCCCCTGTCGTCAGCCTTCGGCTCCGTTTGCGTTCTCTGGTGTCGGTGATAGAATCGCGCTCGATTCGGACGGATTCGCTGACTGGCAACTCTTCGTCGATGCCGGCGTTCCGATCTGCTCAAGCCACGTTATCAGTGGCTAGACCTCGACGTATGCTTTGATTGGAGGTGACCCCTATGAAGCGATTTACAGTCTACGCAAGCATGTTGTTGACCAGTTTGCTTGTAGTAACCGGTCTGGCGCAGCAACGACGAATGCAACTCGAGGATCTTGCCAGAGTTGTTCGCGTTTCTGATCCGCAGATCGCACCCGACGGCAAGTCGATCGTCGTCGTGGTAGCACGCGCGAACTATGACGAGAACCGTTATGACTCGGATCTGGTGCTTGTAAACGTGGCAAGCGGCAATCAGCGCACGCTCACCAGCGAACGCCGAAATATCAGCCAGCCGCGGTTCTCTCCCAGCGGCGACCGCCTGGCTTTTCTGTCAAGCTACGCCGCCGGAAGCCAGCAACCGCGGCCGCAGATCTTCGTTATGCCGATGGGCGGCGGCGATGTGCGTCGAATCACAA
>Ga0075418_10010018_pt1 | contig 10616 bp, 8 predicted proteins | sample SoiMetdeltSBSDD2_FD_81776 | JGI IMG/M metagenome (GOLD analysis project Ga0075418, IMG submission 81776) | Bulk soil microbial communities from a Populus tree surrounding site in Tennessee, USA - Soil MetaG P. deltoides SBSDD2 | ecosystem: Environmental > Terrestrial > Soil > Tree plantation...
CGAGGGCAATCTGCACCGGCAAGGCGTGATGCGCCTGGCCACGGCGGCGGATGAAATTTTGCCCCAGAAAGACCCGCGTGTGCAGAGCAATCCTGCCTACCTGTCGGTCATTCTGCTGTCGCGCGTCGTCAGCCAACTGGGGTCGCTGGCGTCCATCAACCCGTCCGTGATCGAGAAGCTCTTTGCTGCTGATCTGGCCTTTCTCCAAACCCTATATCAGCAGATTAATGGCGATGGCACCGCGCAGGTCAAAGCCATCTGTCCCAAATGCGAGCACCGGTTCGAGGTCGAGGTCAGCAGTGTGGGGGAGTTGTAACGGGCTACCCTCTCAATCGTCTGTATGAGGAGGTGGCCTTCATTGCCTATCACTTCCACTGGCCCTATGCGGAGGTCATGCACTTAGAACACCGTGAGCGGCGCCGCTGGTGTGAGGAGATCTCGAAGATCAACCAGAAGCTCAACAGCGCCTAATCCAGGCATCCCAGGGAGCTGCGCGTGCTATGCCGACAGGTCAGAGAAGACAAGATCCGTATATGAATTTCCGCTTTATCGTCGAAATCGAGGGCCTCATTGTCGCTGGCTTCTCAGAGGTGTCTGGGTTGACCGCGGAAACAGAGTTTGACGAACAGCGCGAAGGTGGGGTGAATGAGTTTGTGCACAAATTACCCAAGCTGACCAAATATCCGAATCTCACCTTGAAGCGGGGCCTGACGGATTCTGATGTGCTGTGGCAGTGGCATCATAATGCGACCATGGGCCGAGTGCAACGCCGGACCATCCACCTGGTGCTGTTGGACAGCGAAGCCAATGAGACGTGGCGGTGGAGTTTTCTCCAGGCCTATCCGGTGAAATGGCTGGGGCCAGAGTTCAAGGCCGATAGCAGTACGATTGCGTTGGAGAGTTTGGAGATCGCCCATAACGGCTTTACAAAGTAGTTGGCGCGGGAGCATCTAGTGAAAGTCGTACGCCCAATGCAGCGCAGCACACGCGTGATATCTGCCTCTGCCCCTGTCGTGCAGCAGACGGCACTGGCGCAGCACCATGGCGCTTTTTGCCACCGGCTGTGCCAAAAATATGTACCCACAGCGCGGCGCGCTGCCGGCTTCCCAATGCTCCTGTGGCGCCAACCCACCCATAATGCCAGTACACCAGAACAGCACTATCTGAACGTCTACCCGCTCCACATCACGCTTCATATGCCTGTACTCACACAGTCCGTGCTGTCCAGCGCCATGCGGTCTGAGCGGGGGTTGTTATCCACAGCCAGCCTGCGCAGTCGCCGGCCTCCAGTAGCTCTCATGGTCCTGAGCGAAATGTGGGAGTCAGCAGGAGACGGGCAGGTGCGCCGTACGTTGCTCGAACGACTGGCAGTTTCCAGGCACCCCGCCCAGTCCGCCGCAGGCACAGCAAGACATGCGCGCGGGGTGGCAGTAAGCGCCTTGGCGCGGCAGATGTATGTCAGCACACGGAGCATACCAGGGAGACCTGTGGCGGGGCAATGGCGCCAATGGCAAACCGCGATGAGGTTTTTTTCTGCGATGCACACGTCATCTACTAGAGTTTTCTTGGCAGCCTTGGTCAAACCTGGATCACCCTCGCAGCAGAGGATGGGACAGCGGGCTACGGCCTCTGTACAATGGCCGTTAACGCCGGACCAGACGGTCTTCATGACCAGGCGTATGCCAAGCACCGGTGGTCTGCCCCTCCGCCACCTCGCACGTTACGCCGAGAGGCCTGATGACCTCGCTGCGACGCTCGTAGACATCACTCCAAAAACTGTCCTGCGCTTTACAGTACCCCGCGAGGACGCTGCCGCTCTCCCCAAAGCCCTGCGTCCTATGGAGTTTGCCTATCTGACCCCGGTCGCAGCAAGCGTGACGCGACCCCACACGGACACGCAGGTCATACAGCCTCATGGGGAAGCCGGCTCGGTAACACCACAGACGATGGGCGCGACATCAGTCTTGGGAGTGGCCCAGCCCCCGAGTCTAGATATGAATCGGTTGACTGATCAGGTGTACCAAGCGTTAGAGAGAAAAATCCGCCTTGAGCGGCAAAGACGAGGCTATCGCTAATGGCACTGGAACGAGCCTATTTACAGCCACTCAATGTGGACGGTACGCCAAAAGGCGGGCGGATTGACGTGCTGTTCAACCCAGCGGAGTATTCGATCCAGAAAAATAATCAGTTTGCCGAAACCCCATTGCTCGGTTTGCCAACACCGATACGCCAGTTCACCAGTGGCGGGGCTGAGACGCTGACGCTCGATCTCTTCTTTGATACCTACGAAAAGGGCGAGGATGTCCGACTCTATACCGACAAGGTCGCCGGACTGCTCAACATTGATCCGGATTTGCACGCGCCACCCACGGTGAAGTTTATCTGGGGCAAACTCGAATTCAAGGGCGTACTCGAACAGATTACCAAAAAGTTCACCCTGTTCCTGGCCGATGGCGTACCGGTACGGGCCACCCTCAGCGTGACCTTCAAAGAGTACAAAACGATTCAGGAACAACTCGAATCCCGGCCCCTGCAGTCGGCGGATCGCACAAAGAGCCGTGTGGTGCAGGAAGGCGACAGCCTGTGGCTCATTGCCGCCCTGGAATATGATGACCCCACCCTGTGGCGGCCGATTGCTGATGCCAACATCATTGACAATCCACGTCTGCTGACCCCGGGAATGGCCCTCGTCATTCCACCACTGGAGCGTTGACATGGAGTTCAGCGACTTTGAGCAGAAGTATAAGCATTTCTATGCGCCCAGTTTTGCCCTGGCCGTGGCCGGAGACGATGTGATGCGGAGGGGCATGGAGATTGTCAGCGTCACCGTGGACAACACACTGGATGCTGCTGATCAGGCCAGCTTCACGGTCAGTAACGGATTTGACGTGGTGCGGCGTGAAACGCGCTGGTTTGACCGAGAGATTGCTGTGGGGAAAGAAGTGGAAATCCGTATGGGCTACAGTGATCGTCGCGAAACGCTGTTCATTGGTCTCATTACCTCCGTGAAGATCAATTTTCCCTCTGGGGGTATGCCCCAACTCGACGTCACAGCCTTGGATCTCTCTCATCCGATGACCAAAAACAAAAAATCCTTCTCGTGGGACAACAAAAAAGACAGTGACATTGCGACCGCGCTGGCCGCGCAGTATCAGCTGCGCGCCCAAGTCGAAGATACCCAGATTCAGCATCCTACTATTAAACAAGACAATCAGACGGATTTTGAGTTTCTGAAAAAACGTGCTGAGGAAAACAGCTTTGAGTTTTTTGTGTTTGAAAGAACGCTCTTTTTTCGCTTACCGGCGTATCAGGCAAGTGCCGTCGTCGACCTCGAATGGGGGAAAACTTTGATGAGTTTTGCCCCCGAAGTGAACATTGCTGATCAGGTGGAAGAGGTAGAAGTGCGTGGTTGGGATGCCAAGGCGAAACGCGACATTGTCGGGCGAGCGCGTATGGGTGACGAAGTCGGGCGCGACCAGGGGCGCCGCAGCGGCAGTGAATTGGTGCGCGGCGCAGCCCGAGACAAGAGCGTCGAGCGCGTGCGGCGCCCCGTCTACACGCAAGCCGAAGCAGACCGACTGGCCAAGGCCATTCTCACCCGCTTGGCCGAAGGTCTGGTGACGGGCAGTGGTGAATGCTTAGGTTTGCCGGAATTACGTGCCGGCACCAACGTGCAATTGCAGGGCTTAGGGAGAACCTTTAGCAAGACCTATTATGTGGAAAAGACCAATCATAGCATGAGCAGTTCTGGCTATCGCACCACCTTTAACATCAAAGAGACCACCATATGAGCTTGATGGATTTGCTGCGAGATGTGGGCGGCGATACCGCGGGAGGCAAGATCACCGGGATCCTGGTTGGCATCGTGACGAACAATCAAGACCCTGATGGCCTTGGCCGTGTGCGCGTGCGCTTCCCAGTGCGCGAAAGCAACGACGAGAGCCCCTGGGCGCGTGTGGTCACGCTCATGGCCGGCAATAACCGCGGCAGTTTCTTTCTCCCGGAAGTCGGGGATGAAGTGTTAGTCGCCTTTGAGCAGGGAGATGCTGAGCACCCCTATATCCTTGGTGCTGTATGGAATGGCCAGGACAAGCCGCCGGCAGATAATGGCGATGGCAAAAATAACCTGCGCAAGCTGCGCTCACGGAGCGGTCATGAGATTCTTTTTGATGATAATGCTGAAGCTAAGCAAGAGAAAATAGTCATTAAGACCAACGGTGGTCATATCATTACGCTGGACGATTCGAGTGGCCAGGAAAAGATTGAAATCAAAGACAATACAGAGAATAACAGTATAATCATCGATTCGAAACAAAATTCTATCGCTATAGAAAGCGCTATGAAGTTGAGTATTAAATCACAAATAATTGAAATTGAAGCACAAAATATGATGACTATCAAAGCGAATGCAACGTTAACCCTGCAAGGCGGATTAGTAAAGATCAACTAACTATGGGACAGCCAGCCGCCAGAGTCGGAGACATAACCAGTCATGGGACGCCGCTGAGTCCCGGACCAGGAAGTGTGAATGTGTTGATAGGCGGGATGCCAGCCTGGCGAGCCGGGGCGGACTTGCATACCTGCCCGCTCGTCACGGTCCTGGTGCCACACGTTGGTGGGCTCGTGGCCGTAGGCAGTGTCACCGTCCTGATCAATAACATGCCGGCAGTGCGGCAGGGCGATACGATCGTGGAAGCCGGGCCTCCCAATGCCGTGATGTTGGGATGTCCGACGGTGTTGATAGGGTGAGCTATGGCCAGAGAGTTCCTGGGTATTGGCTGGAAGTTTCCCGTGCAGGTGGACAGTCAGGGGCACATTGCGCTGTCCCCATTTGAACAGGACATTCGTGAAGCCATCCGCATTATTGTCGGTACGGCCAAAGGCGAACGCGTCATGCGCCAGGATTTCGGCTGTGGCATCCACAATTTCGTGTTTGCTGTGATGAATACCACGACCCTCGGTCTCATTGAGTCAGCTGTACGTGAAGCCCTCATACGCTGGGAGCCACGCATCGAGTTGCTCAACGTGCGGGTCTCGACCGAGAAGGCCGAGGCTGGCCAGTTGCTGGTGGGGATAGATTACCGTGTGCGGGCTACCAACAACGAGTTCAACCTGGTGTATCCGTTTTATTTGACGGAAAGTTAACGCGCCCGAGGCAGCTACGAGCCGGCGGGTGTTGCACTGTCGTAGAGTTGGATGATACGCATGTTACTGCCAGCACCAAACCTTGATGACCGCACTGCCGATCGCATTGTTGACGTCGTCCGTCAGCTGGCGCCGTTCTACACACCCGAATGGCAGGTCCCAGAGACCTCTGGAGCAGACCTTGCCCTGGTGCAGAATGTGACCCAGTTGCTGTGGGATGTTGTGCAGCATCTCAACCTGGCGCCGGCCAAGAATTTTGTGGCGTTTCTCAGTGAGTTGGGCATCACCCTGCAACCCGCCCGGCCGGCCCGGGTGCCCTTGACGTTTACCCTGGCTGCAGGCACCCCAGGCGGTGTGCTAATCCCTGCCCGTACGCAAGCTGCGACGCTGGCGACTGCCGAGCAGCCCGAGGTGGTGTTTGAAACTGAGCAGCCCCTGCTGGCCATAGGAGCCACCCTGCAGGCCGTGTACAGCGTACAGCCAGCCCTGGATGCGATCTATCGCCATGGCTTGGGGGCGCAACCGTCAGCCAACTCAACGCTCTTTACCGGCCAGGATCGTCAGGAGCACAGCATCTTTCTGGCGCACAGCGAGCTCTTTGCGCTACAGAGCCCGGCCGTGATCGAGTTGCAGTGGGTCATCGCGACGCCGCGCCTCACCCAGGCAGATTTCACTACGAATCTGTCGTGGGAGTGGTGGGACCACGACCATTGGGTCCCCTCAACGGTACCGGCGTTCCAGGACGCCGCCCAGGACTTCCCGGCCGTGACTACGGTGCAAAGTACCCTGGCCTCAGGAGTCACAGCTGCCCTGTCGGTGACGACTGACGTCGGCAGTGATGCACGCTTTCCTGCCTCTGGCTTCCTGCTGCTCGACCATGAGATCGTGCGCTACGAGGCGAAGCAGGGCAATACGTTTACAGATTTAACCCGTGGTTTCGGAGGCCCCACGACTCTTACGCCGGTCCCTGGCGCGAGTGCACCGCAGCCCCATAACCCTGGCGTACCCGTCAGAGCCATTGCGCACCCGCTTATCGTGCACGCCGCTATGGATACGACGCAGAGCGGGCGCCAGATGGTGACGATCACGCTCAGCAAGAACTTCCCGGGGGCGTTTGGCACAAGCACCGTGCAGGGTATCGAGAACATCTGGCTGCGCTGCCGCATCCTGCGCAGCGTGGCGTTACACAATGCGCCGTTGCGCAAACTGCTGCTTGACACGGTGCAAGCCCGTACTGTGATCACGACAGCCATACAGCCTGACGAGCTGTTTCATAATGATATTGCCCTCGCACCGCCGACAACCGTACAGCCAATCTATCCTTTCGGTACCCAGCCCAGGCTGCTGGATACATTCTATATTGCCAGCGACGACGCGTTCTCGAAAAAAGGTGCCTCGATCACATTAGACCTCCATATGGTTATGGGGCCTTTGCTGTCGCCCCCGGTCAGCGTGAGGATCGATCCCCTCTTTGTGTGGGAGTATTGGAATGGCACCGGCTGGGTCGGGCTGCACGTGACGCCAAACTCCCCCAACGTATTCAAAACCTCCGACCAGTTTACTATGGACTTCAGCTGCCCTGACGACATCGCCGCGGTGAGCGTCAATGGTCAGGAACATTTCTGGATCAGAGTCCGCATCGTTGGGGGGAGTTATGGCACGTTTCGAGTCAATACCACGACCAATGAGGTTGTCCCCCTGTTTACCTTCCCGAGCGTGGATAGCCTCACCATAACCTATCACTCAGCCCCCCAGGCTCTCGAACAGTGTCTAGTCTCGAATAATTTGGAGGTGCAGAATCACACCGAGAATACCCACACGGCCGGCACCCTGTTCCAACCATGGCCGCCGCTTGAAGACCACCAACCCACCTGTTACTTCGGTTTTGACAAGCCTCTGGTAGGTAGTCCTATTGGTCTATTCTTTGCCCTGATCAAACAGGAATACACCGAGGAGATGAAGCCTCGCCTGCAATGGCAGTACTGGAATGGGCAGACGTGGACCCTCCTGGATGTGCTGGATGATACGGACAACCTCACCCGTAGTGGTGTGCTCCAGATCGTGGGCCCGGTAGATTTTGCAGCCCGCCAACAATTTGGTGCTGGTCTGTTTTGGCTACGCGCCGTGGATGTCGAGAACCGCTGGCAGCTACCGACGCCAACAGGCAATCAAAGCGAAGCCCCGCCGGCCCAGGGAGCCGCCGCCCGGACGGTCTCGACGTGCCTGACTCCGGCATGTCCGGAACTGCTTGAGGTGCTCCATCCACGCCTGTCGCGCACGGAGCAGATCACGCTCCCGCCACCGCCGATCCTGCGCGGCATGTTTCTCAATACGATGTGGGCGATCCAGGCCGAGAGCATCCGCGACGAGATCCTGGGCTCGAGCAATGGCCGGGCTGGGCAACAGTACACGCTGCTGCGCCGCCCTGTTGTGTCGCAGGAGATCTGGGTGAACGAAATCAACACCCTGCAGGAAGCGGAACGGCATACACTCGCGGCACAAGATGCCACCCAGATCCAAGAAATCCGTGATGACCAGGGCCTGCTGACGCATGCATGGGTGCGCTGGCGCACGGTGGAGGATTTGTTGACTGCGACTCCCACCAGCCGTGACTATGTCATAGATCGCGTCACTGGCACCGTGCAGTTTGGCAACGGTGTGCGCGGCATGATCCCGCCTCTTGGGCAGGACAACATCAAAGCCACGTATCAGTTCGGTGGCGGGGCGCATGGCAACAGTGCCGCGGGCACTGTGACGTCTCTCAAAAGCTCGGTCGCGGGGGTGGATGCGGTCACGAATCCTGAACCAGCCGGCGGTGGCGCAGAGACCGAAGGGCTCGCCGGAGCGCTGGAGCGCGGCCCTCAGATGATCAAACACCGCCAGCGGGCCATGGCCCGTGAAGATTTTGAATGGCTGGCGCGCCAGGCCTCTACCAGCATCGCCAAAGTCCGATGTCTGCCAACCACGAATCAGTACGGCGCGTTCGAGACGGGCGCAGTCGTGGTCATCATCGCCCCACACAGCCAGGAGGCGCAGCCCCTGCCTTCCGCAGAACTCGTGCAGCAGGTCAAACGCTATCTCGGTGCCCGCTGCCCGAATGTGGTGTCGGCGGCGGACACCCTGGTCGTGACGGGGCCAGCCTACGTCGAAGTCTCGGTGACTGCGGAAGTCTTTACCCCCGCACTCGACCTCATCTCCCAAGTGCAGAGCGCGGCGATCAAAAAGTTACAAACGTTTCTACATCCCCTGACCGGTGGGCCAGAGGGCGTAGGGTGGGATTTTGGTCGGTTGGTGTGCCTGTCAGACCTGATTGTCGAGTTGGAGACCGTGCTGTACGTCGACCATGTCGACAACGTCACGATGCAACTGCGTGACGTGCAGACGAACAGCATCAGAACGATCACGGATGAAGTGCTGCTGGCGGCGACTCTACCGCCGTACGCGATGATTTTCAGTGGTGAGCATACGGTCACCGTGACGTTGCAAGCGCAGAGAGCCGGCATATGAGTTTACCTGTTCCAACTCTGGATGACCGACAGTTCACCGCCCTCGTTGCCCAGGCGGTCCGCCAGATCCCGCGCTACACGCCCGCGCCGGACGGCTGGACGGACCACAACGCGCACGATCCCGGCATTACGCTGCTGGAGCTGTTTGCGTGGCTGGCCGAGATGCAGATCTACAGGCTGGATCGCGTGCCAGCACTGCATAAACAGAAATTCCTGCGCCTGCTCGGCGTAACGCCCCACCCCGCCCGCCCGGCACGAGCCTATGTCACGTTTACGCCCTTACAACAGGGCGAGAGCATAACACTGCCGGCCGGGACGCAGGTCGCCGCCGCACAAACCGGGACACAGGAACTGATAGTCTTTGAGACTGATGTAGCCCTGCAGGTGCTGCCAGTCACCCTGGTCCAGGTGATCACCAGCGATCGCCTGGGCATTCACGATCATACGCCCACCAATGAGCAGGAAGGCGCCTTTTTCTTCGCCTTTGGCGACAGTGCGGAGGCCGGCAGCAGTCTCTATATCGGGCTGGACTCCCTGACCTCACCCCCTGAGGCGGTGTTCCTCACCTCGCCTCTGGAGCGGCTCCAGCTCACCCTGATGGTGTCACTCTACGAACAAGACTTACCAGCTCGCGGTGTGCACGGTGATGAGCGGCTCGCCCAGGGACCTGACAGCGTGCCGCATAACGCGCCGGCTGAGGTGGCACTGCCCTTCTTTCCCTCAGGCCTGCTCGTGTGGGAATACTGGAACGGCGGACAGTGGGCAGCGACCTGGCCAGACGGCACACCACTCCTCTCTCAGGATGCCACTGCTGCCTTCTCGTGGAGTGGCACGTGTACATTCAATCTGCCGCCCGACCTGGCCCGGCGCAGCCTTGCACCGTTTCGCACCAGCCTCTACTGGCTACGGTGCAGGGTCATCCAGGCACACTACGAAATATCGCCACGCTGCGCAAGCCTACGACTGCACACCGTGTCGGCCACGCAAGGGGTGACCGCGGTTCACGAAACGCTCGGCTCCAGCAACGCCCTGCCGCATCAACGCTTCAAGTTCGCCCATGCGCCCGTGCTCGCGGGAACGCCTCAGATAGCAGTTGTGGAAGCTGATGGTCGCTCGTCGCCCATCTGGCAGGAGGTACTGGATTTCGATGCCTCCGGTCCTGATGACACCCACTATGTCTTGCATGAGGAGAGCGGCGAGGTGCAATTCGGTGATGGCATCAATGGCCGTATTCCACCACCAGGGACGGACAACATCAAGGCGGTGACCTACCGTTATGGGGGTGGTCTCCTCGGCAATGTGGCCGCAGACACCATTCGCATATCGTATGACAGTGCTGCCAGCCGCGTGGCCGTCAGCAACGCGCAGCCAGCCACAGGCGGCGCTGTAGCAGAGCCATGGTTCGATGCCTGGCGCCGGGCATTACTTGATTTACGCACTCCCTATCAGGCTGTGACGTCGGCAGACTATGAATTTTTGGCTCAACATACGCCAGGGCTACGTGTGGCGCGCGCCAAAGCCCTGCCCCTCATCGAGCCGGTGCATTTCACCAGACGCCCAGGCATAGTCACTGTAGTGGTGGTGCCATACAGTTTTGTCCCAAACCCTCTGCCGAGCGACGGCTTTCTACACACCGTGTGCGCGCACCTGGACCGCCACCGGCTGATCACCACCGAAGTGCGCGTCATTCCACCCGATTACGTGCAAGTGTCGGTCGAGGCCACCGTGTTGCTCAAGCCATACGTGGCCGCTGTGGCTGTGCGCCAGGACATTGAGGCGGCGCTGCGCGCCTTTCTGCACCCGCTCTCCGGCGGTGTGGCGGGGACTGGCTGGGAGTTTGGCCGCAGTGTGTACCAGTCGGAGATTTATCAGGTCATCGAGGGCGTCCACGGCGTTGACTGCGTCATGCGCGTGGCGCTGGCAGCCCAGGGGCATGTTCAGTTTGAGGGGCACAACATTGCCTTA
>Ga0075418_10010021_pt1 | contig 10616 bp, 6 predicted proteins | sample SoiMetdeltSBSDD2_FD_81776 | JGI IMG/M metagenome (GOLD analysis project Ga0075418, IMG submission 81776) | Bulk soil microbial communities from a Populus tree surrounding site in Tennessee, USA - Soil MetaG P. deltoides SBSDD2 | ecosystem: Environmental > Terrestrial > Soil > Tree plantation...
CAGGCGCTCGGTCTCCACCAGCTGAACAACCGCATCGCAAAAGGAATCGATCCGCCGCGTGCCGTAGATATCACCCAGGTAAAGGATCAGTCGGCGGGAATCGGTGCGCTCGCCAGGGGAGGGCCGAGCGAAATCGTCGTAGCCATTGGGCAAGGTAAAGAATTTCGTCGATGGATTGTCTTTATAGCGGTCGGCATAGAACTGCCTCATCCGATCCGTGTTACAAACCACGTGTGTCGCCGTGCGGATGCAGCGTGCCTCCAGCCAGCGATCAACTGGATCGCGCCATTTTGGGAGCGCCCTTCGATGCGGATTGCCCCACCAGGGATCACGAAAATCGGCAAACCACGGCCGGCCCGATCTGCCGGCCAGCTTACATGCGATGAGGTGAGAGGTCCACGGTGGTGCGGAGGAAAGAATCGCATTAATTGGACTTTGCGCCACTAACCGCATGCCGGCCCGCACAGCGGGAGCGTACCAACCGAAGAATTCATCAGGCGTCTTCAAGAGCGCGAGAATCTGGCGTTTGTACGCGCTTGTCCCAACTCCATTTGTGCCTTCCCCGGGAGGCCGATCATCGGGCCGACCCTCCGATAAGCCGCGCCGATGCTTCCATCGAGCATAGGCTTCGAGCGGTGTGGTCATTACCCGAGTGCGCTCGATCTGCAGCTCATCCGGCGGGGAGAAACCAGGATCCAGGCGCGAGTAAAAACGCTCCTCCACAGTAAGGACAATCGGCCGAATGCCAAATTCAGGCAAATAGCGGCACAGCCCCGCCACTCGTCGTGCACCCACCTCTGAATCCGGCGGAAAGCTATAGGCGATCATGAGCAACTTGAGCTCAGAGTTCACGATCTCACTACCCGTGCGGTCAAGACCTTCCGAGACATTTGCTTGGCGAAGAAGGCACTCCCCAATTCTGTTTCTTGAACTAAGTTGCGTCGAACCGGGAATCGTCATAGGAACCCTCGTCAGTCAGGCAGGTGACGCCGTGAATAGATTTATTCACTCCAACAACTCCGGAAATCGATCGTCTCACTGAACGCGTCCTTTTCAAACCCATCGTGATTCGATCCTCTTTAATCTCCGTCTCATTGCGAACCCCGCTATCAACGAAATGCCCACATCATTCTTATGGTCCGTTTTCAGCCTCCATCAAGCGTAGGAGGTCTATGAACAGGTGCCGTTCTGAGGGCTCTCGGCAAGCTTGCGAAACTCTTCATCCTTCATTCCGATCACGATCACGTTGGAAGCATCGAGAACGTGATCGGCACGACTCGCTTGGCCCAATTTTGGTAAAGTTCAGCCCGCCGTCTGCTGGGCCAGTTGAAAATCGTCTTGCTGTTTGTCCGTCGACAACAAGGCTTCGTGCAGGACACGTCCCTTCATTTCGGCTGGTACTTGCAGACCCAGCAAGGTCAGAATCGTGGGCGCGATGTCGAGGTTGTTACATTTAGGGATCCGTTCACCCGGCGCAATGCCGGGGCCGTAGAGCAGCATCATGCCCGTGGGATCATGACACCCGGATTTTACCTGTCCGGTGTTGTAAACCAAATCTCCATACCGGAAGGCCTCGCCGCGTTCCGAGGGTGGGAAGTAGCAACGGGAGTCTTCGGAAGTCTCGTCGTGATGGCGCAAGTTTACGGTTAAACTGTTTTCCAGCGTCTCAACGGTGAACATCGGGCGGTCGAGGTGGTCAACGTAGGCCGCTTGCAAGCGGTGGAACACTGCGTCTCTGGTCGCCACGGTATCCGGGTACAAATTGAACTGGTCCGACATGGTCGCGAGTGTGCGGACTCGTCCCTTTACCCCCAGGATCTCCACCAGTCGGTCTAGCGAGCGTACCTGACAGATGGGTTTGCCATTCCGGAGCTCACTCTGATAAGGCTTTTGCCCCATGCTGGACGCGATCACCAACACCGTCTGATCGTCCAGCAAAGTCAGCATCCTGCGCAGCAATTCATCCGCGGTGTGGTAGCCGTGAGCAATTGTGCCGCCATAGTGACGTACTTCCTCCGGGTTGATTGCGTTCGGGAAGACCTCCGGCTGCATCGCCCTCCAATAGGTGTGCATATAGTGCGCAACATGATTGCTGTGGAAGCTAGCGAACTCCGGTTGATACTTCCGATAGAGTCGACGGAAGAAATCAAAGTTCACCTGTGGCTGCAGCCCCACTCGCCGCCAGCGCGAAGTTGGCTGCCAGCGTTCGCGCGCCAGTTGGATCGCGATCCGACTCGCCGTGCGGGCGCTCAGCCCTAGGCTGACCAGCGCGACGCCGAGGCGCGCTTTGAACCACGCCCCATCTCGATCTGATGGCAGGCGAATGGAACGCGTGTATGTCAGATTCAACTCCTGAATGGGCCGCAGTGAGTCCGGATAAGTGCTCGTGTCCGAGGCAAAGGTATCGGGTATATAGAAGCCATTAACTTGCTGTGGCGGCCAGGAACATAAGCTGCCATAGACGCCCACGCGAAGCCCCTGCTCGTGGCACAGCTCCCAGAGGCGCTTGGCGCGGATCGTTTCTGGCGGCTGTTCCAGGAAATAGACGTTGTGGTGTGCCTGCGGGCGGCCAGTATAGAGCGTGGTCCATGTAATCCATGGATCCAGTTGTGGGGGAAGATCCACGCTTACGGGCGCGGCCGAGGTGCCGGCGCGCTTAAGCCAGGCAAAAGTGGGCAACTCGCCGCGATCAATCATCGGATCGATTAAATTCCAAGTGATTTCATTCAGTTCTACCAGCAACACTTTCATACCCGTCATGGTTTGACCTCCTAAGGTTCCAAGGCGCCCTATGAATTTCCGGTCATCGCCTTCTAAAGTGGCCGGAAACTTCATCAGACGCTCACGTCGCTTGTCGTGAGTCCAGGAAAAGACTGTTTATCGTAATTCTCATTGCGAACTCGCTTTGCCCGTGAGATAGGCTGCTTCGCCAGAAGGTACAGGCTTCGAATCCATAATTGATCGAAGCTTATAGTCACGATAAAGTCCCGGCTCACCTGGCTGGTCGTCAACGGCTGCCATGGCCATATTGAAAGCTTCGCGCGCCGTCGCAAAATGAACCCTAAACTCGCCACTCCGTTCTGCTAACTCAAGCATTTCGTCTAGAAAGCGACGCATGCCGTCTCCAATCATCATGGGCTGGTCCTGATCGAAGAATCCGTGACAATAGAGCTTGACGAAACACCAATCTGACTTCCCTCGTACGCCAACGCCTGCCCTCACCCAGTTGCGGAACCGATTGAGGCTTGGTGGCCTCTTGGCACTCAGGCCACCATCCTCGAGCTTTGGCATCCGCAATTGTGGCCAAGAGCCACGCCAGTCAAACAACAGGGGGCCGGTGAACAACACTGGAAGAACCGGCGTACGGTGAACATTCAGGTTTCGTCCGGTGCGATGGGGACTTCGTTCCCGCAAGGGGCGCCCGCACTCGTAGATGGCATTAATGCGTCGCACTTGCGACTGATCCGGTGCAGAGGGCAGAGTGAAATCGGCATAGCATCCAGTCTCAGCCAAGATTTGCATCTCTGAATCCACACCACAAAAGCGACCCCCACTGGAGTTGGCTAGCGCCAGATTTCCATGGACGAAACCGTACATCGGTTGCCCCGTTCCATGCAGTTGCGAGAGGCACCGATGCTCCTCTGCCAGGACATTTCGAAACTCTTCGAGCACACGTTTCAGATTGAGCGCATTGTCTGGATGCTTCACACCATGGTGCAGATGAATCTCGACCTCCCCCAGTCCTTCGGATTGGAGTTCGGCCAACCTCTCCAAAAGAAGGTGGTGGTACTGCTCTCCTGGGAAGAAATAGGTGTGACGAAATGGAGTGCCGTCAGCGTCGTGAACTGCATTGCCTATTCGATGGGCCTGCCTGCACCAATCGTCCAGGCGTGATCGTTGTGCTGACCAATCCATTGGGAGTCCCTGCTCGTTCCACGCGGGCTCAAAGTGATTGGCCACCAGGAGTATCAGATGGCGAAGACCACCCGCATTCTCGAGCTGTCTAAGACTCTCCCTCATGGCCCAAACCGGGTAGCTACTCAGCCATGGAAGGGACCAACGCAGTTTGGTTACAAAGTGAGTGTCTCTCGCCCTCATATCGAAGCCAGCCACAATATGTTTCCGATCATTGATTGCGGGATCCTTTCTAGTGATTGATCACTTTGGTCCGCCCGGTCACCATGTCGCATTCGTCTGGATTGCCATTCGAGGGAATCTGAAGGCGCCGGCTTGAGATGAGCGGTTGGATCACTGCGGACATCTCATCGACCTTTGCGGCCCATGACTCTTCACGCATCGTGCTGGCAATTTCAGCCCTGGGCCCGGATCCTTCTGCAAGCGAAAGCTGAATCTGTTCCAAGAATTCCTCGTGCGTTTTGCCCACACGCACGCTTTTGCCAAGCCGCCTGGCTTCCGGCAGGTCGGTTGCCACGACGGGAAGACCAGCAGCCAGGTACTCGCGAAGCTTCAGTGGATTGGCCGCAAGTGTTAGATCATTCACAACGAAGGGCAGTATCGCGACATCGAAGCTCCGGCAATAGGCGGGCAGCAGTGAATACGGTTTCTGAGATATGAGATGAACATTGCTAAGGTGCCTGACAGGTGAAAGGTCCGTATCAACCTTCCCAATGAGGACAAACTGCCAGTCAGGGCGCTTGGCTGCCAGGAATTGCACTAGCTCCAGGTCAACCCAGTCTGCCAACAAGCCATAGAAGCCGACTACCGGATGGCGTAGTCCCGCAACATCGGGAGGAAGCTCCATTTCAGGATCGCAGGCCTTGCGAAAGTGCTCTATGTCCACACCGTGAGTCACCAGAAAAGTGCGGGGATTGAATAAGCGCTTGGTTTCATAGAGAGGGCCAGAAGAGACGAAGACCACATCGGCCTTTTGGAGAAGGCGGCGCTCCATATTCCGCACGGCATTCCTATCCGTGCCTGTGAACTCGGAGAACTCGTCCACACAATGATAGATCACGAAGCGTTCGCCCAGGTTTCCGACCACGTCCGCCGATGTCGGAAGAAACGTCCAGGTTATCCAATGGTCGAACCCGAGCTGGCGGCAAGCTCGACGCAGGCTCCATGCGAGAAACCATCGATTGATGGCTCTGGCAACCGCGCTCGCGTGAAACGGGATCACGAGAGGTGCAAATACGTGGATGTTCGCAGCAACCTGGCGACATCCCTCTCCAAACTCTCGAAGCTTCTTGACGGCCCGCTTGAAGTCTTTGGCTGACGCGGACGGATTCCTGTTGCCAATGGAGTTGACCCAGAGAATTCGATTGGATCGGGACAGGTGCAGCATAATGTGTTTCTTGCTCAGCGGATCACCATCCCAATCGTTGCTGAAGCAAACAATGTTGCAGCCTTGAAGCACAGGTTCCTCCTTGAATACCGTTCTCACATTAGTTGAGGTTTGTCCGCTGCGATCTCAGCGCATGGTACCGGTGCTACGGACAAATTGACGGGTGACGAGACACACCACAGAAACGAGCCAGGTGAGCATCGAGGAGAAATCCACTTCATGCATGCACCTCCACACCCTGGACTGGTTCGCATGCGGCACTACCTTCGCCATCGAAAAAGCGGCGTTGCCAGATTTCGAAATTAACCAGCATCCACAACCGTTGTGTTTGATCCTGCCCTGCCTGGTGCCGAGCTACAATTTCACGAAGATACCCGTCATTGAAAATGCCGCGCCTAAGTGCTCGCGCACCCAACACATACTCATCCACCACTTTGCGGAATTGGCCACGGAACCACGCTCCCACAGGTACCGGGAATCCCATCTTCTTCCGGTTGAGAATCGCCTTCGGTAATTCGTTCGCCATTCCACGACGCAGAACGTATTTGGTTGTCCACCCGCGCAGTTTCATATCGCAAGGCAGACGCGCGGCAAGCTCCACCAGCTTGTGATCCAGGAACGGCACGCGACTCTCAAGAGAAGCCGCCATGCTCATTTGGTCCTGCTTCATCAGGAGTTCGTGCAAATAGGTCTTGGTATCAACCGCAAGCATCTGATCAAGGACGTCCTCGGCATCCGACTGATTCAGATGACGGAACGACTCGAGATACGGATCCTCGTCCTGCATCTGCTCGCGTGTCTTCATTGAGAACAATTCTTGCTGCATAGCGGCGGGAAAAACCGAAAAATTGTCGAAGTACATCTGTCGCATCTTGCCCGGCAAGCAGAGAAACGTCCGCTGCAGCTTCCCGCGCAGCGAGGCAGGCGCTTCAAGTCGTTCGACGTGCTGCTTTACCCATCTTTGGATGAAGGGAGGTGTTACACGATCGTAGTAGCGGCTGAGACTGAGGTTCTGAATCGTCAGACGATACTTGTTGTATCCAGCCAGAAGTTCATCGCTGCCTTCTCCAGTGAGTACAACCTTAACGTGCCGGCTCGCAAGTTCAGATACAAAGTAGAGCGGCACACTGGATGGGTAGGCCAACGGCTCGTCCTCTTGATACACGAGTTCAGGCAGCTTTTCGAAAAACTGGTCCGGCGTGACAACCAACTCGTGGTGGTCTGTTGTGAACGCCTTGGCAACGGCCCGCGCATAGTTCAGTTCGTTCGCCTCGCATTCCGCAAAGCCTACTGAGAACGTTTTGATAGGCTCACGGACCATCCTCCTCATGACGGCGGCAATCGCACTTGAATCGATGCCGCCTGAAAGAAAGACCCCCAAAGGCACATCAGACATCAGGTGAAGTCGCACCGACTCCTCGAACAGGGCTTTGAACCGCTCCACATATGTTTCCTCCTTCACTTGCAATTCCGACTTGATGAAACTCAGGTCCCAATAAGGATCCAGCCGGACCTTACCGTCGAACCATTCGAGCGTTTGGCCCGGCGGTATCCGTTTCACTCCATCGAAGAGCGTGTCATCGCCCGAGGTGTAGAGGTTCGCAGCGAAGTCTGCGAGCACGTTGTAGTTCAGCCGTGATATCAGGGCTTTCCCTGCAATCAGTGCCTTGATCTCTGAAGCGAAGTAAAGCGTCCCGTCTTCCTTTACTGTGTAATACAAGGGCTTGATGCCGAGCCGGTCGCGGGCGAGCACAAGTTTCCTTTGTACGGAGTCCCAGATCGCGTAGGCAAACATCCCGCGTAGCTTTGCTACGCCCGCAATCCCAAATTCTTCGTAAAGATGAAGAATCGTCTCCGTGTCGCTTTGAGTACGGTAGACATGGCCCCGTTCCTCAAGCTGCGGGCGCAATTCGCGATGGTTGTAAATTTCGCCATTGAATGTGATCCATATCGTCCCGTCTTCGTTCGACATGGGCTGATGACCGCCCCCGAGATCTACGATGGAAAGACGTCGATGTCCAAAACCCACCGCGTCGCTGATCCAAGTACCGGCATCATCCGGACCTCGGTGTGCGAGAGCGTCGGTCATCGCTGTAATCTGTGACTGCTGGACGCGCCGCTTAAGCCTTAATGGGTAAACCACACCGCAAATCGCACACATGAGTTCACCTGTTTAGCAATCAGCCTTCACTGCGGTCACAATGAACCGATGGCCTGGCTTAACTATCCTTACCTCCACAAAACCAGCTCTGTTCATTGCTCTCCTCATGCCGCGGACGGTCTGAAATGACTCGCATCTCCGACGGGCCAATGGAAATCGAAACTGTCTGCCGACAAAATGAAAGCACACTCCGTTAACGATGACATAGAGTCTGTACAAGGTGTTTTTCAGACTGATTGACCGGATTGCCTGAATGAGCCAATCGTACGCAGTCGACCAGGGATGGAGAGAGAACCAAATCTGCCCGCCGGGTTTTACTACCCGGGCAATCTCCGCCAGCGTCTTGGGTAGGTGCATATACGGAAGGGCTACGAGCGACATTACGAAATCGAACGACAGGTCGCCAAAAGGCAGACACTCTCCCTCCGTGCACACAAAGTGCATGCCTGGGGCTAATTCTTTGCCGTGACGCAGTGCCGCTTCATCGATATCCACGCCGCACGCGAAGACATGGTCATTCAATTCCAGGGAGAGCAAGCCTTGTCCCACGCCACATCCAATATCGAGAATGCTGGCGACATCATTCTGCAGTGCAGGTTGCAGGTGACGCGGGCCATCCGGCGAAACCGCAATCTTGAATTCAGCCAGATGGTACTCAAGAGAACTCGTGTTCATATCGCGCTGCCCCTCGAACTACTCCCTTCTAGTTTCACTTGGTGGCCATGAAGTTCACAAAACGGTCAAGTTTGAACCGCCAAGAACGCCAAGGACGCAAAGATCAGAGGCAGCGTTCATCAAGGGGGCCATCAGCCGGAATCGGATGGAACTCCGGGGCCGCCCCGCGATCTCATCTTGGCGTTCTTGGCGTCTTGGCGGTTCAATCAGAATCGGATTTTCCAGCCCACTTTCTTTCACTCGGCGTATGAGGTCGCTCGCTACAACTAGCTTTCTGCCTGAACTTCCTCTCAGCCCTACGGGGTAAGCAGCACCGCAAATCGCACACATAAGTTCAGTGTCTACAAAGCAGGATTCAACCCTTGCGCTCGAAAACAAAATTGTTCGTTCCACCGCCATTATCCGTATTCAGTTGGCAGAGGATAAAACCACGCTGGCGGAAAAAATCGAAGATCGCCTTCGGCCTAGCTACTTCAAACGGATAGCCACCCAACCAATCAATCAGATCACGCCATGCTGACATACCCCGCTTATCTGGACGGGGAAGTCTCATCATCCCTGCCAAAATCTGCCGCCAATAACAAAGAATCCCGAACGGTATGATGAACAAGGGTTTCAGTGGTCGTGGGGTGTGACAGTAAGTCTTCTTCACAAGCCTCCATAGCCGACTTCTGTTGCCCTGGTCATTGTAAATGGCAACGAAGAGCTTTCCTTTGGGCTTCACCAAAGGAACTACCAAATCGAGCGCTTTCCACATATCCCCGGTGTGATGCAGGACTCCGAAGCTATAGACGACATCGAATTGTCCCAATGACCGGATGTAGCCTTCATCCAGCACGGACCCATGCTCAACAATCCAGTCGGGACCCTCTGGAAGATAGCGGCGGCGAAGCTCGCGAGTACACCACACGGATGACGGATCGTAGTCGAAAGAATGAACGCTCGCGCCCAGCCGCCGCGCCGCCAGCGAAAACAGACCGCTGCCCGACCCGACATCAACAAAGGTCTTCCCTGCCAAACTGTCGGTCTCCAATATGGCTTGCAATGAACGTTCGGCTTCCGCGATCCGTTGTTCGGTCACCACCGACAAGAAAGCACGCCAGTTGTCTCCGAATCTAAACCGGTTACCGCTTGCTACCTCCTGATCGAAAGCAGCAGAAAGAACCTCTTGGCAACCTGATCTCGAAACATTTGCCTGTGCCATCACTCAACCCTCTTCGGAAGTCAACAGAGTTCCACTTTCCCGATTATTCCGCTGACACTAAATGGAGTCCCTCTCTCATGCTTATGTCCTCACTCATCAGCCACCGTTTGAGGAACTTTTCAACCTCGTTGGCTGCGCTTACGGGAACGATAAGCGTCGTAAGTTCTTGTGCTCCTCGGCCCTTGACTTCCATGACGACCACGGAGGCCGGCTGGCGATGCGCGTATCCGTGCGACACCCACCCTTGATCGATGCGAGCCGGCACTTGGATCACACCCGCCTGGCCGCTACTGACACACGTCATCAGGATCAACTCGCGACCACCGGACGCAGTGATTCGTACTTGATACCCCTTGGTTGTAACCCGGCAACCGGAAGAAAAGTGAAAACGCAGCTCATAGCGATGAAGATCGTGAGCATCCAGAGTGTCATGAATGCTCAGGTGCGCTGGCTTGGCTTGCAGGAAGTCGCCCTTGTGGAGGCTCACCGAACGTGTGTGGCGAACCGGATCGGCGAAACGTTCATAACCGTTGTGAAAACCCACGAAGGAGATGCATTCATCTGAGACATTGAATGAGCGCGCTGAACTTACGGCAATATGATCCCAGGCAAACGGGCCGTTAGGAATCGACTGCGACGCGTCGTCAACCGTCACTGTGTTGTGCGCGCTGCTTGCGCGAAACTCATCACGCGCCTGCCGATCACCCGTATACGTATACGTGCCTGGATCCACGATCCAATTCACACCGCCCCACGCGAATTCAAACGATAGGGCATCCGCATGCGCGTGACCGCAGTTCATCGTGCCATGTGGCCCACATTTGACCAGTGCGTAGCCTGACTCCTTCGTCCAATCGTCACGCATTACGAAGTAGCCACCAGCCGAGAAAGCACGGGCTCGTTCAGAGGGCGGTTCGGCCTTCAGGTCTTCGTAATTGGCACGTCCATCCGGACCCAGCACCCATAACGTCTCAACGGCAGCCTCTCCCGCAACAAACTTCCAATCACAGCGGTTGAATAACGCCGCGCCTATCGCTAGGGTGTCCCGAAAATCATCGGCTCGCCTCTTCTCACCCAGAACGATCAGGCGTCCGCCGTCGTCATCTCCGTAAAAAGGCGAGCTGCCGTCGGGACGGGTGATCCACATCAGGTGATCCAGGAGTAGTGTGAGTTTCTCCTCTACATTTCGCGGCAATATTGTGTTGCTCGCTTTAGCCAGCAGCCATAGGTGGGTATAGAAGTCGGTGGTGTAGCGGTGATAGTAAGACGCTTGC
>Ga0075418_10010022_pt1 | contig 10615 bp, 10 predicted proteins | sample SoiMetdeltSBSDD2_FD_81776 | JGI IMG/M metagenome (GOLD analysis project Ga0075418, IMG submission 81776) | Bulk soil microbial communities from a Populus tree surrounding site in Tennessee, USA - Soil MetaG P. deltoides SBSDD2 | ecosystem: Environmental > Terrestrial > Soil > Tree plantation...
GAGGCTGCCGTTGCGCTGTCGAAGGTGACGGCACGCTTTCCTCAGGCGCGGATGACGGGCGAGCCGCAGTACAAGCCGAACCTGACATTGCGCGGGCTAGCCTCGCTTGAGGTCGCGGTCTAGACGCTCACCTCGGTCAGGACTCTGGCCGTCGGCGCGCCGACGAGTGCGGGGGAGATGTCCGGCGACGCCCACACCACGTCGATGAGGAACTTGCGGAAATTGCTTGCGGCGTCAGCGCTTTCGAATCGCAGATTGACCACGATGTAGTTGGGGTCGTCGGCTGGCTGGAACACCTCGGCCTGCTGGACTCCGGCCTGCTCACGCGCGGGCGCGAACCGCTTGAACGTCTCGAGCCACGTCGCAAGATCACTGATCTCGTGTTCGATGTGCAGTATGGCCATGGCTCAGTGTGGACCGCGGATGGGGGCTACCGCACCAATTCGGCGATGGTTGCCTCCGCGGCCCGCTCCCCGGCATCGACCGCGCCCTCCATGTATGCGCTCCAGTCGGTCGCGGTATCGGTTGACGCCCAGTGGATCACGCCGATAGGCGTGGTGAGCGCAGGGCCGTAGGTCGTCCACACATGTGGTCCGTGGTTGGCGTTGTAGCAGCCGCGGGTCCATTGCCGGTCCGACCATTCGCCGTCGACGTAGAACTCGGGTTTGGCTGCCGCGCTACCGAAGTGGCGTACCAGTTCTGCGGTGAGAGCTTCGCGGCGGTCGGCCTCGGGGATGCGGCCGTAGGTGCGGGCCTGCTCGCCTTCTAAGAAGAGCAGGATCACGCCGTGGTCGTTGCCGGGGATACAGGTGTCGTTGGACATTCGTGCTGGGCCGACGTCGGAGATGAGTTGGCCGTTGAATCCGTCGGCACGCCAGAATGGTTCGTCGTAGATGAAGAACGCCTTCATGGCCGAGCCGTTGGGCAGTCGCTGGGTGAGCTGATCGCGGATGCCGGGAAGAGGCGGGTCGTACATGATTCGTCCGGCGAGTGTCGGCGATAATGCGACGATGACTCGGCGGCCGCGGGCCACCAGCCCGCCGCGGCAGTACACGGTGACGCTGTCGGCGGTGTGTTCGATGAGCTGGACCGGCACGTTGAGCACGATGTGGTCGGTGATCAACGCGGCCAGTCGACGCGGGATCTCGCCGGTGCCTCCGATGAACCGCGCGGTCTGCGCGCCGCCCTCCGATTCGGCGAACAGCTCCGATGTCACCCCGCAGGTCTGGATGGTGAACAGCAGGTGCAGGAAAGACACTTCGGCCGTGGGCACGGCGAGGATTCCGACCGTGCAGATCTCCAACAGGGTGCGGGCCACCGGCGAAAGCCCTTGCGCGTCATACCAGGTGCCCGCGGTAATGGCATCCCACTCGGCGGCCCGTGGCGCCAACCAGGGCGCTTCGACCGGAACGGCGGTCGCCAGCACATCGAGCCGGCGCAGCACCAGCTCGAGTTCCTTCAACTCCGGAGCGAACCGACGGTGGAACTCGTTCTCCCGCAGCACACCTGAGCCGACCAGCTCGTAGGACGTTTCGCCTTCGTCGTACTGGGGAAAGGTCTCGACACCGAGTTCGGCTGCCAATCGGAACATCCGCTCGTGCGTGTCACCGATCCACTGGGCCCCGAGCTCGACGGGAATGCCGGGCAGCACCTCCTGCGTGAGGATGCGCCCGCCGACGCGCTCGTCGGCCTCCAGGACCAGCGGCGTGAGCCCTGCGTCGAGCACCTTGCGCGCGGCGATCATCCCCGAAAGCCCCGCTCCAACGATGATGACGTCCGCTTCCAGGTTCGACGGCTGTGTCATGGTGCAACCCTCTCACCGCTTGCACGCGCCCACTTCGCTTTCAGTCGCAACAGACCGACTCTGGTTCGGAATCCTTGCCTGTACGGTCGAGCGCATGCGGATCCTATTAGTGGGCGCCGGCGGCGTCGGTTCGGCGTTCTGCGCCATCGCGGCACGACGCGACTTCTTCGAGCAGATCGTCGTCAGCGACTACGACGAGTCACGCGCCAAGCAGGCGGCGGATGCAGTCGGCGACAAGCGCTTCTCCGCCGCGCGCGTCGACGCGACATGGGCCGACGACGTCGCCGCGGTGGTTAGTCAACATGGCATCACCCACGTGATGAACGCCGTCGACCCGCGGTTCGTGATGCCAATCTTCAACGGCGCGTTCGCCGGTGGCGCCGATTACCTCGACATGGCGATGAGCCTCTCGCAACGCCATACCGAGCGGCCCTACGAACTCACCGGAGTCAAGCTCGGCGACGAGCAGTTCGCCGTCGAGGAGCAGTGGAAGGCCGCCGGCCGGCTTGCGCTGGTCGGAATCGGGGTGGAGCCAGGCCTTTCCGACGTGTTCGCACGCTACGCCGCTGACCATCTGTTCTCCGACATCGACGAGTTGGGCACCCGCGACGGATCCAACCTCACCGTCGACGGCTACGAGTTCGCGCCGTCGTTCTCGATCTGGACCACCATCGAGGAGTGCCTCAACCCGCCGGTGATCTGGGAAGCCGACCGCGGCTGGTTCACCACCGAACCGTTTTCTGAGCCCGAGGTTTTCGACTTTCCCGATGGCATCGGCCCGGTCGAGTGCGTCAACGTCGAGCACGAAGAAGTGCTGCTGATGCCGCGCTGGGTCACATGCAGACGCGCCACGTTCAAGTACGGCCTCGGCACGGAGTTCATCGACGTGCTCAAGACGCTGCACAAGTTGGGCCTCGACCGCACCGAGAAAGTCAACGTCGGTGGCGCAGAGGTCAGCCCACGCGACGTGGTCGCGGCCTGCCTACCGAATCCCGCCACGCTGGGACCGAAGATGCACGGCAAGACGTGCGCCGGCCTGTGGGTGACGGGCACCGGCAAGGACGGCAATCCGCGATCGACCTACCTGTACCACGTCGTCGACAACCAATGGTCGATGGCCGAGTACGGCCACCAGTGCGTGGTGTGGCAGACCGCGATCAATGCCGTTGTGGCACTCGAGCTCCTGGCCAACGGCACGTGGAGCGGCAGCGGCGTACTCGGCCCTGAGGCGTTCGACTCGGTGCCGTTCCTCGAGCTGCTGACCGCCTATGGCTCACCGTGGGGCCAGAAGGAGCTGTGATGCCAGAGGACCTGACCGCCGAGCAGGCCGCAGGGCGGCTGAACGCCGCCGACACGCTGGGAATGCCGCTCGGCCCAGGCCAGCCACCGGCGTTCCTGCGCGCGCTCGGCGAGCGCGAAGACTGGACAGATCTGCGCGTATACGGCGCGCTGCTCGCGGTTCTCACCGAACTGTTCACACGCCCGGGCGTTCATTACTTGTCTGGCTTCTACGGTCCGCTCGACCGAGCGCTGCGGGACATGGGCGCCAACGTCGACTTCGCTCCTGCGGACTTTCGCCGCTTCGGGCCGCTACTCGAGCGCCAGGCGCCGCGTGTGATGACGACCGTCGCGACACCGCCCGATGCGGACGGCTGGTGCTCCCTGTCACTGCATGCGGGCGGCACAATCGACGAATTGCGCCGCGCGGGAGCCGATCCCGAACGGCTGCTGGTCGTCGAGGTTTCAGACGCTTACCCACGGACCCTCGGCTTCGGCGAGCAGTATCGCCATGCGCTGCACGTCGACGAGATCGACATCTTGGTCCGCTCGACCGACGCGCCGCTCGCGCTACCCGGAGGCGGCGCGCCGCCGACAGACGTCGACCGGGCGATCGCACGGCACGCCGTCGCCTTCATTCCGTCCGGCGCAACCCTGCAGACGGGGATCGGCGGGATTCCCAACCAGATCGCTGCGCTTCTGGCCGAAGGAGATAGCGGCGACTATGGGCTGCACAGCGAGATGTTCACCGATGGCTGCATGCTGCTGCACCGCGCAGGCAAGGTCACCAATACCGGCAAGGGGCAGTACGGCGGGGTCAGCGTGACGACGTTCGCGTTCGGTTCGGCGGAGCTCTACGAGTGGCTGGACGACAACTCCGACGTTGCGTTCCTGCCGGTGGAGATCGTCAACGCACCGGACGTGATCGGCGCCAACAACGACATGGTCTCGATAAACGGCGCGCTGGCGATCGACATCCACGGCCAGGTCGTCGCCGACACGATCTCCGGCGGCCAGTTCAGCGGGATCGGCGGCGCCGAGGACTTCGTGGCCGGCGCCGGGCTCGAGCTCTCGGACCGCTCGCTGATCTGTCTGCCCTCGACGTTCGAGAAGGACGGCGAGCTGCAGTCGCGGATCGTGCCGTGGTTCGGTCCCGGCGCGGTGATCACGACGCCGCGGCACCAAGTCGACGTGATCATCACCGAGTACGGCGTCGCCGAACTCGAGGGCAAGACCGTCCGGGAGCGCGGCGAGGCGCTTGCGGCGATCGCACATTCGCAATTCCGCGACGAGCTGCTGGCGGCCGCCGAGCGCGCGTCGAAGGGCCGCTCACCCGTGGCGTAACCGAAGTGCGAACGTGGGTTACCGTCACGCCAACGGCCGCCGAAGCGTGTATCAATCCCACACTCGTGCGAAGAACTACAGCGGGTTGAGGATGCGGTCCAGGAATTGGCGCGTGCGCTCTTCCTTCGGGTTGCCGATCACATCGGCGGGCGGACCCTTCTCCAGGATGACGCCGTGGTCGGTGAACAGCACCTGATCGGAAACCTGTCGGGCGAACTGGATTTCGTGCGTGACGATCACCAGCGTCCAGCCCTCGACGGCCAGATCCCTGATCACCGACAGCACCTCGCCGACGAGTTCGGGGTCCAGCGCCGACGTCGGCTCGTCGAACAGCACCACCTTCGGCTTAAGCGCCAGTGCCCGCGCAATGCCGACCCGCTGCTGCTGTCCGCCGGACAGCTGGAACGGATACTGGTCACGCTTCTCGGCCAGGCCGACCTGCCGCAGCAGCTCGAGCGCGTCGGACTCCGCTTCCTCCTTCGGGCGCTTCTGCACGAAGATCGGCCCCTCGGTCACGTTCTGCAGCACCGTCTTGTGCGGAAACAGGTTGTGCGACTGGAACACAAAGCCGCTCTGCGCGCGGTAGCGCCGCAGTTGGTCCTTCGCCACCGGCTTCGAGAAGTCCAGCTCGACCTCGCCGACGCGGATCACGCCCGCGTCCGGCACGTCCAGCGCGTTGAGCGCGCGCAGCAGCGTGGTCTTGCCCGACCCCGACGGGCCGATGATCGTCGTCGCCGAGCCCTGCGCCACGGTAAACGAAACCCCTTTGAGCACTTCGTTATCCCCGAAGGCCTTGTGCACGCCCTCGGCGACGATCCTGTCTTCACGCGGCTCTGTCATCGCGCCACATACCTTTCCAACCGACGTTCAATGCGGCTCTGGCCGAACGAGAGCACCAGGCAGATGACCCAGTAGTACACCGCGGCCGTGCCGTACAACGCGAAGAACTCGAACGTCGGCGCCGCGACGATCTGGGCTTGCCGCAGCAGCTCGGTGACCAGGATCGTCGACGCCAGCGAAGTGTCTTTCACCAGTGAGATCAACGTGTTCGACAGTGGCGGCACCGCCACCCGGGTGGCCTGCGGAAGGACGATGCGCCGCAACGACCCCACATAGGTCATGCCGATGGTCTCGGCCGCCTCCCACTGGCCCTTCGGAATGCTCTGGATCGCCGAGCGGATGATCTCTGCCGCGTAGCCGCCCACGTTCAGAGAGAACGCGATGATCGCGGCGGGGAACGGGTCGATCTTCACTCCCAGCTCGGGCATCGCGTAGAAGACGATGAAAAGCTGCACCAGCAACGGTGTTCCGCGGATGACCGAGATGTAGAACCGCGCAACGTTGGTCAGAACCACGTTCGACGACAGCCGCGCCAGCGCCACCGCCAAGGCAATCACCAGCCCGATGACGAAGCTGATCACCGTCAGCGGAACCGTCTTGGTGATCGCCGCCTTGGCCAGCGGCCCAAGGCTGGCCAGAATCAGCTGCCAGGTCGACCGCGGCGCATGTTGCGCCTGGCCCGACTCGGGTGCACCGGAGGCGTTGGCCTTCAGGTACTTCTGCGAGATGCTGGCAAGCGTCCCGTCGGAGCGCAGCTCGTCGAGAGCCTTGTTGAGGTCGGGCAGCAGCCCGCTGTCCTTGCGGGCCGCGAAGCCCTGCTCGCTCTTCTCCCCGACGTTCCCGGCGATCTTGACTGTCGTGTCACCGGTCTCGGCGAGGTAGGCGTACACCGCGATGCTGTCGTTGATGGTGGCGTCCACTCGCCCTTGGTTCAGCAACTTGATGGCCTGGGTGAAGCCCTCCACGGTCTCGACGCGAGCTCCGGCCTTGCGAGCGACGTCGGCCCAGTTGCTCGTCGCGCTTTCGGCCGCGACCTTGCGCTTCAGGTCGTCCAGCGTCTTGATGGAGTTGTCGTTGGCTCGCGTGACTATGACGCCCTCGCCGACGGAGTACGGCTCGGAAAGGTCGTACTTCGCCTTCCGCTCCGAATTGATGGTCACCTCGTTGGCGACGACGTCGAAGCGGTTGGCTTCAAGCGCGGCGAAGATCGAATCCCATGGCGTCTCAACGAATTCGACCTTGACGCCAAGCTTGTCGGCCACCGCCCGGGCTACGTCGACGTCATAGCCGACGAGCTGGCCGGTCGCGGGATCGTGGTAGCTGAACGGCGAGTACACGCCTTCGGTGCCGACCCGCAGCACGCCAGCCGATTTAACCGGGTTGTCGCCATTGCTGCCCGACGAACCGCACGCCGTGAGCACCAGCGCGGCGAGTAGCAAAACAGCCACGGGGGCTCTTCGTAGATAGTGCACCGGCGGAAGCTAGCAGGGCGCCAGGCGCCGCCCAAGGGTTCTGCTCACACGGGGAGGTATATCCACGGGTGCCGCGGCAGCGCATCGGGTTTGAACTGCGTGAGCATCTGCTCGGGGGTCACGGCGGCATAGCCCAACGACGACGCGATCTGCGCGAGCGCCCGCTGGACGCCGATTTCGGCAAGCGTCACCGCGCCGTCCCGCTTGGCCAGCCGCGCCCCGTCCTCGTTGAGCACCAGCGCGACGTGTGCGTACATCGGCCCTGGATACCCGAGCAGCCGCGCGAGGTATGCCTGCCTCGGCGACGACGGCAGTAGGTCGTCTCCGCGCACCACCTGGTCGATGCCCTGCGTGGCGTCGTCGACCACCACGGCAAGGTTGTAGGCCGCGACACCGTCGCCACGGCGGACCACGAAATCGTCGACGATGCCGGTGTACTCACCGTGGAGCAGGTCATGCACTGTGTAGACGATCGCATCGGTGCGCAGCCGCAGCGCAGGCGGCCGGCCGGTCTCGCGCCGCCGGGCTTCGCGCTCCGCGTCGGTCAGGTCGCGGCAAGTGCCCGGATACGCGCCCTGCGGCGCATGCGGGGCTCGCGGTGCTTGCGCGATATCCCTTCGGCTGCAATAGCATTCGTACAACAGTCCGCGATCAGCCAACTGATCCACGACGGCGTCATAGCGCTGCGGATGTTCCGACTGCCACTCGACGCCGTCCCACGTCACCCCTATTGCGGACAGATCGTCGAGCTGGCGGCGGGCGATGTCGGCGTGGGTGCGGTCGTCGAGGTCGTCGACACGCATCACGAACCGGCGACCGGTGGAGCGCGCGAACAGCCACGCCAGCACGGCCGTGCGCAGGTTGCCGATGTGCAGATCAGCCGACGGGCTGGGCGCGAACCGGCCTGCTCCAGGTGCCATGTCCTCAGCTTGCCCTGGTGTGGAGGGACTAGAGCTCTGCGATCGCCATGTGCGATTCGGGAAGGATCTGACCGCCGTCGACGACAAGCGTCTGCCCTGTGATGTAAGAAGCCTCGTCAGTGGCGAAGAACAGCGCGGCGTTGCCGATATCAGCGACACTGCCGAGTCGGCCGGCGGGTATCGCCGAAGCCATTTGGTCCATGTATTCCTGACCCATTTCCACCAGGCCTTCGGTGATGATGTTGCCCGGCAGCACGGCATTGATGGTGATCTGCTTGGGCGCCAGCTCCATCGCCGCGGTGCGAAGGAAACCTAGCTGGGCGGCCTTGCTGGCACCGTAGTGGGACCAGCCCGGGTAGCCGGTGATCGGTCCGGTGATCGACGACGTGATGACCACGCGGCCGCGTCCGCTGGCGGTCAGAGCCGACAGCGCGGCCTGCACGATGAACACGGTGCCCTTGAAGTTGACCGCGATGACCTGCTCGATGTCCTCCGGTGTCAGCTCTTCCAGACGTCCGGACGGGAAGATGCCCGCATTGGCGCACACGATGTCGAGGCCGCCGTGGCGGTCGACCGCCGTCTCCACCACCCGACGACAATCCTCGGGATTGGACACGTCTGCGCTCAGGCCACTGACCTTCCCGGGCTGTCCGGCCAGAGCGGACGCGGTGGCCTCCAGATCGGCTTCGTTTCGCGCCGTCACCAACACGTTGACGCCCACGGCTGCAAAGGTTTCCGCGATCCCGCGGCCGATGCCCTTGCTGCCGCCGGTGACGATGGCCGAGCGGCCCTGTAGTGAATTGAACATGTGCGTGTCCTTCGATCAGACCAGTCGATGGCCGTTGGAGTTGAGATAACGCTCGGCGAGTGTGCAGCTGCCCTCGGCATAGGTGATCGCCTTGGTGCGGGATTCCTTGGAATGACTATGTGTTCCCATCCATGCCAGCAACAGCAGCCGGCGCAACAGCACGAACGACGCCAGCATGTCTTCATCTTCGGCGTCGATGGAACGGCGGCTGCGGTATCCGCGCAGCCAGGACTCTTGCCATTCGGGCAGCGCCGGGTCGTCCTCGATGAACGACACCGCGGTGCTGAAATCGTAGAAAAACCACCCGAATCCGCAGTCATCGAAGTCGATGACGGTGATCGTCGAGCCGTCGACCAGAAGGTTGGCGATCCGCAAGTCGGCGTGGATGAGCCCGAACCGGTCCGGCCCGGATCCGTAGTCGAACAAGCGCTGGCGCAGCAGTTGCGTCGCCCTGTCCAGCAGTACATGCTCGTGCTTACCGACGCCGTCGGCGTCCTGCCAGCGGCCCCACCGCGGCTCGTCACCGAGGCAGTGTGGCCAATCCCAGGAGAATCTACCGAACCCGGCCGGTCGCTTCCAGTTGTGTGAATGTTCGTGCAGCGCAGCGGTTATCGACCCAAGCATATGGAAGTCATCGACGGTCAATGCCGCCTCGTCGGGCTCGATACCGGCGACCAACTCGAAATGCACCACGTGCCGCGGTGTTCCGTCGACGTTCACGGTGACCACCCGACGACCGTCACTGGCCGGCAGGATGGTGGGCACCTTGATGTCGCTGTCGCGCCGCAGCGCATCGAGCCAGTCGAGTTCGGATTCGATCTCGTGCGCGCGGTGATAGTTCTGCCGGTGCACACGCAGGATCGAGCGAGTACCGGTCGCGCCGTCCTGTACCGCGTAGGTCGCGTTCTCCGACAGGTTCAGCAGGTTCAGCGTCGACTCCGGCGCGATGTGGTATTCGATGAGCGCCCGCTCCGCTACGTGCACGTCGGCAGAGACGACCGTACTGGCCGAGTCGCTGATGAGGCCGTTTGAGTTGTCCGTCAATGGTCGCGCCCTTCGATGCCGGCCAGCACCTCGGTGATGCGGCGCCGATCATCTGTACGTCTACCACGGTCAGCGCGGGTGCCGCTCGTTCAGCCTCGTTGGCGCGGTCCGCCACGACACAGGGTTAGCGCTCCCAGGGAGCCGTCTCGCCCATCTTCTTGTAGTACTTGGCGAGGTGGCTCTTGACCCGATCGATGTCGTCTTTGGGTAGGTCGACGCCGCCGCGGGCACCCTCCATGATGTTGCCTGCCGCCATCACTCCGCGGGGCACGGCCTCGAGCTTGCCGCCGACAACGTCGGCGATCAGCAGCTTGTAGGCGGTGAAGTTGTCCTTCTTGTCGCCGTCGTACCAGACGTGGGCATCGCGGTACTTCTGGTTGGGCTCGTCTTCGGCGCCTGCCCACTTGCGCACGCGTTTGTCCGCCGCATCGCCGTCCCATTCGCGGTCACGATCAGCGAGCGGCAGATCTTGAAATGCTGTCACTGACATGTGGGAGGCGTGCCCGCAGTGCCAGTTCGCTAAACCGCCAGCGCAGCTGTGAATTCGCTGCAAAACCAGTCGACGTCGGTCATGGAAAACACCAGGGGTGGGCGGATTTTCAGCACGTTGCCGTCATGGCCGCAGACCGAGATCAGGACCCGTCGCTCGCGCATGGCGTTGACCAGTGCCTTGGCGCCCGCCCGGTCAGGTGTCTTCGCGTCGGCGTCGCTGACGACGTCGACCCCGATGTACAGCCCGGTACCGCGTACGTCGCCGATCCGCGGGTGGTCTTTCGCTATCCGGGACAGTTCGGTGCGCAGCGCAGCACCGACTGTCGCGGCATGGGCTTGTAGCTGGTCGGTCTCGATGACATCGAGCACCGCGGATGCGGCGGCCATCGACACGGGGTTGCCCGCGTAGGTGTTGAAATACGGCACCCGCGCCGCGAACGGCCATAGCACGTGGTCACGTGCGGCCATCGCGGCCACCGGCATGCCGTTGCCCATCGGTTTGGCCAACGTGACGATGTCGGGAACCACGCCGTGGCGGTCGAAGCCCCACATGGCTTCGCCGGTGCGGCCGAACCCGGGCTGCACCTCATCGGCGATGAATACACCGCCGTGC
>Ga0075418_10010027_pt1 | contig 10615 bp, 10 predicted proteins | sample SoiMetdeltSBSDD2_FD_81776 | JGI IMG/M metagenome (GOLD analysis project Ga0075418, IMG submission 81776) | Bulk soil microbial communities from a Populus tree surrounding site in Tennessee, USA - Soil MetaG P. deltoides SBSDD2 | ecosystem: Environmental > Terrestrial > Soil > Tree plantation...
CGCGGGAGGCAAACCGCAGGCTCTTGATCCCCAGCTCCTTGCGGGCCAGTTTACTCGCCAGCTTCCGGTCCGCCGGCAGCACGATCAGGACGAACCGCTCGTCCCCCTTGCAGACGAGCGCCTTGGCGCCGCTGGCCAACGGAGTCCCTCGCACGCTGGCCGCTTCCTCGCTGGTGTAGACCGGCGCATGGTGGAGCACGTCGCAGCGGACCCCCTGTTCGGACAGAAACGTCTTGAGGCGCTCGAATGGGGAATCGGCCATCGCTTGGGCCTCCAGCTGGCGGGAACATGTCGTCTCCTGGTGACCACTGATCATAGCGGCAAGGGCGAGGGCACCAATTTGCACCACCGCCGGAGTGACTTTGCCGGCAATGCCGAGGCTACTCGATCTTACGCAAACACCGCCCTGGAAAACACTTACAGCCATGCTGCCAAGGGATGCCGGCACTTGCAGTAACCTCGAAAATGCGTATTCTGTTGGCTGGATGAATGTCGAACCAAGGCGCTAGTGGTTGCGTGGAAAGTCAGTTCGCGGCCAATTACCCTTACCGGTCGATGATTGGCGGTCCCAAGCCTTCCGGCGGACCCCGGCAGACCGGTGGCGGCAGCGGCTTATTCGATGAGTGAATTCCTCTTCTATTACGAGAAGGTCAACCCGGTCAGTTGGGCGTACCTCTCGTCCCTGCTGCTCATCGGGCTGTTCTTCAAATTCAACCGCTTCTGGAGCGTCCGGAACCTCGACCTGATCCTGCTCATCCTGCTGGCTCCTGGGCTGCTGCTGGTCACTGCCGGCTTGCGCCAGGCGACCGATGCCGCCAAGCAGATTGCCGCCTTGCAGAAAGTGCAGGTCGATCCGGCCACAGGGGAATCGGCGGCGGCAATCGAAGCAGCGGGAGCAGCCAGCGCCGTCATCGGCGACGAAGAGGCCGCGGAGCTGGAGGATTTGTTGGCGGACGATCAGCCCGCGGCGCCCGAAGAGACTGCCGAACCGGCGGACGCGGCGGCCGATGCTCCCGGCGACGCAGCGTCGCGATCGCCCGACACACCCCTGCCCGAAGAGGCGCCGCCGGTGCTCGATGCTGCCTCCGAAGAACCGACGCTGGGCGCGGAACTCAAGAAATGGCAGGACCTCAAGGCCGACAGCCTGCGGATGGCGTTTCAGGGGTACCTCTGGCTGTTTGTGGTTTGTGCTTTGCTGCTGGTGCGGCTGCTGTTCGATCCGACCATGGTGCGGCGGCCGCTCCTCGAGCCCAATCTGTCCAGCGGCGGGCTGCTGTTCATCGGCATTGCACTCTTTGTGTTCCTGATGGCCAACGTCGTGACCAGCGACGTCACGGTCAGCGACCTCCAGGGGGCCAAAGGGGCGCAGGCGATTCTCGATCGCACGGACCATTCGCGCTCCGACCAGCAGGTCGAGGACTACTCGCAATTCGGCCCAGGCCATTACGCCCTGCACCTGTTGCCGCGGATCATGACCACTCCCTTCGCCAAGAACGGCCACTCCGCCGATCCGCAGATGACGACCCAGATTGTCGTCGCCAAGACGATGGCCATCCTGGCCCATCTGGCGGTCGTCGTGGCCATGGTCCTGATCGGCTATCTCCACTTCGAGAACATCAAGATGGGGATCGGCGCGGCCACCATGTATCTGATGCTGCCGTACACGGCCCACATGACCGGCCACGTTTACCACGTCCTCCCCGCGGCACTCCTCCTTTGGGCGATCGTGCTCTATCGCCGGCCGGCCGCCGCCGGGGTGCTGATCGGTCTGGCGATGAGCGTCTTTTACTATCCGTTCTTCCTGCTGCCGCTGTGGCTCAGCTTCTACTGGCAGCGGGGTGTGATGCGGTTTGCCAGCGGCTTGCTCGTGGCCGTCGGCGTGATGGTGCTCACGCTGGTGTTCGTCTCGGGGGATGTGAACTCGTTCGTGCAGAAGGTGATCCCGATGTTCGGCTTCTGGTGGCCGAAGACCGCGGCGGAGCAGCTCGAAGGGATCTGGGGGCTGGGGTGGGAGCCGGTCTATCGCCTGCCGGTGATCGTGATGTGCGGGGTGATTGCCTTCAGCCTGATCCTCTGGCCTGCGCAGAAGAACCTGGGGACGCTCCTGTCGTGTACGGCGGCCGTGATGATTGCCGTCCAGTTCTGGCACGCGCACGGGGACGGCGGCGGGATGTACATGGCCTGGTTTCTGCCGCTGACGCTCTTGACCGTCTTCCGTCCGAACCTGGAGGATCGCGTGGCACTGTCGGTACTGGGTGAAGACTGGTTCACGCGCCGCCGCGCGCGGCTGGCGCAGCTTCAAAAGGCGGCGTAGGACAGGCTTCCAACCAGTGTCGTAGGACAGGTTTCCAACCTGTCCAATAAACTCCTGCGGCGGCTGGCCGCGGATGAACGCCGATTGACACGGATCGCGACCCTTTCCGATCCGTGTGCACTCGTGTTGATCCGCGGCTCCTCCTTTTGAATCGGCTTTCTGAGTCGGTTTTTGAGTCGGTTGCGCGGCGGCCGTTTGGGGCCGACTCAGCGCCGTAGCTCCTTGCGGCGTCGCTCCTTATGGCTGAGTCGGTTGCGCCTGTTCGCCTCGAGATGAGTCGGTTTGAACCGCGCCTCGCACCGGGTCGAAATTCGCGTTTGGCAGGCCGTCCTCGGGCAATTCTGTCGATCATTCCATCGCCTGCTTTTCCGGTCGGCGCCGCTCCCCTCGATGTCGGAAAGTCGGGCGAATTCGGCGGCAAAGCAGGCTTGCTCCTGGGGGTCAATTCGCCCGCAACCTCTTTGTCTGGCTGGCTTTGCGAAAAATCAGGCGGACTCATCCCGTCTTCCCCAAATTGCCCGGTCGCGTGGAATTTCCGCCCGTTTTGGGCGTTTTTCGGCGCGGGCAGAAAGTCATCGGACGCCGAAAAGGGCGCAGCCGGGGAATTTGGACCTCGGTAGGTTCGCTGGTTCGACATGGCGGTTCTCCGGCGATACGGGGCACGAGCGGACTTTTGAGCCTAAGCGCTCACTAGTACACATTGTACTCATTTGTATACATAAGAAAACTATCGGCGGTACAATGTCGCCGCCTGGTCGGGATTGCGGCAGGTGTCACGCCGTGAAAAGGGTGCCATGTGCATCTTGCACATGCGGAGCTGCCGCTGGGCCAGCCATCACCGACGATGCCGGGCCGGAACGTCTTCTGAAAGGACGTTGCCCCACCCAGCGAGCATTCCACCTACAAAAGCTTGACGAGCCGGTTTGGACTGGCGGGTAAAATGAGGTTGTTGCCCGGGGCCACGTCCTGTCAACCACCAACATGCTCGGAGTCTTCGGCAATGGCCGAGTCACGCTCGGGTCCGCATGTCCGAAACGGACATGGCACACCTTTCGATGCCACCCGCCGACTTGCCACAATACGGCTTGCGGCCCTCCCGCGCTACGCATCATGCCGGCTTGCGGTACGTGCGTCAAAGACTTAATCAGCAAAGTCGCTTGTCTTGCAATTGGAGGAAGCTGTGACGGCTCGTAATATTACGTGGACTGTTCTTGGAGTACTACTGGTTTGCATCGTCCTCGGGTGTATTGCACTACAAGCAGCGACCTACTTTAGACGGCCGATGTTTTACGATGAATTTGCCCGCAGTGACCGGTCATTCCTGTGGCAATGGTACAGGATGGAGATTGTTTTTGACGAGGCAGGAAATGGGGTAATTGCCGACTCGGTGCTTAATACGGTTGTGAAATTTGAGGCGATTACGGCTGCTGGAGATGACTCGACGATGCGCGTCATCTGGCCGGTTCCATTCTGTCCAGCTCGCTAAGGGCGCGTAGCGACGGAGGCGCTGCATTTCGGTCGCAGGCGGGCGTCGACTTTGTCGTTCCGCGTGTGAAGGACCGATTGGTCGTGTTTGATTCAAAGGGACATCGGACGATGTTTCCAATTCAGCCAGGGACTGCATTCGAGGTCCGCCGACGAATTATGGAAGGAATGCCGTTAGACAAGTTGATTGACGTTAAGTCTCGGCAGGACTCTGATAGGGAAGTTGAGTGAATGCCAGGTAAAGTCCACGTAAACGCCATCGATCCTCCGTCCAAATGTGACGGCACACCGCCGTCGGGATGCCCCGCGAGCCACTTCGAAACCAAGATTTGCAGCCGGAGCAGCGGCCTGCCAGAATACGGCTGGCGGCCCGTCGGTGATGAACGCCGAATGTTGTCCAGCGAGCGACAGTAAGATGACCAGTTCACGTGTTCCCAGGAACGGCGGCCGAGAGCGGCGCACTTTCGACCCCGACCAATGCCGGCCTCTTGATCCTACGCCGTCCGGTAGAATCGGAGCCATTTTCTCGGATTGGCCCGAAGGTGTGTGCGCCGCCGGTTTGTTGCTCTTCCTTTATCCCCTTACCGCTTTCTTCCACTTCTTTCCCAATCCGGCCGCCGACGCAATTTTCTATGCAGTCCTCGTGTGCGGTTTTGCTGGGATTGGCCTTTTGTACTCCGTCCGGCGGTTCAAGTGGTGGACCAGTTTATAGTCGGCGCCGGCAGGTGGCACACTTTGGATCGCGACGTCGCCACGTCTCGTGGGTGCAGTCGAGGTTTGCTGCCGGGGCAGCGGCCTGTCAGAATACGGCATGCGGCCCGTCAGTGATGGATGCCGAATTCGCCCTTCCCACTGTCGGCGGCCGAAAGTGCCTCGTTTTTGACACCGATGGCGCCACGGGTCCGTCAGAATACCTGCGATGATCTCCAATCGCCGACCAAACCAGTACAGCTTACGGTTCCTACTGGGCGGAGTGACAATCCTCGCGCTGGCACTGGGTACAGGAACATGCGTGTATCGTGCTTTTGTTGTACCCCACGACGATCCGTCCATTGGGCCGATCCACGATGTCGCTTTCTGTCCGGATGGGAAGCAATTCGTGACCGGCAATCAAGATGGCACGGTGCGGCTTTGGGACGTTCAGACTGGAAATGAATTGCGGTCGTTCGGAAAACAACGTCCGGCCGTTACCTGCGTTGCAGTGTCCTCCGATGGCCGTTTCATCGCTGCGAATTGGAACGACGGGCCGTCCGCCCAATGCGGCACGGTGATCTGGAATTTGGCAACGGGAATTGAAGTTCGCAAGTGTGTAGGCCATACCGGCATGGTGAATGCCGTCGCGTTCACGCGGGATAATCGGCGCATTATCTCCGCCGGGAGCGATCAGACGGTGAGGGTTTGGAATCTGGCGACCGGTCGTGAAGTGTTTTGCCTTCGTGGCCACGAAGCAGAGATTAACGCGGTGTGTGTGTCGGCAGACGGCCAATACGTCTTGTCCGCCGCAGGTGACAACTGGGGTAGTCAATTGCACGATCCAACTCTGCGGCTATGGTCGCTAACCGACGGCTCGCAGGTTCGAATCTTCAAAGGCCATTCAGGCGCGGTGTACGGCTGCGCCATGACGCCGGACGGCAAACTGGCTGCCTCGGCATCGTGGGACGGAACGATTCGCATCTGGAACGTCGCCACTGGCGAGCAGATTCGTTGTTTCGGCGATGGGTCTGATTTCAACACAGTGGCCATTCACCCTAATGGCCGATGGCTGGTTTCTGGCTCGGGATTCACAGACGGGAAGGTTTTACTTTGGGATTTGACCACCGGGGAGCAGCTACGAAGCTTTGATTGTGACACGGTTGTCCGCGGAGTTGACTTTTCGCCTGACGGAATGTTAGTCGCATCGGCTCACGGCAATTTCGCTGGCCGGCCGGCAAGGGGATTCAGCCTTACGGGGATGGAGTCCTATGTCCACGACGGCGTGGCGATCCTCTGGAAAGTGGAGAACGATGAGAAAGTGCTCCAGGTGGGTGACTCGGCGGGTGGCCCGGTTTCAGTTCCCTGATCGCCACGCACTCAACGCTGATTCGGCCAGCCGTCCTTACGTTGCTCATTCACAATCACCCCCGCTCATTGACCGGCACAGACACATCGTCTTTAATGCGCTGCTAGGGGCCAAGGGGTTTTCTGCCGCCAGGAGCCGGCCATGCGCGCAGTTGCCGCTTTGTGTCTGACTCTCGGGCTGCTCCTGGCCCAAACTGCCGCCGGACAGCAGCCGGCCGATGCCGCCGCCAAAAGCGAGGCCACACCCGCGGCCAAGGCGCTCGCCGCATTCAAGGCCGAAGCGGGACAGTTCAACATCTCCGTCGAGGGCAGCGAGAGCGACAAACTTGCGCTGGAAAAAGAGCCCGTGCTGCGGTGGACCAATCCGGCCCGCACCGGCGAGGACGGAGCGCTATTCGTGTGGGCCAGCAAAAGCGGCCGGCCCGCAGTGATCGGCACGATTTTTACCTATCGGCTCGGGGACAAAGCCAACCGCAAGCACGAGCTGCATTCGCTGGCCCTGGCGCCATTGTCGGCGGAGTTCAAGGGGCAAACGGTCTGGTCGCCGCGGGAGGCGGGACTTTCCTTTCAGCCGCTGGAAAAGGCGCCGGCCGTTGCCGCCACCGGTCGCCAGCGTCTGTCGCAAATGAAGGCCCTGGCCCGCGACTTCTCCGCCAGCATGCGCGACATGCAGGACGAGCAGTATCAGCTCCGCCTGCTGACCCAGCCGCTGGTCCGCTACGAGCCGAAGGACGAGCAGGTGCTCGACGGCGCGATCTTCGCCTTCTCGCTGGGGACCGACCCCGAGGTGCTGCTGATCATCGAAGCCCGCGGCAGCAAAGAGAGCCACCAGTGGCAGTACGCCCTGGCCCGATTCCACTACATCGAGATCACCGTCCAGCACCTTGACCGCCAGGTGTGGCGGGCCGAGCCGCTGAAGGGGTTTGACAACCTCAATCTCGGCGCCGCCCAGGGCCGCGAGTCGATCTACACGACGTATCACGTGCAGCGGAACATACCGCTGGAGTGAAGGGCTGGGCAGGAGTCACGGCTCAGGGTTCAGGCGAGCGGGGCGGCGTCAGCCCCCCGGTGTGCGCGATTCCGAGTTCCCCCATTGATCACGGGCCTGAATCAAATAGCGGAAATGCAAAATGATCATTGCAAAATGCAAAATGCAGATTTCAGCAGAGGAGAATCTCAGGGCATTTTGACTTTTGCATTTTGCACTGGTCATTTTGCCTTGCTTGCAGCGCGCTGCCAATTGATTCACGCGCTCTGACCTCTGACCTCTCCCTCCGCCCCCTGCGCTGCCTAGCTTCTCTTGCTTCCCTGAAGGTTCTCCGCTACGGTTCGCCGCTTGCCAGCGCCGCTTACGCGCAAATGGGATCGGCTGCATGCGTCTGCTATTTGGTCGTCGGCAGTTCCTGGCGGGAACTGCTTTGGCAGGAATCTGCTGTGCCGCCGGCTGCGGCACGATTTTTTATCCCGAGCGGCGCGGGCAGCCCTCAGGAAGGCTCGACTGGGGCGTCGTGCTGCTGGACGGGATTGGCCTGCTCTTGTTTTTCGTGCCGGGCGTGGTCGCGTTCGCGGTCGATTTCGCTAGCGGTGCGATTTACCTCCCGCCCGATCCGCCCCCTTATCCACCCGCGGGCGATGTGCCCATCGAACTCTCCCAGATCAAGCTCGAGCGCGACCGCCTGACGCCGATCGAGATTGCCCGGGCGGTTTCGGCCGAGACGGGGCGTGACTTCGAGCTGGAAGAGGGGCGGTACTACACCGCCAGGCTGAGCGATTTGGATGGATTCTGGCCGGCGCTGGATGGTCTGGCGGCTGAAACTACGTAGCGTGCACTTACTCGGCCCGGGCCGGCACAAGAGTTCAAGGGATCTCCATCGCAAATTTGAGCGCACGATTCACTTCGTCCATTTTCCCGCGCGACAAACGCACAATCCGGCTAATGAGACGGGCCTTGGGAACCGTCAGCAGGACGTCACAATTCACCACGCAGTTTTTTGGCACGCCGTCGGCGCGAGTTAGCGCGACTTCGCACGCCAATTGATGAACGGTCGTTGAAATCTGCGCGACCACGACTTGATCTCGCACCGCCACTGCCGCAGACCGGGTGAGAATGAGCACCGGACGGCGACCCAGCGGAGGCGGCAGGTCTGCCCACCACACTTCGTTACGATCCATTGTCGGTGATGTCCCAAGTCTCTGATTCCATGATCTCTGGCGTCAGGGCAATGGACGCTTCGGCCCACTGGTCGTCGGTATCGCTCGGCACATTCTGAAATTCGATATAGTCGAGCAGGATTTGACGCGCCAGAGTGGCGCCGTCCTGGCCTTGCGACGCGGCCAGCGAGTCGAGTTGCTTTTGTTGCGCCGGATCGAGTTCAATCGAAATCATGGTTGAGGGTCACCTTGCAGGCGCGTGCCTATCACTACTCTATCTCGATTTGCACAGCGCGGCCACTCAGATTCGACATTGGCCGACCGAAGGTCACCGCTCTTCCTTGGCAAAATATGGCGGCGTGCTGTTGTAGTGCAGCAGGTTGTAGGGCGGGATGAGATCTGCGGGCGTCGTCGTGGTCACCAGCTCGCACGCGATGCCGTAGTGCCAGGGGTGATCCGCCAGACGGACCTCGCGGCCGACGTAGTTCATCTTATTTCCCCAGGCACGGCCGGTGCCGGCCAGATCAAAGCGGTCGATTTTCTGCTGCGAGCGGTCGTAAGAAACCTCGCCGAGGAGCCGCAGCTCGCAGCCGCGCGTCTCCGGCTTGTCGCGCGACTCGTCGCCAAAATCCTTGCCGAGCCTGGCATAGCCATCGACGCGCAGCAGCACCTGCCGCTCGTCGGCTTTCTCCACGGTGAGCGTGAGCGTACTCTCGCGCAGCGGCACTGAGTTGACGCTCCCTTCCATGTAGTCGATGCCGACGGTGCTGTAGAACCGCTTCTGGATTGCCGGTGAGGCCTCGACCTTGACGCCCGGTTTCGGATCGGCCGGGATCAGCGATTTCCATTCCGCCTCGGTCAGCCAGAGCAGGTCGCTCTGCGTCTCGGCCATCCAGCGATCGGGGTTTTCCTTGTAGTAGTATTCGTCCGAGCGGACGAAGCGCCTCTGGCCATCGCGCTTCATGTAGGTGCAGTAGCCGCGGAGGACCAGGCCACCAGCCGGCGGCTGCGGGACCGGCCGCTGCGGCGGTTTGGCCAGCGACGGGTCGGGCAGCTCCGGCGTCCGCTCATCTTTCGGCAGCCGCGAATACGCGGTCAGCGCCGGCGCCAATTCCTTTTCCCGCAGCCGCAGGTCCTGCTTGGCGATCACATCGCCGCCGGCCGTCACGACCACCACGTGATTGCCGCCGGCGCCGACGCGCTGGCAGAACTCCACTTCCTGCGAATTGCCGCGGAAGTAAGTGTCGAGGGCCAGTGGGATGAAATGCTCTTGGACGTACTTCGGCTCGACCGAGGTCCCGGTGAACCACCGGGCCCGGTTCGCTGTGCAGGCCCCTCACGTCCGCGATAGCGGACTGCCGTCGGCCGCCGTGAAGATGACGATCGGCTTGTCCTCGGCAATCGCGCGGCGGCGGGCCTCGGTGACGCTGGTCAGCCAGGGGATCTCGCGCCAGGGGCTTTCGCCAGGTTGCGGTTTGATCTCGGAGAGCAGCCGCGGCAGGTCGCTCCTGGAAATGTCCGGGATTGCTTCTTGTCCGCGCGCCAGCGGCAGAGCGATGAACAGAAGCAGGGCAATGACGAGCTGTCGTCCTGGCCACTTAAAGCCCTCACCCGGCCTTCGGCCACCCTCTCCCGGTGGGAGAGGGATTTTGGTGGGGGCGGCGACAGCGAATCGTGCATTCATGAGGTCGTCCTCGGAGGTTTCCCGTCGTCGGTGAAGAAGGTTCCTTCTTTCAGACTAAGCATGGTCTGGATGGCGATGTGCAGCGTGAGCCCAAACAGCAGGAATCGCCAACCGGTGCGATAAGGTTCGTCAGCGTAAAGCGATAAATGCACCAAGGCGAAATAGACCGCGGCCACCACGGTGACTCCCAGCAGCCAGCGGATGCTGAATTGGGGCTTCATACCGGCAATTGTAACCGGCGGAATCGCTGCCAACACTGTCTTGTTGCCGCCGGCGTGTTTTTCACAGCCCCACGCTAATCCACTCGCCCGCCGGCACGACGGCCTCCGGCGCGCAAGGCCAGGCCGCAGCCGAATCGTTCAGCCGCGGAGCGCGCGGACTACTGTGCGCCTCTGCCGCCAGCGTCTCCACATACTCGCACGCATCCTCGACAGAATCCGCGTGCCGGATCAAGTAATTCTGCACCGCGGACATCGCCAGTTGCTCGTCCGGCAGCGCAGCGGCAAATGTCTCCGCCAGCGAGGCGTCCGCCTGCGGAAAGAATCGCCGGAAAATCCGCCGCAATTGATCCCGGTCGGCATACGACACTTCCAACTTGCGATCGATGCGGCCCGGACGGACCAGCGCCTGGTCGAGCTTCTCGATGTGGTTTGTCGTGGCAAACAGCAACCGTCCCTCGCCGGCGGCCACGCCGTCGATAGCATTCAAGAGGCCGCTGAAGCTCAGCTTGCTCGTCTTGTCCGGCTCCGCGCCGCGGCCGGCAAAGGCGCAGTCGATGTCCTCGATCAGCACGACCGCATTGATCGGCACCTCGGCCAGGAGGTCCGCGAGCTGCGCATCGTCGAGCGAGCCATTGGCCAGGCTGAGAATGGCGATGTCCATTTGCAGCGCGGACGCCACCGCGATTACGGCGCTGCTCTTGC
>Ga0075418_10010030_pt1 | contig 10613 bp, 7 predicted proteins | sample SoiMetdeltSBSDD2_FD_81776 | JGI IMG/M metagenome (GOLD analysis project Ga0075418, IMG submission 81776) | Bulk soil microbial communities from a Populus tree surrounding site in Tennessee, USA - Soil MetaG P. deltoides SBSDD2 | ecosystem: Environmental > Terrestrial > Soil > Tree plantation...
AGTCCGAGTCTGCAGGCGGCAACCATTCGCGCCGGAATGGAGCGGCTCGGGCTGACCGCGATCGGAGGGGCTGCGACCAAGAACGACGGTCGCCCGGCAGAAACCGCCCAGACCGTCGATCCTCCACACACACACGGGGCTGACCAGCAGAGAGACAGAGCGGCTGCGAATCGGCCAAGCGACCACCTGGGCGACGCGTCGGCACGGTCCGCGCCTCCCACGCTGCCATCGCCTTGCGGGGACCACGCCGAGGGTGCCGCGGATCTCGTCCTCGGGCCGACGGCGGACGGTGGCTACTGGGCCATCGGTTTGCGGCGTCCCTGCCCAGGGCTGCTACACAACATCGCCTGGAGCAGTACACACACGTTCGACGACACCGTGAGAAGAGCCACGTCATTCGGTCTGCGCACGGCACTGCTGCCGCTGTGGACCGACGTCGATCGACCCGAGGACCTGCGTGAGCTGGCACGCCAGATCCGTATGCTGCGCCAAGGCGGTGAGGGACAAACCGCCCGGTACAGCGAGCGGTTCCTGTCCGAAGTCGGCCTCCACCCCGCCTGAGCGCTCACTCACAACCTCTTGTGCGCCCAGTTGCCGCGGCGGAACCAGAGCATGGCGAGGATGCCTCGCAGGCACGCCGTGAGCGACAACAACCACCCGATGCCGATGATGCCAGCGCCGGCAACGTGCACGAGCCACAACACGATGGGCACGCGCAGCACGTTGATGGGAACGCTGATGAGCATGGGCGGGAGCGTGTCGCCGGCGCCGGCGAAGGAGTTCTCCAGCACGATCTCCACCGCCGTCAGACCGTGACAGAGACCGAGAATCCGGGTGTAGGTCGTGCCCAGCTCGAGGACCACCGGGTCGCTGGTGAACAGAGCGAGCACTTGCCGCGGCCAGACGATGATCGCGGCGCCCACGACGGTACCGTAGATCCCGAGCCACAGCGCCGATCGCCACGCCGCCCGGGCCGCTCGTTCGGGGGCGCCGGCTCCCAGGTTCTGCCCCACCACCGCGGCCGTGGCCGCCGAGAAGCCGGAGCTGACCAGGTACGTGAGCGCCTCGGTGCGGTTGCCGAGACCGAGAATGGTGAGCTCCGCCGTCCCGAGTCGCGCCGCCACACCGGAGAGGAAGAGATAGATGAGCGAAAAGAGCGAGCCGATCGCCATGGTCGGCACACCGACCCGGAGAATCCGCCGCGCCAGCGCCCAGTCGATGCGGAGCAGGGCGGCGCGCACGAAAGGGAAGCTGCGATCGCCCGCGAAGGCCCGGGTGGCGAAAATGGTCGCCGCGAGCACCTGGGCCAAGAGCGTGGCGAGCGCCGCGCCCATGACCTCGAGACGCGGGAACGGCCCGATTCCGAAGATGAGGAGCGGCGCGAGAATACCGTTGAACAGCACCATGGCGCCCATGACCAGGAGCGGTGTTCGTGTGTTGCCCGCGGCACGCATGATGGACTCGCTGTTGACCACAGTGAACGAGAGCGGCGCGGCGAGGAAGAGGATGCGCACGTAGACGATGCCGGGCTCGCGCACCTCCGGCGTCGTGCCGAGAAGGAGGAAGAGCCGCGGTGCCACCCACCAGAACGCGGCGCCGAGCACCGCCCCGAGGAGAACGCCGAGCAGGAGTCCTTGCGCCGCCGCGGTTCCCGCCTGCTCGCGCTCGCCGGCGCCCATGTGCCGCGCCACGTGCGCCAGGATTCCCGCCGCGGTGAGCAACGTCGCTGCTTGCAGGATCCAGGAGGTGAAGAAGCCCGTGTTCACCGCCGCCGTGGCCGCCGCACCCAGGCGGCCCACCCAGAAAACGTCCACCAGGGCGAGGGCGGCAAACAGCGCCTTGGCCAGGATCGCCGGCCCTGCCAAACGCAGGAGGACCCGATCCAGCGGCCCGTGCACGATCTCGTTGCGCGGCTCGATGCTCCACGCCGCGGGCTCGGGATGTTCATCCGAGGGAAAGGTGAGGCGTGTCGAGCGCAGCTTTTCGTCCGGCATCGGGGCGCGCCCGCTCCTCTCCGTGAGAATGAGACGAACAGGCTAGCAGAAGCGCCGCTCACCCGATGCCGATTTGCGCCAGGAGCTCCTTGAATGCCTGCGCATTGGCGGGTGCCTTGCCGGCATGACAGTTGTTGAAGAAGACATAGGTCGTGCGCGTTTCCAGCACCAGCTGGCGGATGCGCGCCACCCATTCGCGCAGCTCGTCTTCGCTGTAGAGATAATCGTAGCGGTCTCCCCTCTCGGGCCCGGAGTCGAACCAGGTTTGTGCGTTGCGCCCGTGCAGCCTCACGTAGCCCACCTCCGTCGTCGCCCGCACCAGTGGCGGCACGAGACCCGGGAGCTGCGGCTCGTCCACGCACACGTACCCCGCCTCCAGCTGGCGCAACCAGGGGAAGACCGGCTCCACCGCCCAGCCTTCGTGACGAAACTCCACGAACAGAGGATGTGGCGCCAGGCGCTCGCGCATCTCCGCCAGGAAACGGCGGTTCTCCTCGGTGTTCTTGAAGCCGTAAGGGAACTGCGCCAGTAGACCGCGGAGACGCCCGGTGTCGGCGAGGGGAACGAGGGCCGCACCGAAATCACGATAGAGGGCTGGATCGCGACTCCGCTGATGCGTCATGTCGCCGTGCAGCTTGACGATGAAATGGAAGTCCGGCGGCGTGCGCTCGGCCATGCCGCCCAGGAGCTTGGCGTCAGGCACCCTGTAATAGGTGACGTTCACCTCGAGGCAATCGAAGCGCTGCACGTAGTAGGACAGCTGTTCGGCCGGTTTCGTCCCCGCCGGATAGAAGGGCCCCACCCAGTCCTTGAAGCTGTAACCGGAGGTGCCGACATGCACCTCTGCTTGCCGCACTCGGCTCTCTGCGGACTCGACTGCCGGCGTTTCGGGCATTGCTTCAGATCCCAGGTGCGTTAGCAAGCGGGCAGGTCGACGTCCAGGCCGGCTGTCCCACACATCCGCGCTAGATCTGCTTGGTCAGCTCGACGAAGCGCGCGTAGGGAATCGCTGTCCAGGATTCGGCCTGCAGCGCGCCTCGGCAAAGAGAGATCATCGACACCTTCGCTGCCGTCTCCGCGTCCGGGGCCTCGAAGATGTCCATGAAATCGTAGGGGCCGAGGAGGGCGTAGTGATCGATCCAGCGGATGCCCGGGCACTTCTGGTCGATCTCGTCCTTCCACTCCCGTCCGATCTTCTCGCGCTTCTTCATGTCCCGCGTCACTTCCGGAGACAGCTTGGTCATGAGGACGAACGTCGGCATGACTCCTCCAAGGGCTTATCGCCATCGGACTGCGGCATGCGCCACGTCGCGATTATTCCGCACCGGCCCTACGAGTGCAACGCCACGCCGATCAACCGTCGCGACCCACTTCGGGCGGGCGGAAGGTGGGAAACTCACTGCCCCGCCGCGGGCGCTCACCCGCCTCCAGAGAGCGGGCGAGGCCGATGGCGTGCTCGCCGTACTTGGAGCGGATGCGATCCACCACGGGGCTCTTTTTCTCGGCACCGGCGGCGAAGTCGAAACGCAGCTGCCTGGCCGCTCCGGTGCCCACGAGCAACTGCAGGGAAAGACCGACGAGGCGAACGCCTCGCTCCCAGAAGCGGGTCTCCTCGAGGAGCAGGCGCGCGGTAGCGAAGATCTCTTCCGCTGTGTCCACCGCCCGCGGCAACACCCGACCATGGGTGATCGTGAAGAAGCGAGGGTCGCGCAGCTTGAGCACGAGACGCCTTCCCGCCATCTCCGCTCGCCGCGCCCGGCGGGCCACTCGCTCCGCCAGACCGCACAGCAACGCCTCGACGACGCTGCGCTCGTAGACATCCTCTTCCAGCGTGTGCTCGTGGCCGATGGAGCGGGCATCGGCAGATTCCGAGGGCGTCACCACCCGCCAGCGATCGCGCCCCGAGGCGAGGTCGTGCAAGCTGACGCCGACGATTCCGAACTCGCGTTCCAGCGCCTCCACCGGCAAGTGCGCCACGTCTCCCACGGTGGTGCAGCCGAGGGCGTGGAGCCGCGCCGCGGTCTTTTCTCCGACCCCGAACAGCACCTGCAACGGCCGCGGCCAGAGTTTCTCCGGCACTTCGGCGCGGTGGAGCAGGGTGAGACCGCGCGGCTTGTCGAAAGCGGAGCACACCTTCGCCAGGTACTTGGAATCACTGATGCCGAGACTCGCGGTGAGCTGCAGCTCCGCTTCGATGCTCGCCATGATCCGTCGCCCCAAGGGGCGCACGTCGTCCTCGGTGACCACCTCCACATAAGCCTCGTCGATGCTGGCAGGCTCGACGCGAGGCGAGAAGCGTTCGAGCAACCGGTAGAGCCGCACCGCAGTGTGCACGTAGTGCGACGAGTTTCCCGGCACGAAAATCCCTTGCGGGCAGAGGCGCTGCGCTTCGTGCGTCGGCATACCGGCGCGCACCCCGAAGGCGCGCGCCTCGTACGACGCCGACGCTACCGCGCTACGCGTCCCCGGCGCTCCGCCCACGATCACGGGCTTGCCGCGCCAGTGCGGGTTGGCTAGCTGCTCGATGGAGGCGAAGTAAGCGTCCATGTCCACGTGGATCGCGTAGCGCACGTGCCTCCTTCAGGCGTCGAGGGACGCCTTGCTCAGGATCCAGGTGAAATCGCCGCTGTGGAAGCGCAGCTCGAAATAATCGTCGTTGTCCGTGAGCACCGAGAAATGCAGCCGCCGGTGCTGCCCCTCCCGGTCTTCCCATGCCCCGGTCACCTTGGCGATGCGGAAGACGCTCTGGTTCCAACGAAAACGGAACGGCAGCAGCTTCCCCCGCTCGAAGCGGGCCAGCACTTCGATGGGTTCCTGGATCGATTCGATCATGACCTTGGACCTCGCCTCTCGCCTGACCGGCGGGGGTGAGACATTGCTCGTCCGCCGCAGCCGTGCTTCGGCATCCAGGGACTGGGCGCCGCCACCAGCCTCGCTGGCGCGACGCAGGCGCTTTCCAAGGGGGAGGGCCCCGAAAATATACTGAACATATGAGCAGTAGGTCAAGAGGCCTGGACCACCTTAGGCCTCCATCACTTATGTTCTGGAGAGAACGCTGCCGAGCGGCACTCACCCGGCGCGACCTTGGTTCCCGATCGGGCTCGAAGGCATCCGAAACTGCCGCTGCACAGACCGAGCACCCCGGAGGCAGACATGAAACCGGCCCGACGCACCTTCCTGATCGGAGGCGCACACAGCGGCTTCATCGGCAAGTTCCACCCGGAATTCATCTGGAAGGGACACCCGGATTTCGGCAAACGCCAGAACCCGACGCTGGAACAGCACTTGAAAACGGCGGTCCTCGCCGCCCTGGAGAAAACCGGCGTCCCTGCCTCGGCGGTGCAAAAAGGCTACGTGGGGAACTTCACTGGCGAGCTCTTCGCCAAGCAGGGGCACCTGGGCGCCGTCGTCGCCGGCGCGCACCCGGACCTCAAGTACAAACCCTTCGCGCGACTCGAAGGCGCCTGCGCTTCGGGCGGCCTGGCGCTTCTCGCCGGTGTCGATGCGCTCTCTGCTGGCTACGACGTGGTTCTCGTCTCCGGCGTCGAAGTGCAAACCACAGTCGGCGCCGCCGAGGGCGCCGACTACCTTGCCCGCGCCGCCCATTACGCCACGCAGCGTTCCTGCGATCCGTTCACGTTCCCCTGTTTGTTCGCGCGCCGCACCAAGGCCTACCGCGCCGCCCACGGCATCACCGAGGCCGACATCGCCCAGGTCGTGGTGAAGGCCTACGCCAACGCCAACAAGAACCCGCACGCTCACATGCAGGCGGTGAAGATGAGCCTGGAGAACGCCAGTCGCGCCTCCGACAAGAACCCGGCCTTCCTAGAGAACGCCGAGTTCCGCGACTTCATGAAGATCTCCGATTGTTCCCAGGTCTCCGACGGCGCTTCCGCCCTCCTCCTCGTCTCCGAGGCGGGCCTCGCCCGCGTCGGCAAGCGCCCGAGCGATGCGGTGGAGATCGTCGCCTACGGTCACGCCACCGCGCCTCTCGACGAGGTGACCGATCCCCTCGAGCTCGCCACCACGCGCGTTGCTGTCCAAGAGGCGTACCGCGACGCCGGCATCGGGCCGAAGGACGTGGGCGTCGCCGAGGTGCACGACTGCTTCAGCGTCACCGAACTCTTGATGTACGAGGCCCTGGATTTCGCCCCCAAGGGCCGTGCCATCGACCTGGTCAAAGACGGGACCACGACCCTCACGGGCCGCCTACCGGTCAACACCGGCGGCGGACTGCTCGCCTTCGGCCACCCTGTGGGCGCCACCGGCGTCAAGCAGGCGGTCGAGATCTTCAAGCAGCAGAAGGGTCGGGCCGGCGACTACCAGATGGCGCAGCGGCCGCTCTGGGGTGTCGCCGCCAACATGGGCGGCGACGACCGCACCTCCGTCGTCACGGTGTACCGCAACATCTCCTGAGGCAGGGTCCTGCACCCTGCCGCAGTCCTGCTCCCTCGCCCCAAACTTGCCGCGGTGCGGCCGCCGCGGCCCCTCGCGCGGCACACCTTCTGACCCGAGCCCGATGCGCTATATTCTCTGGGCCCTGACCCGAGAGGTGGAGCGAAGCGGGCGACGCGCTTCCCGCGCGCCGCGCTCGCCTGCGCCCACAGCGGGTCTGCGAGGCTCGAGACTCACTCCACACCTTGCACGCCAGCGCGAAAGGACACGCATGCTGCGCTTCCTCCTCCCCGCGTTCGTTCCCGCCTCGCTCGCCCTCGCGCTCGCCGCGCCAGCGCCGGCGCAGGATGCCCCCGCTGCCACAGCGAAGGAGGCGAAGAAGTGGGACGTGATGAACCCGCCGGGACCGAAGGTGGAGGTGGCGATCGACACCGACGAAGGCACCTGGATGAGCGTGGACGTGAGCCCCGACGGCAAGCAGATCGTCTTCGACCTCCTGGGTGACATCTATGTCATCCCCAGCACCGGTGGCGAAGCCAAGGCTCTCACCAGCGGCATCGCTTGGGACGAGCAGGCGCGCTTCAGCCCTGACGGCGCGCGCATCGCCTTCACCAGCGACCGCGGCGGCGGCGACAACATCTGGGTCATGCCCCGCGAGGGCGGCGAGCCGAAGGCGGTCACCCAGGAAACCTTCCGCCTGCTCAACAGCCCCACCTGGACGCCGGACGGCGAGTACATCGCCGCGCGCAAGCACTTCACCTCGACGCGCTCTGCCGGCGCCGGCGAGATCTGGCTCTACCACCGTTCCGGTGGCGAAGGCGTGCAGATGACGGAGAAACCCAACGAGCAGAAAGATCTCGGCGAACCCGCCTTCTCCCCCGACGGCCGCTACCTCTACTACAGCCAAGACGCGACGCCGGGCTCGCGCTTCGAGTACAACAAGGATCCGAACACGCAGATCTACGTCATCAAACGCCTCGATCGTCGCGATGGCCGCACCATCGTCTTCGTGAGCGGTCCGGGCGGCGCCATCCGTCCGACGCCTTCGCCCGACGGCAAGAAGCTGGCCTTCATTCGCCGCGTGCGTGGCAAGACCGTCCTCCTCCTGGCCGACGTCGACTCGGGCCACGAGCGCGCTCTCTTCGACGGCCTCGACCGCGACCTGCAGGAAACCTGGGCGATCCACGGCGTTTATCCCGGCCTGGCCTGGACGCCGGACAGCCGCGCCCTCGTCTTCTGGTGCGGCGGCAAGTTCCACCGGCTCGAGGTCGCGAGCGGCTCGGCCACCGTGATCCCCTTCCACGTGCGCGACTCGCGCACCCTGGTGGAAGCGGTGCATTCCTCTCGCGAGGTCGCCCCGGCGCGCTTCCACACCAAGATGCTGCGCTGGGTGCAGGTATCGCCACGGGGCGACAACGTCGTCTACCAGGCGCTCGGGCATCTCTACATCCGCGCCCTTCCCGACGGCAAGCCGCGCCGCCTGACGAGCCAGAACGATCACTTCGAGTTCTATCCGTCCTGGTCGCGGGACGGAAAATCCATCGTCTACGTCAGCTGGGACGACGACGAGCTCGGTGCGGTGCGCGTCGTCTCCGCCCGTGGCGGCGACGGCCGCAAGGTGACGCCCCATCCGGGCCACTTCGTCGAGCCCGTCTTCTCCCCCGACGGTCGTCGCATCGTCTACCGCGCGGTGCAGGGTGGCTCGCTGCGTTCGCCCGAGTGGTCCCACGAACCGGGTATCTACTGGGTCCCGGCGGCGGGAGGAACGCCGCAACTCGTGACCCTCGACGGTTTCACGCCGCACTTCGGCGCCGCCAACGACCGCGTCTATCTGGTGGAGGTGAAGGGGGACGACGACGACAAGCGCGAACTCGTCAGCGTCGAGCTCGACGGCAGCGACCGCCGCGAGCACCTGAAGGGCGTCTACTTCACCGCCATGCGTGTTTCTCCCGACGACCGCTGGGTGGCCTTCGAGGAGGGTTATCGCACCTACATCGCGCCCTTCGTACCCGCCGGCAAGACCATCGAGATCGGCCCGAAGATGAAGAACCTTCCGGCCACGCGGGTGTCACGCAACGCCGGCGAGTCGCTGCACTGGTCGGGGGATGCGAAGAAGCTTTACTGGTCGCTCGGCCCCGAGCTCTTCGAGCGCGACCTCGTCCAGGCATTCACCTTCGTACCCGGCGCCCCGGAGAAGCTGCCCGAGCTGCCAGAGCACGGGCGCGACCTCGGCTTCGAGGTCGCGAGCGACGCGCCGCAGGGCAAGGTCGCCTTCACCGGCGCCCGGCTCGTGACCATGCGGGGCGACGAGGGCATCACCGACGGCGTCCTCCTCGTGGAGGGCAACCGCATCGTCGCCGTCGGCCCCAGCGCCGCGGTTCAGGTCCCCTCGGACGCCTTCGTCGTCGACGTGGCGGGCAACACCATCGTGCCGGGTTTCGTGGACGTCCACTGGCATGGGCCCATGGGACAGGATCAGATCATCCCGGAGCAGAGCTGGGTCGACTACGCCGCCCTCGCCTTCGGGGTCACCACACTGCATGATCCTTCGAACGACACCGGCGAGATCTTCGCCGCCAGCGAGCTCGCCCGCGCCGGCTCTATCGTGGCACCGCGTATCTTCTCCACCGGCACCATCCTGTACGGCGCCAAGTACGACTTCAAAGCGGAGATCGACAGCCTGCCCGATGCGCGGGCTCACCTCGAACGCCTGCGCGCCGCGGGCGCCTTCAGCGTCAAGAGCTACAACCAGCCGCGGCGCGACCAGCGCCAGCAGGTGCTGGCGGCGGCCCGCGAGCTGGGCATGCTCGTCGTCCCCGAGGGCGGCTCGCTCTTCCAGCACAACATGAACATGATCGTGGACGGGCACACCGGAATCGAGCACTCCATCCCGCTCGGGAAGGTGTACAAGGACGTGGTGCAGCTCTGGAGCGGGAGCCATGTCGCTTACACGCCCACTCTCATCGTCGGCTACGGCGGTTTGTTCGGTGAGAACTACTGGTATGGTAAGACCGATGTGTGGGCGAACCCGCGTCTCGCCAGCTTCGTGCCCCGCCGCTTGCTCGACGCCCGCGCCCGCCGCCCCGTCGTCGCGCCGCCCGAGGAGTACGGCCACATGGCCAACGCCGCAGTGGCCAAGCGTCTCCTCGACGCCGGCGTCCAGGTGCAGCTCGGTGCCCATGGCCAGCGCGAGGGTCTCGGCGCTCACTGGGAAATGTGGATGTTCGTCCAGGGCGGCATGACGCCCCTGGAAGCACTGCGCTGCGGCACGCTCCACGGCGCCCGCTACCTGGGCATGGATCGCGACATCGGCTCCCTCGAGGTGGGCAAGCTGGCGGACTTCGTCGTCCTGGAGAGGAATCCCCTCGAAGACATCCGCAACACCGACAGCGCCCGCTACACCGTGTTGAACGGCCGCGTCTACGACGCGCACACCATGGACGAGCTCGGCCGGCGCCCGCGCAAGCGCCATTCCTTCTATTTCGAGCGCACCGAGACGTCGGCGAGCCTGGAGACGTTGCTCCAGGACCAACATCGCTGCGCCGGTTGCCGGATGGAGCCGTGATGCGGAACTTCGCCCTGCAATGCTGGAGCGCCGTCCTCGGCGCCATCGTCCTCGCCCTCTTGCCCGCGCCGGCGCTCACCTCGAAGGCGGTGCCACGCGTCGCTACCTTCTCCATCGTCGGCCACGACCCCGAAACCGGCGACCTCGGCATCGCGGTGCAATCCAAGTTCTTCGCTGTCGGTTCCGTGGTGCCCTGGGCACGAGCCGGTGTCGGCGCCATCGCCACCCAGTCTTTCGCCAACACGACCTACGGTCCTCGTGGTCTCGAGCTGCTTGGCCGCGGCCTCGAGCCGCAAGCAGTGTTGGATTCCCTCGTCGCCGGCGACGCGCAGCGCGACCAGCGTCAGGTCGGCATCGTCGACGCCCGCGGCCGGAGCGTGGCGTACACCGGCAAGAGCTGCTCGGTGTGGGCCGGGCACGTGAGCGGCGACCACTTCACCGCCCAAGGCAACATCCTGGTGGGGAAGGAAACGGTGGAAGCCATGGCTGCCGCCTTCCGCAGCACACCGGGATCGCTGGGTGACAAGTTGATGCGGGCCCTCGAAGAAGGGCAGAAGGCGGGCGGCGATTCACGCGGCCAGCAGTCGGCGGCCCTCCTCATCGTCCGCGCCGGCGCGGGCTACGGCGGTTACAACGACCGCTACTGCGACCTGCGCGTC
>Ga0075418_10010031_pt1 | contig 10612 bp, 10 predicted proteins | sample SoiMetdeltSBSDD2_FD_81776 | JGI IMG/M metagenome (GOLD analysis project Ga0075418, IMG submission 81776) | Bulk soil microbial communities from a Populus tree surrounding site in Tennessee, USA - Soil MetaG P. deltoides SBSDD2 | ecosystem: Environmental > Terrestrial > Soil > Tree plantation...
ATCTGGAACTGGGTCAAGGCCAACGACCCCACCGGAGACGTGTTCGGCGGTCAGCAGCTCACCTGGCTGTTCTCCTCGGCCTTCCTTCGCAACCAACAGGCGGTGCAGGAGACGGTCGCATTGCTCGCAAGCAACCCGAACCCGATCGACCCCGAGGCCTACGGTCGCCAGGCTCAGGCCTACCTGCAATTCGACGCCCTCGATCGGCTCGGCGGCATCAAGGCTCCCACCCTGGTCATCGTCGGTGAGCAGGACCTGCTGACGCCGCCGTGGGTCGCACGCGAGGTGGCCGAGGGGATCCCCAGCGCCCGGTTCGAGATCGTCACAGGCGACGGTTCATCACATGTGATGCCGCTGGAGCGCCCGGACGACTTCAATCAACTGGTCATGAACTTCCTCGCAGGGTGATTTGCCCGGTGGAGGCCGCGATCCTCGCTGGCCTCCACCGCTCCTGACCGTCCACGGGGGAGTGCGTTCCGACCCGTCGAGATGGCATACCTTCGACTCGGCGCTAGCAGGACCAGGTGACCTGGTCTTGGCCAGGATGGGAGCGTCCGCCTCACAGACGAACGCGAGGGAGGGCGGCGATGGACCAGCAGCAGCTCGACAAGGTCCGCGACTGGAGGGGTTTCATCGCCGCTCTCGACCAGAGTGGGGGTAGCACGCCCGAGGCGCTGCGGCTCTACGGGGTGAGCGAGGACCGATACGCCGACGAGACCGCGATGTTCGATCGCATCCACGAGATGCGGACCCGGATCATCACCAGTCCGAGCTTCGGGGGCGATCGGATCGTGGGAGCGATCCTGTTCGAGATGACGATGGACCGCCAGATCGACGGGCGGGACAGCGGGGACTACCTCTGGTCGGTGAAGCAGGTCGTCCCGTTCCTGAAGGTCGACAAGGGGCTCGCCGAGGAAGTCGACGGTGTCCAACTCATGAAGCCGATCGGCGATCTCGACGGCTTGCTCGAGCGGGGCGTCGCCAAGGGCATGTTCGGCACGAAGATGCGCTCGGTCGTGAAGCTGGCCGACCCCAAGGGGATCGAGGCCCTCGTCGAGCAGCAGTTCGAGCTGTGTCGGACCATCCTTGCGGCTGGCCAGGTCCCCATCGTCGAGCCCGAGATCGACATCAAGTGCCCCCAGAAGGGTGCGGCCGAGGAGCTCCTCAAGGCGGCGATCGTCGCTCGCATCGATGACCTGCCCGCCGGACAGCAGGTCATGTGCAAGCTCACCCTGCCCGACGAAGACGGTTTCTATGGCGACCTCGTCACCCACCCACGGATCCTGCGTGTCGTCGCCCTGTCCGGCGGCTACTCGCGGGAGGAGGCCAATGACCGCCTCGCCCACAACCCGGGTCTCATCGCCAGCTTCTCGAGGGCCCTGACCGAGGGCCTCACGGCGCAGCAGAGCGACGAGGAGTTCGACACGGTGCTCGACGCCTCGATCAAGAGCATCTACGACGCGTCCATCACCTAGACGACGAAGGTGTCGCGTGGTCGCTCCGGCACCCGGTCGGTCAGCCGGCTCCAGACGGATCCGCAGAGGCGGGAACGGTGAGCGCTGCCCGGGCGAGTTCGACGACTTCAGGTGGGGCCTTGGAGGGGGAGCCGGCATCGAAGGGCGGCTGGGGGTCGTATTCGATAGCCAGTTGCACGGTCTGAGCGACCGCCGGACCGTACATGCGGTCGAGCAGCGTGAGTGCCATGTCGAGGCCACTCGAAACGCCGGCGGCGGTGATGACCCTTCCCCGCTCGACCACGCGTTCCTCGGTGTAGCGGGCGCCGAGCCGGTCGAGCTGGTCGGCTCGTGCCCAGTGCGTCGTGGCGTCGACTCCATCGAGGATCCCTGCGGCAGCCAGGTAGAGCGAACCAGTGCACACGCTCGTGGTCCACGTGGTGGTGGGGTGGACCTGGCGGAGCCAGTGCACGACCCGATCGTCCCAGTCGGCGAACAGCTCGCCGGGGACGACTACGACATCAGGGGCGGTGATCTGCGCGAACGTCGCCGCCGCGATCAGCGGGCAGCGCTGTGTGTGGTCCATCACCGGTCCGGCCTCCCCGGCCACGAACATCACCTCATGCCCAGGCACGTCGGCGAGTACCTGGAACGGCCCGACGATGTCGAGGGCGGTGAACCTGGGATAGAGGACGAGCGCGATCTGCATCGGGTCAGGACACCTCCTTGTCCGCAACGGCGAAGCTGAACATCATCCCGGCCTGGTTGTGTTCGGCGATGTGGCAGTGAGCCATCCAGAGGCCGGGGTTGGTGACGTCGAGGAGGATGTCGACCGTCTCACCGGCGCGGACCAGTACCGTGTCCTTCCACACCAGGTTGGCCTCAGTGTTGCCGTCGCGCGCGAGGACGAGGAAGCGCCCGGCGCCGTGGACATGGAACGGGTGGTGCATGGGGTGGTCCTGCTCCATGTCGTTGACCAGGCGGATCTTCACCCGGTCACCGACGTGGAACCCCCAGTCGATCTCCCAGTTCTCCTTCCCGGTGTCGCGGTCGACCAGCTTCCAGACCATGTTGCTGGCATCCGACGCCCGGTTGATCTCCGGCATCAGATCCTCCCACTCCAGGCCGTCGGCCGTGTCGTGGGCATGGCCGTGGGCATGGGAGTGATCTGCGTCGGCGACCGCGCCGGCGCTGGTGGGGATGAGCTTCATCCCGCAGGTGGGGCAGGTGCCCGGCTCGGCGCTGACGATCTCGGGATGCATCGGGCACGTCCACGACGATGCGGTTGTGGCCTGGTCGCCGTAGAGGAGTGGCATCAGCGACTCGAACGCCAGTGTCTTGTCCGGCGGTCGGTGGAGCTCGGTGTCGATCCTTGTTCGTTCGGCCGCCAGCTCGGGGTCGGTCCGGAGCAGAGCGAACTCGCGGGAGAACGCCTGCTCGATCGGCTCGTCGCTGACGTGGATGGTGCCGAGCTCATAGGTGTGGCCTGGTGTGCGGTGCTCCAGCCGGACCGAGCCGGGTGTGTCGAACAGCACGTCGATGACCGCTCGCTCGGAGGGCGCGAGCAGGACCTCCTCGATGAAGGTCTCGTGCTCGTAGCGCCCGCTGTCGGCGCCCACCAGCTTCATGCGGGCTCCCGGCAACGCGACGTTGAAGATCCGGGTGTTGGCGGTGTCGGTCAGGTAGAGGCGCACGACCTCACCGACACGGGCCTCGAGCTCGAACCGGGCCTCGCCACCCGTGAGCATGATGTTGCCGAATCGACCCATCGCGACGTGGGTGGGGCCGGCGTGATGGAACGGTGCGACCTGGCCCTCCTCGATGAGGATGTCGTCGAGGGTGATGACGACCTCCCGGTGCACCGGGGGCCAGTAGTCCTCCTCGGCCGGGACCACCACGATGTTCCCGTAGAGGCCCATGTCCAGCCCGTAGTCCTCACGGATGTGCGGGTGGTACCAGTACAGACCGGCGTCGGGGAAGCGGAGGCGGTACGTGAATTCACCGCCCAGCGGGATCGGCGCCTGGGTCTCGTACGGCACGCCGTCGTAGGCGTTGTCCAGGCGCAGCCCGTGCCAGTGGACGGTGGCATCGACATCGGCATCGTTCCGTACGCGCACGCTGATCTCGGCGCTCTGAGGAACCCGCAGCGTCGGCCCCGGGACTGAGCCGTTGTACGCCAGCATCCGGACCCGGTCGTCGCCGATCGTCTTGACGACCGGCGCGATGCGCAGGTCGAAGGTGTCCCCGTCAGCGAGCTCGACGAGCGCCGGCGCCACCCAGTCCTGCAGATTCGCCGTGTCGGAGGAGAAGGTGGCCGCCGGCGCAGCCGCCTCGTCGCGTGTCTCGTCGTTCATGGCCCCCTCCTTCAGGTATCGGTGGCTAGCGCATCGAGTCGAGGACGGCGCGAAGGTCGTCGGGCACAGGCATGGGCTGGAACGCGCTCACATCGGCCCCGCCGGTGTTCCCAACCGGGTAGCGCCCGGTCCACGAGCCCGGGCCCGCCACGACGAGCCGCAGCACCTGCCCGACGATCTCGTGAGGCCGGCGTCGCCGCAACGCGCATCCGAGCATCGCCACGGTATCTCCGGCTAGGTCCCCGGACCGGTTGATCGATCGAGTTCTCTGGCTATTGGGTGCCTTGCCAGGCGTAGGCCAGCACGATGCCCATCACGTCCTGATGTGGTTCTGAGTTGTCGTAGCGGGAGATCACCGAGAACTGCTGGCCGGCTTCGAACCGCTTGTGCACGGGACAGGTGGTGATCGAGCCTGGAGCGTCGTGGGGATGGGTGTGCTCGTAGTGCGCGGTCATGGTGCAGGCATCGCCGGTGGCGTTGTTGCGGATGGTGATGTCGATGCCACCGCCGTGGAGGTGACCTCCGGCCCCGGTGATGTAGCCGCCCCAGGGGGCGTTCCAGTTCCGGGTGGTGGTGTGCACGCTTCCGGGTCCGCCGTTGCCGGGGACGTCGTACTCGGAGTCACCGCAGCCGTCGACATCGAGGAAGAACGGCGTGACGCCGCGGGTGTTCTGGGCGGTGGCGCCGGGCTGGTAGCCGACCCTGTATTGGATGTACACCTGCTGCGGCGTCGTGCTGGTGTTCATGATGTGCCACAGGGCGTTCCACTGCTCGTTGGCGCCGACCATGTAGGCGTAGGGGTCGGGCAGCGACATCGGTGTGCGCTCACTACCGGAACCGGCGAAGCGCTCCGAGAAGTTGGGGCAGAACGGCGTGGTCCGCGCCGGGTTCATCAGCAGCACGTGGTGCAGGTGCACCGCACTGTGCGGGAGCGGGTTCCCCGCCGCGTCGACGAGATCGAACGCGATCGTCTTCATGCCGAAGGCCCCTGACGGCCGGGGCACGTTGGACCGCGACGTGTTGCTCTCCGAACCGGCCTGGCCTTCGGGAGCGAGGTTGAACGGCCCGATCCTGAAGGTCCCTTGCACGATCGCGCCGCCTCCGGGCGGGGCGTTCCGGATCGGGTCGCAACCCGAGGCGACGACCAGGACTGCTGCGGCAACCCCAGCTGCCGCGAGCTGGCGGAAGCGGACTCGTACCATGACGTCTCCCCCCTCTTCGGCCCCCCCGTGGAGCGGGTAAGAGTGCTGAAAGGAACCTAGACGTTCCCGGCCAGGAGCGCTCGGTCGTGATGGTTCTCCGGCGTGCGGCCACGCCGCATACCGCCGGCACCGTAGCCGTCCTCGGTTCGAACCGATCCCACCACCCCGCCCTAATGGTTGCATGGTCGAACCAAATAGTTGTATGGTCGAACCATGTCCGGCGAAGACCGGCTCGCGAGTGAGCTACAGCATCGGGTCGTGGCGTTCGTCCGTGCGTTCGGGTTGCATCAGCCAGACGAGACGCCCTGTGGGGCGCGCGTGTCGGTGTCCGAGGCGCATGCGTTGACGGTTCTCGCCGAGGCAGGCGCCATCTCGCAGGTCGAGCTGGGCAAGCACCTGGGCCTGACAAAGTCCACCGTCAGCCGGCTCGTCGATCAACTCACAGAACGCGGGTGGGCGACCCGCCATCCGGGCGACAACGATGCCCGACAGCGCCTCGTCGAGCTCACGTCGCAAGGCCGAGCAACCGCTGGTCAGGTCGCACAGCTTCGGGCTGAGCGCATGGTCCGGCTGCTCGACCGCATACCCCGAGCCGACCGGGCCGCTGTCCTGGCCGCGCTCGACGCCCTCGTGGAGGCCGCCCGTGAGCCCTGACGTACGTCAATGTCCGACCAGTCGAGCACTCTTGTTCCTGCTGGTCGGAGTAACCGGGTTGGCCGCGTGTGGAGGAGACGGCCAGTCGAACCGGCAGGCCGACGTCGCAGAGCGGGGCGCCGAGGTGATGCCCTTCGACCTCGACGCCACCAGCCATCGCTTCGAGCCCACCGAGATTGGGCTCGTCGAGACCGTCGTCGCCGACGATCCGGCCGACGACGACCAGATCACGCTGGTCCGACAGCACCTGACCAGCGAGGCCGAGCGGTTCGGACGCGGCGACTATGGCGATCCCGCTGCGATCCACGGTGATGACATGCCGGGCCTGGCTGACCTCGAGGCCGGCGCCGACGCCATCACCGTCAGCTACGACGCCCTGTCCGCCGGCGCCCGTCTGACCTTCACCACCGATCGGCCCGAACTGGTCGACGCCCTGCACCGATGGGGCGAGGCGCAGGTGAGCGATCACGGCCAGCACGCCGAGCCCACCTGAGGCCGGACCCCAAGGCCAAGGCCTGGCCGCAGGTCGGTCCAGGGCGAGGTCGACTCGGCGCAGACGCTGGGCGTCGAGAGCGATCACCATGGTGGAGGCGCCCTAGCCGGCCGCTGGGGCGGTCGCGGGAGCGGCGGCGTTCCGTTGCCGGTAGAGCCGCACGCCTATGGCCTGGCCGGCCACGACGGCGATCAGGGCGATGCCGAGCAGCAACCCGATCACCGGCCGGGAACGGCCGAACCTCCTACCAGGACCCTCAGACGCTACGAGCCAATCCCGCAACGCCCGAAGCCAGCCTCCATCAAGTCGATGTGCGCTTGGATGCTCTCCTGTCGGCGGGTCCTGAGTCGATGCCGATGCGAGGCCGGCCCAAAGGTCGATACGGCGGCAACCTGAATGGATCGGCGACGACTGGACGTCCACTACCGAACGCACCGGAAGAGGCCCGGGGTGCTCTGGCCCCGGGCCTCTGGTGGTCGGTCAGGAGATCGCGGTCCCTGTGGGTGTCCCGCTAGCGGGCGAGATGGCGTGGGCGCCAGAACTTGCGAGCGCTGACGACCAGGCCGGTGCCGATGACCAGCAGCCCGAGCCCGATGCCCACCAACGGGAGCGTGCTGTTGCTGCCTGTGCGCGGAAGCTGACCGTTCGACGAGACGGCGCTGGACGGCGGGCTGGTCGACGGCGAGGTGGTGGGCGCCATCGAGGTTGACGTCGTCGAACTGCTGCTGGTGGTCGGCGTCGAGGTGGACGTGGTCGATGATGTGGAGCTGGTCGTCGACGAGGGAGTTGTGGTGCCAGGGTGCTCGTCGTCCCAGCAGAACGAGATCGACTTGATCTTGTTGGTGTTCCACTCATGCCACGGCGGCGTCCCGAGGTCGACGTCGGACGTCACCTCGTGGTCGTAGAGGTAGAAGTACGAGTTGTTCTCGATGCTCGTGTCGCGACCCTGGACATAGATGGCGTCGATCCCGACCGTCGAGCTCCACTCGAAGGTCTTGCCCTGATGGACCTCGACAGTCACCGTGGCATCGTCAGAGGTGTCGTCGGGCGTGCCGCGGTCGCTCAGCGTCAGGGTGTCGGTGTGGTCGCCGTCGGCCACGTCATCGATCACCGACTGCTGCCAGCTCTGGTCGATGCCGAACTCGTCGGCCAGATCGAGGCAACTCAGGTCCGGACCGACCGGTGTCGGTTCGACCGATGACTCGTGTGCACTTGCTGGCGAGGACAGCCCGACCACGATCCCCACCGCTCCGATCAGCATCGCAGCCACTCCTACGGGCGCGCGCCAACCACTTCTGACCTGATGCTCCATGACCTGTCTCTTCCCCTCAGCCGGGGCTGCCCGCCCCGCTCATCTACGTTGACGAGCCATGACAGCCGAAGCTTGGAACGGCACCACGGTCGAGACCCCCACGGACCTCATGGCACCCAACGTTCCAGCACTAGGCCCAGCTCGGTCCGGCATCCTGCCACCACTGAACGAGTGGCGCAAGCATCATCGAACGTGGCAATCCGTATGGACGTCCGGCCTACGTCGCGTCGTCGAGGACCTCGACGTCGAATGGCGCATGGAAGATGAGGACGAACAGGCAGGTACCGTTTCCGGCCGCCTCATGCCGCATCGGCTGGCGCGCCGGGAAATGGGCGTATGCGCCTGGGCCGATCACTGTGCCGTTGGCATCGAGCATCCCGTCGAGCACCACGATCGTGTGCGCGGCGGAGTGTCGGTGTACCCGACCCTTCACGCCGGCCGGGTACCGGACGAGATAGTGCTCCTGGCCGGACTCGGGGTCCTCGTACAGCAGCCGCAAGCCGATCGGCTGGTCGTAGACGGCCGCGGCCGCCTCACCGGGCTCGTCGAGAGCCAACGCCGCGAGATTGTCGATGATCACCGCGTTACCGAGTTCCACGGCTCGGGCCCCCTCTCCTGCAACGCCCGACGTCGAGAGCCGGCCGTCGACGTCGCTGAACAACGTGTGTACACGACTCCCGCACCGGCGGCCCGCCGTCCTCCAAGCATCGCTGTCGTCGAGGCGCCCTTCAACGGCACTTCGAGGGCCGTCGGCCCGTGGTCGAACGGGCGGCAGAATGGGTGCGTGGCTGGCTTCGCCATCATCGAAGCTCCCTCCGTGCTGGGACTGTTCCCCGGTGGCGTGGAGCAGCTTCCGGGCGTGCTTCTCGACGCCGGTCTCGCCGACGCCATCGGCGCGCGCCACGCCGGCCGTGTGGAGCCACCGCCCTACGATCCGACGCGTGATCCCGCCACAGGGATGCTCAATCCAATGACGCTGCGCGCCTACGCATACGAGCTCGCCGACGCGACCGGCAAGGTGCTCGACGCGGGCGACTTCCCGATCGTGCTCGGCGGCGACTGCTCGATCGTGCTCGGCAACCTGTTGGCGCTGCGGCGGCGAGGACGCCATGGGTTGCTCTTCATCGACGGGCATGCCGACTTCTACCAACTGGAAGCCGAGCCGAGCGGCGAGGCCGCGTCGATGGACTTGGCGTTGGCCACCGGACGAGGGCCAGCCGTCGTGACCGAGTTCGACGGGGGAAGCCCCTTGGTCTTGGATGAGGATGTCGTCCAGTTCGCGCGCCGAGATGCCGAGGAGGCCGCCGAGGCTGGCAGCCAACGGATCGAAGACACCCCGATCAGGGTGATCGACCTCGAGGACGTGCGGGATCGAGGAGTCGAGCCGTCCGCTCACGAGGCGGTGGAATGGCTGCTACGCCCGGAGCTCGACGGGTTCTGGGTACACCTCGACTGCGATGCCCTCGACGATGACGCCATGCCAGCCGTGGACTACCGGTTGCCGGGTGGACTCGGCTGGGACGAGCTCGAGACCGTGCTCCAACTCGCCCTGGAGAGCGGCGGAGCCGTCGGCCTCGAGGTCACGATCTTCAATCCGCTGCTCGACTCGGACGGCTCCATCGCACACACCCTCACGCGCTGTCTCGCTCGCAGCCTCGCCCGCCACAAGCCAACCCAGCATCCCTGACCGCCGGCTCCGACTCGCCGTCCGCCCAACCTCGTACCGCGGTAGCGACGGCACGAGCCGCTACCTGAGCTCCAAGCACAAAGGACACGACCATGCCGAAACTCCTCGTCGACTTCATCACCTCCCTCGACGGCTACGCGTCGGCGGAGGGCTGGCCTGGATGGTGGGGCCTGGAAGGACCCGAGTACCTCGCCTGGCTCGGCGAGCAACCCGAGGTCACGTACCTGATGGGAGCGAACACCTACCGACTGATGTCGGGCTTCGCCGCCGGAGAGACCCCAGCGGGAACGGAGGAGTTCACCGCCGACGAGGAGGCCTCCGTCGACGGACTCACGCAAGCGTCGAAGGTGGTGTTCTCCACGTCTCTCGAGGAGCCGCTCACCTGGGCCAACACCACGCTCGTGCGCGACGACGCGGTCGAGGTCGTCCAGGGGATGAAGGACGACGGCTCGGGCCTCCTGAGCACGATCGGCAGCGTCAGCCTGTGCCGGTCGCTGCTGCGGGCCGGACTCGTCGATCGCTTCCGGGTCGTCATGTTCCCGGTGATCACCGGCGCCACGGGCGCAGAACGCATCTACGACGGCTACCCGGACGTCGCCCTCGAGATGATCGACAGCCGCACCTTCGACGGCGGTATCCAGCTGGTCGAGTACCAGCCCCGCGTGCTCGAGCACCCACCGCTCGACCCCAACGCATGATTCGAGGAGGCAGCCGGCAGTCGGCAGAGCGCGGAACCACTTCGTAGTTGTTGCGGAACCCGGCAGAAGGCCTGGGCCGAACGAAAGGACAGGAACGATGACCGATTCGACGGCAACTGGCGGACCCAGACCGTTCCGATTCGGGGTCGTTGCCCCGCTCACAACTGACCTGCCGACCTGGCGAGACCGGGTGCGCCGAATCGCCGACAGCGGCTACTCGACGCTGCTGATGCCCGACGTCCCGCGATGGCAGCCGGCGCCTGGCCCCACGCTGGCCGTCGCGGCCGCCCTTGCCGACCTGCGCGTGGGCACCTGGGTGTATGCCTCCCCGCTGCGCCCGCCTTGGAGCACCGCGTGGGAAGCGCACTCGCTATCGGTGCTCACTGACGGTCGCTTCGAGATGGGCGTCGGCACCGGCAGGCCTGGGATCGAAGACGAGCTCCGCGAACTGGGACTGCCCGTCGTACCACCGAGCGAGCGGTTGGCCCAGGTGCGTGAGACCGTGACGGCGCTGCGAGATCTCGACGGCCCCGACCTTCACACCCCGGTGGTGATGGCCGTGCGCGGGCCGAAGGCCCGGGCGCTGGCGGCCGACCTCGCAGATTCGGTCACCTTCGCACTGATGCCGGGAGATGATCGGGTCGAGATCTCCCGGGTGGTACGCGACTTCCGCGCCATCCGAGACGTCGAACTCGCGCAGCACGTGGCGGCGATCGGCGACACGGTCGCGCCGTTCATGGCGCCTCCCGACACCAACC
>Ga0075418_10010036_pt1 | contig 10610 bp, 3 predicted proteins | sample SoiMetdeltSBSDD2_FD_81776 | JGI IMG/M metagenome (GOLD analysis project Ga0075418, IMG submission 81776) | Bulk soil microbial communities from a Populus tree surrounding site in Tennessee, USA - Soil MetaG P. deltoides SBSDD2 | ecosystem: Environmental > Terrestrial > Soil > Tree plantation...
GCTTCACGACGGGGGCATCGTCGGCCAGGTCCTGCGCCTTGACGTCCTCGTCCTCCTGATCCTCCACCACTTCCAGGTCTTCGGCCGCCTCTACCGATTTGAGCAGCGTCTGGAGCTGCGCGTCGGACTGCTGGTAGTAGCGCTCGATCGCGTTGCGCAACGTGTACTCGCCCGCAATCACCGGGAACACGTCGCAGCGGGTGATGAACTTGATGTCTTCGATCGCCGCCACGTTGTTCGGGTCGGCGATGGCGACCGTGAGGGTCCGCCCCTCCCGTTTCAGGGGAAGGACGGTGTGCTTGGTGGCGATGTCGGGGGGGAGCAGCTTCAGGATTTTGGGGTCGACCTCGAAGCGCGACAAGTCCACCGCCGGCATACGGTACTGCCGGGCCAGCATCTTGCTGACCTCGGTTTCCTCGATAAAGCCAAGCTTGACTAGGGTATAGCCCAGGCGCATCCCGGAGTTTTTCTGCTCCAAGAGGGCCTTCCTGAGCTGTTCGTGCGTGATCAGACCCTCGCGGACGAGGATCTCACCGAGCTTGTCTTGGGTAAGGGCGACGCTCGCCGTATGCAACTCGTTGAATTTGAGGGGACTAACATGTGAGTCAGCCCCAGCCAAATCAAGGTTTTGGGGCCGGAATGCCTGAAAAAGACACAAACGGTTGGATTGCTTTGAGTAGCGCGGGTCCCACACCCGAAACGCTATCGAGGCGGGCGAGACTGCCAAATGGACCGTGCTCACTGCGCCATGCAACGATCCGCTGCGCCAGTGTCGGCCCGACGCGCGGCAACCGCGTGATCTCGCTCACGTCGGCTCGATCCAGATCGATGTGCTCACCCGGCAGCAGGGGGCGGGCGAGTTGCACCGCGCGGCGCGCGGTTTCCCGAAGGGCATTCGGGCGGGCTGGCGCTGGCGATTGGAGCTGGACATCTCCTGGAGGCGAGGAGGGGGAGGGCGCGAGGAAATAGCGGACGCCCGCACCGGCCAAGGCGAGACACGCAAGCACCAGCGCGGCACGACGATCGTCCATGCCGCCAAGATGGAAGCTGCCGAGCCTACTGTCGTATCAAAGAAACGGCGACGTCACCAACTATCTGCAGACTCGCAGCACTCACCTTGTCGATCGTGTCTTCCGTCGTGTGATGGTAAGGAAAATCGAAGTCGATCACATCGATCGCGCGGATGCCCGCTTGCTGCAGGGGGACATGGTCATCCGTGAGCGCCTGCCCCACGCGGTTCACGAAATAGCGCCCATAGCCACGCTGCTCCGCGGTCTTCCACACCCGCTGCACGACCTCGGGCGCATTTTGAACGGAGTAGCCTTCCTCGAGAATCTCCAGGTCCTTGTCACCCACCATGTCGAACAGCACCGCGAACAGCGTCGTATAGCCGGGTGGTAAATGCTTCGCAAAGTAGCGCGCCCCGATCAGCGTCTCGGTTGAGTCCGCGAAGTCTCCGTAGTCCTCGCCATCCACAAACAACAAATCCACCCCGATCGTCGGCGGTTTGGCCTTCAGGGCATCAGCGACGCCGAGGAGCACCGCGACGCCGGACGCTCCATCGTTGGCGCCCGGCACCGGCAGCCGCTGCTGGCCGAGGTTAGCGCTCTTGTCGGCGAACGGCCGGGTATCCCAATGGGCCACGTACAGGAGTCTATCGGTGGCCTGGGGGCGGAAGCGCGCGAAGAAGTTGCGTAACTGGAGCGTCTGCCCTTTCGACGTGCGATGGCGAATCTCCTGAACGACGACGGTGTCGGCCCGCGCGCGCAGCTCACGCAGCAGCCAGTCCCCCGTTTTCTGATGGCCGGAGGTGTTTGGGACGCGCGGGCCAAACGCCAACTGTTGCTCGACGTACTTGAGCGCGGTCGGACCACTGAACTCGACTTCCTTCGACGCGGCCGATCCCCCTCCCGCCCGTGCCTGGCATCCGAGGGCGAGCACGAGCGCAACGCCCGACGCACGACGTACGACGAACGATTTCATCGCAGCTGCCCCACGCTCGCCGCTATTTGCACGAAGGCGGTGACGCCAAATTGAGAGACCTTCCGATTCGATTGCCGCTCTTCATTGAGGACGTAGGCCATTTGTAGTCCCGCGCTCATGTTGCTGGGGAGATCGGTGTCCATCGTAAGCTGAGCCTGCGTTTGCCGGCTGTCCACGTACGGTACGCAGTTGTCCGTCCCGGTGCGGCGTAAGCAGGTCGTGTTTTTGGCAAGGGCATACACCGCCGTCGTCCGGATAAGAGAGCGCCAGCTTCCTTTCTGAAACGGCGGCCGGAACGAGAAGGCCAGTGTTGCGTTGTGCGTTTTGCGCTCGGTGCGGAACAGGTTGCCCGCGTTCACGCGGTCGGCCGAGCTGCGCGACACATCCAGGCTCGTAAAGACCCCGCCGATCCAGCCGAGGGAGGCCGAGGGCGTCAACACGCGCTCGTTCGTGGTTGTGAGCGTGACCCCCGCGGGGGCTCCGAAGCTGGGTTGCTCGACGACCGACTCGGATTCGCGGTAGCCGGCGCGCGCGCTGATCGTGGTGAGCAGGCGACCCAGATTCCGGCGCGAGGGGGTGATGGCCCAGGTGAGCGCACCGCTCGGCCACTCGCGCACGTTGGTGCGCAGCGGGACCTGCTGGTCAGACCGCAGCGACCACCCGACGCCGTTCGTGCGGCGATACGACGCATTGGCCCGCAGCCCGAGCGGCAACACCGCGGCACCGCTCGTCGCGAGCGTCGCGCTCTGCGTGGCCGACGCGGCGAGGAGGCCGTCCACTTCCCGGAACTCGTCGAGACCGCCGAAGGCGAATTGATAGCTGAGCGGCGGCGCATCCGCCGCGCGGCTGAATGTCGAGCCTTGCTGTGTGCTGTAGGACAGATCGACGCCGGTGATGCGAGCCAGCAGACGCGCCACGCCCGCGGAGTCCCCCAACACGCCGCGCGCCAGTCGCCCGATGTCGAATTGCGCGCCCGCCTCGATGCGGCGCTGATTGCCGTAGGCGACGGGAACGTGGAACGCGCCCGCGGTGTCGCCGACCTCGCGCACCGGATCGCGGGCGTTCGCGTCGCGCGTCATCGTGAACGTGGTGCCGATCAACAGCCGCGGCCGGATCGCGACCAGCCGCGGCGTGATCGACAGGTTCGTCGTCAGCAGCCGCTGCGTTTCGATCCCGATGTCGGCGCCGAACAGCGTGGCGCTCTCCTGGCGGATCACCTGCCCCATCGTGGTCGAGTCGCCGTAATCGCGCAGGTCGCGCGTGGACGTGGCGTCCAGTCCTAGCTGCACGCCGGTGACGGGCGCGAGCTGCACGCCACCCGAATTCGACCAGTAGCGCGTCTGCGAAAGGGCGGGACGCGCAGTATCGCCCGGCAACGCGATCGGCACGAGGAACGTGAACCGCTCGGCGTCACTGCCTGTCCAGCCCGAGCGGTACCGGAGGCGGGACGGATTGAGCCGGAGGGCGATGCCGCCGAGGCGCACCACCGCGGGGTTGGGCGCGACGTCATAGCCGAAATTGACCGCGTAGGTCGACGCCGTCGCGCGCGACAGCGTCGCACGTGTGTCACCCGTTGTGTACGAGCCCGAGACCGACACCGGGTCCACGAGCCACCGCCCCGGCCCACGGCTCGAGCGCCGCACGCGCCGGGCGGCGAACGCGTAGCTCGAGGCGCTCGAGCGTGGCGTGCGCACCCCCTGCAGCGCGTCAGCCCGAATGTCCGTCTGGTCCAGGTAGAACGGATCGCTGGAGCTCAGGATCCGCTGGAATGAAACCGGCATCGACAGGCCCCAGCGGTCCGGCAGGAACCGGTCGAGCCGCAGGGTGCCGCTGACGTTGGCCGCACTGTTCGTCACATAGGAAGGGTCATCGGTAAGCTGGCGGAACTGGCCGTCGCGGCGCGACAGGCTGATCGCGAGATCGCCCACGTCCGCCGCCGCGATCGCCACATCGACGGCGCCCGCGGCACCGGTTTCGCGCACCACGTCGCCCAGCCGGATGTCGTCGACCCACAGCTCCGCCTGATCGACGAACACACCCGTCTGCACGCGCCACATCCCGGCCGCGATTTCCTGCACGCGCGCGAGGTTCGGGGGCGAGGAGCCCGGATCGCGGATGTGCACGATGTACGGCCCGTCGCACATGGTGTATGCCCCATCGTGCGGCACCAGCGTGGAATCGGGGCAGCCGGCGTAAACCTGCGCGCTATCGCCCGCGAGCCACGCCTGCTCGATCTGCGCGCGCAGGACCAGCCAGCGCTCGAACTGCACGATCACCTCGGGCTCCCAGGAGACGGTGCGCGCCGGCGTGTGATACATGTAGAAGTTGTCTTGGTCTTTCCCCGCCTTGATGAAGAACTCCAGATCGCCGTCCTCCCACCCCGCCCCGCGGCCGCGCGCCCACACCCGCAGCGTCTGGTACTTCAGAAAATTCTTGTCTCCTTCGGTCGTGAAGCGCAGGTACGCCTCGGCCCGCTGCCCATGTTCCAGGCCCCGCGCGAGGAGACGCAGCGAGCGCTCGTTGATTTCCGACGACGAGAGTTGGAACGTCGCATCGCGGCGACCCGCCGCATCGAACACGCCGGGCGGGGGCACGTAGCCCAGGTCGCGATTCTCGGTGCTCACGACCGACGCGATGACTTCGCCGGTCCCCGAGCCGCGCTCGCCGCCGATGCCGGGAAGGGGCGTATCGGCGCGCTTGACCCACGAGCTGCCGATGAGCCGGACGCGCGACAGCGCGAAGTACACCTGGGGATCGGGCTGGCCCGTCCCCCCGGACGGCGCGACGATCGTCAGGCGCAGCGACTGCACCTGGCGCATTTGCGGCGTGCCGATCGAGAGCGTGTCGGTGCGGAAGGGAATGCGGTACAGTCGCCACTTCGCGCCGGCGAAGCCCCCGCCCTCGCGCACGAAGTAGCGCTCGTCGCCGATCGGGAAGACGTACCGGACAAAGCTCTCGGCCGTGCGCACCCCGGTCAGGCTGTCGAGCGCGAAGTCGCCGTCCTGATCTTCCGTATCGATCGCGTTGTTGTGGCGCCCGCAGCGCGACCGGATGTCGCCGAACGCGTACGGAACGAGCTGGCCGTTCTCGGTTGCGGAGCACAGCGGCAGCGTGTCGATGGGCGTGGGGTTCCCCGACTCGTCGATGCCGTCGATCACGCGGTCGGACAGAATGCCCTGATCGTCGAGCGAGGCGCTCCAGGTCTGCGTCACGGGATCGCGCTCGGTGTCGAGCCGCCCCACACCCGCTCGCTTGATGCCGGAGTACGTCGTGTCGCCTTCGGGGCTGACGCTGAACGCCGTCGGCACGATCGCGAACGCGTCCTCGAACACCCCTCCGAAGTCGAACAGCAGCGTCGTGCCGTTGGCGCGGGCGACGCGTGCAGGGTCCTCCCAGACCCAGAACTCGAGAAACTCGACGCGCGACAGATCCACGCCGGTCGGCGAGACCGTCTGGGTGATCGAACGCCAGCGCGGACCGTCCTGGTGCGGGCGCACCCAGTTGGGCAATCCGAACGACGGCGAGCCCGGCGTGTTATTGGCGAGGCCGAGCACCGTGTCTGGCTTCAGCATCAGCCACAACACCGGCTCGGCGGCCTGCGACTGGCCCACCACGCGCAGGGAAGGGTCGATTTCCGTCGCCAGAAACTGGATCGGGACATACTGCCCATCGCGCAGGTTGTACGGCAGGCTCTGCCAGGTGAGGAACGCGGCCTGGGTAGGTTCGAACCCGCTCGTAAATCCAAGCCCGTCGACGCCGCGGGCCGAGGTCGGGATGCTGCCCCAGTGCCAGGTGTTATCGGCGAGTGGGATCGAGCGCGCCACGCCGCCCTCGAACTCCTCGAGGTACGCCTGGCCGAACTTGTTTGGAGACGGCTTGGAGACCGCCAGCTCGGCATTCACGCTCAGCGCCGACGGCGCCGTGGTGCGGACGCCGGGCAGCCAGTCCATCAGGCGCGTGATCCACTCCGGCTGGAACCGCAGCTGCGTCGAGATGCCGCCCACGAATCCCGAGGACGGTTCGAATCCGAGCGGCGGCCGGGTGAAGCTGCTTTGCTCGTTCTGGAAGATCCCCATCAGGTTGACCTGGCCCGTGGCGCCCAGGTCGTAGCGCGCGGAGAGGCCGTAGGTCGTGGTGGGCGCCAGGGAAAAGGCGGCGCGCTCCTCGAACTGCGCCCGGACCTGGGCCGTCCCCTGGAACAGCGCGTCCGGATTCTTGAACTGTACCTGCCCGGTCGTGTAATCGATCGTGTAGTCGATGTCGCGCTGGAGCAGCGTGTTGCGCACGTAGATGTGCTCGCTGCCCTCCCGGATCTGGAAGCTGTTGAGCGACAGGAGCGAGCGATCCGCGGACGCGGTCGCCTCGACGTGCATGAGCAGCGCGAACACCGACGGCGGCCCCTGGGAGCTGAGATAGGCGCGCGGGGTGCGGTACAGCGAGTCGTTGCGCTCGACGGCGACGAGCTTCGTGCTATCACCGAACGGCGCCAGGTGCGGGAACACGACGAACAGGTCGCGGACGGGATCACCCTCGTTCGGATCGCGGGTCCGCGGGAACAGCCGATTGTACTGATCGAAGCGCGTCGGATCGTTGTCGAGCGCGACGCCGAGCCGCTCGAGGTACGTGTCGCCGGCGGCGGACTGCTCGCGTTGATTCACGGTGATCGCCAGCTCCACGCTGGCACGCTCGATTTCGCGCCCGCCCACCCGGTACGCGCTGCGGATCTCGAAGCGGAATGACGGCGAGGTCACGTTCACGGCGGGCTTGGGATCGTACACCAAGCGCAGCGTGTCCACGATCGTCGTGTCGGGACTCGCGTCGACCGGGAACGTACCGATCGTGTCCGCCTGACTCGCGGTGATGTAGGAAACCGCGAGATAATCGGACTGGTCCAGCCGGTTGGAGAGCGCGAACCAGGTGCCGCTCGGGTCGACGTAGTAGTCCTTGCCCTCCTGCAGGATCTCCCACTCGAACGGCCCCTCGCGCTGCGCCGTGCAGTCCACCGCGCTGGCGCCCGGACCGCAGGCGACGGCGCGCACGCCGCCGACGTTCTGATTGCCTTGGGTGCCCGGCGCGATCGCGCGCCGCCGGAACACGCGCAGGGCGCCCACGGTCAGCGAATCGGGCCGGACCGTCTGATCGAGCTGCAGGATGTCGATGGCGGGATAGCCGGGCAGCGCGGCGGGATCGACGACGAAGAAAAACCGGCCCGGCTCGTAGTCGAGATCGCGCGCTTCCCGGTCGATCGGCTGGCGGGTCACGTCGCCCACCGAATAGAATCGGTCTTTGACCACGTTGCCCTTCTGCTGAGCCAGGATGCCGCGAAATTCCACCGGGCCGACCTGGGCGATGGCCTGCACGCCGAAGTTGTTCGCCGGCACGGCGGCGGTGATGAAGCGCGAGGGCGGCGCCTGGAACGTGACGTTCCCGGCTTCGACCCGCCGCAGGATCTCGTCCTCGAGCCCCTCGTACCAGACGTGGAGATTGTTGTTGGCGTCGAATTCGCGCTCGCTGTCGAAGTCGACGTCGAGGTGCAGGCGCTGCCCCACCACGCCGGCGGTGCGGATCGCGTACTGCGGATTGGGCGTGATCGTCGGGAATCCTCCCGAGCAGCCCGAGAGCGCGAGCAGCCGTTCCTGCGATGTGCAGCTCAGATTCCGGAACTGATCGGCCTTGAGCTCGAAGCGGAGATTGAGCTGCATGCCGATGTCGGCGTAGCCGAGCACGCCGCGGTTCGGCTGGGCTCCTTCGAATGTGGGGGTGGGGGGGGGGAGCGGAGCGGGCGCGACGGGACGCTGGACTGCGACGGCCGCCGGCGCCAGCTCGGCCCACAGCGGCCGCCGGCGCGCCTGCAGGGCCTGGACCCACGCCCGCGCCACGAGCGCCGGCGGCACGCGCGCGCCGAGGCGGCCGCCCGGCAGCAGCGCGGCATTCCGCGGCGGAACGAGCGGCGGAGCGCCGAACGTGTACGCAGGAGCCTGCGCATGTACCCGGGGTACGACGAGCGTGACGACGAGTCCGACTAATTGGGCGAGACGCCGCATCCCTTGTAGAGACTTGGGGTTCCGAATATAATGGCGCGACCAACCGTGCGCATCCTCAGCCGTTACATCCTGCGGCAACACGTCCCCCCGCTCGGCTACGCGCTCGCGGCGCTCACGTTCGCGATGCTCGTCAATCAGATCGCGAAACAGTTCGGCAACTTCGTCGGCAAGGGGCTGCCGTGGACGGTGATCTTCGAAGTATTCGCGCTCTCGATTCCCTTCATCGTCGCGATGACGCTGCCGATGGCGGTGCTGGTCGCGGTGCTGTACACGTTCAGCCACCTCGCCGCCGACAACGAGGTCACGGCGATGCGCGCGGGTGGGATCAGCATCGGCCAGCTGCTGCGCCCCGTGATCGCCGGGTCGCTGCTCATCGCGCTGATCTCGCTGGTCTGGAATGACCAAGTCCTGCCGCGCTCCAATCACGAGCTGCGGACGCTCCTTGTCGACATCCAACGGAAGAAGCCGACTTTTCAGTTGAAAGAACAGGTGATCAACGAGGTCGTGCCGGGCCAGTTCTTCCTGCGCGCCGCCCGCATCGACCCTGCCGCCAACACCCTGAGTGAGGTGACGATTTACGACCTGGAAGACCCCGAGCGGCGCCGGATCATCAGCGCCGACTCGGGTCGAATGGCTTATACCCCTGGCGGCACCGATTTGTACTTGACGCTGCGCGACGGCGAGGTGGACGAAGTGAAGCGCGCCGCGCCGGACCAGTTCAATCGCACCTTTTACGTCATCAACCGGATCAAGGTAGCCGGTGTCGGGAACACATTCGAGCCGACCGAGAACGACGACTATCGCGGCGACCGCGAGATGACCATCTGCGCCATGCAGGCGGTCGTCGTGCGCGCCCGGCAGGATATGGAGCGGGTGCAGCAGGAGGCGGAGAACGCGGTGCGGGCCGAGCTGCGGCGCAGCGTGAAGTTGGCGCCCCTGCCCCCGTTCGCCGCCGACTCGACGACCTCCCCGCGCCTGAGCGCGTATTGCCGCCTGGCCGCGGCCGTCAAACGGCTGGTGCTCCCGGACAGCGCGCACGCCGCGCAGGCGCCGGTGCGGGCCCAACCGCCGCGCACCGCAACCAATGCCCCCTTTACTTCCCAGCAGACCGCGACGGCGGCGGTCTCTGCGTACCAGCAGCGGCTCCGGGCCGCGCGGCAGCGCGCCGCCATCTACCAGGTCGAGATCCAGAAGAAGCTCGCGATCTCGGCGGCGTGCGTGATCTTCGCGCTGCTCGGGGTGCCGCTCGCGATTCGGTTTCCGCGCGGCGGCGTCGGGCTCGTGATCGGCGCGAGCCTCGCCGTGTTCTCGGTTTACTACGTGGGCCTCATCGGCGGCGAGGACCTGGGCGACCGGCTCATCGTGCCGCCGTTCTTCGCGATGTGGACGCCCAACCTGATTTTCCTCGCGGTCGCATTCCCGCTCATGTGGGCTGTGCGACGCGCCAGCAGCACGACACACGGCGGCGACTGGGATGAGGTGAAGGAGTGGTTGTTCGGGTGGACGAAAAAATTGCGAATTGTGAAACTGGGAATGCGAAATTGACGATGAAGTTTCGTTTCCCACTTCGCATTCCGCATTTCGCATTGGGCTCGACCCTCGACCGTTATCTGCTGCGCGAATGGCTGCGCGTCTTTCTCGTCACGCTGATCGGCTTTCCGATTCTCGTCATCGTGATCGATCTGACGGACAAGCTGGGTCAGTATCTGAGCCGCGGCGTCTCACGGGGCGCCGTGGCGCTCTCGTACGTGTTCGACCTGCCCGAAAAGATGTTTCTGGTGCTGCCGGTCGCCGTGCTCTTCGCGACCGTGTTCACGGTGGGGGCGCTGGGGCGCCATTCCGAGCTGACGGCGGCGAAGGCGTCGGGGATTTCGTTTCACCGGCTGGTGCGGCCGCTGTTCCTGGCGGCCGGCGCCGCGTTCATCGCGGGGCTGCTGCTGGGCGAGATCGCGCCGGTGGCCACGACGCGGCGTCTGGAAATGCTGGGAGAAAAGGCGATCCGCTCGATGACGTCGCGCTACAACTTCGTGTACCGGGCCGACCGCGGCTGGGTGTACGCGATCCGCTCGCTCGAGCTGCGCACCCGCGAGATGACCGACCTGCTGCTCGAGCGCGAGGGCACAGGGCCGGCGTATCCCACCATCATTCTGGCCGCGCAGCGCGCGGCGTATTCGGATACAGCGCGGACCCCCGTGCCGGGCGCGCGCTGGACCCTGCATCGCGGGACGATTCGCTATCTGGCGGGCAATCAGCCGGAGGATGAGGTGGCGTTCGAGTTCGATTCGCTGCGCTCGCGCACGCTGCGCGAGCGGCCGGTCGATTTGCTCGCCGAGCCCAAGTCGCCCGACGAGATGCGCTACGCGGAGCTGCGCCGCTACATCGAGGCGCTCACGCGCAGCGGCTCAAACGCCAAGAAACTGCAGGTCGAGCTCGCGCTGAAGATCGCGATTCCGTTCATCAGTCTGTTGATCACGCTGTTCGGCGCCCCGCTCGCGATCTCGACGCCCAAGAGCGGCGCCGCGTGGGGCGTGGCCGCGAGTCTCGCCACCACTTTCATCGTGCTGCTGATGTTTCAGCTCGCGA
>Ga0075418_10010038_pt1 | contig 10609 bp, 8 predicted proteins | sample SoiMetdeltSBSDD2_FD_81776 | JGI IMG/M metagenome (GOLD analysis project Ga0075418, IMG submission 81776) | Bulk soil microbial communities from a Populus tree surrounding site in Tennessee, USA - Soil MetaG P. deltoides SBSDD2 | ecosystem: Environmental > Terrestrial > Soil > Tree plantation...
ACCTCGGCCTCCTGGAAGCCCTTATCGATATCGCCCAAGCGGAACTCGAAGTGATTGGCCAGGTTCGATCCGTGGGTTGGATCATCGTCGTTCAAGAACCCTCCAGGACGTATGCGCGGGTTGGTGAGAGGGGCAAGGCGCTCGTGCAGCAAGGGTGCACCCTCGCGCATCGCTTCCTCAGCGTTGCGCACGGGCGGCAGGACTTCGTACTCTACCTGGATCAGCTTCAGGGCTTCCTCGGCAATGTGCGGACTCGTCGCCGCCACGGCAGCGACAGCGTGTCCCTTATAGAGCACTTTGTCTGCCGCCATGATGTTGTTACTCAAGAAGCGTATGTTGTGGATCACGCCTTCGGCCAGGTCGACGACACGGCCAGAGGGCTGGGCCAGGTCAGCCGAGGTGATGATGGCATGCACGCCTGGCACTTCCGCGGCGTGTCGGGTATCGATCGATTTAATACGAGCATGGGCATGGGGACTGCGTAGAATCTTGCCATAGAGCAGCCCCGGTAAGCGCACATCAGCTCCATAGGCGGCACGGCCCGTGACTTTTTCAGCACCGTCGTGGCGGATGGGCCGTGTACCAACGACATTATATTCCTTGTTAGAGAGAACGATGTTCGGCTTGTAGGTGAGCATAGTTGGCCTCCGTCGTTATATGAGGTACATATACAGCTCCCACTATACTCCATTACGATGCAAAAGCAATAGTAAGGCTAGACAGGAGGAGGACAGCGGGAGAAGGCCCGGGCTGAACTGTCTGCAGCTATCAAACTATACTGCGCCATGGGCATGACCTTCTGGCTCCCCCAGACAGAGGCGGCGCTGGGGCAGGTGAGGGGGGACAGGAGTTACAGGTCAAACATAGTCAAGCACATCAGTCCCTCTGCTGTCCCCCTTATCTCAACTGGAACCAGCTGTTCAGGTCTGCGTCGCGGGCGATACGAGGATCACCGTGCAAGATACATGTTGACTGATGTATTTAGCAGTGCCACCAAGGGCAATATCGAGGAAGTTCCGCTTACTATGGCTGCCAATGACGAGCGCATCAGCCTTGAGCTCGTCGGCTGTCTGCACAATGACGCTGCGCGGGTTGCCTACTCGGAGGAAGGTCGTCACCTCTAACCCTACCGCTTTGAGCGGCGCGATATAGTCCTCAACTTTTTGCTCCATCAGATTGTTGGTACGGCGCAGATCGTCATCACGCAGCTTGGCGATCGTCTCGGCAGGAAGGCCACTCGCCGGGGCTTTGAAGGTGTAATCATAGACACTGAGTACATGCAGGTGGTGGGTTGCGCTGATGGCCATGGCCCCTGCGACCTCTCGGGCTGCCAGAGCATGGGCACTGTACCGGTCCCAGTGCTGAAGCGCTGCTGCTAACAGAATAGTCCTGTACATAAGGACCTCCTCTCGCTCCCCCAGTGCGGGGCAGTGCGTTCGCTGGAAATGTAAAATGCTTGATATACTCCTGTAGTCCACTCCTCTTTTACCGATTTAATCCTGGTACCCTTCACTATGGATACAAAGAGCAAATCTCATGCCTAAAATGCTATTCTTGGCGAATCCCATCTACATGACTGACTATTGTCACTTCTACTCCGGGTCCGAGGGATAGCTACTGGAGTACATCTGAGGACGCTTGCACCGCGGGACAAATCTATCAAAGTGAGACAGTATCTCTCATTGTGAGAGCACGTACAGGGGGGCAGCGGGAAAGCCTTGATAGACGACAGGCACGATGCCCTGAGGGTGGAAGCAGGGCACCGTAGCTGCTAGCTCAGGGATGGATCAGCCCGCTCTGCCGGCTGACCAGGAAGGCTTCATGGCGCTGCATGAAGTCGCTGGCCACGGAGACAAACGCTTCGGGGCGGTCGGCATCTACCTCATGTGCCGCGTCGTACACCAGAACGAGGTGGCAGTTGGGCAGCTTCTCGCAGTAGAGGCGGCCCATCTCGGGCGGGATCATGCGGTCCAGGGTGCCAAACACCACCAGTACGGGGACGTTCAGGCTCGGGAGACGGCTTTCCAATGCCTCGTCCCGTGCCGGCCCCATGACGCGGCGCACCAGGGTTTGTTGCTTGGCCCTGATCGCTGGATCCACGGGCGGCAAAGGCGCCTGACGCTCTGGATGCGCGTACAGCCTGGCCATGAGTTCTTCTGATGAGAGTGCCTGGGGTGGTGCAGCCCCTTCCGGCCGGATGGCGGCTGGAGCCACCAGGATCAGGGCCTGTATCCGTTCCGGCTGCTGCACCGCCAGCCACAGCGCGAGTTTTCCCCCGAACGAGTTGCCCATCAGGTTGAAGCGCTCAATGCCCAGGTTGGTCACAGCCTGCGCCATAGTGCGGGCGAGTTCTGGCATGGACTGCGAGCGCTCGTTGGCTGGTGACTGGCCAAAGCCGGGCACTTCGAAGACGATGACGCGATACTGCGCGGCGAGCAGCGCATGGGAGTGATAGAGCTTCATACCGCCGGCACCGTGCAGGCTCACCAGCAGCTCACCCTGACCAGCCTCTCGGTAGCGAATGCGAAAGCCGTCCGCCTCAACGTACCCCTCGGTGAAGAGGGCGCCTGGGACAGCCGTCGCCATGGGTTCATGGGTCTGCACCACAGGTTGTCTCCTTCCTCTCCAGGCCCCGCACAACTCCGTCCATGTCGACCTGTATAGCCCTACCATAGCCTGTCCTGCCAGGCTTGTCCAGCTCCCAGGGCAGCAGTGCAGTGTAGCTTCCGTGCGATCGGGCGTGACAGGACGATTATACGGGTGCTGGGTAGTGGGGACAATACCTGGCGCTACCGATGCAGCGCCCATTTCAGCTCTTCCGCCTCTTTCTGGATAGCTGCTACTGTCGTGTGCTGCAGCCACTCGGGGAGCAACTGAGGGTAGGAGCAGTGGAGAGCCGCAATGAGCGTCTGGAAACGCCGCTGCTGCACGATGGCCGTGCTGGCTTGCCAGCTCTGCAGCACTTCGAGCACGGGCTTGCCCTGCGCCTTCATCTCCCGCACAAGGCTGTCAAAATCGCGTGCCGAATAATGGGCTGTCTGCTGGATAACGTGAGGCAGTTCCTCACTACTGAGGGCAAGGCCCCGACGCTGAAACAGCTCCTGGATGAAGCGCTGGCGGGCCTCACCCTCCGGATCAAAGATCGGAATCTGCAAGGGCGCACGACTCTTCACATCGGGATCGAGTTCGTCCGGACGCGAGGTCATGAGGGCCCAGAGCACTTTGCTGCGCAAGCGCGAATCGCCCATCATCTTGATGATGTTGCCGGCCAGGCGCCGCTCCGTTTCGTGCGTATCGGAGCGGTGCACACTGCCAAAGGCGGTGTGCGCCTCATCCACCAGGATCAGGACTTTACCGTACGTGGTAATGTGCCAGCGCAGCCGCTCAAAGAGCTTGTCCGTCTGGCCAAACCACATCCCACGCAGCCCGGTGAGCTCCATGACGATGCGCCCTGACTCAGCCGCGAACGCTTCCATCTGGAACGTCTTCCCACCCCCATTCGGACCAGAGACGAGCACCGCAGACACCGCCGTCTCCGGATTATCACAACGCTGGAAGATACTGCGCAGGATAGCCGTGGTCGCTTCACTCCCGATGATATCCCTGGGGGTGTGCTCGGGGATGTTCACCTGCACCACATCCCCGAGCTCGGCTTCAAGGATCAGGTTCACCTCTGCCAGGACGTGCTGCCGCTTGACCGGATCGCCAGTACGACGCGCGGTCTCGAGGAGGTCTTCGAGGCTGGTGAGCTTCAAACCTGCCGTGTCCTCGATAAAAGCCGATTGGCTGGGCTCAAACTGCAGCGTCAGGTTCGGGTGCGTGCCGGCCTGCACATACTGCGTCACGAAGTAGGCGCGTTCCAGCGTACTCGGCAGCGGGAGCTCCACGTGCGCCGTGACTGGCGGCGCGAGTATGCGGCGGTTCATCTCCGACTTGGTATCTGCCACGAGCACAATAAAATTGCCGCTGTGGCTGAAGAATGGATCGTTGATCCAGTTCAGGAAGGTGACCAGGCGTTGTCGATCTAGCTCGGACAAGCGGTCAAAATCGCCCTCGGGAAAGAGCGCGGGGGCAAACTGCAGCAGGAGACAGAGCGGTTTGTAGGCGCGTTTATCGCCGGCCCACAGTCTGCTCACGGCCTGACTCATGGCTCGTACCAGGACCAGCATCGGCAGCGGCTGGTGCTGAGTCTGCGCGATCTTTTCCTGGATATCACCAAGCATCTGCCCCTTGGAGGCAATGCGGTCTGCCAGGTGACAGATTTTGAGGAGTTCCTGCTCATCAGCGGCATCATAGAAGCTCACCCCGCTAGCGGCATCCACCCGGAGCACGAGGAATTTGTCGTTGAGTTCCTGGTAGAGCGTTTGCTCGAGAGAGTGAAAACTCCCGAGCTGCGGACTCCAGAACTGGTCCAGGACATTGCCGGTGAGGAGCATGACGCGTTTGCCCCGACGGTTGTACGCATGGCCAATGGCATCGATAAACGCCGGCCGAGGAAACGCCCCATCAGGCATTGGTCTCCTCCTCTGCCTGGCTCACCTCTGCGGCTGAAAGGGGCGCTGGTTCGAGCGCGTCCTGATGGGTGAGGTTGAAGTGATGCAGTCGCTGCCGGTTCTCAGGATCGAGCGCCTCGTGCCGCACTCGCTCCAGCAGCGCATTGAACTCTGCAGTGGAGCGCATCGCCGTGGGCTTCGGATGCCCTCCAGGCGTGCGCAGGTCCGTCACGATAATGGCGCCCACCCCAGGCTTGCCGGCGTCATCAGACCAGTACTGTGACAGGCCAATCACCCGCGTGCCGACATAGCACGCCTCTTCAAGATCATGAGTCACGAAAACGATGGTCATGCGGTCGTCCTGCCACTGCTCGAGAATAAGCATCTGCATCTCGATCCGCGTGTTATGGTCCAGGGCACCAAAGGGTTCGTCCATCAGGAGGACTTTAGGCCGCATCATAAGCGCCTGGGCAATCGCCACGCGCTGTTGCATACCGCCTGATAGCTCGTACGGGTACTTGTCACCATCCCCCGGATTCAGCCCGATACGCTCGACATACTCCCGCGCTGCCTCGAGGTACTGCCGCCGCAGGCGACGATAGGTGGGGGTATGCAGCACTCGCTGCAGGATCGTCGTGTGCTCCAGCAGCGGTCCGAAGGCGATGTTGTCCAACACCTTGAGGTGTGGAAACAGCGAGTACTTCTGGAACACGATGCCACAGTCGCGGTTGACCCCGGTCACTGGTTGCCCAGCCACAAGCACTGTCCCCCGGGTGGGGCACTGCGCGCCGAGGATCAGCCGCAGGAGCGTGGACTTGCCACAGCCGGTAGGCCCGACCAGGGAGAGAAACTCTCCAGCCCGAATGTTCAGGCGCACGTTGTTGATAATGACATTGCGTCCCCCATGCCCGTGGCTGTTCTTGGGGTAGCTCACCTCCACCCCTTGCAGACTGATAAGATACGTGTTCTCCGCCACGTGCCTTCTCCTTGCACCGCCTACTTACTTATCCAGCCAGGCATAGCGCCGGCGGATCACCCACTGGATGCACCAATCCGTGAGGAAGAGCAAGATCGTCATCCACAGGACATAGGGGATGATGATATCCATAGCAACGTAACGACGCACCACAAAGATACGGTAGCCCAGGCCGACCGTGGCCGCCAGCGATTCTCCAGCAATGAGGAGTAGCATGGCGGCTTTCAGGTTCAGGCGGATGGTGTCGAGCATTTTGGGAAAGATCTGGGGCAACACAATACGGTAGGCAATTTCGTGCTCCGAGGCCCCCAGGGTATGGGCCTTGTGGATTTGTTCCTGTGGGATGGTTTTGGCCCGTAGGTAGGCCTCGAGTGCCACAGTCGGGAAAACGCCAATAATGATCAGGGCTATTTTCGACAGTTCGTCCAGGCCAAAGATGATAAACAGGATCGGCAAGACAGAGAGTGCCGGGATCTTGTCGAAGAACACGAGGAAGCGGTAGAACAGGGCTTCCACGTATGGAAACAGCCCCATGCCGACCCCAAGCGGAATGGCCAGGCCGATGACACCGAGCGCCATGCCAAAGCGGCAGGCACTGGCGAACGTATCGAGCCAGAGCCGCAGATCCCCATTACGGTCGCGCTCGAAGGCCGACCGTTTCACGCCATCGAGCATCTGCGACAGCGTCGGCATCACGTTATCGTGCGGATTCTCCAAGTGACGAGAGTATGAGCCAATCAGGTAACCAGCAATGAGGAGCGCAAAGAGGAGGGTAGAGAGCACACATCTGGTAGCAACACTCGGTTGGGCATCCGTCCGGAAAAAATGCTTCACGACCACACCTCGGGCAACCAGAGCGAGCCTGGGCAAGGCTTAATTCTGACGCAACTGACCGGTCCTGGCCTTCTCCATGACTCGCGTATCAAATCGCAGCTTGACGTTACGGCTGTCGCCCTGGATGGTGCCGTCCGGGTAGCTGATGCCCACGACGTCGACACTGCTGGCGTTCTCACCAAGCAGTCCATGCTTGAAGCAGAAGTTCCGGACAAAGTCCATTTTCTCCTTGATCTCGGTGCCGCGCGTATAATCGATAGCCGCTTCTGGCGTCCAGAACATCGCCGTGGTCCGCAATTGCGCCTTGTACTCGTTCAGAGAAGCGTTCGAGCGTTGGGCCATGGCCGTCAGCACTTTGTCTGCATCTGGACCACGCTGAGACATCAGACCCATCACCTCGTACCAGGCTCCCACGAGGGCCTCCGCAAAACGCGCATCCTCGTTGAGCACTTTGGTGTTGGCGACGAGCAGGTCGAGGATCTCGCCCGGTATCTTCGATGAGTCAAAAATTTTGCTCACACCCGGTGTCTGTTCGATGGTCATCACCATGGGGTTCCAGGTGACCACGGCCTTCTGGCTCTTGTTAGCGATGAAGGCAGGGCCGATATCAGAGTCAGACGTGTTCACCACTTTCAGCTCTGACTCCTTCACGCCGTGCATCTCCAGCGCCCGGGCTAGGAGATAGTGGCTCACCGAGAGTTCCACGAGAGACACTGCCGTGCCCTTAAGTCCCTTCACATCGGCAATCCCGCGCACGAGCAGCGCGTCGTTGCCGTTGGAATAGTCACCGACAATCAGCACACTCGTATCGATCCCAGATCTGGCTGGCATGTCCAGGGCTTCCATGTTCGTCATCACCGCGGCGTCGACCTTGCCGGCCACATACGCCTCAATGCTGGGGATATAATCCATCTCCACCACATCAATAGCGATCTTGTAGCGCTCGGCCCACTTCTTGAGGATGCCCTGGTCCTTGGCGTAGTACCACGGCATCCAGCCAGCGTAGATGCTGATCGCCAGCGTAAATTTGTCCCTGGCAAGTGCCAGGTGCGGTAGCGCCGTGACTACGAGCCCGGCAACCATGAGTGCGGCGACCAGCGAGCGGAACCTGGGCATGATCGTATCTCCTTGCACATGTCTCGTGTGGTAGGGCGTCAAGGACAGATGCGAGGCCTTGGTACGCTCTTCTCAAGAGAGGCGTGCCGCCATAAGGCTCGCGCCGCCCTTGCCCCTGGTACCTATTTCTCCATGCCTCGTAGCTACAGTGTACCAAGAAGGAAGGGGATAAAGAAAGTTGGTAAGCCTCCTGGGGATACAAACTATGGGACCTCTTACGGCCTCTGGGCGCAGCGGCTATACCGGCAGGCTACAGGCGCTGCGCTCAAGCCACACTAGCTTAGATCCTCGGCACATCCTCAGCTTGCCTGGGAGGGGTCCCAGTCTTGGCCTCGCGCTCGGCCTTACGGGCGGCGAGCATGGCACCGAACTCGTCGTCAATCGACGTCGAGCGCCCTGCGTCGGCGTACTCGGCGTCCTGGGCCCGTACGTCGGTACCGGACAGGCGTTCGCTCACCCGGGCCTTGGCGGCGAGTTCGCGATTGGCCTGCATGACGGCGTCGAGTGGGCCGCGGTCGATGCTCGCCTGCAGACCCTGCAGACGCCGGTTGAGCTCGATGACCTTTTGATTCGACACAAAATCAGCCATGGCCTGGGCTTTCTGGAGTGGCAGATTCTGGATCTCCGCCTGCAGAGACGTGAGCTGACGCTCAAAACCGCGCATGCGCTCCTCCTGCACCTTCACATCCTCCGTGAGTTCTCCCTGACGCACCTCGATCTGTTTGAGGCGCGCCTGGAAACGCTCAAAAGCCGCCTTGTGCTTCTGCTTGTCCTCCGCATCACCCGCCTGCTCGGCGCGCTCGTACATGGTCAGGGCACCATCACGCTTCACGGCCAGATCCTTGAGTTCTTTGGCAAGTGCCTCGCTCTCAAGGCGTTTTTCCTCGAGGACGGTCTCAAGTTGTCCAAAAGCCTCAAACAGGTCGTTGTAGCGCCGAATAAGTTGGTCACGTTGGAGATCAAAGGCATCCGCGATCCCCTCGGTTGACCCGGTGAACATGCGATCGGCAGCCCGCACCAGGCCGAGCTGCTTGCGTAGCCCGTAGAACGTCACTAAGCGCCATAAGGCCTGGAACAGTCCCATCTGCTCATCAGCCATCGTACTCCCCCTTTCTTCTTAGACTTCGAGATACTCTTCATCAGCCCGCGGGTCTTCGCTACCAAAGCCCCGCAGCCGCTGTTCTACACGCCGTGCGGCGGCGACGGCTCGTTCCAGATGGGCCGCCGCGCCGCTCTCGAACAGCCCGGTGCTGGCCTCCTGCCCAACGAGGTCAACGACCTCAAGATAGGTCGTCTCAAGCGCCGTTTCTAGTTCATTGAGTTGGGCAATGAGAGCCTGCAGTTCCTCTGTACGGCGTCGATACCGATCGAGACGTTTCGTACAGGCCTCGATGTTGCGCTCGAGGCTCTCTGACGACCCCTCTTGCTCACGCTGTCTGATCCAGGCCTGGCGCTCCTGCTCCAGGGTGTCCACATCGACGCCTTGCAGCGCCTGGAAGAGGTTGAGAGCCCGGTGCAGAATGGCGACGCCATGGCGGTAGGTATCCTCCGCCAAGACGCGAAAGCGCTCGCCACTGGCCTGCCCTTGACCTCCCTGCTGCTCCACGAGAAACTGCTGCAGCTTGCGGTAGGCGGCAGTGAGTTCCTCAACTTCTTTGCCGCCGGCGCTAAAGCCAGCGCGCTGACAGGCCAGGGCCAGTTCTTCCACCTCACGGCGTTCATAATCGGCCCGCAGAGCACGCAGCTTTTGGATGTGCTGCTCGGCCAGGGTATCACCACGGCCAACGTAGTTGATCACCCAGGCGGCGGCGCTAACAAAGCCAAAGCCCAGCATGGCCAGGAGCGAAGTAGGGCTCAGGTCCATCGCCACACTCCACAGCGCCGCCACCGTCGCCAGTGCCCCGGGCAAGATCGTGGCCGGATGTTGCAGCGTGTCGTGTAAGACGGCGCGCTGGACGGCCCGCGCTGTAAAATCCTCGGCCATCGGCTTGTGATCGAGAGGCGGCTGCCCAGTGGGTCGTACCAGGCCCCGCAGGCGTTCCCACCACACGTGGGTCTCCTTGCGCTATAAAGCGTTCTCCTCGAGCAGTACGAACTCCACTCTGGGGAGCCGATACCGGTAAGCGCGCTCAGACTCTCCAGGCTTACGCGGTGCGGGCTGCGCGGCGCCCTTGCCATCGGCGTGCAGTCGCTCTGGAGCAATGGCGTGCACCGCAATGAGATACTGTACCACCACCTGGGCCCGACTGAAGGAGAGTTTTTTATTTTCCTCCTCATCGCCAGCCCCAGTGTGACCGCGTACAGCCACCCGGTATCCCGGGTAGTTATTGACGAGCAACGCGGCAATCTTGTCGACCTGCTCCTTACCAGTGTCGTCGAGGCGCTCTCCCCCTACCTGAAAGGTAATCGGTTCAACGCGCAGTGTACCAATCTCACGCAGGCCTTGCCACGCCGCATCGCTCAGGGAGGTGAATCGCACTGGACTGCCACCCTGCCGCCCCACTACGGCCGGGACGCGCTTGACGAGCTTTTCCAGAAGGCTCGAGTTGACAATCAGGTAGGGGTTCCCCTCAAGCGGATCGCGGGAAAGCTTCCCCGTGCGCCTGAGCACATCGGTGCAGGCGATGATGGTCTTCACCAGACCATCAGTCGGGGTCGTATCAGGACTCGTGACGAGACCGAACTGCTGCTCAGCGTTCTCAAACAGATCGTACCAATCGATCTTCTGCAGGATGTTCTCCACCACCTCCCGCTGCAGGTGTACTGACTGAGCCATATCGGTCAGTAACCGTGCGCGGTCATTGGCATAGCTCCGCATCACCGTAAAGTAGACATCGAAAAAATCGACGAGAGCCTTGTCATGGCGCTGCACAAAATCGCGATGGAACACAAAGACGTCCTTGATATACCCGGAGAACTTGTCTGAGCCCCAGAAGTATCTTAACTCAGGGACCTCGTGCAGCGCTCGCGACAGCTCAGGCTCCCACAGGACAAACATGTCGCCCTCGTGCCGTCTGGCCCGCTCCAGGGCTTCGCGCGTGCTACCGACGGCGACACGCCAGGTGTTGGTCGAGGTGAGATGGAAGAGATCGAACCCCACGATGGTGAGATCGAGCAGGAAGGCACTCGGGCTGTCGGCCGTGTACACGACCTTGAGATCAGGGTTATTCAGATCGCGGATATTACCAGT
>Ga0075418_10010040_pt1 | contig 10608 bp, 3 predicted proteins | sample SoiMetdeltSBSDD2_FD_81776 | JGI IMG/M metagenome (GOLD analysis project Ga0075418, IMG submission 81776) | Bulk soil microbial communities from a Populus tree surrounding site in Tennessee, USA - Soil MetaG P. deltoides SBSDD2 | ecosystem: Environmental > Terrestrial > Soil > Tree plantation...
GAGGTCCGCGCGCCCGGCGTCGACCTGACGCCGAAGATCTCCGAGCTCGGTGTCGAGGCGGCGAATCTCGGCTTCCAAGGGCTCGAGCCGCGTGCGGGTGATGTCGAGCCGCGCCTGCAACGCCTCGCGCTCGCTCCGAGCCTTGGTCCCGTCCTCGGTGTGGAAGTCCGCCTGCGCGCGCTCGATCTCCGCCTGCTGGGCCCGCCACGCGGCATCGATCCCCTTCTCGAGATCCGCGCAGGACACGGCCGTCCGCGTCGCCTCCAGACGCGGCTTCATCGCCCCCGCGCCCTCCAAATAGATGTCGACGTGGCGCTGCTCGTGGGCGGCGACCCGCGCGACGAAGCGCTCCCAGCGGTCGCGGAGGTCGGCGGGCAGCTCGTCCGGCGTCTCGTGGCGCGGCAGCGTGACCACGAGGCGGAGCGTGACCGTCAGGGACGGAAAGACGCACGGGACCGCGCGGACGTCGACGTCACCCGAGGTCATCTTCCATTCCGCAGACGTCAGGCCGACAGCGCGCTGGCCGCTCGGCTCGACGAGGCCGCTGGCGTCGATCGCGGCGAAGATCGCCGGCGTCGTCGTCCCGCGCACCGAGTAGTAGCTGGTCGAGACGCTCGTCTCGACGACGACCGGCTGCCGCGGCGGCGCGGGTGGCGGGCCCGAGCAGGCGGTGAGGCCGGGAGCCGTGACCAGGGCGAGCGCGGCGACCGCGCTCCGCACTCTCACACGCGGCGCTGCAGGAAGCCGGTCACGATTCGCTTATCGGCCTTCTCGCGTTGCAAGTATTTGTGACGCTGACGATAGCACTTCGTCCGCCGGCGCCGATACGACTTTGCCACGTGGCATTATCGGAGCCGTGACGGCGGGGTACTGGGAACGGGACGGCCTCGAGCGAGCGATCCTCGACGCGCTCAGGGCGGCTGGCCGCAACGTCGACGCGCTCACCGTCGACGCCCTCGCGCCCGCGGATCACTTCCACGGCGGCGGCAAGGCGGCGACCGATCGTCTCGCGCGACTGGCGGGCATCCGTCCTGGCATGCGCGTCCTCGACGTCGGCGGCGGGCTCGGCGGCCCGGCGCGAACGCTCGCGACGTACGGCGCGCACGTCACCGTGGTGGATCTAACGGAGTCGTTCGTCAGTACCGGAGCCGCGCTCACGGCGCGCCTCGGCCTCGCGGATCGCGTCGAGCATCGCGTGGGCGACGCGCTTGCACTCGACGTCCCAGCCGCGAGCTTCGACCTGGTGTGGACGCAGAACAGCGGGATGAACATCGCAGACAAGGAGCGTCTCTACCGGGGCTTCGCGCGCGCGCTACGCCCGGGCGGGATGCTCGCGACCCAGGAGCCAATGGCAGGTCCCGTCGAGCCGGTGATTTTTCCGGTAATGTGGGCGCGTGATGCGTCGTCGAGTTTCCTGCGCACACCGCCGGCGATACGCGCGGTGATGGAAGCCGCAGGCTTTCGCGTCCGTGTCTGGGACGACGTGACAGCCGAAACCGCTGGCCCGGGAACCGCGGACGAAATCCCGCCCTACGTTGCGTCGCGCATCATCATGGGCGACGCGCTCGACGCGATCGTGCGCGCCGGCCACCGCAACCGCGAGGAAGGCCGGATCGTGTCGATTCAGGCGATCCTCGATCGTCGCTGACGGCGCTCGTTCCGGACGGCCTCATACCCGCCGACACGTGTTCCACGTACTTCGCGTGGGGTGCTGATCGTCTCCGCAGCGTTACGCGAGTCAGGCCAGCGGTCGTCATGAACGGGCGCGCGTTGCGCGCGCCCTCGGTGTCACTCCGGTCCTGGCATCTCCGTTAAGTTCACATACGAGGCGAAGCGTGCTGAGTGGCGCGCCCGGAGGGAATCGAACCCCCGACCCTCAGCTTCGAAGGCTGATGCTCTATCCAACTGAGCTACGGGCGCGTGAGGACTTACGCGACGCTGACCGCTGATTCTAGCACTTACAAGCTCCTCCGAGACGACCACCGCGTCCAGGAAGAGGCGGCAATTTTCAGCTGCGCGGCACGGGGCAGGAACTTGGCAGCCCGGTTGCGTATATACCCCCACGGTATGGGGAGGGCAAACGCCGGGAGGAGGAAGCTCGTCGCCGCGAGCGTCGTGGTGAGGTAGATGAGCCAAGGCCGCGCGCTGGCTCGAGCAGCACTGGTCGGATGTCGTGTGGCGGGAACGGACACGAGGCAACGTGACGACAGTTTCCGTCGCCCGAGAAATTTGTTCGTAGAGGCGTGTAGTTGCTTGCACAGTCTCCCTCCCTCGTTTGCCACCGGGTTCCGGCCCCCTCGGATGCTGTTTGGTACCTGGCGTGCCGCCCTTGACACCGAGACTTCCGACATCACCAGGAAGAGCGTGTAAATGGACGATCCCCGTAAATCCGGGCCGCTGTCTTTTGCCCAACAAGAGGTGTGGCTGCGGACTCAGTTGGCAGGCGACATTCCTTTCGGCAACCTGCCGATTACCATCCGTTGCCCTTCCCCGCTCGATGTCCCGGCTCTCGAAGCAGCCCTCCATCGGCTAGCAGAACGCCATGAGACGTTGCGCACGACGTTCGGTGTCGAAGAGGGGCGGCCGGTACGGTTCGTGTCGTCGCCGTCCGCCAGCCCTCTCGAAGTGTTGGACCTGCGTTCGACACCCGGCGCCGAGTGTCATGCACTCGCTCTCGCCATCGGCGACGCCCGTCGCGCCCTCGACTTGGTGCGAGGTCCGGCGTACCGGGCGCGGCTGATCCACCTCGCTCCGGGGGACTCTCGTCTCTATCTGACCCTGCACCAGGCGATCGCCGACCGAGCGTCGATCCAGCGCGTCCTTTTGACCGATCTCGCCGCGCTCTACGCGGCTGAGCTGCACGGGACGCCCGAGCCGGCGGCGGTCCCGCTTCAGTACGGAGATTTCGCGGCCGCGCAGCGCGAGTGGGTCCAGACGGCCGAGGCCGGACGCCAGATCGAGCGCTGGCGTCGACGGCTCGCGGGACCACCCCCGACACTCGAGCTCTTCACCGACCGCGTCCGGCCGCCCCTTCCCGGCTTCCGCGGCGCGCGCCATCGGTTCACGCTCGACGCGCGGACCACCGACGCCCTCCGAGCCGTGTGCCGGGCCGAGGACGTGAGCGTCTTCATCGGCCTGCTCACGGGGTTCGTCACGCTGCTACACCGCTATACGGGCGAAGTCGACCTCGTGCTCGGTACGCTCGCCGACGGCGCCCGGTCGGCAACGCTGAAGCGCCTGCTCGGATGCTTCGTCAACCCGCTGGCGCTGCGCATCGATGTCGACGACGATCCATCGTTCCGGACACTGCTGGGTCGCGTGCGCACCGTCGTCGCGGAAGCGTTCGAAGATCAGGAGCTGCCATTCGAGTACGTGGTCAATGCGGCCCTTCCGAGCCGCGATCGAGCGCGCTATCCGCTGTTCTCCTACGTCTTCTCGCTGCAGCCCCCAGGCACGCCGGCGCCGGCGGGATGGGCGCTCATCGACGATGACGTCGATTCCACTGCGGACTTCGACCTCCATCTTGATCTGCACGAGCGAGTCGATCAGATCGTCGGCCGCCTGACGTATCGAGCGGATCTGTTCGAGCCGGACACCATCGCGCGGCTGGCGGCTCACTTCGCGCGGCTGCTCGAAGGCGCGGTCGCCGATCTCGACTGTCCAGTATCCCGGCTGCCAATGCTCGATGAGCGTGAGCGACATCGCGTCGTCGTGGAATGGAACCGGACGGCGCACGCGTACCCCGCCGAAGCGACCGTCCACGGCCTCGTCGAGGAGCAAGCCGCCCGGGCTTCCGACAGAATCGCCCTAGTGAGCGGCGCCGGCGCGCTGACCTACGGCGAGCTCAATCGCCGCGCTGATGCCGTCGCGGCGCGCCTTCAGGCACTCGGCGTGACGCCCGGCGCCTTCGTTGGCGTGGCCATGGAGCGCTCGATCGAGACAATCGTCGGCTATCTCGCCGTGTTGAAGGCGGGCGCCGCCTATGTCCCGCTGAGTATCAACGATCCGCCGGATCGCGCCGCGTTCATGGTGGCAGAGGCCAGGATCAGCGCAGTCCTGACGCGCGAGCGCGGATTCGCTGCGGCAACGTTGAACGACGTCCCCGTCGTGGATATCGACGAAGTCGAGCCGGCCGCTACGCCAACGCCGTTGCCGCCAGTGCGCGTCGGACCGGACGACATCATGTATGTCATGTACACCTCGGGGTCGACGGGATACCCCAAGGGGGTCGCAGTCCCACACCGAGGCATCGTTCGATTGCTCTTCGGGGACGGCCGCTATATGCGGCTCGGTCCCGACGAGGTGATTCTTCAATCCACCGCACTCGGGTTCGACGTCTCCGTGTTCGAGATCTGGGCCGCGCTCGTCCACGGGGCCCGCCTGGTCTTGTATCCGTCCCCAGTTGTGATGACATCCGAGCTGCGAGACGTCATCCGTCGGCACGGCGTCACCACGATGTGGCTTACGCCCGCCGTCTTCAACATGGTGGTCGACGAGGACCCAGAGTGTCTGGCCCCGCTCCGGCAGTTGGACCTGGGTGGCGAAGCGCTCTCGGTCCCACACGTTGCGCGAGCCTCATCCGTCATGCCGAAGACGCAGATCATCAACGGCTACGGGCCAACGGAGTGCTCGGTGGCGGCGACCGCGTATCGAATCCCACCGCGGATCGATCCGACAGCCGCCTCGATTCCGATCGGTGCGCCGATCGCCAACACCACGGCATACGTGCTGGATCGTCACCTCGTCCCGACTGCCATCGGCGTTCCGGGCGAGCTCTATCTCGGCGGGCCGGGCGTCGCCCGCGGCTACGTCAATCGGCCGGACGAAACGGCGGCGCGCTTCATCCCGGATCACTTCGACACGCGGGCGGGCGCGCAGCTCTATCGGACGGGCGACCTCGCTCGGTGGCGACCTGATGGCATCCTTGAATATCTCGGCCGGCTCGACTCGCAGGTGAAGATCCGTGGACTGAGGATCGAACTGGGAGAGATCGAGGCCGTGTTGCGCCGACACCCGCAAATCCGGGACGCCGCCGTTGTCGTGCGACAGGATGGTGCGGCGAAGCGACTCGTGACGTACGTCGTCGGCCGCGCCAAGACCGCGCCGCCGGCCGACGAGCTGCGCGAGCACGTGCGGAAGGCGCTGCCTGCGTACATGGTCCCCACAGTGTTCGTCCCTCTCGACGCGCTGCCCCTCACACCGAGCGGCAAGGTTGATCGACGCGGACTCACCGCGCGCGCCGATTCACCGGTGCGGCTGACGGAGTCGTGCGACGTTGGTCCCGGTGATTCTCTCGAGGGACAGCTCGCCGCGCTCTGGCAGGAGCTTCTCAACATAGACCGCGTCGGGCTCACGGACGACTTCTTCGAACTGGGAGGCGACTCGCTCACCGCGGCGCGGATGCTCCAGCAGATCGGCGACCTGACCGGCTGCTCGCTGCCGCTCAGCGCCCTCTACTCGAGCCCAACGATCGAGGCGCTGACCCGGTTGCTGCGCCAGGAGCCCGGCGCGCCGGCGGATCTGGCGGCCCCGGCGGTCACGCTGAACGGCGGCGGCGATCGCACACCGCTCTTCCTCTTCCATGGTCTGCTCACCGGCGGCGCATTCTACGCACTGCGGCTCGCGCGCCGGCTCGGTCGGCGCCAGCCCGTTCACGTGGTGCACCCCTTCACGGGTGTGGGCTCGCCCATTCCGGCGACGATAGAGGCAATGGTGGACCGGCACATGGCTGTCGTGCGCAGCCTCCAGCCCTGCGGCCCTTACCGACTCGCCGGATACTGCAATGGCGGGCTCGTCGCATACGAGATCGCTCGCCGGTTGCACGCGGCCGGCGAGCACGTCGACTTACTTGCGCTCATCGCTGCGGTACCCGTCACGACGCTGCGACGGACGGGTCGGCTCTTGCGGCGCACGGCACAGATCGTCGGCGTCTCTCCGGAGCGCACCGCGGAGCCGGTGGCACGGCTGCGCGCGTATTGGGACCGCCTGAGCTGGATCCCGCCTCGCGAACGGCCGGCGTTTGTCGTCACCAAATTAGTTGAGCGAGCCAGCCACACCCTCAGCGTGCGTCGACGGTCGGATTCCGGACGGCCGGCCACGCCGTCCCGCTGGCCTGCCGTCCTCGGCGTCTACAATCGCGTTTTCATGCGGTACTTCCCGGCACCATATTCCGGCCCACTGCTCCTCCTGTGGCCCGAGCATGAGGGATCGGGCTCGGTGGATGCCGCTGCTACCGCGTGGCGCCGGCTCGTACCGTCAGTGACCGTTCGCGTGGTGCCCGGGGACCATCTGGCGATCGTTCACGACCAGCTCGATGTGCTCGCGACGCACCTAGACGCACACCTCTCCGACGAGGGGAGCGTGGACCGTGAGCGGGCGATGGAGGCGTCCGTCGGCCTTCGCGTGAGTGCACCAACGGCGCTCATGAAGGTCGCCGCGCTTCTGGCGCCAATTTGCGAGCTCGCGTAACTCGAGACCACCAAAGTCGCGCTCGTCTCGCGCGACGCGTCCGATCTATCCCGCCCGGCGACCCAGGCGCCGCGCGCGCTCGAGGGCGCCGACGACGGCGTCCGTGAGCGCGTCGGGATCCACCGGCTTGGGCACGTGCAGGTCGAACCCGGCCGCCAACGCCTGCGTGCGATCGTGCAGGCTCGCGTAGGCGGTGAGCGCGATGGCGACCATCGGCGAGCGGCCGTCGGCGCGCTCGCGCTCCCGTAGCTGCGCGACGAGCGCGAAGCCGTCGGCGCCCGGCATGCCGAGGTCACTCAGCAGAACGTCGACGGCGAGGTCTTCGAGGGCCGCGAGCGCCTCGCTGACCGACGCCGCCGTGTGCACCTCCGCGCCGTGATCCGTCAGCGCGACACGCACCAGCTCGCGCGCGTCGGGATGGTCGTCGACGGCGAGGATGCGCACGCCCTCCAACGGACGCGCGGCGCGCACTGCGCGTGCTGCCGCGCCGACGACCGGGCTGCGCGCATCGACGCTCAGCGGTAGCGTCACGGTGAACACCGAGCCCTTCCCCGGCCCGTCGCTGTGCGCGGTAACACCGCCGCGGTGGAGCGCCACGATGTGACGCACGATCGCCAGACCGAGCCCGAGCCCACCCGCGCCGCGCCCGCGCTGGCCCTGGCGGAAGCGATCGAACACGTGCGGCAGCAACGACGCCTCGATCCCGGCGCCGCTATCGCGCACGGTGACGATCACCTCGCCGCCCGCGCGCGCGAGCTCGACCCGGACGCGGCCGCCCGCCGGCGTGAACTTGATCGCGTTGGAGACCAGGTTCGCCACGACCTGAGCGAGCCGCACGGGGTCGCCGTTGACGATGGCCGCGCCGGGCTGCAGCCCGACGTCGAGCGCGACGCCCTTGGCCTCGGCATCGCGCCGCAACGCCTCGACGGCGGCGCCGACCACGCCGACGACATCGACGGGCTGCCGCTCGAGCTGCATCTTGCCGGAGATGATGCGCGACACGTCCAGGAGGTCGTCGATGAGCTTCGCCTGCCAGAGCGTGTTGCGCTCGATCGTCTCGAGCGCGCGCGTGGCCTGCTCGGGACTGAGCCGCGCGGCGCGCAGCATCCGCGTCCAGCCGAGCATGGCCGTGAGCGGCGTGCGCAGCTCGTGCGAGAGTGTGGCCAGAAAGTCGTCCTTCGAGCGGTTGGCGGCCTCGAAGTCCGCGCGCGCCGACTGCTCGCGCGCCAGCAGCCGCGCATTGCGGATGGCCGAGGTCGCCTGCTCGGCCAGCCGCACCAACAGCACCTCGTCGGCGTCACCGAACTGTCGCCGCGCGGCGTTGCTGACGTAGAGCAACCCGGCCACGCCGTCGTCGAGGATCGGCACCACGAGCAGCGCCACGCCGTGGTAGTCGCTGCTCCGTAACGGCCGCCCGGTCGCCATCACCAGACCGCCGAAGCCCTTGCCGCGCTCGATGCGCGGGCCGTCCGGCGGCGGCTGAGCCGCGGCCGGCACGCGGTGGCGAACCACCATCGCCTCCGCCGCGTCGGGGTCGGGCAGCGCGATGTCCGCGGAGTCGGCGCCGCACATGTCGCGCGCGGTCTCGCAGACCAGGTGGAGGATGGCGTCGAGGTCGAGGCGCTCGTTGATCCGGCGCGCGAGATCAGCGAAGGCCGTGGCCTCGAGCTCGCTGCGACGCAGGTCGGCCTCGGCCTGACGGCGCGCGGTAACGTCGCGCACGATCGCGACGTGCCGGCCGGGCAGCACGTCGGCGGTCGCCGACAGCTCCACGTCGCACTGCGTGCCGTCGGGACGCAACACGCGGAAGCCGCCGACCACCGACCCCTTGGCCAAGAGCTCCGCCCACACCGCGTCTATTTCGCCGGGGACGGCGCACTCGTGCAGCGTGCGGCCGAGCAAGTGCTCGCGCGGCACACGGAAGAGATCCTCGGCGGCGAGGTTGGCGTCCACGCAGCGCGCCTCGCCGTCCAGCACGACGATCGCGTCGAGCGTCGATGAGAAGATCGCGCGTAGCTGCGCCTCGCTGTCGCGCAGCGCGTGCTCGAAGCGGTCGCGGTCACGGGCCGCCGTGTCGAGCGCCGCGGCCAGCCGATTGACCTCGGTGACGGGGCTCGCGGTCGGAACCGGCACGCGCCCCTGCCCCAGCGCCTCCGCCGCCTCGACCAGGTGGAGGATCGGGCGAGCGATGCGCCGCCCGACGAGCAGGGCCAGCAGCGCGGCGGCGGCCAGCACCGCCAGGCCGCCGGCGATCGCGAGCAGCAGCGAGCTGCGGAGTGCCGCGTCCACCGTCTCGGCCGGCACGCCGATGGCGACGGTCCAACCCGTCACGTCCGACCGACTGTAGGCCGCGTACGCGGACACTCCGTCGACGTCGATGCCGTGCTTCCAGCCCGAGGCCCCTGTCAGCGCGCTGAGCAGCGTGCCGGCGGTACGCCCAAGCCAACTCTCCGCCATGCGGCTCCGCGCGACCACGACGCCGTCGCGATCGATGATCGTACCGGTCCAGTCCTCTGGCAGATTCTGGGACGCGAGGAACCGGCTCAGCGCCTCCGGCTCGATGTCCGCAGCCAACCCGTAGCGCAGTCGCCCGCCCTGCACGATGGGCACGACGATGGCGATCGTGGGGGCACCGGTGGTGCGATCGAGAATGACGTCGGAGAGCGCGGGACGGAGCGTCCGTCGCATCTCCGCGAAGTACGGCCGGCCCGCCAGCGACGCACGTGTCCCAGTCGCGCCGACGCGGGCCGTGCGCAGCACGACTTCGCCGCTCGGATCGGTCAGGATCACGGCGCGCCACCACGGCTGCGTCGGCAGCACGCGGCTGGCGTGACGCTCGAATGCGTTGTAGTCGTCGGTGTCGAGGTGCAGCGAGGCGGCGAGCGCCTGCAGTGCCTTGATCGACGTCGCGATCTCGCGGTCCACGGCCAGCGTCAGCGCTCGCGTCGTGTCGCGCAGGCCGCGCTCGATGGACGCGCGCTCGCCGCGACCGAAGACGACGATCATGATCGTCGCGAAGATGACGACCGGAACGACGGCGGCGATCACGAGAGTCAGCAGGTGTCGCCGCAACGAAGAGGTCGCGCGCGCGGAAGACATGCGCATGGAGGATAGCGCGACGTTCAGGATGCGGCCACGAGTAGTCAACGCGCGTAGGAAAAATTTTTCCTACGTGACGATGCCGCCGGGTCGCCGCCACTCGGCTCTGGGACGCCGGTGTATAGTGTCGTGGGCCGCCGCGCCGGCGGCCGAACGACACCCCCGGGAGACTGGTCATGAGCGCCGTCAAAGACGTCATTACCTCCGCCGTCGACGGGCTCGCCACCGAGCTCGAGCAGCTGTCGCGCCGGATCCACGACAACCCCGAGCTCGGCTACCAGGAGGTCAAGGCTGCCGCGTGGCTGACCGAGTTCCTGGACAAGCGCGGGCTCAAGGTCGAGCGCGGCATCGCCGACGTGGAGACGGCGTTCCGCGCGACGCTCGAGACGGGCGACGGACCGACGATCGCGATTCTCTGCGAGTACGACGCTTTGCCGGGCATCGGTCACGCCTGCGGCCACAACGTCATCGCCGCGGCGGGCGCCGGCGCGGGCGCCGCGCTCAGCGCCGTCCGGGACAAGCTGCCGAAAGGCCGGATCCAGGTCATCGGCACGCCCGCCGAAGAAGGCGGCGGCGGCAAGATCAAGCTCATCCGCGGCGGCGTCTTCAAGAACGTCGACGCGGCCATGATGATCCACGGCTTCGATCGCTGGATCCTGCACCAGGACCTGCTCGGCATCGTGCGCACGGGTTTCGAGTTCACGGGCAAGGCGGCCCACGCCTCGGCCGATCCGTGGGAGGGTGTCAACGCGCTCGACGCGGTCATTCAGACGTTCAACAACGTCAGCATGCTGCGCCAGCAGATCCGTCCCGAGTCCCGCATCCACGGCATCGTCACGAGCGGCGGCTCCGCCGCGAACATCATTCCCGAGTTCGCGTCGGCGCTGTTCTACGTGCGCGCCGCCGCTCTCGACGACATGTGGGCGCTGCAGAAGCGTGTCATCGCGTGCGCCGAAGGCGCTGCCAAGGCGACCGCTTGCACGCTCAAGATCGTTCAGCATACCGACACGGTGTACGAGCCGATGAAGCGCAACGCGACCC
>Ga0075418_10010041_pt1 | contig 10607 bp, 7 predicted proteins | sample SoiMetdeltSBSDD2_FD_81776 | JGI IMG/M metagenome (GOLD analysis project Ga0075418, IMG submission 81776) | Bulk soil microbial communities from a Populus tree surrounding site in Tennessee, USA - Soil MetaG P. deltoides SBSDD2 | ecosystem: Environmental > Terrestrial > Soil > Tree plantation...
CCCCAGAAGCCGACCAGAGCGAGGTACAGAACGGAGCCCAGAACCGGTACGCTCAGTCGCTTCAACATGGTCGGTGTTCCCCCCTGTTGTTCAACGCGTCGAGGCGTCCGGCGCAGCCCCGCCGGTCGCCCGGCCCGCAACCGGGCCGGGCGGAGTATAGTCCGGCTCGGCATCAACCCGCGAGAGCCCGCGCTTCGTCCCGGATCGCCTCCACCGCCTCCGCCATCCGGTCGGCATGGGTCCGGAAGGACAGGACGCAGATCCGCACCACGAACCGGCCGTCGATGGTGGTGCTCGACAGGAAGACGCGACGGCGATCGTTGACGCGGCGCAGCAGCTCCGCGGCGATCGCGTTCCCGTCGCGCCCCTTCGAGCCTCGGCAGGTGAACGCCACGATCGACAGTTGCGGCTCGTCCAGCATCTCGAGCAGCGGCTCCCCGCGCAGCGCCTCCCAGGCCGAGCGGGCCAGGTCCAGCTTCTCCCGCAGCTGCTCACGGAAGGCTCCGAGCCCGTGGAGCACGATCGGCAGCCAGACGCGCAGCCCGCGGAAGTCACGCGACAGCTCCGGCGACAGGGAGTGGAAGTCGGGGGCCACCTCCCGGCCCTGGACGTCCTGCAGGTAGGTCGCCTCGCCGCGGTGGGCGCGCTCGAGCGCCGAGGGGTCGCGCACCAGCAGACATCCCGTCCCGTACGGCAGGAACAGTCCTTTGTGAGGATCGAGCGTGATCGAGTCGCAGGCCTCGAGGCCGGGGAAGAGCCCCTCCCCACCCGGTGCCAGGCGGAAGAAGCCACCATAGGCCGCGTCGGCGTGCACCCAGGCGCCATGGGCTCGGGCGATCTCGAGCACCGGCAGGATCGGATCGATGGCTCCCGTGTTGGTGGTGCCGGCGTTGGCGATCACCAGGAACGGCCGCAGGCCGCGATCCCGGTCCTCCTTCATCATCGCCTCGAGGCGGCCGGGACGGATCCTGAGCCGCGCGTCGACGGGGACCCAGCGGATGCTGCGCTCGGTGAACCCGGCGATGCGCGCCGCCTTCACCAAAGAGAGATGCGTCTGCTCCGACATGTAGAGGGTGCCGGCCCGGAAGTCTTCGGGGAGTCCCGCGACGCGGGCCGTGACGAGCGCCGTCAGGTTCGAGATGGACCCTCCCGAAGTGAAGATGCCGCCGGCCGTCGCCGGGTACCCCATCCCGGTCGCCAGCCACCCCACGGTGGCCGCCTCGAGGCGCGCCAGCGCCGGCGCCGCGGCCGCCACGCCGACGAACCGGTTCACGGCGCAGGCGATGAAGTCCGCCGCCGCGGCCGACGGCAGTCCGCCGCCCGGGATGAAGGCCAGGTAGCCGGGGCCGGCCGTGGTGAACGACTTGGAGACCGCGGGACCGAGCCGCCGCAGGATCGTCTCGATGTCGGTCCCGGTCTCGGGTGCCGGCCCGTCGAAGGCGGCCGCGACCTGCGCGGCGCCCTCGACGTCCCAGGACGGCTGCTCCGGCAGCGACTCGATGTGCCGCACCACGAACTCGGCGCAGGCGTCGATCAGGCGCCGCAGCTCGGGCGCCCCGGGCTCGAGGGGCCTCACGCGGCCTACTTTCCCCCCTGGCTCGAAGGCACGAGCACGGAGGCGGACGCGAGGCTGCCGTTGCCGGAAGCGTCGGTGACGCCGTAGGTGGCGGTGTAGGTGCGCCCGCCGCTGCCGCCCGATCGCTTGGCGCGCACGCGGATGAAGCGATCGTCGCTCCCGATCTCGGCGTCGGCGATGTCGGCGGCCGGATCGGCCCCTTTGGAATCGACGATCGATACGCCCAGGAGTGCTATGGTTGGCTCGGGATCGCAGAGGTCGGAGACGGCGATGACGAACTCGATCGGCACGAGGTCGCCGTGCGGCGGCCAGATGACGCTCGGGACGGCCTGCGCCGTGATGCTCGGTGCTAGGGTGTCCCGGACCTCGATCAGCACCGTGTCGGGAGGCGACTCCGCACCGTCATCGCTGACCACGAGCGTCACGGTGCTCGTTCCGAGCGGAAGCGTCACGGTCGGCTGAGCGCCCGTCACCGTGCCGAAGGGGCCGCTCCACACGTAGGTCAGGAGGTCGCCATCCGGATCGGACGACCGCCGGCCGTCGAGCGGCAGCCGCGCGCCGTCGGGTCCGCCGCACTCGACCACCTGGTCGGGGCCGGCGTCCGCCGACGGCGGGGCGTTGGGATTCAGGTCGATCAGTACGATTTCCTGCGGGCCCGCGTCCGTCGCCGCGGGGATCGCGAGCAGGCCCGCGCCATCCGACGCCAGCCGCGCCGTCGTCCGCCCGCCAGACTGGAACCAGAGATAGTTTCCACCGTCGGGCGCCGGCTGCCCGGTCGCGGCCAGGACCGAGGTCACGGGTATGCCCTCCTGCCGTGGCTGCGAGCCGCGCGATGCCGGCGTCTCCGGAGGTGGCGGCTCCCGCAGCAGCAGCGTGTCGGCTCCCGAGGTCAGGAGAGCGCCGTGGACCAGGCGGCCCATCCCCGCGAGAGCCAGGCGCGGGCGGACCAGCTGCACGCTGCCGACCTCCCCGACGGGATCGGGCCTCCTCGCCACCAGGGCCAGGGAGCCGTTCTCCTCGAGGAAGGTGCCAAACAGACTGCTCGGATCGTAGACCGCCTGGAGCGCCAGGCCGCCCTGGGCGTCGCGATCGAACATCTGGATCTCGAAGGGCGACACGATCCCTCCCTCGAGCGGCGCGCCCTCGGACAGGATCCTGGCGGCCGCCGCGGCCCCCCCAGCCCGCAGCGGCGCCTCGTACAATGCGCCGGTCCCATCCTCGGCGATGGCGCCGTAGGTGACGACGCCTGCGTCGTCGAGGAGCGGCGGCAGGGAGAGCCGCGCCACCGGCGCCCCCGTGAACACCGACTGGATGAGTCCACCGCCTGGCAGCCCGTCCCCCGGTCCGGCCACGCGGAAGAGGTTCGCGCCGTCGTACCCGAGCAGGATCACCCTCCCGTCGGGGGCGAACACCGGCACGGCCAGCTCGCCGCGGACGTTCACCCGCGACGGGGGCTGGAACCCCGTCACCGCGCCCGGCGCTCCAGGGAGGAGGTCCCCGATGCCGATCACCCGGTGCAGCGATCCCGCGCCCCCGACACCGTAATAGAGAACCAGGCTGTTCCCCGCGGCGGTGTCGGGCGCGGCTCCCAGGAACGCGAACCTGCCGGAGTCGTTCATGGTGTGGAAGGAGAAGAACTGCCCGTCGAGATGTCCGCCTCCAGGCGCCGGGTCGCCGTCCATTACGGCGGGCGACAGCCGCCCGTCCCGCTCGCGCACGAACAGGCCGCGCGCGCCCGTGGTGATGCGTGCGTCGAAGATCATGCGGCCCCCGGCGGTCAGGAACGGTCCGCCGCCCAGGAACGGGAAGACCGGCTCGATGCAGGAGACGAACCTCGCCGGGATCGCCAGCGGCGCTCTGGCCCGCAGCACGGCCCGCGGTGGCCCCACCGACCGGGCGAACAGCGCCTCGCCCAGCGTATCGGCGGCCGAGAAGAGGATGGAGCCATCGGCCGCGATCGCGGGGGTCGCCTGTGCCCCGGCGACCTCGAACGCCACGAAGGTCTCCCCGTCGGCGGCCTCGCCTCCTGCCTCGGCGATTGGCAGCGGCCCGTCCCGGTCCAGGTAGACGCCGGCGACACCGTTCGATAGGTGGGCGCCGAAGACGACGCCACCATCCCCGGTCAGGGCCGGCGCCAGGTCGGTGATCTCGACAAAAGTCTCACCTCCGGGCGCCGGAGACCCGGGCTCAGCGACCGTCTCCGAGATGCCGCCGCCGACTCGCTGCACGCGGATCTGGCCGGCCACCTCCCAAAGGAAGGCGACCTCACCCGCGGCGTTGATGGCGGGGGGTGCGATCGAGACCGATGGAACGGGGTCTCCGGGCGCCGCGGCGCCCAGGAAGAGGACCACGGGCGTGCCCGAAGGCAAAAGCGCCGCCACCAACTCCATCCCGGACGCCAGGGCGGCGGCGAACACGACCGTGCCGTCCGCTCCCGCTGCCGGCGCCGTGAGGGATCTCCGGAAGGTCCCGCCTGCGAGCGGGTCTCCCGTCTGCACCAGGATCTCCGGCGGCGACCCGGGCGACAGCCGCAGCAGGGCCGCGACCGGTTCGACGAAATCGACCCCCACGACGATCCGGCCGGCGCCGTCCACGGCCGGTCCCGAGATCCGGCCGACGGTGGCGGTCCCGCCGCTCAGATCGAGCCCCTGCCCGGAGACCAGCAGCGCCTCGAACGCCGCGCCTCCGCCCGGCTGCAGAAAGAGGCCCTCGCGCCGGGCACCGCCCACCGGTTCCGCCAGGAGCGCCCGGAAGACGACGGCGCCGCCGGGAGCCGCCGCGGCCTCGCAGACCTCCGCCAGGGTGCCGCCCGGGACGCGGTCCCCGACGTGCGCCACGGCACGCGCGGTCTCCCCTTCCTTGAGGACGACCGCCGTCCGCGCCCGATCCACGAACAGCACGCCTGTGGGCGTCGCCGCCAGCCGGCAGCCCCAGCGCGCGGGCGCGCGCGCCACGACGGGAGCCGCATCGCCCGATCGGATCGCGACCTTTGATGCCGGTGCCGCCCGGGCGGCGGTGGCAAGGGTCAGGAGCGGGAGAAGGACCGCGCCCCAGGTGCTGAGGCGTCCTGATGATCGCGATGGGAGGAGACCCGGCAGTGTCATCTCGAGGCCCCCTGCGAATAGGGGCCGGAGTATAGCGAGATTTGGCCCGCCGCGTCGAGTCTCTTTATCGGCCATTACGGAATCGAAGTCCTCGCCTCGGTGGTGCCGCACCGCCGCGTCGGTATCTGAGATCACGAACTTCGCGGTTGAATCGAGCGGATTTCGACGTACTAAGGAAAGCACCACACGGGAGCGGCGATGGAAGCAGACAAGCGGAGCATCGGCCATCACATCGACGATCTGGCGGAGCGCACGGGAGCGCCACTCACTCTCGTGGAGCAGATCCGGGCCATCTTCAAAAGGAGCGGCGTGCGGCTCGAGCAGGATGCCCTCCCCTACCTGGAGATCCTGGAGGAGACGTTCAGCCGCGCCGCTCTCCTCGAGCAGGACAATCAGTCGGCCCGCGATGCGGTCGACCGCCAGCAGGAGAACAGCCGCCGCTTCGCCGACTCGTGCCTCGAGCTGTACGGCCAGCTCCGTTCGATGGAGGACTACCTCCAGGGTGCTGAGCGTCTGTCGGCCGAAGAGAGTGCGCACCGTCGCCGCCAGGCGCGCGAGCGCGCCGCCGCCCGTCGCAAGGCGGCGGAAGAGCCCAGCCGGCCCTTCTTCGTGATCCTGACGCCCTCCGATCCCGAGTAGCCACGGCCGCCCGCGCCGGGCGGTGAACGACCCGCACCGGCTGCTGCTCGTACGACGCGGAGAAGTCTTTTCCGCGCTTCCCCGATCGACCGCCTGGTTCTACCTTGGCGACATCCGCGCGCCGGTCACGTCGCAGCCGGTTCCGCCGCGTGGCGATTCTCATCTGGGATTGACAGGAGGCCCCCCATGTCGCTGAACGCTTCCCACGTCCGTTCCGTCCTGATCCTTCCGGTCGTCTCGGCGGTTGCCATCCTGACCTTGTTCCTGGCGCCGCCACTCGAGGCGGCGTGCCCGCCGGGCGACAGCAACCCGGTGACGAGCGGCGACCCGGTCGTGGGGCCGATCGTCGTCCTCGGCGGCCTCGGACCGGCGCCGGCCGGGTCCTTCTTCCTGGCGGGGAGCGGTGCTGCGAACAACAGCGGCACGCTCCCGTCCTCTCTCTGGCTCGAGCGCGTCGGCGACCTCGACGGCGACGGTCTGCCGGAGATCCGCGTCGGCGCCCCCGGCGAAGGGCCCGGAGGCTGGGGGGATCCGCGCACGCAGGGCTGCCCGTCGAGCGCCTCGCCGCCGCATCCGCCGCTGGTGCTCTTCGTGCGCCACGACAACGAGGACCTGGACGGCGACGGCAAGTTCGACGTCTGGGAGGACCGGAACGGGCCCCCTTGCGTGAGAGACCCCGTGACGGGCCAGATCATCAGCTACGGCGCGGACCTCGATTGTGACGGGCGCTTCACTCCACCCGCGATCAAAGGCGTGGGAGGGGGCTGCGAAGGAGCAGGCCGGGAGGACATCGACTGCGACGGCCGCCTCGACAAGCTCAGCGAGGACCTGGATGGCGACGGGAGGCTGGACCCGGGAGAGGACCGCGACGCCGATGGCCATCTGGACAACATCAACGAGGATCGGAACGACAACGATTTCCTGGATGATCGACCGGACCCCTCCGTCCACAACCACCTCATCGTCATCCCAGACGAGAACGGCGAGTTCGGAAACTTCTACCCCTACATGGCGGCCCGCCCCGCCACCGGCAGCTTCGTGATCGTCGCCGTCGCGTGGGACGGCCAGGCCTACGACCTCCAGTCGTCCAACCTCCCCACGACGATCGGGCTCGAGGATCTCGATCGTGACGGGGCATTCGACGTCTTCGAGGACTTCCTGTTCCGGAATGGCCTGCTCGATCCCGGCGAGGACCTGGACGGCGATGGCCGATTGACCCCACCGGACGGGTGTGAAGGCACCACACGGGAGGACAAGGACTGCGATGGTCGCCTCGACCGGGTCGATGAAGACCTGAATCACAACGGCCGGCTCGACCCGGGCGAGGACCTCGATGGAGACGGTCGCCTCGACGACGGGACGGAGGATCGGAACCACGACCAGTTGCTGAACGACCGGCCATTCCCAAGCCCGGACGACGTGATCTTCGAATACTTCCCCAGCGGCGGTCCCCTGCCGCTTGCGCCGACCTATCCCTACAGGTCGTTCACGCCGGCCCAGGAGGTTCGCGTGCTCGCGGCCCACCCGCTCCCGACCGTGCCCCCGGCGGGCTGCCCCGCCGTGGGCGGTCCTGGCCGGCCGCTCGTGAACATCGGGTCGATCGGCACGCTTCAATCAGGAACGCTCGACGCCCGCGTGTCGATGTCCGACCCCGACGTCGATCCCCTGCACGGCCGCGTGGCGATCGAGGCCCTGCTCCACCTCCCCGACCTGGGCACGGGTGGCAGCGACCTGTGCGCCGGTCCGCTCCTGCCCGAGGGAGAGCGGGGCCTGGGAGCCCTGCTCGTCGGCAGCGTCGGCCTGCCGCCGATGCTCTTCGACCTCGACTCTCTCACCGGATGCGACGACGGGCAGCCGGACTTCGGCTTCACCTATGGGGCCTGCGGCTCGTCCCCGGGCGAGCCTCTACAATCCGTCCTGACGCTGTCCTGCACGGAGCCGTATCCCATCTGTATCCATCGCCTGGATGGCGGAGATGCCTTCGACTACGTGGTGCACCAGGTGGACCCTGAGTCCGCGCTCCTTTCGGGCGCGTCTCCAGCGCTGCCTTCCCAGGCTTATGAGGGCTCGAGGCTGCCGCGCTCGCTCGACCTCAGAGCGCTGCCCGCTCCCGGGGACTACGCCCTGACGATCACGGCGGAAGACGGCGTGACGCCCATCGCGACGGACTCGATGCTCTTCGGCTGGAACGGCGAGAAGACGCTGTACATCAATCACCCGGGCAACCGGGCGGGGCTGGTGTCACCCCTGCGCCCGGAACCGGTTCCGATACCGCCGACGCCCGTCCCGGCGGACTAGGGGGCCGGTTTCAGGTTCGGGGACGCAGCCGTCCGGAATCGAATTCCGAGGGCTGCGCCAGATCGAGCGGCGTGTTGAGGTTGATCAAGATCCCGGGATCGTTCCAGGGGATCTCCAGGACGCGCTCCGGCAGCCGCCGTACAACCGTCTGCAGCCCGTGCGTCTCCTCCTGCACGCCCAGAAGCTCCGGCAGGAGGGCGCCGCGGAAAAGCGGCGGGTGGCCGCGGCGGCCTTCGAAGCTCGGCAGGATGATCGGCCGCGCCGCCGCGTCCCCCGCGGCGTCCCATTCCCTCCTACCGGCCACGAGGAGCGCGTCGATGAGCCGGTGATCGAGCGGCTGGTCGACGGAGGCGATCAGGATGGCGTCGGGACGCGCCAGCAGGGACGAGAGCCCGACCCGGATGGAGGTGCACTTCCCCTCCGCGAAGCGGGGATTCCGCACCGGGCGCGCCTTCCAGCCCGGCCGGAACGATCGCCTGACGAGCAGCGCCAGCGTCTCGAAGTCCCGGCCGAGGACGACGACGCACTCGTTGAGATCGCTCTTCTGGACCTGGTGCAGCTGATGGGCGATGAGCGGCTGTCCGTGCCAGTCGAGGAGGGCCTTCGGCGACCCCATGCGCTCCGAATCGCCCGCGGACAGGAGGACGGCGACGCTTCTCATGCAGCGCCTAGCCGGCGGACCCTGCGGACGTCGCTCCGGAGGCTGGGGGAACAGGAGCCGGCGCCGCCGGCGGCCTGGGGTTGACGTCCAGATCCGGACTGTACTGGATCAGCGTCTCCCGCTCGGAGGCGTCGAACGCCTCCTCGAAGCCGTACATGGTGATCGTCTCCCAGGGGCAGACCTCGGCGCACAGAGCGCAGCCGATGCACTTGTCGTACTCGATGATGGCCAGATTGTTGGGCGCGTCCGGCGAGGAGACGTAGCGGATCGCGTCCACGACCTGATCCTTGACGGTCACGGTCTCGCAGAAGGCGACGCACGCCGGCGAGTTGGCGCACCCGGAGCATCCGTTCTGATCGACGACCGCCAACCGCTTGGGCGGCTTCTTGAGGAACAGGTGCTTGAATCCTGCCGGCACGGGCATCGGCGCCCTCGCAAATTATCTTCTTCAGTGTGTCACAACCGAAGGGGGCGTTCAAGACGGACGCCGTGGCCGGCCTTCCGCGGTCCGTGGTTCCTGCAAAATCCCCCACCTCCTTCGGTTGTACCTGCGCTAGACTGATTTCAAACCCCGGCTCACGAAACCGAGTCTCGAAGGAGGTGTCGCATGCTCATTCCCTCCCGGTTCCGCACGACCTGTCTGCGCTGGCTCTCTCCCCTGCTCGTCCTGGCGGCCCTGGCCCTCGGCTACGTCGTCGCCGACGATCCGATCCCGCTCGACCCGGTCGTGGGAGAGCCGAACCCGGCCCTTCCAGGGGTCGCCGACAGGCGCCTCGACCGGCGCCTGAGCTTCGTGCTCGCGCGCGCGGGATTCACCGGCAGGGTCCAGTCGACGCTCGAGTCCCGGCTCGGCCGCCCCATCGACGCCGCGCGAGCGGACCTGGGCCGGCTGCTCTTCTTCGACAAGGTGCTCGGCCTCCACGACGACAATTCATGCGCCGGCTGCCACGCACCCGCTTTCGGCTTCGGGGACTCCCAGCGCATGGCGATCGGGGTCGACAACAACGATGTCGTCGGCCCCGACCGCAGCGGCCCGCGCAACCAGCGGCGCTCCCCCCTGGTCGCCAATACCGTCTTTTACCCGGCGCTGATGTGGACCCCCCGCTTCGTGGCGCTGTCGGGCGATCCCTTCGATGGCTCGCTCGGCTTCCAGTTCCCGCCTCCCGAGAACGTCGTCACCGGCGTCCCGACGCTGCTGTCGGCGCAGGGCTCGCTCCCCTCGACGGAGCTGGTCGAGATGGCCGGCTTCAACGGGATCACCACGAACCCGGGCCCGTTCGGCCCGCGGCACTACCAGTTCGACGATGGTGAAGGGCAGGCGCTCCCCGCGCCGGACGGGACCGGAGTCCACAATTTCCCGATCCAGGCCGCGGTCGACGCGCGCCTGAACGCCATCCCCGAATACCTCGAGCGGTTCGGAGCGGTGTTCAACGACGGCGTTCCGCTCCCGGCCGGGGGCATCACCATCAACATGCGCCGGCTGGCGATCGCCGAGTTCCAGGCCAGCCTGACCGCGGCCGACGCGCCCCTCGATCGCTTCGCCCGCGGCGAGACCGGCGCCATGACCGTCGGTCAGAAGCGGGGAGCGCTGCTGTTCTTCGGCAAAGCCGGCTGCGTCTCCTGCCACGCGGTCGCGGGCCCGTCGAACGAGATGTTCAGCGACTTCAGCCCGCACCGCATCGGCGGCCCCCAGGTCGCGCCCACCTTCGGGGTCGAGACCGGCAACGTCATCTTCGACGGACCCGAAGAGAACGAGGACTTCGGCTTCATGCAGACCGAGGGGGACCCCGCGCTCCGCTATACGTTCCGCACCGCGCCGCTCCGGAACCTGAGAGTGTCCCCCGGGTTCTTTCACAATGGCGCCTTCGGAAGCCTGGAGGCGGCGATCGCGCACCATCTCGACGTCGAAGCCTCCCTGCGCCACTACGATCCGGCGGCGAACGCCCTGCCTGCCGATCTGAGTCCCGGTCCGTTCGAGGGGATCCTGGCGGCTGGCATCGATCCGCTGCTGGCCAAGCCGACCCACCTCACGGAGCAGGAGTTCCTGGATCTGGTCGCGTTCGTCCGGGACGGCCTGTTCGACGCGCGCGTCCTGGACTTCTGCCAACAGCTCCCGGACGCCGTCCCGAGCGGCATGCCCCTGCAGACGTTCGAGGGCTGCGACTAGAGGACGGCTGCGACGGAGGCGCCGGGCCGCCCGCTCAGGGCCGCTGGTCGATCGGCACCCAGGGCCGGTCGGGCGGGCCGATGTACTCCTCGAGGGGGCGGATGAGGCGGTTGTCGGTGTGCTGCTCGATGACGTGGGCAATCCAGCCCGGCGCGCGGCTGC
>Ga0075418_10010042_pt1 | contig 10607 bp, 8 predicted proteins | sample SoiMetdeltSBSDD2_FD_81776 | JGI IMG/M metagenome (GOLD analysis project Ga0075418, IMG submission 81776) | Bulk soil microbial communities from a Populus tree surrounding site in Tennessee, USA - Soil MetaG P. deltoides SBSDD2 | ecosystem: Environmental > Terrestrial > Soil > Tree plantation...
TCCTTGGCATACCATAGAACGGTACGTAGTGATCGAGCGCCTTTGCGGCTTTGAGGTTGTCGAACTTACTTGGCGCCTGCCAGCAGGCTTGGCACCTTGATTTGTCATTGAGATGAATGGTGGTGCACGCATACAAGTCGAACCCGTCTCCACTCGCGAATTCCCTGCTAACAGGGAAATTAACCGGGAATTTCGTCGAATCCGCCTGCTAAGTGCGATTTCGAAAGCCGACACGCGAGCAAATTCAGAGGCTTGCAGCGAAATTTTCCACTCAATAGAACAGAGAATTTTTGCGAAGGAACAGGGAATTTGCGTGCGAGAACAGGGAAATTGAACCAAGCTAAACAGTGCAGTGATCCGTGCGGCCAAAATTAAGGCAGGATAACCCACGGCAACATTTACTTTTTGGAGACTGCGGACGACGTTTAATTGACAACGTCCGAGCGCGACGGCCCAAATCAATGAAACTTCTCCGTCGAACCTTTCTTCAAGTGGCGGCGGGCGCTTTCGCGCCGCTGAGCGTGGCGCGCATCGCCGGAGCTCAAACGTATCCAACGCGGCCAGTGCACTTGCTCGTGGGCTATGCAGCGGGCGGCCCACTCGACACCAGTGCACGGATGATCGCGCAATGGCTGACTGAACGCCTCGGTCAGCAATTCATCGTCGTAAATCAGCCAGGCGCTGGCAGCAATATCGCCGCCGAGACCGTCGTGCGCGCGCCTCCAGACGGCTACACCTTGCTTCAAATTTCCGCGTCGAACGCCTGGAATGTCACACTGTACGACAATCTCAAATTCAATTTTATCAATGACATCGTCCCGGTTGCTGGCGTCAGGCACGCGGGCGGCGTGTTGGAAGTCCATCCTTCGGTGCCGGTTACAACGGTGCCCGAATTTATCGCCTACGCCAAAGCCAACCCTGGCAAGCTCAACATGGCTACAGGTGGCGCGGGAAGCGCACCGCATCTTTATGTCGAGTTGTTCAAGATGATGACGGGCGCCGACTTGGTCACGGTGAACTATCGCGGCTCAGGGCCCGCACTGCTCGATCTCATTAGCGGCCAGGTCCAGGGCACGTTCGACGTTGTGATTTCCTCGATTGCACACATCAAGGCCGGCAAGCTGAGGCCGTTGGGGGTGACGACCGCCAAGCGTTTGGCCGCATTACCGGATGTTCCGCCGATCGGCGATTTTGTGCCGGGTTACGACGCGAGCAGTTGGGATGGCATCGGCGCTCCCGTAAAGACGCCGCCGGAGGTCATCACAATCCTCAACAAGGAAGTGAACGCCGCTCTCGCTGATCCCGCGTTCAAAGCACGGCTCGCCGATTTAGGCGCGGAGCCCTTCTTCGCAGGCTCACCCACCGACTTCGGCAAATTCGTCATCGAATATACCGAAAAGTGGGGAAAGGTGATCCGGGCGGCCGGTATTAAAGCGCAGTGACGCTGGCGAGCGCGACTGTTCGTGGGGTGAGATGAACTCGGCCGGGAACACGGTCCACATCGCCGCGATCCATGACATCGGCGGTCGAGACTCGTGTCAATGCATCGGATCCAGCATAAGCGGTTGCATGCCGAGCTCCCGGTAGGTTGCAGTCGCGGCGGCACCGAATTCGTTTGCCCTGACCTGATCGCCGCGCCGGACATAGATCCCACTAAGTGTCGAGTTGCAAAAAGCAGCCAGCGGGCGAGCTTCGCACGCGGCGGCGAGGCGAAGGGCAATGTCAAGCTGCTTCTCTGATTCGTCTAGGTCCTGCGGCTCGGACGCCCAGTAGGCGCGGCCAATCAGGAATCTCGCCCATGCCTCGTCTCCTTTCGCCTCGTGCTCCACTGCAATGGCTGCTGCCTGCTTTCCAAGGGTTTGGGCTGCTTCAATCTGGCCCGCTATAAGCGACACCTGTCCGAGACGGACCAACAATCTAGGTTTGTCCGCTATTAACCGCATCTTTTCACCATCGCTCACTGCCTGTGCGGCGAGTTGAAGCCCCTTCTCCGCACGGCCCGAGCGCGCATAGGCAAAACCAAGGTCAGAGACCAAGCGAGTGCGCCAAACTCGGAACGACCAACGATTGCATAGGTCTAGACCGCGTTCCAGGGCGCCGACCGCTCCCTCGATCTCCCCCTTGCCAGAGAGCACGTAGCCGACTGAAAGCCAGCCTAGCCACTCGCTCAATGGATGCTCGGCCTCCTCGGCGATTTCGAGCGCCCGCCTCGCGTGCCTCATGCCGGCGCTGAAATCGCCACGTTCGACTAGAGCAATCGCTAACCAAGTCCGGTTCAGGATGGAAGGAATTATGCTCAAGTTGTGACGGCCGCGATGGAGTTCATTGGCGTTGAATTCAAGTCCTTGCTCGAGCAGCAAGATCGCTTGCCGATATTCGCCGAGGGCGTGATAGCTCTGCGCGAGACGGAAGAGTGATTGACCTAGCACGACCCGGTCGCCGCATTCGCGCGCAAGTTGGACCCCTGTCTCACCAAACTCGATGGCACGACGCTGTTGGCCTATCAAGAAATGGTGATTGCATCGGAATGCGGCGTATTGCGCGCTGCGCTGGTTGTCTCCGAGGCGGGCGAGAATAGGCTCGAGCTCATCCAGTGAGCGGAGGATCCGATCGGTGTCGAAACTTGGCAGCAGGGCATTTCGAAGCTCGAAGCGAAGATCCACGGCCTGTCTGAGATTGTCGGGAGTTTCTGGCAACTTCTTCAGGACTGCCAACGCGCGCTCGAAAAAGCGGGCGGCATCCGCGTTTGCGTAAAGCGAGAACGCCTTGAGTCCTGATCGCTGCAGGTACTCAACCGCTTTGTCCCAGATTGCACCTTTTTCCGCGTGATCAGCCAGCCGTTCGATGTGCTCATCGAGACGTCCAGCTGCAAGTATTTCGAGTGCACGAGCCGCGCGCGCATGCAAGATCACTCTTCGCTCCCGCAACAAGCTTGTGTAGGCAACCTCGCGCGTCATGGCGTGCTTAAAGGCGTATTCTGTTTCCGGGAAAGGCGCCTTTTCGTACACGAATTCTGCAGCTTGCAACTCCTGTATTGCGCGCCGGAGGTCAGGTTGCGCGATTCCGGTCACGGCCTCGAGAAGTGCCTCTTTAATGTCGTTGCCGATAACCGCGGCGCACTGGAGTAATTCCTTCAGCTCCGGCCGCAGCCGATCAATACGCGCTGCCAGCAGCGCCCCAATTGTCCCAGGAATGAAGTCGGCCGAGAGCGATCCGACCGGACGCGCGTGATCGGAGGCTTGATCCAGCACGCCACTTTCGATCAGGCTCCGCACACACTCCTCGAGGAACAAAGGGCTGCCCTGCGTGGCTTCAATCAACCTTTTCTTGATCGGAAGGAGCTGCGCGTCAGACCCAAGCAGCGCGTCGAGCAGTTCGTCGGCGCTGGCAGCGGCAAGCGGATCGATGCGCAGCTGTGAAAAGTTGCTCTTTCCAATCCACCGATTTTCGTATTCTGGACGATAGTTCACGAGCAGAAGTACTCGTGCAGCGGGAATGCTCTCCAACAGCATTTCCAGGAATGTCTGGGTTTCCGCATCAATCCAGTGCATGTCCTCGAACACCAAACACAGCGGCTGGTTTTGCGACTCGCGGACCAGAAGTCTCTTGAAGGCATCAAATATCAGGCTCTGACGCTCGAAAGGATGGAAGTTCGTCCAGGCAACATCGCTGACCGAGATACCTAAGATCCCGCTTAAAAGCGGCATCTGTGCGAGCAGTTTCTCATCACCTAGAGCTAACAGTTTTTTGCCAATGCGTTCGCGAACTTGCTGTTCGCTGTCGCGGTCTTGGATCTGGAAATATCGACTCAGGAGATCGATCAGCGGAAGATACGATGTCGCCTTGCCGTATGATACCGATCCGCCCTCCAGAATGAGCCAGCCCTGCGCCTCGAGCGAACGGGCAAACTCCAAGACAATACGTGACTTACCCACGCCGGCCTCACCAACAAGCGCAACCACCTGGCCGTGTCCTGCCTTCGCGCGCGCAGCGGCCCGGCTTAGACTCTCAATCTCATTCTGACGCCCGACAAACTTTGATAGCCCACGCGCGGCGAGCACATGCATCCGGTTGCGGGTGTTTACGCCTTCGAGTTCGTAGACCTCCACCGGGCCGGCAATGCCTTTAAGCGGCACCGACCCGATAGTCTTCACGCGAACGAACCCCTCCGCCAGAGCCAGCGTGTCGCGTGTCAGCAGGATCGTGCCAGGAGCCGCAAGCGACTCCACTCTCTTCGCGATATGCGTTGGGACGCCATCAAGGCGCAAGTCGATGAAATCTTCCCCTTGGTGCTTGACGGTAACAACAACCGGACCGGAATTGATCCCGATCCGGACTTCAAAAAGCATCCCGAACTCACGCCGAACTTCAGCGGCCCCAATGCGCGATGCCTCTTGCATGTCGAGCGCTGCGTAGCAGGCTCTAACGGCATGATCTTCAAGAGCAATGGGCGCCCCGAAGCTGGCCATGATCCCATCGCCTTCTTCGCGGGTCATCCCCCCATAGTGGTGAACGATGTCGATCATGGCGTCGACGGTCGGTTGCAGGATCCGGCGAGCGTCCTCCGCATCACGGTCATCAATCAACGCTGTCGAACTCGCAATGTCGGCGAAGAGAACGGTTACAATCTTGCGTTCACCCTCCTGCGAGCCTCGAACCTGCTCGATAAGACGTTGTGGTGTCCGGATTTTGGAGGAACCGTCGGATGTCGTCCCACGCATCAACATCGAAACGCTCGGCCATGAGGCCGCAGGAACGGTTCACCACGGCCTCGGCCAGCCGCGAGCCCGACACGGCACTCGAGGCAACCGTAGCACGATTGCAACGGTAGCGCGAACCGAATTCCCGAGCTGTCACGCGAGCGGTGCTCCCCAGCGACCGACAACGGCCTTATCGTTCCCTTCCCTGTTCATTGGATGTCTCCTGGTGATCTGTCTCGCGAGGATCATCGAAGCCGATCGATGACCTGAGCGAAGGATTACGCATGAGGCAGTCTTGCCAAACTCCAATTCTTGCCTTGGAATCGAAACCTCTAGCGTAATTAAGTTGCCGTCAAAACAAAGTGACGGAGCTCACTTTCAAGTGGCGACGAACGGTCGCTAAAATAAGAACTATCGCCCATGCAGGGAGAACGTTATGGCCTATGACCTCGACCAATTCATCACCGATTGTCGTTCGACCCTTTCGCGAGATCCCGGCCCTGCCGGGCGCGAACGGGTCCGCGTCAATCTCGAACGTCTGCTCGCCAACAAGGATTTCGTCGAGAAACATTGCGGCGACAACGTAGAGCGCGGCCTGAAAGTGCTGTACGAAGATCCAAAACTTGGCTTCCAGATTCTTGCACACATCAACGACAAGGCGCGTGTCTCGCCGCCGCATGATCATGGCGCCTCATGGGCCATCTACGGCCAGGCCACCAAATACACCGACATGATTGAGTGGGAACGCGAGGACGACGGGACAAACCCCAAGCACGCCAAGCTCAAGCCAATCAAGAAATACCGGCTCACGCCCGGCAAAGCCGGCATCTATCAGGACGGCGCCATCCACTCGATTGACTATCCTGACCACGCGCGTTTCATCCGCGTGACCGGGACCAATCTCGACAAGATCGAGCGTATCAAGATCGATCTCCAGACCGGCACCGTCGAGAAAATGTACGCACAGCAGGCGACGTGATTTCGAGCCGCGGTCTATTACGTCATGCTCGGCACTCGGGTCCGGCCTGCACCCGGCCCGAGGACAAACCCTGTGCCGGGCATCTACGTCTTGCCAGCCGCGGATGGCCGCGCCAGGCCCGGCGATGACTTGGCGATAACTCATGCCGACGCAATTGAGACTTCGCTCCCTCTCTCCCGCCGCGATCAAGGCCATGCTTGACGATGGCACGGAGCTCGCGCTCATCGATGTGCGTGAGGAGTTGACGTTCTCGCAAAAGCATCTCCTGTGGGCGCGAAATGTTCCGTTGAGCCGACTCGAATTGCGGTTCGCCAGGTTGGTGCCGCGGCTGACGACTCGTATCGTTCTCTGCGACGACAACGATGGCCTGGCCAAACGCGCCGCAACAATTTTGGCCAATGCCGGGTACACCAACCTCTCTTATCTGCAGGGCGGCATCGCCGCCTGGGACGCCGCCGGATTCGTACTGTTCTCGGGCGTACACGTTCCAAGCAAAGCATTCGGCGAATTTGTTGAACACGACAGTGGGACGCCCAGCATTAGCGCCGGCGAGCTCAATGCCATGATGCACGATGGCACCGATATCAAAGTGCTCGACAGCCGCCCCTTCGATGAGTATGCGCGCATTTCAATCCCAACCGGCATCAATGTTCCGGGCGCTGAGCTCGTGCTGCGGGTGCGCGATACTGTCCCCTCACCCGACACAACAATCGTCATCAACTGCGCGGGGCGGACCCGAAGCATCATCGGCGCCCAATCGCTCATCAACGCCGGCGTGCCGAACAAAGTCGTGACGCTGCGCAACGGCACCATGGGCTGGCACCTGGCAGGCCTCACATGCGACAGCGGCAAGACCACCCGTGCACCGGCCGTATCGGACGTTGGCCTGAGCTGGGCGAAATCGGCGGCTGCAGCGGTCGCGCGAAAATTCGCCGTTAGGCGTATCGATCCGGCCAAACTCGATGAATTTCGTGCCGACCAGACGCGCACGACCTACATCTTCGATGTACGTGATCCGGATGAGTATGCGGCAGGGCATTTTCCGGGTGCCGTATCCGCCCCCGGCGGCCAGCTGGTGCAAGCCACCGATCTGTATGCCGGCACGCTTGGCGCCCGTATTGTGCTGAGCGACGAGAAAGAAGTGCGCGCGTTGATGACTGCAGCCTGGCTCAAGCAAATGGGCTGGAAAGACGTGTTCGTGTTGCCTGAGGCGGGCAACGAAGTCAAAGAGCCTGCTCGAACCTTGCTCGGCACGCCTCGGAGAGGCGATGCAATCGACGCATCCGCCGTAATCGCGGCCGACGACGTGACCGTGATCGATCTATCGCGGAGCCCGGACTACCGACGTGGCCACATTCCGGGTGCCTGGTTCGCGATCCGCTCGCGGCTCGATCGCGCCATTGCTAAAATTGCACCCGCCGGCGATGTCGTCCTGACCAGCGAAGACGGCGTGCTGGCGAGTCTCGCGGTTGCTGAAGCGAGCGGGCTCACCAAGCGCCCGGTGCATTGGCTCAAAGGTGGCAACGCCGCCTGGAGGGCCGCCGGATTCCCGCTCTCGACGAGTCAAAAAATGGCAGACGAGCCGGTCGACGTCTGGCTCAAGCCATACGAGCAAATAAGCGATACAGAAGCGGCAATGAACGCCTATCTCTCATGGGAAGTGGGTCTGCTGGAACGCATCAAACAGGACGGCACCACCCGCTTTGTGCATGCCGCCGCCAGAGCCTTCGGACCCCAAACCCGACGTGGCACAAAGCAGCCGCGCTGTCTCGAGAGTGGGAGCTGAATCAACTCGCTCAATCAGACTCGAAGGGCTTGATGCAAGGTAACCCGCTGCGTAATTCCTTAGCTCTGAGCTAAATTCTAAAAAGTCTAAACGCGTTTTCGGCAGATAGACGTGGATTGCGCGAGGCTTAGTCCAGACCCTTTTGCGCAATGTCTATGAAAGCCGCACGCAACCCGAGCGTTGCCTGCGCGAATTCAGGATACACAAGCTTGTCCGGCGTGTCGGTTGCGGCGTGATAGTGCGGATAACGATAGGGCGCGGTATCCGTAATCATCACGGCGCGGTAGCCTTGACGCCAGAATGACCAGTGGTCGCTCCAGGAAACGCCAGGAACGAAACGAAAGGCCGCCGCCGTCTGCAAGGGTTGCGTTCTGACACCGATAGCGCCAGGGTTTCGTTTCCACGTCATGTGCGAGTGGAGAGCAGGCTTCGCCTAAGGACATGTGCCAGTCTGTCGCTAAACTTTCCTGGATTTTCCGGGCGATCTCCTTCCAAAATCCGCGCCTCGTCGAACAGCAAATGCGCGACGTCTTGCTTGAATGAGTGATCGTCGTCACCCAATGATGCTAGCGCCTTAATGAGGCTGTGATGGGGATTGACTTCGAGAACGGGTTTCGCGGCCGCTTTGAGACGTCCGGTACCAGCCAAAAGCTTCTCCAATTGCCGGTCCGGCCCACGTTCCGGGGCGACAAGGCACACCGCACTGTCCATCAATCGATCCGATGGGCGCACATCCGAGACCGCATCGCGCATTTCGGTCTTAATAAACGCAAGGAATGCAGTGACGGATTGATCAATCTCAGGATTTGGCGGAGGGCTAGTATCGAGCAGTGGGATTAGCCCGAGGTCTGCCGTTCCTTGGGTGATCGACTTGAATGGTTTACCAGCGAATGAAGCTCCGGACGCGACCCAGATGCTGTCAACTGGGTCGGCGAGAAACAACACCTCGACACCACGGGCACGAAAACCTTCCAGGTGAGGAGAGACTTCGAGACGAGCAACATCGTCGCCTGCTATATAATAGATCGCGGTCTGGTTTTCTTTTAGCGAAGCGACATAGTCTTGCAGACCTCGCCACTCGTTCCCGGATGCGGTCGTTTTGAAGCGCGACAATGCCAGAAGCGCATCACGGCGCTCGAAATCTTCATAGATGCCCTCTTTTAAAACGGCACCAAAGTTATCCCAGATTTTTGCGTAAGCGTCTGGCGCACCTGCCGCAAGTTTTTCTAACTCACTGAGGACGCGGCTTGTGACCCCCTTCTGGATTGCGGTGAAGATAGGGCTTTCCTGGATCATCTCGCGCGAGACATTCAGCGGCAGGTCAGCAGAGTCGACGAGTCCACGGACAAAGCGAAGATACCGTGGCAAGACGTCGGTATCGTCAGTAATAAAGACGCGCTTGACGTACAATTTGATACGACCCTTTCGATGGGGATCGAACGAGTCAAACGGGCGGGAGCCCGGAACAAACGCCAGTGCGGTGTATTCGTGTCGACCCTCGGCACGGGAATGGATGGTCAGCGCCGGTTCATCAAATTGTCCGGCAATACTGCGATAGAAATCTGTGTAGTCCGCCGCGGAAATCTCCGATCTTGGCTTTGTCCAGAGCGCTGCCCCGTCCGCCACTTCGGCCGGTTCGGCACCCGGCTTTTCCACGATTACGATCGGAACCGGAACGTGCCCTGATTGATCGCGAACGACGCGCTCGAGCGTGAAACGCTCCGTATAAGAAACTGCGTCTTGCATCAAGTGCAGGACGACCCGAGTGCCTCGGTTTGGGGCATCAGCAAGCGCAATCGGTGCGACCGAGTAGGTGCCCTTCCCGTCGGAAAACCACTGCCACGTGTCTTCCGAACCAGCGCGGCGGGAGATCACGTCAACTTTGTCCGCCACCATGAAAGCGGAATAGAAACCAACACCGAACTCGCCGATCAGGGCCGTGCCCGCGCCGTTATTCTGGCTCGCCTCGACCTTCTCCAAAAAGGCCCTGGTTCCAGAATGAGCGATGGTCCCAAGTGCCTGGACCAGCTCATCACGATTCATGCCAATGCCATTGTCCTCAACAGTGAGCGTTTTCTTATCGGCATCGATGGCGAGCGTGATTCTGAAGGTGGAGTCACTGTCGAGTAGAGCGGGGCTGGCGATCGCTTCATATCTTAGTCTTTCGCAAGCGTCGGCAGCGTTAGAGATCAGTTCACGCAAGAAGACGTCTCTGTCGGAATAGACAGAGTGTACCATCATATGCAGGAGCTTTGAGACGTCTGCCTCAAACGCACGGGTTTCGTTCTGGTCCACGGCAGTCATAATTAAATTAGCTCCAGCGTCATACCCTTTAGTTTCAAGGATTACTTAGGCCCGCGTACCCGCCGTCGGTCCGCACGATGAGGCTAGGTTTGGTAATTATCCCTCGAGAGACGAGTACGCAACACCTCTCCCTACCGTAAATCAAACCCGCAAGCATTGATGGTGCAGCGACTTTTCAACTTATGACTGCTCCATGCCATGGCTTGATGGGAGAATGAGGGACCGGTTGGCGGTTATCACTACCAACACGGCCTACAAGGCCCCGTTAGGCAAATGGCAATCTCCGTCTGGACGCATATATGGGTGCCGAAAGGCAAGAGCCATGTCCGAACAGCCAGATGAACAAGAGCGTCCATGCCTACATTGCATTATAGTTGAACTGATCGACGAATTTTTCGCCGAACATCCTGCAGCCGGGGGCGAGCCAGACACCATCGACACCGACGAAGTGGTTACGGCCATCGCAAAGACGGTGGCAGAATTAACTTGTAGCCAGGACGGTTCGATCCGCCAGCAAATAATTGAAAAGCTAATGCGCGAAATTATGGATTTTGATGCGGAGTTTCGTCGGAACAACGGAACGAGTGCGGTCGGCTCTGATGCACGACACTAATCGGCCTACTCCAGCGATGTTTGCCCAGGCAATAGACAAGCAATTGGCGAACGCCGTGAGCGCGGACTGATGCGATAGCGATCCTCTTGATCTCGAAAGGGCCGCGTCTGCTTCCGTCTCCCCTTCCCTTAGGCACACGCGGCCCCTTGCCAAGAACCGCCCGTCAGGAGGTGAAATGGCGGTCCCTAAATGCGGAGACAGCCTGTGAGTACGGTAAGCATCCGA
>Ga0075418_10010043_pt1 | contig 10606 bp, 7 predicted proteins | sample SoiMetdeltSBSDD2_FD_81776 | JGI IMG/M metagenome (GOLD analysis project Ga0075418, IMG submission 81776) | Bulk soil microbial communities from a Populus tree surrounding site in Tennessee, USA - Soil MetaG P. deltoides SBSDD2 | ecosystem: Environmental > Terrestrial > Soil > Tree plantation...
CGCCGCATGCCGAAGAGCGGCACGGCGAACATGGCGACGTACGTCAGCGCGTAGAAGATGCCGGCAGAATTCCAGAGCAGCTGGAACGCTTCCTGTTTGCCGACGCCCACGAGTCCGAGCGTGCTCAGCAGGAACGTCGCCGCGCCGACGAAAAGAATCGAATTTACCGGCGTCCTGTGCTTCTCGCTCAGACGCGTGAACCACACCGGCAGCAGGCGGTCCCACCCGGCGACCATCGGCAGGCGCGTGCAGCCGGCGAAGTTGACGCTCGCCTGCGCGAACCGGATGGCGATCATCGCGCCGGGCGTGAGCGGCACGATCGCGGCCACGCCGCCGAGCGGCCCGAAGCCGACGCTCAGCAGCTGCGGGATCGGCGCGATGAGATCGATCTGCTCGTTGGGGATCATGCCGAGCACGGAGCTCGTGCCGAGGATGAACATCAGCACGATGATTGGCGCCGCAATCACGGTGGCTTTCGTGATGCTCTTCACCGGATCCCGGCACTCGCCGGCATGGATCGCAACGTACTCGAATCCGCCGAATGCTCCGAATCCCATCTTGCCGAGCAGGTTCAGGCTCATCACCGAGATGACCGGCGCCGCCGTCTGGAGCGGATGAAACGATGCGAGCGTGCCGTTCGCGACGTTCAGCCACGGGAGCGCGATGATCATCGCGAAGACCGCGAGCATGAGCACGCCGCCGGCCGTGTGCACCCACTTGCCGACGCCCAGCCCGATCACCGTGATCCACACCAACCCGCCGAGCACGACCGCCATCGTTGACGCGATGACCCAGTTCTGCGCCATGAACCCGGCGACGGCCGGGCCGAAGATGTAGCCAAGGTACTGCGTGAACTGAAGCCCGATGTTCGTCATGTTCAGGATGGCGAACAACCACAGGTTCCAGGCGACGATGAAGCCGAACGCTTCGTTGAACCCGAGCTTCGCCCACTGATAGAGGCCGCCCTCGAGTGGCATCGCGCGATTGAGCCACACGGCGGTCGCCGCCGATGGCAGGTAGAAGAGCACGATGGCGATGAGCCAGAAGATGACGTGCGCGGGTCCCTGTTTTGCCGCGACGCCTACCCACTGCAGCCCGACGATGAAGAGGATCTGGGCGAACGCAAGATCGGGGATCGAGAGTTCCTTGCGCAGCTCGGCGCTGCGCGCCTGGACGGCTTCTTCCTGCCCGCCGAGCGCGGCGGAACTCTGGCGGTGGACCATCGAATCGCGCCGGACTCTATCACGGACGACTGAGCTGGATCGATTGAGCTCCTTGCTCGAACTCGACGGGCAGAGAGATTGCCTTTCGGTCTTGCTATGCACGAGGTAGACGAGTGCCTCGGATCGCACCGCCACCTCTCGTCAGATTTACGTCCAGCGTTTTCATCCTCCGTAACACCAAATTCGGGCGCTGAACCACGCTAAGTCGGATTTCAGCAAAATCGAAACCCATAACATCTTCGGCTGGCTGGCTCGCATCTTGCCGGTCGGCGGCACGTTCTCCCGCAGCGCACAAGGGTGCCCGAGTAACTCAACGTGAACTGTTTGGAGGTTTCTCGATGACAACAACGACCGTCAGACTGTGGTGTGCTGCGCTCATCGCTCTCATGGCTGGCGCGGCCGGGCTTGCCCAGTCGACATCCCCGTCCTGGAACTGATCAGCGTGAGCAGCGCGGAAGTCCAGGGCAACGCTGCCAGCGGAGTGGGAGCGGGGTTCGTGACACCTAGCGGCGCCCGCACTGGAGTGACACCCGACGCCCGCTTCGTTGGCTTCGTGTCGTTCGCCGATAATCTCGTGCCCGGCGATACGAACCTGTCGGCCGACGTCTTCGTGCGTGATCGACTTGCCGGAACAACCGAGCGCGTGAGCGTGACATCGAGAGGCCGCGAGGGAAACAACCATAGTGGCATCACGTCGGAAAGAGTGGACCTCAGCGACGACGGGCGCTTCGTCGCGTTCGATTCGGAGGCGACGAACCTTGTCCGCAATGACGACAACGCGCGGGCGGAAGTGCTCGTCCGCGATCGGTTGACCGGTACGACGGAGCTCATCAGCCGTGGCTTGGATGGCAACCCGGCGACCGGGGACTCACCGGCAATCAGCGCCGACGGCCGGTTCGTCGCGTTCATCTCTGGAGCACAGAATCTCATCGCCGGCCACCCGGAATTCGACATCAACGATCACGCCTACGTCTTCGATCGGCAGACGCAAACGATGGAGCGCGTCGACATCGACGCCAACGGGGAGCTTGGCGCGGGCTCGGTCCTGAGCGTTGATATCAGCGCCGACGGCCGCTTTGTCGCGTTCGACACCTTGGCCGATAATCTCGAACTTGGCGTAGGAGACCAGAACGGGTTCGACGTGTTCGTGCGCGATCGCACAACGGGAACCACTACAGGGATCAGCACGGCGGGAGATACGGGAGCGTTCGAGGGAAACTGTTTCCTATCGTCGGTCTCGGCGAACGGCCGCTTTGTCGGTTTCACCGCCACCGATTCGTTCGACGGCGACACGAATGGATTCGTCGACGACGCCGTGGTGGCCGACCGTCTGCTCGGCACCGTGAAGATCGTGAGCCGCAACGACGCTGGAGCACAGGCGGATGACGAAAGCGAGACTGCATTCATCAGTGACGATGGTGTGTTCGCTGTCTTCAGCTCGAGAGGATCGAACCTCGTCGCCGGCGATGCCAACGGCGGCCAGTACGATGTCTTTCGTCGAAACCTCGTTCTTGGCACCACCGAGCGGCTGGCCGGGGATGACGACGCTTTCAGCTTCCCTGCCATCGGAAGCGGCATCACACCGGACGGCCTGGTGGTGGCGCTCATTACGGGCGGAACTCTTTTGGCGACGGATGCCAACAATGCGTTCGACGTTTACGTGGCCGACACGCGCGAGCCTGCGGATCTCTCTGTAACCAAGGCCGACTCGCCCGATCCGGTCACGGCCCGCTCGAACCTGACGTACACGATAAGCGTGCAGAACCTTGGACCGGGACACGCGACCAGCGTCCTTCTGACCGACCAACTCCCCGACGTGACGTTTGTTTCGGCGACTGCAAGTCAGGGATCGTGCACACGGACCGGCGGAGGAAAGACGGATGGCCTCGTCACCTGCGACCTCGGGACCATCAATGCGTTTGGGACCGCCACGGTGACCATCGTCGTCACCCCCACGCGCGCGGGCACACTGACGAATACCGCGAGCGTCACGGCAAGCACGCCCGATCGAGACGCGGCGAACAACACGTCAACCGCAACGACGACGGTTGCTGGGAGGTGACATGACGCGCGGGATGGCGCACGTGCGCCATCCCTTCCGCCGGGACGTCCGATTGCCGATCGTACCGGCTCGTGCCAAGATGTGGCGGCACAAGCGAGAGCCGTCATGACACACCGATCGATCCTGTTGCTGGTTGCTTCGACCATCACGTTGACGGGCGGCACGACATCTCCCGTCGCGGACGTAACCCGGCAGATCTACATCTCGGCGACCGATGGGTCTGGGGCACCGGTGACCGACCTGACGGCCGCGGATATCAGAATCAAGGAGGGCGGCAAGGACAGGCCGGTCGCATCGCTCAACCCGGCGACTGGACCGATGCACGTCGCCATCCTCGTCGACGATGCCGGGAGCGGGGCCTTCCAGGCAGCAATCGCCCAGTTCCTCGAGCGCACGCTCGCGCGCGGTCAGTTCAGCATCACGCTGCTCAACCCGCAGGCGTCGATGCTGGTCGACTTCACCAACGAACCGTCGGCGCTGAGAGACGCACTCGGGCGCCTCGGCAGGCGCGGGCGCCTGCAGGCCGATGGCGATCAGATGCTCGACGCGATTGACCGGGCGGCCAAGGCGCTCCAACAGCGGAAAGCCGAGCGGGCCGTCGTGGTCGCGTTGACGCTCACCGGGGGCAAGCCGGAATTGATCGAGCCGAAGAACGTGCTCAACTCGGTGCGCGCAAGCGGCGCGATGCTGAACGTCGTGTATCTCGTCGGCGCCGACCTCGGCATGGTGATGGGCGACGGCCCCAGCCAGTCGGGCGGCCGCATCGAACAGGCCGGCAACGGCAACGGCATCATTCCGGCGGCGATCAGGATCGCCGAGAGTCTGCAAACGCAATACACCGTTACCTACACGATCCCGGACGGAACGTCTCTGTCAGAACGGATCGATGTCTCAACGTCGCGCAAGGGTATCAAGCTGACGGCGCCGTCGCGCATCAAGACAAAGTAACAACGGCGTTCTCGGGAAGGGTCCTATTGCAGGGCGCTGACCCACTCTGGAGCCTTCGGAGTCGGAACAGCCGGTCGGCCCGCAGTGACCTCCCAGTGATTGAACCACGAGTTTGACGGCGCTCCGACGAACTCGTCGCGCCGCCGATACACGGGGTCTTCGAGCGCCTGGGCGACTGACACGAACGTGTAGCCGCGCTGCCTCATTGCCTCTGCCAAGGCATGAAAGCGATCCGCGTTCAGGGTGTTGGCATGGAGCAGGAGGATCTGCGGAATCTCTCGCCCGGTCACCCGCCTCGAGACATCCTCAAAGAATGTGAACACCTCGTCCATGTAGCGCAAATAGTCGTCAGCAATCCGCCGGGCGACGGCGGTATCGCCGCGGCGGAGCGCCTTCGCGTACGCCGCCGCGTACACGAACTCGTCGTTGTCGATGGTCACTGGGGCCACTGTATAGCCGTGATTCGACAGAAAGGTCTCAAACGCGCGTCGCACCTTCAGATCCGCACCCACATGCAGGAACGGATGACGGAAGTATCGTGGCTTCTGCCCTCTCTCCTTCAAAAGTCCCCGGGTCACCGTTTCGCCTCGGAGTACGTCGGCTTGGAACTGATCGAGGGGCATCGTGTTCAGATCGCGATGCGAGTACGTGTGGTTGCCCAATTCGAGTCCTGCGTCCAGCCACATCCGGAGCAGGCCTATCCGGCCGTCGACATCGCCAGGTCCCGCGCCCTCGACGAACAGCTTTCCCTCGTTGACGAAACCCACGGCCGGAACGTTGTACTTGCTCACGGCGCTCAGCAACCTGCCCGTGAGTTCCTTGAGGCTGGCAACATCGTGAGCCACCGCACCTGCCGAAGTCGCAGGCAGATCGTCGAACGTCACGGCGACGGTCCGCTCTGGGGGTGCCGTGTGAGGGAGCGCCTCGGCAGCGAGCAGTAGCGCACCCGCCGCCAGCAGTGTGCGCAGACAGCGACTCGTTCGCATGCCTGGCAGTGTCAACGTTCGCTGATGCGGAAGAGATGCGTTCGACTGCGCAAGTACATGTCGTTGCCCACCGCGATCGGCGATGCGATGAAGGACTGATCGGTCAGCGTGTTGGTGGCCAGCACTTCGAACTGGTTTCCCGTCTTCACGACGACGACCTCGCCTTCTTCCGTCGCGAGGTAGACGCGATCGTTCACCACCAGCGGCGACGCCTTGAAGTTGTACGGTTTCGGGAGCCGCTGTTGGATGTAATGCGGTGTGCCGGTCGCCGCGTCGAACACGTGTAGCATGCCGCTGTCGGAAATGACGTAGAGCCGGCCGTCAAAGAGCGATGGCGACGCCGTGTAGGACGTGCCGCGCGTCGTCTCCCAGATGACGGCGTCCGTGCCGGTCAGATCGCCAGTTCTTCCGAGTCGCACCGCAAACAGTTTTGGATTGCGGTAGCCACTCATCAGAATCACGGTATCGCGGAACTGCACCGGCTGCGGGATCGGGTTCATGCCGATGCCGGCGACTTCCCAGACGACCTTGCCTGTCTCGACGTCGTAGGCCTTGACCTTGGTGTCGGCACTCACGACCAGCTGTTTCCTGCCGGCGTGCTCGACGACCAGCGGCGTCGACCAGCTCGAATTCTCCATCCGCGGCGCGCGCCACAGTTCCTTGCCATCCGCGGCGTTGAGCGCAACCACGAACCCTTCGCCCTTGTGGTCGAACTGCAAGTAGATGCGGCCGTCGTGCACGACAGTCCCCGTCCCCTCGCCGAACCCAAGGTGCATCGTCATCTTCAGGCCGAAATCTCTTTGCCAGAGAAGCTTTCCGTTTAGATCGTAAGCGTAGATTCCGCGCGAGCCGAAGAACGCATAGACGCGCTGACCGTCCGTCGCTGGAGCGTTCGACGCAAAGCTGCCGTACTGGCGGTGATAGCCCTCGTGCGGTACCGCGGTGATTGCCGTCTGTTGCCAAACGATCTTGCCGCTCAGGCGATCGATGGCGATCACTTCGAGGCGATGCTCCTCGCCGGCGCCCGCACCCCCACCCGCCCCGCCCTGACTGCTCGGAGCGACCTCCGTTTTCTTCCCCGTCGGCACCGCCGTCGTCAGGAATAAGCGATTGCCCGCCACGACTGGTGTCGAGTGTCCGCGGCCGGGAATCTCGGCCTTCCAGCGAACGTTCGAAGTGTCGCTCCACGTCAGCGGCACATTCGCGGTCGTAGCCCCGGTATGTCCGGGTCCGCGCCAGTGCGGCCAATCGACCGTCGGCCGGGATTGCGCAACGATGACGACGGGAGCTGTGGTCAGTGCGAAGACGACGAGACGAAATGCGAGTGGATGCATCGGTGAAGTTGTGAAGGAATAGCGCGCGGCGGATCGCTACTGGCCGTCGACGATCTTACGCTGCATGGCGTCGAGATAGCGGTCGAGTTCCTCGACGCTCGTAAAGACGGCCGCAAGGTCGGTCGCTTTGACGATGTCGAACACTTTCTGCACCTGCGGACGAGCGTTCAGCAGCACGATCCGTCCAGACCGCGCGGCGAGGGCTTGCCGCGTACCGAAGATAGAGCGCAGCCCGGCGCTGCTGATGTATTCCAGGCCCGCGAGATCGAAGACGACGACGTCCACGGGCGCATCGGCAAGCTTCCTCAACTCATTGTCGAGGAGCGCTACGGTTTCGCTATCGAGCCGTCCGTCGAGATGTATCGTTCTCGAGAAGGAACGGTCCTGAGTCACACGAACGTTCAACGCCATTACCTGCTCCTCCACGGAGACCTATCGATGACGAAGGTGACTATACAGTGGATTCGACGTGCTTGACTAAGACCAGGATGTTGACACTGCCCTCTCGAACATAAGTGGCGTCATCCACGAGGGCCTTCACCAGAAGAACGCCGAGCCCTCCGACTCCGCGGTCCTCGAGCCGGCTTGTGACGTCGGGCAGGGGCGCGGCGAGCGGATTGAAAGGGGCCCCCTCGTCGCGGAATTCCAATCGCACGGACTCAGTTGAGGAGGATAGTCGGAGCACGATCACGTGTTCCTCAGTCACAGCGTGTGCGTACTTGACGAAATTGGTCAGCACTTCTTCCGCCACGAGCCGCACCTCCAGCGCGGTCTCTGTCGCGAGGCCGCGACCGCGGCAGAATTCCTCCACGCCATCCAGTGCGCCGGGCAGATCGCGCACGTCATTCCGGATTCGAAAGATCTGCTCCAATGCGTACCCCAGGAAGCCACGAACGTTTGTCCTGATTCCGGTGAGAGAGGATGTGTCAAGTCGCCGGTCCGAAGCAACCTGGCCGTCAACCGCGCGAGAATCGGCCCGGCCCGCTACCGCCGGGGCGCAAACGCCGGCGTCGCCTCTTCGAACGCATCGTCGGTGAGTTGCCGAACATCTGAGCCGTCCGCCCGCATCACGAAGGTGTCGCCAGCGCCTTGGCCGCCGCCCTCGCCGACGGGCATCTCGTCTTTGAATCCTCCTCGGGCGCTCGCAAACACAATCCATTCGCCGTCGTGAGACCACGTCGCATGAGCGTCGTTGCCAGGACTCACCGTCAGCCGCCTCACGTCGCGGCCATCGACACCGATCGTGTACAGCTCCCAGTCGCCGTCGCGGTCGCTCGTGAACAGAATGCGATCGCCTTTCGGCGACCACGCCGGAAAGTTGTCGTTCTGCGGGCCGGATGTTAGTTGTGTGATTGCTCCTGTTTCCACATCGATGATCACAAGGCTCTTCGACCGTCCCGCACTCGACCGGGCGACGAGGCGTTTTCCGTCCGGCGACCAGCTCGGAAAGCCGTAGTTGCCGGATCCGCTGGTCAGCATGCGGAGTCCAGTGCCATCCGCGGCGATGACCGCGAGGTGCGCTGGCGCGCCAGTGCGCGCAGCAAGGAAGAAGCCTCCGAGGGCGAACGCAATGCGAGTACCGTCTGGTGACCACACGGGCGCGAGCGCGCTCTCGGTCGCATGCTCGAAGATCACTCGGCGATTCACGCCGTCAGGGTTCATGAGGATGATGTTGTTCTTGAAGATGCCGGCGTAGGCCGTGTTCGACATCAACTGACGGCCATCATGCGAGTACGACGGGAAGACTCCCGTTCGAATCGTACGAAACTGCGCGTCTCGACTGAAGGTCAGCGTCAGCGGCGGCCACGCTCCCTCGAGCGCGCGATGGAACACCATGCGGCGGCCATCCGGAGACCAGTTCACGTTCGAGTAGGCTCCGACTACATCGGGACGACCGTCTGTGAAGCGCACGCCATCAGGCACCGGGACGACGCGCTGACGCTGCCCTCGGGTCTCGCTCGCGACCCCACGCGTGTAGGCGATGTCGTTGCCAATCCACTTCGGCGCATATTTGCGCCCCGGCCCAGAGGTCACGACCAGACGTGCCCCGGTGCCTACCTCCATGCTGACAATCTGAGACGTGCCCGCTGGACCGGGCAAATCCGAATTCATCGAGCGCCAATCAGCAGGCTCTGCTTCGTAGAAGCAGAGCCGCGTGCCGTCTGGAGACCACGCGGCTCCGCCTACCGATGTCGTGCCATCGGTGAGTCGCCGCAACGCGGAGCCATCGGCGCGAATCGCGTAGAGCTCGGTCGTCTGCGGCGCCGAGAACGTCGGATTGGTCGCGAGCGGCGTCGACGCGCGGGCTCCGCTCGAATCGCGATCGGAGGTGAACGCGATCCACTGCCCATCGGGCGACCAGGCTGGACGATAGTCTCCACCGGGATGATTGGTCACGTTCCGGACGCGTTTCGACGCAACGTCGAGAATCCAGACATCCGCCTGACCGCTGCGCGAGGAGACGAACGCGATGCTGCGGCCGTCAGGCGCCATCACGGCTTGATCGTCGAACGCGGGGTGGTCGATGAGACGTTCGAGGCGCGAACCGTCGATCGCGACTCGATAAATGTCGGCCGAACCGTTCCGTCTCGAGGTGAACAGGATCGACTTTCCATCGGGTGTGAACGACGGATTCATGTCGACCACGGATCCGGAGATCACCAATTGCTCATGGCTGCCGTCGGCATTCGCGATGTAGATGGCGGAGTTGAGTGGTCCGAAGCCAGCGTAGGCGACGGTGTAAGGCCCGTTCGCACCGAGTGATGTGCCGACGTGGAACGCAAGGAACGTGGCCAGACCGACGAAAGACAGATATCGCATCGAAATGCTCCTCGCTCGGTTTAGCGAGAAGCGTGCGCGACGCGTATCACTCGACTCGCACGTACCTGGAGGTAACGCCCGCGGCAATGCGTCCTCGAGAGTTTTCTATCGGCGTGAGCGAAAGCATGTCGCCTTCCAGCTTGACCAACAACCGCGCAAAGCTACCAGCGGTTTGATCGGTCGGTTCCTTCGACACCATCGGACGAAGCGTGACGGTATCCCCGGACAGCTCGTAGCGGCCTGCGTTCGCTTGAAACGGTCCCCATCGAGCGAGCAGTTCCTCGAGCGTCGGTTTCGCCGGTAGTCCATAACTACCGCTGGGTCGAGGCGTGACGGACGTATCAGTGGTGCGACTGTAATGCTGCTTCGTAAAGATCAGCAGTCCGGGCTGCACATCTTTTTGCGTGCCGACTGGCACGTGCCCGAAGGGATCGACCCGATCTCCCGGTGCCGTTGTCGCAGGAATGACCCGCTCCACATTGCGCCAGACACCTTGGAGCGAAGCCGGCTGTGTACTTTGCGGCGCCAGCGCCGCTGTGCCGCATAGAGCTGCAAGTACTGCTCTCGCTATCACACGTCACCTCGCTATTGTTGAGGGCCCAACAACTGTAGCGAGATTCGTGGACTGTTCGTATCATGCCGGCGGGTGCGAGCCGTGAAACTACCGCAGTCTGGCGGCGAGCCACGCACGTGCGGCTTTCCAATCGCGCTTGACGGTGATGGCAGACACTTGAAGTACTTCGGCGACGTCTTCCTCACGCAAGCCACCGAAGAACCGCAACTCGACGACGCGCGCAGCGCGGGGATCGGCGTCGGCGAGCGCTACGAGCAAACGATCCAGGTCGAGCAGCTGTTCACTCGAGGTGTCGGCTCCCCACCCATCCAGATCGGACAGCGGTACGCGTTGCTGGACTCCCCCGCGTTTGTCCGCCACCCGCGCGCGTGCATGATCGATCAGGATGCGCCGCATGGTCTGCGCCGCGATGGCGAAGAAATGCGCGCGGTCCTGAAATGAGATCGGCTGGCTGCCAATCAGGCGAAGGAAGAGCTCGTTGACGACGGCGTTGGGCTCGAGCGTGTGATCGGGGCGCTCCCATTGAAGCAAGCGGGCCGCGAGCTGACGCAGTTGGGGATACACGATCTCGAACAGCTGGTCCCCCGCCCGTTCGTCGCCGGTTCGCCAACGGGTCAGCCACCCCGTAATCGCCGTCTGGTCAGGAATCTGTGGCACTA
>Ga0075418_10010045_pt1 | contig 10604 bp, 8 predicted proteins | sample SoiMetdeltSBSDD2_FD_81776 | JGI IMG/M metagenome (GOLD analysis project Ga0075418, IMG submission 81776) | Bulk soil microbial communities from a Populus tree surrounding site in Tennessee, USA - Soil MetaG P. deltoides SBSDD2 | ecosystem: Environmental > Terrestrial > Soil > Tree plantation...
AGATAATTACTGCATTCACTTCCCATGTATTGCCAAGTACAACAGCAGCTTTGCTGATATTCTGAACTTCCAGTAACAGGAAAGCGGCGCCGAGGAAAAAGAAATGCCAGAATGTTATGCTGGAAAACGAGATCTCTGTACTGGCCTGCCACTTCCTATAGCTTCTTATGAAGATTATGGCCATGAGCCCAACCAGCAAATAATACAGTGAAGGGATCTTTGGGGATTCAAGATAAAGATAAGGCCAATCATCGGTTGCAATTTTTGTTGTATTAGGCAATGAAGCCTGAAATGGATATTGCTCCTCCAGATGTTTTACATAATTCAAAAGGCGTTCATTCTCTCGAATCTGTGCTTGAACCGCCTCCAGATCACCAGTAATATACATAATTCCGCCCCGGCCATAGGAATTTTGCGGTAAAAAAATAATCTTAGGCGGATAACCAAAGGCTTCCTCTAGCGTTAATTTGATTCGATCCGCGATGAAAAGTCTTTGGGCATAGAAATTGAGAACCATGACTCCCCCTTCGTTAAGTTTTGATTTCGCCTGTATAATACTTTCCAGTGTATAGACGTAATGATCAAGCCTTGCATTCGTCAAAGCTGTGGTCGTGTGAGAATCCAAAAGCCCAAAGGAAATAATATCGTATGTTTCGGTCGTTGTGGCAAAAAATGAACGCGCATCGTCGTTGATCAATTGTACGTTTGGTGATGAATAAGGATGTTCTGGGTGTAGATTCTGGCCGATTGAAATAATCGCCGGGTCTATTTCAACCGCAGCAATTGACTGTACATGGTTCCGCAAGGCTCCAGCCGCATCATTCCCGGAACCGGCTCCCACAATCAAAACGGATTTGGGATTCGGGTGTAACAAGTAGGGTAGATCATACTGACTAAATCCCCTCAACTCTGGTGGAAATCGATCAGGGTTAGAAATAACGGTCGTATCACTTAAATCAACAATTTCCTGATAACCCACATTGTTTACATTAATAACGTATTCTCCGAGTTCATCTGTAAATGCTTCCCGAACCACCAACTTCTGATAAGGCGACCAAATCACATCCAATGCCCCGGACGTACGACTTGCGAACCAGGATAATATAACAATGATCCCTAGCAGAGACAGGTTCAGCGCTTTTTGTTGCTTCAACCAGATTACGAAAACTGCAAGCAACAACCCAGCAACAAGAAACCAAACAAACGGGGGCTGATAAAAAAAACTTAACAGTACAAAAGCCCAAGTTCCAAGAATACTGCCGAATATATTGATCGAATAAGCCCAGATTGGATTGGGATTGGCATTCAGCAACCGGCCTAGAATCCGACCGATGGGCACAAAAATATCTACAACCAATATCAGTAAAAAGTACGTTAGCACAAGACCGAATATGACAAAGGCAATCTGCGTCATCGCATCGTTCACTCTTAGATCTGACCAAATAACGAAGTCATCCAAAACGCTTAACATTTCACTGGTCAACCCTAGGAAGGTTCGAATCGCCGGAATTGCCATCAAAGCTAAAAAGATGATTAACGGAAAGAGGCTCTGCCTAATCTGAATCGGCTTGGCAGAGGTGAATGCCCCCAATCCAATCCCCAAAAAACAAACCACAAGGATGGTATTTTGTAGATAGGCAAATATTCTGATCTCGGTGCCAACCCAGCGGATGAAGAGTGTCTCAAGAAACAACCCGAGGAGGCTAATCAGAAACAATCCCCATGCTTCATTGGGAATATTCAGGTCGCTGTTTGTTATTGAGTTTGAAGCCTTGTTTTTCATCGGTTTGTTTTAAAACAAATCCGGGCATTGCACGAGTAAACAGGCACGACACCCGGAATGATACATATCTCTATCTTGCAAACTCTTTGATCAAGCGCGCCATGTGCCGCGCGTGCTTGAGATACAAATCGATGCGGATGTTCTCGTTAGGCGCGTGGGCACGCGTGTCGGGATATCCCAGCCCGGCCGTGGCGACTGGCAGGCCTAAATCATGCACAAATGGATAACTGGGACCTGAACCGCCCACCATCGGGACCAATTCCATTGCGAACTCATACACCTCTTCCGCCGACTTCACCACGGTCCGTACGAAGCTGTCATCTGGATCTGTCCGAGCGGCCGGTTCTCCACCCAGATATTTGATCTGCACGTCACTAAAGCCTTCCACGTCGAGGTGGGCGCGCAATTTCTTGAGGATGTCTTCCGGCATCTGCCCGAGCACGAGACGAAAGTCCACTTTCGCGGAGGCAAAAGCGGGTTGCACCGTCTTTGAACCAGGGCCCTGGTAGCCGCTCGTGAGCCCGCATATCGTGCAGGTGGGTGTGAATACCTCCTCCATCTTCAGAGCGGTGCCGCCTGTCAATCCCTTGATGAATCCTTTTACACCGAATCTTTGCTTGTATTCGTCAGCCACATCGGGTAGGGCTTCCATCAATTCGCGGTCGCGGTCAGTCGGCGCGACGATACCATCATAGAAACCCGGGATGCGGATCCGTTCGTCTGGCCCTTTCAGCGTGGATAAGGCCCACACCAAACGCCACGCCGCATTCGGGAAGATCGAACCGCCCAATCCAGAGTGAACGTCTATGGTGGCAGTCTCGACACTCAATTCCACATAACAAATCCCACGTAGTCCCAGATATTGCATTGGTACTTCGCGATGATCGACACCACCAAATTCCCAAATACAGGCATCGGCCTTCAGTTTTTCCTTATTCTCACGAATGAAATCATGCAGGTGCACGCTGGAGGTTTCTTCCTCCCCTTCGATGATGAATTTGATGTTACAGGGCAAATCGCCTTGGGTTGCAAGAAGCGCATCGATAGCATGCAATCGCGACACAATATGACTCTTGTCATCGCTGACACCACGTCCATAGAGCTTGCCGTTTCGTAGGCTTGGCTCGAACGGCGGCGATTCCCATAGTTCAAGGGGTTCGGGCGGCTGCACATCGTAATGGTTGTAAAACAACAAAGTCTTATCGGAATTACCTTTTCGTTCGCCGTAGACAACCGGAGCACCATCCGTATCCATGATCTCGGCTGTGAAGCCGCGCGCGCGCAGCATATCTGCGACAAGGCTGGCACACTCTTTCAAACCAATGCCCTGAGCACTAATGCTGGGCTGTGCAACCAGTTTGGAAAGCTCTGCAATACTTTGATCAAGATTTTTTTCAAGAAATGAGTCGATCTTTTGAAAATCAGACATGTCGTTCTCCTCACTTTCATCTTTTCATGAAACTCTGCGCAAGCAGACTCACCTGAAATAGTCCTGGATGGCCTGATAGGATGATTGTCCTGCGTAGGCAAAAAAGGTCATCTTGATGATTTGACCAATCCATACAGAGATCAAAAATGTACGCAAAGGCATTTTGACAATACCAGCGGCGATCCCGGCTGCATCAAAGAACGGATTCGGAATGGCAGATAAAACCAGTATCGCCCAGCCACCAAACTTTTCCACCCAGGGCTTGATCCGATTGTATATCTGTGTGTTTTCTGCAATCGCTTGTCCGCTGAAACCTGCCAGATATCCAGAGAGTTCACCAATCGCGCCGCCCGTCCCGGCTGCGAGACCCACACCCAACGGATTGAAAACAGATCCCATGGCGGAGATAATAGCGAGGCCCGGCGCAGGGATCAGAACAGTCGCATTAGCGAGCAGTGCCACAACAAAGATTCCCACATATCCATACTGTTCGAATTGAGCGATACGGTCGCGGATGGAAAATATGTAATAGGTAATACCAATTACAACCAGCAAAGCCACGACCCGCAAAATGTTCGTTTGCAGACTCGATGGACGTGACGATTGAGTAATTTCTGCCGGTGGCGTAGTAATGGGCAGAGAGTTTGTCGTTGCACGGACTGCAGAATCGTGAGCAGGTCGCTGGTTTATGCGTGACTTCCGCAGCCTGGATTCCGCCGAACTCCTTTTCATCGCGACGCGTGAAGAGCGTACAGAAGTCTTTTTCTTCGGTACGCTCTTTGGATTCTTGGTTAAGTTCTTCTTATTCGGTTTCTTCAATGGTGACACGTATAATCTTTACGGCAGGAGCGTTGCGATTGTTTGGATCGCGCGACGGAATGGACATGAGCACATCCAGCCCTTCCACGACCTGGCCAAAAACGCTGTGGCGATTGTCCAAATGCGGAGTGGGAATATGTGTGATGAAGAACTGCGAGCCATTCGTGCCCGGCCCCGCATTCGCCATGGAGAGAACACCCTGCTTATCATGTTTCAGGCTCTGATGAAATTCATCGGCAAACTTATAGCCGGGTCCACCCATGCCTGTGCCGGTGGGGTCGCCACCCTGTGCCATGAAATTGGAAATCACGCGATGAAAGATGACGCCGTCATAATATCCCTCACGCGAGAGAAAGACAAAGTTGTTGACTGTCTTAGGCGTCTTATCGGCAAAGAGTTCGATCACCATTGTCCCTTTGTCCGTCTCGATATGGGCCTTGTATTTTTTCTTCGGGTCGATCTGCATTGCAGGTGCACTTGACCATTGTTTTGGCATGTTATCTCCTTGTAAAATGGTTGATTGACTTCTTTCGGCTAGCTTCGTCCCTGATGGAAGGAAGCGGAAAGGGCTGTGTCAAGATTTATTTCAACAACGCTTCGACACGAGCCACCACCATATCCAGGGCGGCAGCGTTGAATCCCCCTTCGGGGATGATGACATCCGCATATCGTTTGGATGGTTCCACGAATTCCAGATGCATGGGGCGAACGGTCAGTTGATATTGTCTGATGATAGACTCGACGGTTCGATGACGTTCCTGGATGTCGCGCTCCAGCCTGCGAATAAGGCGGAGGTCGGGATCTGTATCCACAAAAATCTTCACATCGAACATATTACGCAATTGCGGCTCGGTGAAGATCAAAATTCCCTCCACCAAAATGACTCTACATGGTTGCACATTAAAGGTCTGGTTTGTGCGGCTGTCGGTTGAAAAATCATAAATCGGCACCTCAATCGCTTTCCCGTCGCGCAAAGCGGCAATGTGCTGAATCAATAATTCTGTTTCGAGCGAGTTGGGGTGGTCAAAATTAACTTCCGCACTTTGGGCAGGGGCCAATTTGCTTCGATCTTTGTAGTAGGAATCGTGCTGGAGGAAAGCAATGCGATCCGCTCCCACCCGTTGTAGAATTGTTTGTGCTACGGTTGTTTTACCCGAGCCTGAGCCGCCCGCAATACCAATGACCAACGGGTCTGGATGATCCATGCTCGAATTATACACTCACGCAAAGCGTAAAAATCCCCTCTCAATTGTGAGAGGGGATCGATCCTTCTATAAGCCAGCCATATACGCGAGGCCGACCGTGCCCGGTCCTGCGTTCGCGCCCACCGCCGGGCTCACTGCGGCGAATATAGTTTCAATCGGGTTGACTAATGGCGTGATCTTATCTAGCATATATTTCGCATCGTTAGGAGAATCTGCGTGCAGGGTTGCCATGTGTACTGGGGATTTGCCTGCACACTTTTCAGCAACGATTTCAACCACGCGGTCCAGAGCCTTGCCCCGTGTGCGGACACGTTCTACTGGCTCCACGCGGCCGCCTTCCACTGCCAGGATCGGTTTGAGGTTGAGAGCCGTGCCAAGGAAGCGTTGCGCACCGCCGATGCGTCCGCCGCGGTGCAGGAATTCAAGGGTTTCAACGGTTAAATATACACCTGTGTAGGGACGTGCTTTTTCCGCCAGCGCTTTGCAATCTGCCATTGATGCGCCATCCAGCGCGGCGCGCGCCACTGTCAGGACCTGAAAACCCAGAGCCATGGCAGTCGTTTCCGAATCCATAATTTCCACTTTTTCTTTTCCACTGGTAAGTTGATCCCTCCCAAGCACACCAGATTGATAAGTACCCGAAAGCTTGGAAGATACAAACATCCCTAATACGTCATAGCCCTGCTCCAGTAGCGCGCTGAAAGCTTTGAACATATTAATTACCGAGACTTGAGAGGTCGTTGGCATCACTTTGGCAGTCCGCAGGCGGCTATAGAATTGATCGGTGGTAATGGTCACATCATCCTCATAGGATACACCTTCCCAGATCACCACCTGAGGCACGACCGTTATTGGATATTTTTCCCGGACCTCTTTTGGAATATACGACGTGCTATCGGTCACCAGCGCAACTTTCGACATGCTTCCTCCTCAATTTTAGGTAAAATTATCAGATTCTTGAGTGTATTAACCCCATTGCAGGCCACGGGGATACGAATTGTTAGGTATAATACTCCTGCAAGTTTATGTGCTTTGAGACCTCATTGAGGAGCCTACTTTGGCGTTTAACCCGATTAATTGGCTGCTGGGCCTTTTTTCATTGGATATTGCAATTGACTTGGGGACCGCGAACACACTGGTGAATGTACGCGGCAAGGGGATTGTGATCAATGAACCATCATGGGTGACAATTGATAAACGGTTACGACAGCCATTAGCCATTGGTCTGGAAGCCAAGGAGATGCTGGGGCGCACTCCTAGCAATGTGGCGGTGATTCGCCCTTTGCGTGACGGCGTGATCGCTGAATTTGATATTACACAGGTGATGTTGGAATATTTTATTGGTCGTGTACATGAACAAAGTGTGGTCCCATTGCCGCGTCCGCGGGTGGTAGTTGGGATCCCAACCGGCGTCACAGAAGTGGAAAAACGCGCGGTGTATGACGCAGTGATGGCATCCGGGGCGCGTTCGGCCTATTTGATCGAGGAGCCAATTGCGGCTGCGTTAGGTGCGGGGCTACCTGTCAACCAAATAAAAGGAAGCATGGTGGTGGACATTGGCGGCGGTACGACAGAAGTAGCAGTCCTGTCCATGAGCGGTGTGGTGGCATCCCGTTCGTTGCGCGTGGCCGGTGATGAAATGGATCAGGATATCGTCCAGTATTTGAGGAATAAATACAATCTGTTGGTTGGCGAGGGTATCGCCGAACAGATCAAGTGGAAGATTGGTTCTGCCTATCCCCTCCAGCCTGAGAAGACAATGGAAGTGCGCGGCCGCAATCTGGTGACAGGTCTGCCTGAGAGCATTGAAGTTTCATCCGTGGAAATTCGCGAGGCGTTGACCGGTTCGGTACAAGTGATCGTGGATACAATACGCGATGCGCTCGATGAAATTCCACCGGAAATTGTGGCAGACTTGATGGATGTCGGTATTTGCCTGGCAGGCGGTGGCGGCTTATTGCAAGGGCTAGCGGACCGCCTGACGGATGAACTCAAACTACGCGTTTGGGTGGCCGAAGACCCGCTTACTTGTGTGGCACGTGGTGCGGGCATGGTGTTTGAAGATTTTGACGGGTTGAGCCGGTATCTGGTCGGTTTGGAACGTGGCAGTACGCGGCACAGTGTTTCTTGATGTTGGCATGTATTGCCCATCGCGGCAATGATTCAACGTACCCTACCGCTTATCCCCTTAATGAGTAAACGATCTGAATTGTTTTGTAAACCAGAAGTCAAACTGCAAGTTTGTTTAGTTATACGGCACTTTGTAATATGAGGAATCTATTTTCACGTACGCTTCAAACAACGATCATTTTTCTGGTCGTGGGGGGAATCATGGCGCTAGCACTCGGGGGTTACTTTACCAGTGGCTCGAATATCTTTACATCATCGTTGATCACGGTACAGTCATGGTTTTCGTCGCGATTCGCGGCCCTGCAAGATTTTCTGACCGCGCCACGCGACATCGCATCGCTGCGTCAGCGGAATTCCGAATTGGAAGCGGAAGTCGCGGAACTTCAGGCTCAGGTGATTCAACTGCAGCAGGAAGTTGGCGAGACCGAAATCCTTGCGGCATTGGTTGATTTCTCGCGTGCCAATCCTGAAAACCAGTATCGGGCCGCGGCCGTGATTGGACGCGACCCCAGTCCATTTTTACAATATGTGATCATCAATCGCGGCTCCAATGATGGGATTCTGCGCGGCATGCCGGTTGTGACAGATCAAGGTCTGGTCGGGCGCGTGGACGCGGTGATCGCAGATGCAGCTCGGGTCCAGCTGATTACGGATCCAGCTGCAAATGTTAATATCCGCGTCCAAAACGCTGAAGAAGACGCTTCACTGGTGGGATCTGTAACTGGCGACCTAACGCTCGAGATGATCCCCCAAGATGCGAGCCTCGAGCGCGGTGACCTGGTATTAACTTCTGGTCTGGGTGGCGGCTATCCTCCCAACCTGATCGTGGGCCAGGTAGTGAATGTTCGTTCACTCGATCTCTTCCAACAAGCGACCGTGCAGCCTGTCGTGGACTTCAATGGACTTCAGATCGTACTGATTATCGTTAATTTTGAACCCGTCGATATTAATCCTCTGGTTCCTGCTCCCTAAGATCGAATGCGCAATCTCATTGCCGTCCCTGTCATTATATTGGGTGTTATGCTGCAATCCGCTGTGATTAGCAGCATAAAATTACTTTCAGGTCATGCAGACTTGCCGCTGGTCATGCTGGCGGCCTGGGCCCTACAAGAGGAAGTGGATACGGCCTGGCAATGGGCTATGGTCGCTGGAGTACTGGTTGGCTTTTTTTCCGGTATACATTGGCTTATTCCAGTTATGAGTTATTTGATCGTGGTAGCCCTTGCGAGAGTGTTTCAGCGCCGAGTTTGGCAGGCTCCCCTGCTGGCCATGTTTAGTGTTACATTTCTGGGCACGGTTGCTTTGTACGCGATTTCCTTTACAGGACTGCAGCTTTCCGGAGTACCCCTATCCGTCACCGATGTTGTGGGCCTGCTGGCGTTGCCGGGCATCCTATTGAATATGCTATTGGCAATACCTACTTATGCGGTCATGCGTGATTTGGCGCGTTGGGTCTACCCCGTACCGGAGGTTGAATGAATTCTCCATCTGTTAGTAAATTTGAGGTGCCATTTTGGAGGGTGCTGCTGGTATATGTCATGATGGTTGCCGTCGTGGGCGTGCTGATCTATCGTCTGCTCTCACTTCAAGTTGCAGAAGAGACCATCTGGCAGGACCAGGCCATTGATAATTACACCGACATCATCAGCATACCGTCATCGCGCGGCATTATTTATGACCGAAATTATTATATCCTGGCCCGCAATGTTGCCTCCTACAATGTAGTCATCACTCCAGCCGGCCTGCCAGATGATGAGGCCGATATCCAGCGCATCTACCGCGAAGTCTCCGAATTGACAGGCGTTCCGGCAGGTGGCCCCGTAACAGATCAGAGCTTGGCTAATGCCAAATTATTTTCAGCTTGCGTGCCGGGTCCTAGCATTGCGGACATGGTCGCTCTCGGTGATTCGCTGGCACCCTATACAGCAGTCAAGATCGCTTGCAACATAAACGACGAACTGGCACGCGTGATCCGCGAACGATCTGTGGATTGGCCGGGAGTCGAATTGGAAATCGAACCCATACGCGATTACCCGACGGGATCACAAACTGCCAACATCATCGGTTTTTTGGGCCCGATCCCCGCAACTCTGCAGGAAGCTTATGAGAATCGCGGTTTTGAAGTCAATCGGGACAAAATTGGTTATGCAGGTATAGAGACATCCATGGATGACATTCTGCTCGGACAGAATGGCTTGCGTGTGGTCCAAAGGGATGTGGCGGGACAGGTACTTCGTAATCTCGAGCCGCCTATCGCTCCCGTTGCGGGAAACAACGTGGTGCTGACAATTGACACACGCCTTCAAAAGGCTGCGGAGGCCGTATTGCTGGACGAAATCGATTATTGGAATAATCGATTCTACGGTTACATTCGTATTTCCAGTGGTGTGGTGATCGCGATGAACCCGAAGACGGGCGAAATCCTTGCGATGGTCACGTACCCGACCTATGAGAACAACCGCATGGCGCGCTTCATTCCTGGATACTATTACGAACAACTGGAGCAAGACCCGCGGCGTCCGCTGGTAAATAATGCCGTCTCTGCCGAATTTCCGCCTGGGTCCACCTTCAAGTTATCCACCGCTACAGGCGCTTTCAACGAAGAGGTGGTCGAGCCCGATGACATCATCCAGACGCCCGGCCGACTCGTGCTGTGCGAGCGTTTCCGTCCCACCGATCCCTGCACGGAAAGAAACTCCCGTCCATTTGTGGATTGGATCTACGAGCGCAACGGTGTCATCAATGAAACTGGCTTTGGCGCGCTTGACTTCTTCCACTGCATCGCTTATTCCAGCAATGTCTGTTTTTACAAATTGGGGGGTGGCTTCGAGGGCGAAATCGATGAAGGGTTGGGCATCTTCCGGTTGCATGACTATGCCCGTGCGCTGGGTTATGGAGAACGGTCCGGCATTCAACTACCTGGTGAAGAAGATGGCCTGATACCAACGCCCCAATGGAAGCGTATTAATCAAGGCGAGAATTGGTCCACAGGCGATACGTATATCGCCAGTGTAGGTCAAGGATTGGTGTTGGGCACACCGCTTCAGGTGTTGATGTCTGGAGCGACGATTGCCAATCGCGGCAAACTCATGCAGCCCACAATTATCCGCGAGATTCGGGATAGTGAAGATCGTGTAATTTCGGCCTGGTTTAACCCCGATCTGGCAGATTTCTCCGTCTACGAACTTCGCCAGGAAGAGGATAAGAATGGGCGTAGGCGGATTGTCTGGGTAAACCC
>Ga0075418_10010046_pt1 | contig 10604 bp, 19 predicted proteins | sample SoiMetdeltSBSDD2_FD_81776 | JGI IMG/M metagenome (GOLD analysis project Ga0075418, IMG submission 81776) | Bulk soil microbial communities from a Populus tree surrounding site in Tennessee, USA - Soil MetaG P. deltoides SBSDD2 | ecosystem: Environmental > Terrestrial > Soil > Tree plantation...
ACCCGGGTCCGATCGAACTCGCGCCGTTTGATGTTGCTCAGCCACTCGCGGGCGAGCGCTGGATTCTTCTCGGCCAGAGTGCGAACCGCCTTTGCCTCGGCCTGCTGCTGAGCGTCGGCGACCATGCGATCCTTCGCCTGCTCGAGCCGGTGCGTGTCGTAAGCCTCCTGCTTGGCTTGCTGCTCGGCGGTCAGATGCTGCTTGATGCCGTCGATCTCTGCTCGCCACGGCTCCCGAGGTGGGGGCGCCTTGCCCTCGCTCGAAATCACGCGGTTGATGCCGGCAACTACATCGTAGGCATCTCTCCTACTGAGCTGGCTCAGAGCCTGGAGCAGCAGCTTGTCGTCCCCGCTCTGTAGCGCCGTGGTGAACCCATCGAGCAGCCGCTCGCGGGCCTCGACCGCCTGCAGCTTGGACAGCGTTTCATGCTTCGTGCCCCTGAACCGCTGGTCCTTGCGCTCGGCCTCGGCGTAAAGGTTCAGCGCCTTGCGGCGCTGCTCGGCGATCCGCTGCGTCTCGGCCCGCATGGCCTGCGCCGCCGACCGCACGCGAGCCGGATCCCACGGCTTTGAGTCATCGAGGAGCGCATCGAAGTCGAGCGGCTCCGCGGCTACGGCGGGCGCTCCCGGCGTTTCACCTGGCCTCGACTGCGCCTCGTTCGCCTGTATCGTCGGGGCTGCAGCGGGCGCCTGGGTGCCTTCGGTGACGTACGCTTCGAGATCGGTGATACCCAAGTGCGCCTCGACCGCGGCGCGCTGCTCGGCGGATAGCTCGCTTGGTGACGCTGGGGGCGGCGGGGCGGCTTGCGGTGCGGGTGTTCCGGGGGTCTGTTGTGCGCTCATGTCACACTCCTGGCGGCATCATCGGGGCCGCTCCGTTCATGGGTGGGCCGGGAGGCATCCCGGGCGATGGTGGTCCAGGTGGCGGACCAGGTGGGGGAGGTGGCGGCAAGAGCGCGTCCACGTCCTCCAGAAACTTGATAACCGCGTCGATGCGATCCCAGGGCTCGCCGTTCGCCTCGAGCTCGTTGATTTTGCGCAGCCCCAGGTCCTTCGTCTTTTGTAGGTCCATGTAGGGGTGCGGCATGAGCTCCTCACCCTGTTCGCCGCGCGCGATCCTATCGAGTTTCTTGTTGATGTTCTTCTCGATGGCGGTGCGGTTGCCGAGGATGCGCTTCGTGTCGGGTGCATCGATCGCGACCATCGCTTCCTCGGGCGTGATGAGACCGAGCTTCAGATACTCGATGACCTGCTTGGCGCGCTGGGCCGGCGTCAGGGCGAACAGGTTCGCACCCCACGCCTTCATCTTGAATTTGTCAGCGTCAAGGTCGAGCTCTTTCCACTTGGCCTTCTTCAGCTGGTCGTCATTGCCGAAAGTGATCGTGAAGTCCTTGTCGTGCTCCGCAAGAACGCGCAGGCAACGCAGTAGATTCTTGCCGTCGTCGAGATGTGCCTTCTCCCACTGCCGAAACTCGGGCGTGTGGCGAAGCGTTTCGGTGTCCTGCATGTGCTCCATGCCGGGCTCGTGGTTCAGGCCGGTGGGCTTTCGCGCGTACATGCTCATCTCGGACTGACCGAGCTGCTCGCGCGCCCATTGCTGCACCTCGCGCGGGCGGTTCAGAAGGTCTTGAGGCACGCTCGGCGCAGCCACCTGTTGCATCGCCTGACCTGGCGGCACGGCAGTCTCGAAGATGTTGCCGAGTGCGTTCGAGATGCGGTTCGGGCTGAGCTTCGCTTGTTTCCAAAGCAGAATGAACGGGCGCGCGTGAAGGTCGAGGATGCGATCGATGCGAGTGTTCCAGCGGTTCAACGCTTGCTGTTGCCCAGCGATTACCTCGGGCACGCCACGGCCCCAGAATGAGCCCGGAACCTGGAGCGGCTTGAACCAGCTCTGTGGGAAGTAGTCGTACGGCCACGCCTCGGGGACAGGCAGCAACACCGGGCCTGAGCGCCCCTGGATTGCGATGGCGTGCCGGCCGTCGTGGTTCGGCTCGACGCGGCGCCCGTCCTCGCCCTTGCCCCAGGTCTTTTGGTCCTTCAGGTCAACGCGCCCGCTCGGAAGGTGCCAGGCCTTGTACACGATGACCTGATCGGCGATGCGTCCAGGGATCTGAATGTCCTCGTACACATCATCTTGGCTCGCCGGCTTTGCGTCGGCGATCTCATCGCGAACCGACTTGGGCGCATTCTTGAAGAGCGCACCGAGCACAGCTCGATCCATCGCATGCCGTGCGAACGTCTGACGCGGGCGACCGAAGCGCGCCTCACGGCTTGGGACGAAGTACTCCCAGCAGGCGATGCGGTCGGCCAGGATGCGACTGTTTGCAATGTCGGGCGTCCACTCGATGCCGCCGCCTTCGAACAAATAACCATCGCGGCACCGCATGATGCCGACTTCCTCGTACAAGCCGAGCTCGTAGAACATGCCTTCGATGGCTTCCTGCATCGCCTCGGCCCTCTCACGGAGCTTTGTGTCTCCGCCCTCGGTCAGCACCAAAGGTCGAACGCGGTTCTTGACGGTGTGGGCAACGAAGGTCTCAGTCGCCGCATACACGACATTGAACGAGCTCGGGTCGGTGCCGGCGGCTAGCACTGCTTCGAGCGGGTCGACGCGACCCATCAGCGAGTGACGAGTCGAGCCAAGGTAGAGCTCGAGGCAGTCCTGGGCGAGCGCTAACCGACCCTGCCCCTGCTGCTGCCAAAAGGCCTCGGTGATGTCGATGACCGTCTTGGCTCGGGTCGCGTCGTCCTCGAGGTACCAAGCGTGAATGGTGCCGATGTCGCCTTCTGTGGTCATGTGATTCCCTGTTGCTGCCGCCAGTGCGCGCGGCAAAGCTCGCCCGCCATCCGGTGATTCTCGCTATTCCCGTTCGGATTGGGGCAGCCAGCTACAGCGCACATGCCCGGCTCCTGAGCTTTCATCTCGGGCTCAGCCTCGACGGCCTTCGCGAGCGCGGCATCGAGTAACGCCTGGTCAGTGTCGCCCAGATCGAGCTCGATACGCTTTACGCCGAGCGCGCGGAGTTCGCGGATGAAAGGGGCCAGGTCTGTCATGGGTATTTAATCTCCATCCCGCATTCGAACTGCGCGACGTCCTCCGGGTGCAACTTCCGGAGAGCCCGACCGTCCCGCATATCCGGGAGTCCGTACTTGTCACGAGCCCAGCGTCCAATGTCACGCGCTACAGGGTCGGCCGGTTTGCTCCAGTTCCGCCCGAACCCAAGCCAGAACTCCTGGTGATAGTGATAGCGGCCGTGAAACGGCGGGAAGATGTATTGAATCAGCTCCAGCGGATGAGCCCCGGTCCGCTGTGCCCAATCATCGATGCACTCAGCAACTTCGCTGCCTTCGTCGATGCTCATCATGACCAGGCCGCCTCGTAATCTCCGCCCAGCCTGTCCGCTGCGCCCTGCTCGCGCCGCTTCCTGACCATTTCGCACCACTGGCGCTCCTCGTCGGTCATCTCGTCGAGCACTGGAGCGGTCGGCTTTTCAGGTAGGACGTGCATCGCTAGAAGCAGCGCGGCCGCGTAGTCGCAGTGCCGCCCGTCCGCCGTCTTGGGCAGTACAATCTGACTGCCGCCAGCGGTTCGAGGCCTGCGCTTGATTGAAATCAGGTCGGCTCGCAGCTGCCGATCGTTCGGGAGGCTCAGCGCGCGATCCGATAGGAGCTTCGCGAGCCGCTTACCGTCGGTCTCATCGTCGCGTTCGCCTGGAATGAGCATCAAGCCCGTCTCGGCAAGCTCAGCCACGTCCATCAGCGCATCGAATGCCCACTGGTCGGTGTGCAACTCGACGACGCCATACGGCTCGAGCTCCTCGGCAATCTCGTGCAGCACCTTGGCTGGCCTGAGCGGCTGAGCGCGCGTCCCGATCCATTCCTTGGCGAGCGCTACGGCAAACCGGCCGTCCTCTCCGCACTCGATGAGGCACAGCGTCCAGCCGTTGCCGCGCGTTGCTGGGTCCATAACGGCCACATAGCTTCGTCGATGATCTGGCTCAAGCGGAGCATCGGTGCGGCGAACGCATGCGGCAACGTCAACGCTTGGTAGCAGCGCATCCTCCGGGTCAGCGAACCGCGCCATCACATCGGTCTCATAGGCCCGGTCGTCGGCGTTCCGAATGCGCTCGCAGTACTCGGGCGTGTAGAGGTCAGGCCTGAGCATCGGACCCGTGGCAATGATGACCACGATCTCTTCGCTCGGCTTGCCAAAGTGCTCCTGTACGCGCTCATAGACCGGGCCACGCGGCGCCCAGAGCGAGCCGACCAGGTCAATCTGAGCCCCGGGCCGCATGCGCGCCTCAATTGCAGTCAGCGCGTCGTCCAGGTTGATGACTCCGTCGCTCTGCCCGAGCATGCGCGGCGCTTCGTCGAAGATAGCACCGAGGCACCAACGCGAAACGAGCGTCTGGCCCGAACGTGAGCCGGCGATCATCTTGATTTCGACCGGCCAGCCCGAGTGGTTCTTGATGACAACGCTGTCACGGTCGACTTTGAGCAGCAGCGACGAAAGCTTCTCGCTTGTGGTGAGCGCGCCGACGAGCTTGGAGAACGTTTCCTTGGCCTTATCGAGGTCGACAGACACAATCGGTACGCGCGGCACCTCACCGGGCTGCAGCCCCGAGCAATCCCCGAGGAAGGCATTGCGCACAGCCTTGGCCGCAACGATCGTGGACTTGGCGCAACGCACCGCCGCACCAAACAGAACCTTGTTGGGCGCCTTGTTCGGGAGCCGCGCCACGGCTTCTGGCCCGCCGACCATTGCGATCACGTCCGGATGCTTCGCGTAGTCCCCGAGCGGCACGCCCGTCATGATGCGACACACTGCGCGCTGAGGCAGGCTCGCCGTCACAAGGCCGAATCCTTGCGGATCGGTCAGGAGCCTCTCAAGTTCCACTGAGCTCCTCTGCGCCGATCATCTGCACATGGTCAGCGTGAATCACCCCGCGCGGACCGTTCGGTAGGTCAGTGTGACCAGCGTCCTTGAACGACGTAAACGCCTTGCTCACGTCCGCGTGATCGCACTTGAACACCTTGCCCTCGGGTGTCTTCACGCGCCACGGCTTCGGCGTCGAATTGGCATACCAGAGAGTGAAGCCGAAGCTCAATCATCCTCGCTGACTCGCAGCTCGTAGCCGCGAACGGAATCAGCAACCCACTGCAGCGGTCGAGACAACTGATAACGGCACCGCGAGACTAACCAGCGCGCACGCTGCCACAGCGTTAGCTTGACCGGCGTTCGCGTTCTTATCTGCATCCCGATGGTCCCGGTGCCCCAGTAGATCTGAGACATCTGCCGAGCCATTGCTACTTGAGCTTCGCTCATCGCGCTCTCAATGAGACCGGTGAAAGAGGCGTGCTCCTGGCCGCGCATCTGTTGAACCATCGCGTCGTTCTGGTCACGAATCTGCTGACGATCGGCATCCGTTAGATGCAGCCCGCGATCGCAACAGTTCAGCTGTTGCTCCATCTGCTGCTGGGCATACCGGTTGCGGTATTGATCGTCGTTCATGACACCATCCGCGCCATGTAGTTGTCTCGCGCCTCGAGAACCTTCTTCAGGATATCGGCGATCATCTCGCGCCCGAGACCCTCACCTCCGGCCTTCGCGCTCGGCAAGTCAAGGGCCCATTCAGTCTTGTAGTCGATGATAAACTGCCGCCCGTCGCGGTCGTAGCAATGGAACCGGTAGCCGAAGCCGCGTGACTCGACCTGCACAGCGCGACACAGCATCGCGTGGTCGCGACGCAGGCGCACATCGATCTCTTCGCAGACCTTGGTGATCCAGTTGCGTTCGTACTCGAGCTCCGCGGGGCTAAGGTCGCGCCCCTCGAGCTTCTCCATGCGCTTCGGACCCTCGTCGAGCTCGCGTTCGAGCGCCTCGAGGATGACATCGTCTTGAGACACGACGATGCCGGGCGTGGCGCCAAACTCGGGCTTGCTAGCACCGTCGTTCACGCGCTCTTCCGTTCTGCCTTGGCCTTCTCCGGGAGAATCTTCGCGCTCTCGACGTGCGACCATGGGACGAGTTCTTCTGGTTGAGTCTCATCCTTCGGTGTTAGAACCACGCCGAACTCGCAAGCTCGCATCGCGGAGCACACCGGACCGCCTGCTTGCATTCCAGAGTAGCCAGCACCGAGGATATGCGGACGGTCCTTGAACGTGACGTAAGAGAGTTGCATCAGTGCTCCTGTGAATGAACGCCGTTAGTCGGCGCTGGCGTCGTGCCAAAGAACCGCATCAGGTCAGGCGGCGTGATCGGCTCGTTGATCGCCTTGTTGCGGTCGAGGTTGAAAAGCTTGATCGCAACGTCGACACACTTACATGCCGCTCCGAGGTCAGGTCGTGCGCGTCCCTTCGGCGTCGTCGATGTGATCGCGAGGTGGAATATAATATCGAGTCTCGCCGCGAGCTCTTCTCGAATGCCCTGGCTCTTCACGCCCATCTCGACCAGGCGCTTCAGCGGTTGCAGCTCGGAAACCAGGTCGACAGGCGTGCGCGTTGCAGGATTCATTCCGATTCCTGACAAATAGCTGACATAACCTGGTGGGTCAAGTGGGACCCAGGGTAGCCAGTGACCCAGTTGTGCAGAGCGGCACGTGAGTTACCTTTCCACACATGCGCTTTGCCCTGCTTGCTTCGCTGCTCCTGGCCTGTGGCGGACCCGATACGACCATCGATGCCGAGACGACCAGTGAGAGCAACGAGCCCGCGCAAGCACTGGCGCTGTGGGCAGCGTGCTCGACCGACGCGCAATGCGGCACACCGAGTGAAGCCGAGTGGGGCGTTCCGAAGACAGGCCCTTGGCCATCACCGCTCGTCTGCCGTTCGGGCGTCTGCACGTTCAGCTGCGAGTTCTATGGTCACGGCTTCATCTGGTATCGCGACATCTGTTTGCACCACGGCGGTGAGTGCAGTGAGCGCGACGCTCGGGTGCCGTTTAACTCGCTCGGACACTGCGCCAGGTAGCAGCGCCCACCTCGGACAGATCCAAGCGCCTGACTTGTCCTGATTCCAACCGGCGCGCTCAAGACACTTCGCGAGCCCAGCGTGGTGAACGAGACACATCGGGGTCAGATTCATCGCTGCGCCTACGGTTCGAATCGCCCCGAGCCCGAGCATAGTTGCGCGATGGCGGAGCCGGAGCGGTTCGTGCGGGTTCATGGCGAAGAACTCGACGAGCAGATACGGGCCAGCTTGGTAAAGACACGAGCCGGCGATCAATTCATCGAGCACTGTGCCGTCCAAGTCTGGAGGCCTGTGCTCATACACCCACACACCGAGCTCGGTCGGCCTCGGCTTGTGCTGCTCCGGAAACCATGAGCAGAACTCGGGCCAGTCTGAGCCGATTGGGGCGATAAATAGGGTCACGGTGCGGCCGGAATGCGCCACGGTCCATAAACCGCATCGCAGTATTCCTTCCAGAACTTTTCCCGCGTTGGGCGCTCCGCATCGATGAGCTTCTGGCGTTCGGCGATCAGCGCGTCGGCCATGGCGTAAGCGCGTGTTGCGAGTTCCTCAGGACTGTGGTCGTGAGATGCGCACCCACGGATCAATGCCAGCACGACCCTGCTCCTTGCCGTTGACGGCGAACAGCTCCATGGCCGTGTCGACGACCTTGAGCAGCAAGTACGTGTCCGGGTTTGGCTTGCCACCCTTCGATTCCCGACTCGCTGCGAGGTCGACGATGCAGTCCAACCGAGCCGCAAGCTCTGCGCGCATCGAGCGTCCGACCATGCCGGCTCGAGCGCAACTCTCTAGGGTTTTCAACTCTTTCAGCGCAGACAACGCGCGCGTTGCATAGTGTGTGCCGGTATTGTTGTTGCTCATCGTTTTTCTCCAAACACTGCATCCGTAGCTCGCCGCCAATTCCTATCGACGCCCCACGCCCCGAGGAAGAACCCGGAAAACCAGTACACGATCAGCGCAACCCACAGCGCGATGCTCATCCCGATATCCTCCCAGGAACCTTGCGAAGCGCCTGACGTAGGGCCTCCAGGTTCGACCTGCCGCGTCCGCCGCGGAGTACTTCTTCGGCCACCTTCTGCGCCGGTTTGCCGTAAACGCCGGCTGATGCTTTGTCCGCCATCGAGTTCAAATCCTCCAGGTCCTTTTCGGCCTTCTGCCGCTGCTCGCGTTCGCGCTCCGCCCTGAACTTTGGATCGCGCTCGTTGCGTTCACAAACCCAGTAGCTTTCGAACAAGTACGCGGCGAGTTTCCGATCCGAAATCGCTCTGAGTTTCTCGAGCCCGAACAGAGTTTCGACGCGCGCTTCCGGGTCGTACGGGTAGTCTTCGGCGCTGCCCCGCGAGTCGATCGGCGCGTTCATTTCACGCCTCCGATGACCCCGACCGAGCGCAAAGCACGGGCGACTTGGCGCTCTTCGACGGCGTTTAGCTTGGCCGTTTCGAGCCCCGGCGGCGGGCTGTTACGCCTGAATTTGGCTTCGTTGCGATACCAGGTCTGCACGGTCGCATGCCAATCGGCCATCAAAGATCCCTTGCCGCGATGGTGACTTAGGCAGGTTTTTGCAGATGTTATTGGGTTTTCCACGTTGTTCTCTCGGGCAATTCGCAGATCCGTCTCGTTGAGCTCGAAGGTTTCCGGGTCCGGCGCGAGTGTCCGGTCCGGGCTCCTGGGCTTACGAGCCTTTGGCGCAGTCGTTGGTTGGCCCCCTGGCAAGGGGGCTAAGGGGTTCTGATCTGGATTGGAGTCGGAGGGGATGGGAGTAGGAGTGGATCCAGAACCGTCGCCGAACTTCGCGTCAGGTTCGCCTGATGTTCGCTCTCTGTTCGCGCGAACACGTCGCATGCGTTCGCGTGCAGCCTCCCGGTCCTGTTCGACCTGTTCCTTGGTCTTGTTCCAGAACGTGAAGTCATGAACGACCCAGCCGCCGTCGACCTTGTCCCAGAGCCCTGCGGCGACCAAGCGCTCGGCTAGCCTCTCTGGCTTCTTGAACGGGAAGAGCAGCCTGATCATCGTGTCGGGAATGAACCCGTCCCGAGCTGGCTGCCGATTGGCGTACATCAGTCCACACGCCCAGAGCCAGCAGGCCTCAGCGCCCGCCTTGTGCTGCTTCCGGTGTTCGTTGGATCGGTCGTCGAGCTTCGCCCAGCTCATCCCACCGCCGTCCTCTCCCACCCCATCCGGTCCCGGTGCTCCTGCTCGGTCCGAAGGCCAAGCATCAGCTGGCAGGCCTGGCGAGCGCTCTCGACGACGCAGACAGGCAGACCGGCTTCCTTGGCCTTGGCGTGCCACTTGACCTGTGTCTCCTCCATGACGCCGCCTGGGAGCTTCACTTCCATAAACATCAGGGGTTGCAGGACCATCAGGTCCGGAAAGCCGTCCTCGAGGCTGTGCACGTCGCGTCGCCCACGGCGCTTGCTTCGAGCCGTCCTGACGACCCAGAACCCGAGCGTCTTGAGGGTCTCTATGATGGCGCGCTGGAGCTCGGTCTCGGTCACGGCAGCTCCCTCAGCACCAGCCGCGCGCGCTCGAGGTTCGCCCGGTACGTCGGATCATAATACCGGCTGACCATGGGCTTCATCCCACCGGTGCCGCGCAGCCCGAGCGCACGGCGGAGCTCGTACTCGCTGGCCCTCGAGAACTCCCGGCCGAGCTCACGGACGGCTGACCGTGCTATCCGGTGCGTCAGGCGGCAGCTGCCCGTTCGGAGCTCCGAGAGCGGGACCGCGAAGACCGTGGAAACGACTTCGAGGACTCGACCGAGCGGGGCGTACGTCATGGCACACGCCGATTGTCTTTCAGCCCCAGACCCTGCCCGGACAGACAATGACCTCTCGGTCCCGGCGACAGGGAAGCCGACCGCGTCGGAGTGGTCGATCATGACGGCACCACAGCTCGGTTGGCGGGGTTACAGTTGCAGATCATCTCGTAGCAAGTGCACTCAGGCTCCCACTCTGGACAGCTCGGATCATGGTCGCCATCTGTCCGCTCGGCGGGGTTGCAGTTACAGACCAGCTCGAGCCGTTTCATGCAGGCGAGACAGGCCTGTCGCGGCTCGTCTCGGTTCGTGAAATGGAGGTGGCTCTCGCAGAAGAAGTTGCCGCACCCGAGACCGTCTCCCGGTATGTTTCCGCAGACGTAGCCGAGGCCCCGATCGATCTGTGCGTCACACTCGGGGTGGTCGCACGTGGCTTCGACGCTGTAACCGACCTCGCGGCCGTTGACGATTCCGTGGGCCCAGCTCACGACAACCCCGCCATCGCAAACTCGAAGTCACTCATCCCGCCGATGCGGGTCAGTGCGGCTTCGAATTCTTGGCTACGGTCTTGACGCGGTTTTGCTCTAGAGCCTCGTTTGGCTCTATTCGTTGCTCCAGCGCCAGGACTCGAATAAGGCTCTGAGACTACATCGACGTCCGCACTCATTAGTAGTGGCGTGCCAGTGCGGACGTTTTCGGGACCAGAATCCCGCGGAGAAGTGCCGATGCGGTGCGGATCTAGCCGCGCGTCAAGACACAGAATCACATCGCACAATTCCTGCCAATCCCGGTGGGTGTAGCGGTCGACGATGTCCCCCTTGGCGTTGTGGGTGATCTGCGCGAGGGCTTCCTTGCTGGCCCTGCCCCGCCGGCAGAGCGTG